>Ga0123338_10000366_pt1 | contig 47082 bp, 40 predicted proteins | sample grotaG_FD_89793 | JGI IMG/M metagenome (GOLD analysis project Ga0123338, IMG submission 89793) | Glacier valley bacterial and archeal communities from Borup Fiord, Nunavut, Canada, to study Microbial Dark Matter (Phase II) -... | ecosystem: Environmental > Aquatic > Freshwater > Ice > Glacier ... | reverse complement strand
TGCATGGCTGAATAATATTTTGGATCATGATTATCAAACCAATGTACTGCAACAACGGGAGACAATGGCAGACAAGGAACTATTTAAAAAGTGGAATCAAACAGAGGATGTGGGACTAAAAGATTTAAAGAAGGGTAGAATGATAACCCGTATCGGCACAGGTGTTGCTACTCTTGGAGGGTACATCTTATTCGGTGCGTTTGGATTGGCACCGCTAGGCTCGGCAGTAGGTATTGGCGGCGGTATTATCTCTGAAGTCTTTCTAAATAAGAATGTGGAAGCGCAAAAGAAGAAGCTCCTTGAATTGATAGAAGGTGATGTACCAAAGGTAATGGACAAAGCGGTAGTAGAGGTTGAACAAAAGCTAAAGAAAGCCTATGAAGCCGTGATAGCAGATGCAAAACAGAAGGAAACAGTATGGCTAAATGCTAGATATTTTGCGATAGACTCTGCAATGGATCAAGCTGACAGAGGCAATGTGAATGCAATAAATGAGGAATATAATGCTGTATTAAAATTAAAAATACAAATGAATAAAACGGAGTGAGGAAGCATGGCTGAGAGTAAAAACCAATATCAGGATTATAAAGAAAAGCAGACAAAATTAGCAGGGCTTATTGAAGAAACCTCAAAAATTATAGCAGGTCTAAAAATGGAGCAGTATTCAAAGAGCCTAGATGGCTTAAGCAAAAAGATAGCTGCGGATAACCTCAAAATTCAAGTACTTGGAACATTTAAAAACGGAAAAAGTACCTTTATCAATTCACTGTTGGGGCAGGATATACTTCCTGCTTATGCGATACCGACGACTGCAATTATTAATGAAGTAAAATACGGGGAAAAACCAAAGGCAGTACTTTATTTTATGAATCCACTGCCGGATAAAATCTATGAGGAAATACCTGAAAAAGCATTAGCTCATATGAAAAAATACAATATGAAGAATATTCCCCCTATGGAAATTCCTCATGATGGCATTGAAGATTATGTTGTTATTCCGATGGGAATGGAGCATAAGGATGCATTGAAGGAAAGCCCTTTTGAAAAAGTAGAGTTATTTTGGCCCTTGGAGATTCTAAAGAATGGAATAGAGATTATTGATTCTCCCGGATTAAATGAAAATCCGATCAGAACAAAGGTAACCATGGAATACTTAAAAAAGGCAGATGCTATTATTTTTGTATTCACGGCACTTGCAATTTGTTCCGCCAAAGAGATGGAATTCTTAGATGATATCTTGGTACCTCAAGGTTTTGGAGATAAAGATATCTATTGTATTGTCAACCGATTTGACAACCTGATTAATGATAAAGAGCGAGACAGAGTAAAAAATTATGCTAACAATAAGCTGAATGCTTATGCAAAGGAACTCTTCTGCGTATCAGCTTATAATGCGTTGGAAGGCAAGATGAAGCATGATGAGAATTTATACATACAATCAGGAATGCCTGCATTTGAAAAATCAATACTCCAATATCTTACACATGAAAGAGGAAACATCAAGCTCGCTTCTCCGACAAGGGAGTTAGGTCGAATTATAAGACAGGATACACTTGACAGAATAATCCCGGAACGAAAAAGTGCCTTTGATACAGATATCAAGGTATTGAAAGCAAGATACGAGGAAGCAAAGCCTAAGCTAGATCAAATGGAAAAGAAAAAGCTTATGATGGATAACAGGATTACAACTCTGATTGATGGCATGATGCCAGATATTCGGCGCTGCATCATAACGTACTTTAATGAACTGCAGGGAAAGATTAAGGTATGGGTGGAGGAATATGAACCGGTTACTGAAGTATCCATGCTGCATTTGCACAGAGATGCAGAAAAACTGACCGATGAAATAAGTGACTTCTTAATTCAAAAGGTGGACCACGAACAAAACCTTTGGGTAAATAAGACTCTTCAGCTTTTACTAACTGATAAAGTGCAAGGAATGATTACCTCCATTGAAGCAAATCTAGAAAAATTCTTTGTGGAATTGGACCAGATAAAAATGGACATATCAGGAATAGATAACAGAAATGTAGATGAGATTCCCCTATGGCAGAGAGTAGTAGCGGCTGGCGGCGGCTTTTTGGTTAGCGGTTACGGCGGAGCAGCACTAGGAGCAACTACGGGGCTAACAAAGGATTTTGCGAAAGGACTTGCTTTACAGGTAAGTGCATATTTAGCGTTGGCATTTGTAGGATTATTAAATCCGGTTACTATTATTGCTGTTATTATTGCATCCGTCTTAGGTGGTGGACTGAAAGCAAAGAATGATATCGTTAAAAAGGTAAAAAAAGGTGTAGCAGAGAATTATTCCGATAAGATTATGGGAGCCAGTGCCACGACGATAGAACATTTTATGGAGGATATCAAAAAGAAGATTTCCGAAATCGGAGCAACTATTGTTAATTCTATGGATACCGAGATATATGAAGTTCAACTACAAGTGGAAAGCATCATCAAAGAAATGGAATTGGGGCAGGAGAATATTGAAAGACAGAAAAAAGAATTAACTGCTAAGGAAGAACAATTGAGAAGGATTAGCAGGGATTTGGATGAATTCATTTATCAATTGGTTGGGAAATAATGAGCTCCATTAATTTGGATTACAAAAAAACATATGGAAGGTATCATAGTTTATGAAACTAATCATCAATTCGTTAAACTATGTAGGCTTACAACAATGAACAGTGAGACCGAAGCAAAGAATACTCGTATGGATTTAATTGATGATTTAATTGATGTAAAAGGGAATCTTACCTTTATTGAAGCAGTAAATTCGAAATATGATTGGTCATCAGAAACTTCAAAGGAGATTAATAATCGACTGAGAGATATTCGGATGAAGCAGGAAGACAAAAATTTGAACCTGTCCGTAATCGGTGAATTTTCTACCGGTAAAAGTACCTTTATTAATGCTCTTCTGCGAAGTGAATTACTAGAATCAGACATTCTTCAAGGAACAACCGCAGCGGCTACCGTAATTAGATATGGGAAAAAGAAAAATATTTTTATAAAAAAGACTGTTGGAGGAACAGAGAAACTGTATGAAATTAAATCGGAGTCAATTATAGATGACATTACCTTTATTAAAAAGGTAACAGAAGCGACAACGAAGAAATCAGAGGAAAGTAAGAAAGAAACTGTTATTCTCGAATATCCTTCCGAAACACTGAAAAACAATATTGTTATAGTAGATACTCCGGGTACGAATGTCACTGAAGTTTGGCATGAAGAGATAACTTCAAATGCAATCCATTCTCTTTCAGATGCTTCGATTGTAGTCATTGATGCAATAAAGCTGGTTCCGATAAGTCTGGTAACATTTATTAATAACAACCTGCAAGATGTAATCAAAAATTGTGTTTTTATAGTGAACCGAATGGATTTACTCCGTCCAGGTGAAAGGGAAAGGCAGCTTGATTATATCAGAAAGTTCATATCCAAAACATTTGACGTAGAAGCCCCGATCGTTTGTCCTTATACTTCGTTATTTGTACTTGGCGAAAGTGTTCCACATGTTCTTAAGGATGTGAACTATAACAAAGAGGATAGTAAGGATCTTGTGCAACAGTCTTATCAGACGGAAGCAACCATCTATTCCTATCTGGCAGAACGCAGAATGATTATCCAGCGGACGAAGCTATTGGAGCTGATTGACCATACCTTTGATGTCCTGCAAAGCAACATGAAAAAACAAATTGCCTTTGATCAAAATAAACATTTGGAAATCGAAGCTTCTAAGATTAAAGATGTTGATAGCTTTATGCTGGAAAAGATCAATCGTGCAGCGGATGATATCATGTCTGCCTACGTTACTGAAAAGAGACAATTTGAGTTTAGTATGAAAGAGCAGCTGGGAAAAAAGAAAGAAGGTATTAAAGCAAATCTCAACAGCATAGAGGATAGAAAATATCTTAGTGCTTATGTAAACAATCTTCCAAACAATATGCAAAAAGCAGCAATGGAAGCGGTTAACTACTATTTAACACCGATACTTGATTATATTAATCGCATGGAGCAGGCAAAATGGGAGCAGTTCTTTGATGATTTTAAGAAACAATACCATCGGCTTGCAATCCATGGAAAGCAGGAGGACTTTATATCAGATGCAATTGCCCCTGACTTTGAAATGAAGCTAAACACGAACATATCCACAGCACTTTCAGAAGCAAGTAATAAGTATCAAAAGATTGGAGATGCTGCAAATTTAAGTGGAGCCGCAGGAGGTGCAGTCCTAGGTCAGCTAATCATACCTATCCCAATTGTGGGTGCTGCGATTGGACTTATGGCAGGTTGGATGTTTGGAGATAAAATCGGTATGCCAATAAAGAAAATGAGAGCGGATTATTGGACAAAAATGGAGCCAGTGATAGATCAGTATTTTAACAATATAGCTCCCGAATTTTTATCCTATATCAGCCAATATCAATCTGCTATTATTGAACGGTTAAGGCAGAAAATCCTGCAATGCAAGGGAAAATACAATTTATTGATTCAAACAATTGACCGGCAGGATAATGAAAGACAAAAAGAATTGCAGACACATTTATCGGAAATGAATCAAGATTTGATGAGATTAGAAAGAAGAAAAGACACGTTACAATCGACAAGAGGTATTACTTCAAAGCTGTAGCAGAGAACCCCAAAAATGGATTATAACATAGCTGCAGCAGAGATTTTGTATTATTAGTAATAATGCAAGCATAACAAAAAATTGCTTGATATTATAAATGTTTTAATGAAAGCATTAATAAAATGAAGGGAGAATTATTATGGGCATCAGAGTAAATGGTTGTGGAACCAATACCGCAGCAAAAAAGTTAAAATATTTGGGGGATATGCATTGTGATCATTGTAATGCTGATCATCCGTTTTATCTTTATGAATTAAAAAACCAAGTTACCGTTTTCTTCATACCGGTTGTTAAGACATCTTCAAAGTTTGCAGTTATGTGCTCAAAATGTGAACAAGGATACTACGTAGAAGAAAGCAAGAAAAATGAACTGCTGGGTATCTAGGAAACATGGAGGAAAATCAATGAAGGACTATAGTGTTGAATTTAATCAGTGCTGGGAACGATTTATAACAAACACGAAGGCAAAGCTGATGGATATTAGTAAGAATTCACCTCTTAGGGTCTCCGGAGCTAATTTGGCCTTGAAGGATTCCGTATCCGGTTGGTTCGATAAGTATGATATCGAAGGTAATTGGCTTTTCGGATTGAAAGAGGAAAGACCGGATACCGCGAATGCAATTGAAAACATTTTACGATATGATATGGTTTTCACAGAGGTCGAGAGAAGCAAGGGTATATCAGACATCGCTGCCTATGCCATTCCTATTGGTGGTGCTATGTTAGGTGCTGGGATTAGTGCGCTGACTGGGGCAAAGACGGCTGTCAAATTAATATCCATCATCGCACCGGCTGCGGTACTTACACCTGTTATGAAGTCCGTGCAGCAGAATAAAAATACGGAACTAGATAAAAAATTATTGGGAGATTATATTATTCAGTTATACGCATTTAAGGATAAAATACTTACACTGTTAAAGTAATCCAGGAGGATATACAATGATTAAAGTGGAAATTAAAATTAGAGATGTTGATTATGGCGATATTGCTGACAAGGTAATTCCAATGGTATTACAGAAGCTGAACGACAAAGATGAAAAAACAAGTAAGTTAGTTAAGATACTAGCGGGTATGAAGGGATTGCCAAATAAAATCGTTAAGGCTGCACTATCAGTATTACCTCAGCAAACGAAGGATGAGTTAGCTGTTCACTTTCTTTCAGAATATAAGGCTGATATTGTTACATATATTAATCGCATGGCAGAGGAAAAACAAATCGCAATTGAAATCGAAGAAGTAAGTATTGAAAGAATCTAAAAATTTGGAATCTGAATATAGGTAGTACAAAAGCAAGGGAACTGTCAAGCAAGGATAGTTCCCTTGCTTTTGGGTTATATAGCAGAGTGAAGAATTACTCAAAGTTACAATTACGCAATTATTCATTTATTTCAATCTTCTTTGGAACAAAACCAAGCCTTGTAAAGCATTAGGACTGCTTTTTCGATTTCTTCCTCTTTCATCGTTGCGAAACCTATTAAAACGGTTGGCTGTAGTTTGGTATAGCTTTTATCTAAGTAGTATTTTGATAAGCCGTACACCTTCACTCCGTTTTGTAAGGCAGTTAAAATCAGTTGCTCCTCCGTCATCCCATTTGGGATAGAAAGCAGCAGATGAAGTCCTGCGTCAGCTCCCAAAATTTTGATTTGGCAGTGCAATTCCAGGATACTTTTTGTTAACATATCTCGCTTTTTTTTATAAATATTTCTCATTTTATTTAGATGTCTCTCAAAATATCCTTCCTTTATAAAACGAAAGAGGACCTTTTGTTCCATGATTGGAACAGGGCAGAGTATATACGATAATTTTTCGATATATTTCTTTATCAAATGAGGGGGCAGGACCATATAGCTCACTCGAATCGTCGGAGAAAGAGATTTTGAAAGAGAACCCATGTAAATAACCTTTTCATTCGTATCTAATCCCTGAAGTGCTGGAATTGGTTTTCCACTATATTTGAATTCACTATCATAATCATCCTCGATGAGGTATCGTCCAAAGACTTCATTTGCCCAATTTAACAATTGCATCCTTCGGGTAATTGGCATAATCTCCCCGGAGGGAAACTGGTGAGCAGGGGTGATACATAAAATATTAGCATTGCTTTGACTGATTTCCTCAGGAATCATACCAAAACGGTCTATTTTGACTGCCTTAAACTTTGCACGATTCGCTGTAAATAATTGATTCAGCTTTTCATATCCCGGGTTTTCAATGCCGTAAATACTATTCTGATCAAATAATTGAATTAATGATTGAAATAGAATTTCCGTACCGGAGCTGATTATTATTTGGTTAGCAAGACAATCAACTCCTCTGGATTGATGCAGGTAATTTGCAATAGAGAGACGTAATTGTAGGAATCCTAAAGAATCTCCCTGTTGCAGCAGCTGGGCATCATATTCATTGATGACCTCTTTCATCAGCTTTCGCCATGTTGCATAAGGAAAAGTCGGAACATCAACACCATGATACGAAAAGTCATAAGTAACGGAAGGTTCTTTGATTTGATATTTTGGTATATCATTTTCGGTAGGAATCTGCAATTTTTGAAGATAATCAATTTTATTGACATAAAAACCTTTTCTCTCTTGAGGCATAAGATAACCTTCTTCGATTAATTGATCATAAGCCGCCAAAATTGTATTCTGACTTATGTTCATATAGGAGGAGAGCTTGCGTTTGGAGGGGAGCTTTGTATTAATTGGGATTCTTCCATTTTGAATTTCCTCCTTTATATAAGAGTAGAGTTGATGATAGAGAGGGATTTTGCTCTTCGTATTCAGAGAAAAAGTTAACATTTCCATAGTATATATCTACCTTTCAAGGAGAATTTAATAAGAACATTACGGCGAATCCATTAGGATGATTTCAAATCTGTATTAATCTGATACCATCAACTTTAACATTTCTGATACTTTTAACACTACCAGTTATGATATATAATAAGGCAAGTTTTCATAAACGTCAAGAATATCATACAAGTTGAATTGGTAATAAATCAGACAATGCAAAAGAAAGAGGTACAAATCATGAATCGTTATGAACTAAATAAGAACTTAGCACAAATGTTAAAGGGTGGTGTCATCATGGATGTTACGAACGCTGAACAGGCACGAATTGCACAAGAAGCAGGCGCTTGCGCGGTTATGGCTCTAGAGAGGATACCGGCAGATATTCGAGCAGCCAAAGGAGTATCAAGAATGAGTGACCCTAAGATGATTAAAGAAATTCAACAGGCGGTATCGATTCCTGTTATGGCGAAAGCCCGTATCGGACATTTTTGTGAGGCTCAAATCCTACAGGCAATTGAAATCGATTATATCGACGAAAGCGAAGTCCTATCACCTGCAGATGATACCTTCCATATTGATAAAACAAAATTTGAGGTTCCCTTTGTATGCGGAGCTAAGGATTTAGGCGAAGCATTAAGAAGAATCGCAGAGGGTGCATCAATGATAAGAACAAAAGGAGAACCGGGTACCGGTGATGTAGTTCAAGCAGTTCGCCATTTAAGACTCATCATGAAGCAGATTAGACAACTTCAAACTATGAGAGAAGATGAATTGTTTGAAGCGGCGAAAGAGCTGCAGGTACCCTACGAATTAGTTCAATCTGTCCATATAAATGGTAAACTCCCAGTGGTTAACTTTGCAGCAGGTGGGATTGCTACTCCGGCCGATGCGGCATTACTCATGCAGTTAGGCGCAGAGGGTTTATTTGTTGGTTCCGGTATTTTTAAGTCAGGTAGCCCTGCGAAACGAGCCGGGGCAATCGTAAAAGCTGTCACTAACTACAATGATTCCAAGCTGATTGCCGAATTATCTGAGGATTTGGGAGATGCAATGGTGGGAATAAATGAACAGGAAATAGAACTCTTGATGGCTTCAAGAGGTGAATGATGAAGAAAAGAATCGGTGTTTTAGCGGTTCAGGGTGCATTTGAAGAGCATAGTAAGGTGTTAAATAAGCTGGACACAGAGGGTTTTGAAATCAGGCAAAAATCTGATTTGACCGATCAATTGATGGATGGAATTATTCTCCCGGGCGGAGAAAGTACCGTCATCGGCAAATTGTTAAGGGAATTAGGGATGCTTGATTATTTAAGAGATGCTATCATGAACGGATTACCGGTGCTTGGAACCTGTGCCGGTTTAATCTTGTTAGCAAAGGACATATCAAATGACAGTCAAACCTATTTAAATACGATGGATATAGTAGTAAAGAGAAATGCTTACGGCCGTCAGTTGGGAAGCTTTCACACCCTTGGGCAGTTTGAGGGAATCGGAGAGGTACCGATGACATTTATTCGGGCACCCTATATTGAGAGCGTTAATGCAGCTAGAGGGGTAGAGATTTTGGCAATGGTTAAGGAGCATATTGTAGCGGCAAGACAGAGAAATATGCTTGTTACCTCCTTTCATCCCGAACTCACAGAGGATTTACGGGTGCATCAATATTTTTTACAGGGGATATAAGAGGGAGTTAATATACAAGATTGAAATAAAATTCAAACGGTTGACTAATAGCTTTTAAAATGATATTGCATAATTGATAAGAAAGTAAGGCTAAAAAAGTTTACTTATAAAAATTAGGAGTGTATTGAATTAATTAAAAATTCAGATAATGTGTTTATACAGAAGGACAGCTAAATAAACCTTGGCTGTCCTTTTCATGTATATTTGAAATACGGGATATATATTGATAATCGAACAGGAAAGTAAGAAACGTATAGTTATAAATGCTAGCGAGTAGAGTAAGAGTAAGTAAGACTGTCTAGCTCGAAGACTTCTTAACTATTCATATGAATGGCAGCAGATAGATTATTAGAAATATTAGCTATTCTATAGTGTGGAAATATGTTAAAATAGCTTATACTATAACTTGGAAATATGTTAAAATGGATTATACTATAACTTGTACTATTACATGGGTATCAAGCTCATGTAATTTTTCAATGTGGGTATAGAGGGAAAAATGGACGGTAAAATTATGGATAGTAAAAGTTTCAACGATTATCAATTGAGTGAAGAAATAGCAAATGCATTAAAAAGTTTAGGCTATGAAAACCCAACCGAGGTTCAGCGTAAGGTCATTCCTCTTGCGTTTAAGAAGAACGACCTTGTTGTAAAATCTCAAACAGGAAGTGGGAAGACCGCAGCTTATGGGATTCCGATTTGTGAGATGATTGATTGGTTGGAAAACAAACCACAAGCATTAATTCTTACTCCAACAAGAGAACTTGCTGTTCAAGTGAAGGAGGACATTACCAACATAGGTAGATTGAAGAGGATTAAAGCAGCAGCTATTTATGGCAGACATCCTTTTGGGGTACAGAAAACGGAATTAAAGCAGAAAACACATGTAGTTGTCGGAACACCGGGACGCTTATTAGATCATATTGAAAAAGGTACGATTAATTTAAAACAGATTAGTTACCTTGTGATTGATGAAGCTGACGAAATGTTAAATATGGGATTTATTGAGCAAGTGGAAGCAATTATTAAAGAACTGCCAAGGGATCGGGTGACGATGTTATTTTCGGCTACTCTACCTGAGGCAGTAAAGAATCTGGCATTGAAATATATGAAAGCACCGATTGACGTCGAAATTAATTCTGCTAATATTACTACGGAGGAAATTCAACATTCCCTCTACAAAATTGCAGAAAGCGATAAATTTTCATTACTTAGTGATGTTTGTGTGATTGAGAACCCGGATAGCTGCATTATCTTCTGTGGCACAAAAGATCAAGTTGATTTTGTATATGACCGGTTAACCAAACTTAAATTTAGTTGCGATAAGATTCACGGGGGAATGGAACAAGACGACCGGCTGATTGCTATGAATAGATTTCGGAGGGGAGAATTCAGGTACTTAGTTGCTACCGATGTAGCTGCCAGAGGAATCGATGTTGAAAATATTACGCTGATTATCAATTATGATATTCCTTTAAAAAAGGAAGGCTATGTTCACCGTACCGGAAGGACAGGACGGGCAGGTCTTGCAGGGAAAGCCATTACCTTTGTTACACCACAGCAGGGAAGATATTTAAGTCAAATCGAAGAATATATTGGTTTTAAGATTCCTTTCATGATGAATCCTTCCAATGAGGAGGTATTGAATAAAAAAACCGACTTTGATTTGAAAATGATGAATAAACCTACGATCAAAAAACCCAAAAGCGAACAACTAAATAAAGAAATTATGAAGCTGCGTTTTAATGGCGGTAAGAAAAAGAAATTTCGTGCGGATCTTTTTGTTGGTACGATAGCTAATATAGAAGGTGTCACAGCCGAGGATATTGGAATTATTGATATACTAGATTCACTTACTTATGTTGAAATACTAAATGGGAAAGGTCCATTGGTGCTAGAGAGACTCAAGAATACCCCTATCAAAGGTAAGATTATGAAAGTAACCGAAGCTACGAAAAAGGAAGTAACTGATAAAAGAATGTATAAGGTTATATACAGGAACAAAGAAAGCAGACATTAGAAAAGTAAATAGGTATAAGGTAAAATACTGGAACAAAGAAAGCGGATATTAGAAAAGCAAATAGGTATAAGGTAAAATACTAGAACAAAGATTACAGCCATTTGAAAATTATAAATTTATATGGGAAAAGGTAGAATTTAACTAGCTTTTCCCTTTTTTATATATAAATTTAAATTTCTCTTTACAAGTCTATGTAAATATGATAATTTATAAGTAGTAAGTAGTAAGTAGTAAGTAGTAAATAGTAAGTAGTAAGAAAAAATTAGTAGAGGGCGATTAGCAACGAAAAGAGGGGATAATAATATGAAAGATTTAACTTTAGCAGAAAGTTATGCAATTATCTCATTAAACTCTTTGGATAGTCTGCAAATGATAACGATTAAAAGAATTGCACTTCGTTGTGTGGCAGCAGCGGCAATTTTAGAGCTGTATTTAAATGAGGGATTCACCAAATTGGGAGATAAGTATTTGCTTAAAAAAAATATTTTAGATCAGCCAATTACTACACTTTATCAAGTAGAAGTTTTAAAAAAATTATTTAAGAAACAGGATTGCCTTGAAGGAACGCTGGAATGGTGGTTAAGAAAAGCTTCAAAGCTTTCTGGTAGAGAACTAAAAAAGATTGAACATGCAATTACCGATTCCTTAAGAGGAGTAGACTTATTAGAGGAAGTACCAAATCTTTTAGGCTGTGATTTGGAATATGTAACTGCCACAATATCTATGAGAGAGTACAGAAGCAACAAATCTGAGTTTACAAAACAAACAGAGGGAATTCGCTCAGAACTTCTTGAGGATGGTTGTATTACTGATGAGAGTATTGTTATGCTTTGGCTTCTTCGCGAAAGCTGCTGCCTTCCTGAAATATTTTCGGCAAATGAATTAGAAACTGTTTTGGAGCGTTTCAATGAGTTGTATCAGAACAACACGCTAGCAAAAAAATTATTACCGATTACTATTCAAAATAAGATGGAGGTTATAGTAAAAGGATTTTTATTAAGGAAAAAACGGTTTTCAAAAACATTAACGGGAATAGGGTTGAATTTTACATTCCCTATAATAGAACGTACCGAGTCAGTTTTTATAGAAACGGAAGCATACTTTTCTAGTGCTGACCAACGTTTGGAAGATGTAATAAAACGTTTGAAAAAATACCAACATGAGGTTACTATTTTGCGTGCTGGAGCAGTGCCATTGTTAAAAATTGATAATGTCTTATATGAAGCAGCTCCGACAGCTCGAGTGTATAAAATTCCGGTTCATGGTGTACAACTTCGCCGATATCAAATGTATTAGTGGGAGGCATATGTAATGTCCAGACAGCGTTCTATGGAGAAAATATCTGAATCAGAATATGTGTCGATAGGAGAATTGGTTAGAATTACGGAATGCCGTTATAGCACCTTGAAATTTTATACCGAGGAGGGAATGCTGCCTTTTGAACAAGAAGAGGAGAATCTTACCAGAAAATTTCCCAGAGAAAAGGCTATTGCCAGAATTAACGAAATTCAAAGCCTAAAAAAGCAAGGATATAGTATTCCGGAGATTAGACAGATTTTGAATAAATAACAGTGACCTAATATATTTTTATGTAATAGTTATAATCATTTGCAAGTAAATATCTGAGGATTGATTTGATATTTCTGTCGTTATACCTTATTATGATAAGTAATAAACTAGGAGGACTTAAATGAATAAATTTATAAAAATACTGACGAAGTGTACTAGAATGCTAGAGATTATTATTTGCATAACTATCGTAATAGCGATTGGAATCTCCATGATAACTGTAACCAATGGATTAAAAGAACTATTCCTTTATCCTTTGAAGCAAGACGCTTTTAAAAATTTCTTAGGTATCGCTTTTAATATTCTTATTGGCATTGAATTCTTAAAGATGATTTTTAGAAATAATCTAAGCACAGTTTTAGAAGTATTACTTTTTGCAATAGCCAGACAGTTAATTGTAGAACATAAAACAGTTTATGAAAATTTGGTGGGTATCATTTCAATCGCTATTTTATTTCTCATAAGAAAATATCTGTTTATACCGGATTTAGATGATGAAAAAAATAATGTGAAAAATCAAAATTAAAAATAAGTTGTATCAATAATCTATTTGTATTAAAAAAGCTATGTGATAAGAACGATACAGAGAAGAGGCTATTTAACCAAAGTATTTACTGTTGCGTTTATTTATGAAACAAGAGAACAGAAAAAGAATTAAACTTTTAAGAATTAACTTAAATGTTCAATTCTTTTTTTATTCCTTGCTATTGACTTGCAAGATTTATCTATTGAAAAAGATTCTATTGAAAAAGATTCTATTTAAAAAGTAATTTTCTCTATATATGAATAGGTTATAAAATTAAACACATACTATTTAAAATCTTTGAAGGGAGATGATGTTATCAAAAGAAAGCGGCTATTTCCTCCAACGTCGTTTCGGGTTTTCCTTCGTACAGACCCGCCAATCAATGCTGAGATAAGAAATCAAACTATCCGAAATATCAATATTTTAAAAAACGCCAACGAGACGGATTTAACTGATCGAATCAGAAGCCTCAATTCAGAATGGGATACAGAACGAGTTCTTGAAGTAAATGCGGCCATTTTGATTTTGCTCAGTTCTTATTTGGGAATTAAATCAAGCAGATTATGGTTTCTTTTAACCGGTATCATAGGGATATTTGTTCTCCAGCATGCACTACAGGGATGGTGTCCTCCACTTCCTATTATCCGTAAATGGGGAGTTAGGACTGAAGATGAGATCAACTCTGAGAGAATCGTATTAAAGCTAATACGGGGAGATTTTAAAGAAGAAGGTTCTACTGTTATTGATATATTAAATGCAGTGGAAAAACAGTAAATAGAGCAGCCCACACGGTTGCTCTATTTATATCTCAAAAACTTAAAAGGATAATAAATAATGTATCGTATAAATAAAATAATTCATCCTGAGATTTTTCAAGGAAAGTATCAAAAGAAACATTACTTTGAAGGCTGGTATTTCAAAGTAATTGACAGCAATATGGAACATGCCTTGGCGATCATTCCGGGGATATCAATAGAGGAGAAGGATACCCATGCATTTATACAGGTATTGAATCATGAAAGTAAAGCCGAATACATTCGATATGAGAAAAGGTTAAATTTTCAGATAGAAGAGGCAATATCATCTATAAAGGGGAAGGAACCAATACCGATTTGGAAATAGTTTAGGATTTCGTCAACCGTTTTCCTGTAATCTGATTAACCTTTAACTTAAACACCGTAATGGCTTTTAGTTCATTCTCACTAAATTCAAAGGTGGTTTCCTTTGAATATTGTTTCATAATATGAGTTAAAGCCATTACCTTCTCATGGTCCTCCAACATTACGATTTCACCATTACCGCAAACGCTTTCATACTCCATGGTATAGTTGCAGGCTTTCTCACCGGTAATTAATTTATGAGAGCAATCCATTTCAAAAGAAACCTTAGGATTATTCTGAATTAAAGATAATTTTTTGCCCTCTTTTGCTCCATGAAAGAACAATTCAAGATCTGGACTTTCATTGGAAGCCCCAAAATTGAGTGGAATGATATAGGGATATTCCTCATCAAAAAAAGCTATTCTGCACACATCACATTTTTCCATTATCTCAATAATTTCTTTCCTATTGCTCACTTCACGATCATGTCTTCTCATGTTATTTTCTCCGCGTATTGTAGTAAAATATTGTAAGGGGTTACCTGCTTAATTAGCCGTGACGATATTATATTTAGTATGGTATTTATTTTTGATAATTATATCATAGAAACTCTATAATAACACTAATTTATAATAATGATTTTTATATACATTTTAAAGTATACAGAGGAGGAAGCAGTTGCCATAAATGCAACTCCCCCTTAACCCCTGCTAGAGGTCGTTAAAAATAAAGTTTATAGTATTTATGGACATCAAGGAAGGATATGGATATAATTATGATGTACACAGAGCTGACTTAAAAATTAATCCATTATCCTTGGTAATATGCGTCGAATTATAGCCCAATGCTGTATTATCTCGTTATTACGAAAAACATGAAATAGTAGGGAGAACTATAATGAAATCAAACAGTAATCTTCTCAAGATTGGAATTATTATGATAGGGATTGTGCTTACAATCTGTATCTTTTTTATCTATTACTTTCATTTGGACGAACCGGTATTTTTAAAGCACTATTATGATATTTCTGTTTCAGATAGTGGAGGAAGTTGGCAAGCAGAACCAATCGCCATACGCTACATAACCAATATTACAGATAACAGAAAATTAGTGGGTATTTTCTTTAAGGAAGCGCCGGATCTAGAGTTTTATATTAGTCAAGATTATCCCAGCTCGAATACCTTCCAATTTATTAATCAAGGCGGAATCTTAAGCGTAGGAGAAAAAATCGGAAGATATAGTATTCGTACTGTTTATGCGAATATTCATGGAAATAATAATGTTAATATAGACATGGAGAGCTTAGAAAATCTGCAATTATCACAGGCAGTGATACAATTTAGTGATGGAAATACAGTGGAGGTGGAAATCGGTAAAATCGTTTTATATAAAATGGATCAATCTGAAAATTATTTGAGATCCATGGTCAGCTCCAGCTCCAATGATGGTTCTACTTCCACTACCTATTCCGTTAAGAAAGATATCATCTTGGAGCAAGTGACTTCGACTTTGATGAAGGAGGCTGGAGTAGCGTTTCACTTAAGTATTGGTAAACAAGATTTTTCCGAGGTTAAGGATATTACATATAACAAAGAAACTAAATTATGTATTTTCGGACAAACAGATAATTTTGAAGATGTAGTGTCCCAATTTACTATCTTTGATATCAAACCACTACTTATCTATCGAGATGTGGAAGGGCATCAATATAGTCAACGAATCTATGATCTTAGAGATAATCAATCTTCACATAGCTTTCTTGATGTAGTTAAGTATTTAAAAGCTAGGGGGAAATTATAAAATGGATAGAGGATATCGAACTATTTTTTGGGGAGTTTTCTTTGCTACATTTCATATAAATTTAGGACCATTACCGATTTTACCACAATTTGTTGGATGGATTATCGTAGCAGTAGGAATTGGGAAAATTCAACAGGAATATTCATCAGCTACCTTTCGTAAAGCAGGCATATTCGCGCCTATAATAGTAGTACTAGCTTTATTCTCTGGGGTATATTCCTTATATCAAGGAACTGCAGCAGTAGGCTCCACTTATATGTTCTTTTCTCCAATCCTCTTTGGTATTATTGAATTCTTAATGGAATATGCGGTACTTGAGGGTTCTGTCCAATATTTTGAATCCCATAAGGAAGAGATGATGGCTGACGAATATATCGGTAAATTAAGGGCTTACTCTGTGGTTTTCATAACCTTTATCATATTAGAAAGCATCATTCTTACGTTTTATATTGAAGCTTTTATTCTCATAGTTGCACTGATTGGAATTGTATTACGAATCTGGTTTATGATTATGATGAGTTCACTAAAGAAAGAGATGATAAATAATAATCATAGCGATCCACCAGGAATTGATCTTTTGGTGTAAATATGTCATAACGTAACATAATAATTATTATGACAATAACCCTTATTATAAACTGGTCAGTAATATTCCAAAAAGGAAACCCTATCCCATACTTAAAGAGTATATTACAGTTAAATGCTAATCAAACCTATATACAGGTGCAAGATGATAATCCAATCATATTCATAACAAAAAGAGATAATTATGATGAATTACATGAATATATAGAGGATAACTATGAAGTTCCTTTTGATGAACAAATGGGTAGTGGATATATTTTTAGTTCAGACGAAAAAGTGATTACAGTTACATCAGAAATATATTGGAAATTCTATATAGTTTGGACCATTTGTCCTACAGAGCTTTTAAAAACCTAAACTAAAGACTTTCTCTAGTTTAGGTTTCTTTATAATATACCTTATTTATCATTTACATAAATAGTATTTCCGAAAAATCAGTAAAAGCTCATATCGTCTCCGGATGAAAGCTAAATCCTTTTTTCATAAACTGAAATATTATTATTATTTACCTCATAGGTTCCGGTATCCGTATATTTAGCGATTGATTTTCCTTGGAAGATATCTACTAAAAATTCCAGCGCCATGGTTCCCCAGGAGAATGCTCGCTGTGCAATGGCGGCTTTAATATTGCCATCTTTGATAAGAACAGATAGATCTTTTGTAAAGTCTACGGTTAATACTTCGAAGCCGGGATGATTCTTTTTAACGTAATTTCCGTAAGCAATGCCCCAGTTAACATCCGTAGCATATACTAGTTTAACATCTGGATGCTCCTTATGAATGGAGGCAATTAGTTTTTTCATTCCTTCTTCGGAAGGGCTGCTAGGGATATCTCTTGTATATACTTTAATATTAGAGTTTTTCGACAATTCTTCGATAAATCCTTCTGCACGTTTTTCGATAGAGCGGATCTTCATGTCATTCCATAAGCCAACAACAACCTCTCCCTGGTTTTTTAAGAGTTGTTTTGCTGTTTTAGCTGCATTTTTACCTAACTCAATACCATTTGTCTCAATCAACGTTTCGTATAAGATACCATCTAAGGCAGAATTGATAAAGATTATTTTAATGCCTTTCGTAGTAGCATATTCTAATAGTTTGCGAATTTCAGGACTGTCGATGGGGCTTAATACAATAGCGTCAAACTTCCTATCTACAAAATCCGTTAATGCAGTAAGCATTTCCGCTGCACCGTTTTCCCTAGTCTTAGGCGCAAATAATTCTAAATGGAAATTAAAAGCTTTTGCTGTTTTTTTTGCTTCTTTGGCTGCAGGCTCCCAAAATGGATCTTCAACATCAAAGATAACAGCTATCTTTTTCTGTACATTTTCTTTTTGATTTGTCTTAACCTTTGATACATTCGTTGAAACAGTATCTACCCTACTATGTAAATCCTGCGCCATCTTAAAGATAATATTTGCCGTACTGCTTTGCCCTATTGTTAGGGATGCAACCTCTTCCGTAGTAGCAGTAGATTCTTGAATGACAGAAGCAATGCTGCAAAATGAATCAATTAAATGTTCCTTTTCATTGGAAAGCCCTGTAACTTCAGCATAAAAATCCTGTTGGCTCTTAACAAAACCATCTACATAGGTATTAATCTGTTCGAAAGCATTAATAACGTCTGTTACGACATGTGCTTGGTTATTAAAAGTATCTTTTGAATCATCAATTACTTTTTTAAGATTTCCAAGTTGTTTACTGATATCCATAATATTTTCATTGATAGTTTTACTGGCTCCGCGGCTTCTCTCTGAGAGCTTTCTGACTTCCTCGGCAACAACAGCAAAGCCTTTTCCGGCATCCCCGGCTCTGGCAGCTTCTATCGACGCATTTAGTGACAAAAGGTTTGTTTGGCTAGCTATGTCATATAATATTTTTGTGATGTCATTAATTGTTTTTGTTTTATCTAACAAGGTGTAAATTTCTGTTGTAATGGCATTATTAACTTCAAAATTTTTATTTTGAGTTTCTGAAAGGTTTACGACAGCAACTTTTCCAGAGGAACTGACAGAACCCATTTCTTGAGCTGAATCAATTAACTTTTTGGACTTTTCACTCATAGTGGTTATCTTATCTGCTAAAATATCAGCTATACTCTGACATTTTCCGATTTCTTCTGTTTGGCTCTGGGCACCTTCTGCAATGAATTCAGCTGCTAAACGAACATTATTAGAAGAGTCTACCATTCCTTCGACAATACCTTCTAACTGATCGGATACAAGTTTAATATCATCGAAATCTTTATGAAATCCACTAAAGTATGTTCTATAGTTTTCAAGTAATTTTTTATGTGTATCATCAATGTTGCGAATCGTAGAATCATCTTCAGTAAAGTCCCACTGCATAAATTTTTCAATTACTTCAGTATTCCCCTTACTCCATTCTCTTTTGAACATAGTTACACCTCTTCTTTTTACTAGTATAAAACCTTATAAAACAATAATAGTATACAACAGAACGCGTTTTATTACAATGTATTATACCAATTATGCTATATTAATTTGTTAATTAATGTTAAAATATAAATTTTTAATGTTTATTTTCTATGTATTTATCTGTTCCAGAGTGGATTTTAGAAGATTAGAAATGAAATGATTAATTAAGTTAAGAATTAACTTGTGAATTAACTTAAAAATTTATTAAGATTTATGAAACTCCTTGATAATGTGCTATAATAACCATATAATGATGACAAAATATGTTGCAAGTTGTATATAATGTTTTATTTGAATTGACGCTGGAATATGATTAACAAAGGATATAGGGGATGTTAAATGAAAACTGATTTTATTTTGGGGGAGTATTTAAGTAACGGTGCGGAAAATATTATTAAGGGAGCGTGGAAAGCTTCCTTAAAAAATTTCAAGGAAAATATTTTTTTAACAAAATATTCACTAAGCTGTAATGAAGCAATAAAAATTAGATTGAGTCATGAAAAGAGAGGGGAGCATATTCCTTCCTTTCTGATTGGGAGTATAACAGACTCGTGTAATCTTCATTGCAGAGGCTGTTATGCAAGAGAAAATCATACCTGCGGAGAAAAAGCCAGTGAAGTACTTCTTAGTGCTGCCGATTGGGAAAAAATATTCAAGGAAGCTGTTAAATTGGGTATCAGATTTTTCTTATTAGCAGGAGGGGAACCTTTGACGAGGCGTGATGTCCTGGAAGTAGCTGCAATGTATAAGAATATGTTGTTTCCAATATTTACAAATGGCACAATGCTAGATGAAAATTATTTTCAGCTATTTGATAAGAACCGAAATTTGCTTCCTGTTTTAAGTATTGAGGGAGATGAAGGATATACAGACGAAAGAAGAGGCACGGGTATCTATAAAAAATTGATTTCTGTGATGGAGTCTATGAAGGAAAAGGGAATCTTTTATGGTACTTCCATCACGGTAACACAGGAGAATATATACAACATAACGGGAGATGCCTTCCTTTCAGAATTGTATTTTAAAGGTTGTAAGGTGGTTATTTTCGTGGAATATATACCGGTAAACAGTACCACAAGTGATCTCGCTCCGACAAATAAGGAGAGGGACTATCTAAACAGAATACTGCAATTACTAAGACTAAAGTTTGAGGATATGTTATTTATATCCTTTCCGGGTGACGAAAGAAGCTCAGGAGGGTGTCTTGCAGCTGGAAGGGGGTTCTTCCATATCAATCCCTTTGGCAGAGTAGAGCCCTGCCCATTCTCTCCGTATTCAGATACAGACTTAAGAAATACCACAATATTAAAGGCTTTAAAGTCACCTCTTTTTCAAAAATTGAAGGATAATCAAATTTTAATGCGGGAACATAATGGTGGGTGTGTTCTATTTGAACAGGAGGAAGAGGTAAAAAAATTGAGTAATCAAGAGTAAGCGGATATACATCTGCAATTATAGTTGCAGAGCGTTTTTTAATTTTATCCACATTATTAAAAGAGATGGGATATTAATAAATATAAAAAAGAGGGTAATCACTTATGGACAGAAAAAAAGAATTAAAACTTCAATATATGCAAATGAAACCACAGATGGGTGTTTTTATGATTCGTTCGAACTTCAGTAATAAGTGTTATTTAGAAAAAACTCAGGATCTTAAGGGCACGATGAATGGTAATATGTTTAAACTTGAGACTGGAAATCATCCTAACCGGGAATTACAAAAGGATTGGAAAGAGCATGGGGAAGAGAATTTTACGGTTAAGATACTGGAGAAGCTTGAATATGATGAGGATGAGTCAAAAACAGATTATAAGGAGGATTTGACTTTATTATATATGATATGGGAAGAAAAAATGATACAAGAGCAGATGGAGCTTTATAAAAAGTAGGAGCTATCTTACCACAACTTGTACCAAAGGATAAACTTACTAGGGCAAATGGAATAAAAGTGCAGCCACCTACATCCTAAGATTAGATAGCTGCACTTTTTAAGCCAATGATTAGTATCGCAATTCCATTTCTACCACAGCTCGGTTTGTAACTTCTCATCCTTGGCTAGAACCTCTGTGACCATATCATCTTTCATTTTTTCTAATTGCTTTTCTATTTCCGTGTCATTAACTCCTAAAATCTGAGCCGCCAAGATTCCGGCATTATCAGCTCCATCAATAGCAACGGTTGCGACAGGAATTCCCTTTGGCATCTGTACTGTAGAAAGCAGGGCATCCATTCCATCTAAAACAGAAGATTTGATTGGAATTCCGATTACTGGCAAAGTGGTATGGGCAGCGATTACTCCCGCAAGATGAGCGGCTTTCCCTGCTGCACAGATGATTACGCCAAATCCATTTGATTTCGCATTTGTTGCAAAATCACTAGCCTGTATGGGTGTACGATGTGCACTAAATACATGGACTTCCACGGGAATATTAAATCCTTTGAGAATATTTACTGCACCTTTTACAATTGGCAGGTCACTATCGCTGCCCATAAGGATTGCTACTTTTTTACTCATAATATGTCCTCCTAGTTCTATGAATGAGTGCTTGCATTCATTCGCAAACGCAAACTAAAAAAATCCGGTGCCTTAAGAAAATTTTCGGATATTTATTATCATTTAGTGCATTTAATATAACTTATTTGTTAGGCATTGTCAATAAAATGTAGTGGATTTCATGAAGTTGAAAGCGATGTAAATTGTAGAATAATGTTGTATTTTATGCCATAATTATGTATAATAATTTATATAATGAAATTAAGAATACCATGAGTAACAAGCAAACTTATCGGGGGATTATGGCGCTAGCTAGTCTAAAGCGAAACTATGATGGTTGAGTGGCAATGTAACAATATTTGTAGTATTCGATGATATTCAAAGTTGTGGCGTAATTCTGGCTATAGTTTTTTACTTTCATGTCCGGTTACCACAATAATAAGACATGGCAAAGTAATAAAATGTGCTTTTTTGACGGATTATTTACTTGACGGATTATTTACTTGAAGGAGTGAAACCATCATATGCAAATATTTGAAAACAATAACGATGAAGTTCAGGATATTACAGAAAAAAAGTTCTTAGAAGAACAACTAAAGAAAAGCTATAGGAATCTTTCCAATGCACAAAGGCTAGCACATATCGGAAGCTGGGAGATGGATATCGCAAAGGGTTTAAATTATATGTCGGAGGAAGCTTATCGTATCTTGGGAATTACCTCTGAGCAATTTGATGGGACTTATGAGGGATTTTTAAAACTTGTACATCCGGATGATGTAGAGATTTTAAATAATATATTAAAATACCCACCAAGGAATCAATCCATTGACATGGAGTTTCGTATTATTAGACCTGACGGCTCAGCACGTAACGTTAATCAACTGATGGAAATTATTTTTAATCATGAGGGTAAACCGAATATAATTTGTGGCACAATACATGATATTACAGAAAAAAAGTTATTACAAAAAACGATTGACAATACGCAAGAAAAAATTATTTTGATGCAACAACAATTCAATGTATTAATAAAGGATTCAAATGTCATTTTTGAAATTATTGCTTCTGATGGAACAATCAAGTTCATCAGTCAGGAATCTGTTGGATTAAATGGATATAATGCGAATGAAATGCTAGGAAAGAATTTATCTGATTTTTTTGAGGGAAAGGATAAGCTTAAGCTAGCAAATATGTTGAAGTTGGTATTAAATGTTAAGGACAAAAATGTCAAAGACGAAATCATTGTGAAAACAAGATTTGGAAAAGATGTTCACTATGAACTTACTATGAATAATCAATTGTCTGATCGAACCATTCAGGGGATAGTTCTTAATTGGAGAGATATTACCACAAGAATAGATATGGAACGAAAAATAATACATATGGCTACCCACGATGAATTAACGGATATTCCTAATTTTGTTTTATTACGACAACATATGGAAGTTCAATGTAAAGAATCAACGCTAAAAGGTTATAAATTTGCGTTGATTATTCTTGATATTAAGGGATTTAAATATATTAACGAAGCATTAGGATACCTATTAGCAGATCAATTAATCATACTAATAACACAAAGATTAAAGACTTTTTTAGGAGACGAAAATCTTCTGTTTCGTATATCAGGAGTTAAATTTGCTATTATAACTAACTTATGCAGCATAATTGAATATGAAAAACTGGCCAAAGGTATTATTGAACTATTTTCACATCCCATTATATTAGACAAATATGAATTATACGTCACAATCAATTTAGGAATAAGCACTTTTCCTGATGATAGTAAGAATATGGAGATACTTTTTAAACATGCTCATATTGCTTTATCACGGTCTAAAGATCAAGGAAATAATAGGTATCAACTTCATTCCCAGGAAATGGACATCCAAGGATATAAGGAATTTGAGTTAAGAAATGATTTACGTAAGACGATAGAAAATAATCAGATAAAGATCTATTTTCAACCAATAGTAAATCTGTATACAAATGAGATTATCGCTGCAGAAGCTTTAGTACGCTGGGAACACCCAACTTGGGGTATCGTTTCGCCTGCAGAATTTATTCCAATAGCAGAAGAAACAGGATTCATCATAGACCTCGGTAAGTGGGTGCTTAGGGAAGTATGCCAATACCATAAGCTTTGGCAGAATGAAGGATTACCAATAATCAATATATCGATTAATTATTCAGGTATTCAATTTTATGAGAAGGATTTCTTTGATAATATTAAGAATATTATTGATGAATTTAGTGTTGACCCTAGTTTTATTATTATAGAAATTGTAGAAAGTGTTTTAATCAATAATTTAGAACAGGTAATTTTAAATATTAAAAAGCTAAGAGCTTTGGGAATACATATAGCACTTGATGATTTCGGAACCGGGTTTTCATCCTTGGAATATTTACATAAGTTTAAAATAGACATTTTAAAGATTGACCGTTCATTTGTTATGAACATTCCAATGGACGAAACAAGTATTATAATAACAAATTCTATTGTTAACTTGGCAAGGGAACTCAGAATCAAAATTATAGCCGAAGGTATTGAAACATGGGATCAATTACTTTTCCTGCGCAAATTAAATTGTTTTGCAGGCCAAGGATTTCTATATAGTAGACCAGTTCCTGCATACGAATTTAAAAAATTATTAACTAAGAAAAATTGTAAGCCCAATCGAGTGAATGATTCCAATGAAAAGCCTTTTGACGAAAGAAGAAAGTTCTTTAGAATTAAATTTCCCATGTTATTAGAGGCTTCTATGTCAATATTAGAAATTAGCGGTAAAAAAACTCAAATAGGTAATTCAAAAGTACTAATAAAAAATATAGGACCTGGAGGGTTATGCTTTATATCCAATATTAGATTTCCTATCAAAAGAGATATTATATTGCAGTTTACATCAGCACTTCTTGGAAAAGAAATTAAGACTTATGGATGTCTTGTATGGTCAGAAGAAGTGTATGGAGATTTAAATGAATATGGTATTGAATATACATTTGATGAAAACGAGCGAATGAGTTTAACAGGAATATTAAATCAGTTTCAAATCAAGCTGAAAAATAATCGTGGTTTTAGTGAAGGTTCTTTTACATCAGTTCCTCCAATGAGATATTTTAACTTAGAAAAAACAAACGATAGAACATGAAAACACTTAAGATAATGTCAGGTAGGGGGCAGTTAATATGAGCTTTAAAAAATCAAGGATAATCATAATTTCTCATTTTTTGATAATGATTATTGCAGGATTATTATATGTTTCATATACATGGATAAATAGTATCAATTTATTTGAAAATCAAGCGCTGAAGGTTGCTATGTCCGCAGAAGCAAGTTTCCAGGAGAAAGAGATAAGTAAGCTGGAGGCTATACCAGAGGATATTGAAAAGGCGGAATATGAACAAATTAAAAATAGTCTTATAAAAATCGTATTGATTAATGATGATATTCGCTTTGCCTATCTGTATACCATGAAGAAGGATAAAATCTACTTCCTGGTTGATTCAGAGCCTGTTAGTTCACCGGATTATTCACCTCCGGGGCAGGAATATAGTGAAGCAAATGAGTTTGATTTTAAGGCCTTGAAGGAAGAAGAGCCTATTATTACGAAGCCATCAACTGACCGGTGGGGTACCTGTATTAGCGTACTTGTCCCGATGAAGGACGCTGAAACCGGGGAAATAATTGCAGTATTTGGCATGGATTATCCGGTAAGCAGTTGGGATACCTTGGCAGTACATCGTACAATACAGGCCAGTATTGCAGTCATCCTTTTGATATTGCTATTAATCACTAGCTATATAATATTTAATAAAAGCAAGGTTTTAAAAGATGATAAAAATAAATTGGCTTTTTTAAATGATAAACTTATTGAGAAGGAAGAACTTTTTAGAGCAATATTTGAACAATCACCGCTAGGGATTACATTTGGGAACTATGAAACCAACATTTTAGACTCCAATCCCATGTTTGAAAAAATTGTAGGAAGATCCAGGAAAGAATTACAATCGTTGCATTGGACTAATATTACACATCCGGATGATATTCAAAAAGATGTGGAGTATTTTGGAAAATTTAAATCCGGTGAAATTGACAAATATACAATGGTAAAAAGATATATCAGACCGGATGGATCCTATGTTTGGGTTAATATGACAATAGCGCCGTTGAAAATATCACAGAAAAATCATTTAAGTAATATTTGTATCGTGGAGGATATATCGGAACGTATCCAAGCTGAGAAAAACCTAGAGGAAAGTGAAAGAAGTAATGCAATGCTTCTATCAAATCTGCCGGGGATGGCTTATCGATGCAATTATGACAGAGATTGGACCATGTTGTTTGTATCGGAAGGATGCTATGAATTAACTGGTTATCGACCGGAAAGTCTATTACTAAATCATGAGATTAGCTTCAATGAATGTATTACCCCGGAATACAGGGAATATTTGTGGGAGAAATGGACCCAAATACTGAAGGATAAAAAGTTTTTCAGAGAAGAGTACTCTATTAAGACTGCCACGGGAAATATTAAATGGGTATTAGAGCAAGCACAGGGTGTATATGACGAAAATGGAGAGGTTAAGGTAATTGAAGGATTAATTATTGATATCAATGATCGTAAAATGAGAGAAGATGAAATCCAGTATCTAAATTATCACGATGTGTTAACCGGATTGTACAATCGCAGATATTTTGAAGAAGAAAAAATACGTACTGACAGAGAAAGTATGTATCCTCTATCTGTTATTATTGGCGATATCAATGGGCTTAAACTGTTTAATGATGCATTAGGACATGCGGAAGGTGACAAGCTTATAGTTACAATGGCAGAGATATTGATGAATTGCTGTAGAGAAGAAGATATAATTGCTCGTACAGGCGGAGATGAATTTAGCATATTGCTTCCAAAGACGAAAAAGGAAGATGCAAATACATTAATTAGGCAAATAATAGCAATCTGTGAAAAGTATAAACTTAAAATCATGAATGAGGCTTACCATATCAGCATTTCCTTGGGATGTGCAACTAAAACATGCAAAGAAGAATCTTTTAACAGTATATTAAAGGATGCAGAAGACAGTATGTACCGTTATAAGCTATTGCAAAGTAAAAGCTTACATAGCTCCATCATTTCTTCCATGAAATCAACTTTATTTGCGAAAAGCCAGCAAACAGAGGAGCATGCACAGAGATTAATAACGTTGTCAAAAACGATTGGCCAAAGTATGGATTTGTCCGAGGCGCAGCTGAATGAACTTGAGCTTTTATCAACGTTGCATGATATTGGTAAGATTGGTATTAGTGATAATATATTAAATAAGCCCGGCAAATTGACTGAAGAAGAATGGATAGATATGAGAAAACATCCAGAAATCGGTTTTCGAATTGCTATGTCAACTCCTGAACTTGTACCTATCGCTGATTATATTCTGACACACCATGAACGCTTTGATGGAACCGGATATCCACAGGGTACAAAAGGGGAAAATATTCCGTTACTGTCTCGTATTATCGCTGTTGCTGATGCATATGATGCAATGACAGCGGATCGGCCTTATAGAAGGGCAATGACAAAGGAAGCAGCGATGGAGGAAATAAGGAAGAATGCAGGAACTCAGTTTGACCCCTGCATAGCAGAATTATTTATAAGTATTTTAGGAAAAGATGATTAAAAATAAAAAAATTTAAAAAAGTGATTGACATTGACGTTACGGAAAGGTATACACTAGATTTGTAAGGAGGTGTATGCATGGAATATACAGTTCAAAAACTAGGAAGCTTAGCAGGTATCAGCACACGAACGCTCCGGTATTATGATGAGATTGGTATTTTAAAGCCGGCAAGAATCAACTCATCGGGATATCGGATCTACGGTCAGACTGAAGTGGACCGGTTACAGCAAATAATGTTTTATCGTGAGTTAGACGTAAGTTTAGATACGATAAAAAAATTGGTGACCTCTGTATCCTTTAACGATGCTGCAGCACTAAAAGACCATCATGAAAAACTTCTTGCAAAGAGGCAGCAGCTAGATATGTTGATAGCTAATGTTGAAAAGACGATTGAATTTCAAGAAGGGAGAATTAAATTGAAAGATAAAGAAAAGTTTGATGGCTTTAAAAAGAAGTTAATTGATGATAATGAACAAAAATACGGTAAAGAAGCAAGAGAAAAATATGGTGATAATAGTGTTAATGCATCCAATAAAAAGATGTTAAACATGTCAGAGGATCAATATGCAGAGTTTGAGAAATTGAGCCAAGAGGTACTAGATACCTTGGAAGCAGCTTTTGCTACCGGAGATCCCGCAGGAGAACTTGGTCAGAAGACAGCAGATCTGCATCGCAGATGGCTTTCTTATACCTGGGGAAGCTACAGCAAGGAGGCACATGCGGGTCTTGCCCAGATGTATGTCGATGACGAACGGTTTACCGCCTTCTATGATAAAAAACAACCAGGTATGGCAGTATTTCTAAGAGATGCTATTTTAATCTACACGGGAATGAATGTTTAATTTCATAGGATGCTTTAAATTAAATTGTAGATCAATTCATCTGGTGTAAACAAAAATAAAGACTATGTTTTCACATAGTCTTTATTTTTGTTCGCCCAGCTAGGCGAACTCTAGTGGGTAAAATAAATGCTATTTTCCATTTATAATATGATAAGAGATAAACGTCTGGGATGGCGTGCCGGAAGCTTAAGGGTAAGAATGAATTTATTATTGATTGATTTGAAAAAATGAAGTAATATTAAGGTGTGATTAAAATTTGAGAATTAAGGGTATCGTTAATGAAAAAGAGAATGAGTAAAACAGATATGGTTTTGGCAGTGGGTTTTGTAGGATTAATAGGTGTCTTGCTTACCATTATTAGTGATTTTATATTATTAGGGCGACCGAGCAGTTCCTATGAATTTTTTAAGCTTGGAACGGAAAGTATGGCTAATATAGCAGAGTGGAGAATCACGGTAGGTACGATGGTAGGTGTTATAGCCTTGCCTTTTCAAACACTTGGTATCCTACCGGTTTATTATGGATTAAAACCGTCGGGAAGAGTATTGCCACTTATTTTTGCAATTACAAATGCACATGCGCTATTAATGGGAGTTGCATTTCATATGTCCTACGCATATATCGGAAGTGCCTGGAAACATTATTATAATAATAAAATTACATCCGATATGGTAAACAGATTTGACTTCTATTGGAAAATTCTCTTCATAATTATGTTAATTGAAATTCTATTTTGTTCTATTCTATATGTAGTAATTTTAATGAAAGGGAAAACATTATTTCCGAAATGGATGGCCATTCTAAATCCGTTTTTTGCTGCAATTTTAGTATTCCTTCTCCTCTTTGTACTTCCTGCTCCCATTGGAGGGTTTATTGCACCTGCAGTTCTTAATATTTCAACTATGGTATTTGTTGGTTTATCAATGGTTATTATCTTTAAAAGAAGAATGGATATCATAGGAAGATAGCTGTAATAAACAGTCATCTCAGTAATTAACTTGTCCACATTCTATCTCACACAGTTTTATAGGATATAGGATACAATGCATTGTTATAGTATATTTGATATTTATGCAAGGTTAGGGATTAACAGTTAGGAGTATATAGAGATGACAGAGAAAGACCAAAATTATGTACCTGATAATACGGAAATTAAGACTGTAGCTATTATTGGTTTGGGTGCCTTGGGTATCCTCTATGGGAATCAACTATCCAAGGGGATGCCGGGGGAGAATTTAAGAATTATTGCCGATTCAGAGCGTATTACAAAATATGAGACAGAAAAAATTTATAGTAATGGTTCACCATGTGATTTTCAGTACATGACCCCGGAAGAAAAATGTAATCCAGCTGATTTGATTTTATTTACGGTGAAATACCAAGGACTACAAGCTGCAATTAAAGCAGTCAGTAACCAGGTAGGAGAGAATACAATTATATTATCAGCATTAAATGGGATAACTAGTGAAGCAATAATCGGGAAAACCTATGGGATGGAGAACATTCTTTACTGTGTAGCGCAAGGTATGGACGCAGTAAAGATAAGAAACAGGCTGAATTATGCACACATGGGAATGCTTGTATTCGGAGAAAAGAAAACGGGGGAGATATCAACTAAGGTGCAGGCAGTAGCGTCCTTTTTTGACCGGGTCAAGCTTCCATATCAGATTGATACAGAGATGTATAAACGGCTTTGGGGTAAATTCATGCTGAATGTTGGTGTGAATCAGACAGTTGCTGTACAGGAAGGAAACTACGGGGACATACAAAGAGAAGGACCTGCGAGAGACACCATGATTTTAGCCATGCGTGAGGTAATTGCTTTATCGGAAAAAGAGGGAATCAATTTGACGGAGGAGGATTTAAATTATTGGCTCAGGGTACTTAGTACATTAAGTTCACAAGGAAAGCCCTCCATGCGACAAGATCTAGAAGCAAGGCGCTTTAGCGAAGTGGAGTTATTCGCTGGGACGGTACTAGAACTCGGAAAAAAGCACAGGTTACCGACTCCGGTAAATCAAGATTTATATGAAAAAATAAGACTGTTGGAAAGTCGGTATTAGACAGAGAAGTGGATATGCTTAACTAGTAAGCATATCTACAATAACTTTAACAGCTTCCTCTTTCATAATCTCATAATTTAGATATTCATGTTGATGATATACAATTTCATGGCTAAGGTTTTCTACAATGTCGATGATTAAATGTGCCTTCTCGTAAGCATTGGTTGGACGGATATCGAATTGTGCCATCAAATCAACGAAGTTTGAGGCTAAATCAGATTGTAACCTACAGTAAAGGTCGCTGATGTCTTTATCGATATGGGACAATGCCTGCATCTCTTCATGAACAGATTTACCGAGAGTGTGTGATTTCGTCATCATGATGATAATCTGCCTTACTGCTGACGGTATATCGATTGGCTTATCGACTAATTTTATTTTTTCGTAAATTGGTAAAGTAATACTTTTTTCATAAGCTTCAAAAGTATATTTAAAAATATCTTTTTTATCTTCAAAATAACTATATACGATTCCGGTAGAAACACCTGCTAGCTTAGCGATTTCAGCAGTATTCGTATTATGATAGCCTTTCTCACAGAATAACTTGAAGCCTGCTTCGATTATTCTGTTTCTTTTTTCTATGGAACGCTGCTGTTGCGGCTTACGTATTATTTGATTTCCCATTCTTCTTAACCTCCAATATCCTAATATGATTATAATAATGAAAATCAAATTCGTCAACGTAAGACTTGAAATTATTAATTACATATCGATTTTTTAGAAAACATCGAATAATAAACTTCTCATTCAAGGTATCCTTTTCTTCAAATAATATCTATTTTCTTATTTGCTTAATAACATTTAGAATAAGATTTGTAGGAAATAATCGCTGCTCAAATAAGATAATCATAGATAATACAGCTTCAGTTAATCCAATGGCAAAAAACAAAACATGAAGGAAGACTACCGCATTAAGCATGATGCATTGGACAACAATCCAAATGATGATAGCCCACCCAAAAACACTACTAATGTACCCCTGAAATTTCGACTTGAAAAGAAGCATGAAAGCACTAAATACATTCCCAAGTCCAATTATAGTAAATAGTATAATGCCAGGTATGAGATAATTATGGAAAGGTGAACTTTTTAATGCCTCAATAGGCATCCCAAGCGGTGCTTCCGGATTAGTAATTGCAGCCAACCCCCCAGCAATAGCACCTATTCCAGAAAACAAATGTAAAGCAAATAATAGACGATGTACCTTCTTCATTTCTATTCCTCCCCAAATTTTTAAAATTTATTCTGAAAATTATATTAGAATTTATACATGTGATTTGTATTTTCTATTATTTTAAATCTATTTTACAGTAATTTTATAATAGATATAGCTAAAGCAACCACTTGTTACCATTATAACAAAAATTGTCCTTAAAGTAAATTCATTCAATTTTAAACAATTTTTTAATCTAAGGTTGCGACAAACCTATATTTAGAAGTAAAAAAGCTTCCTTAAACCATAGGTCTTGACCGGGTTTAAGGAAGCTTTTACCCTATTTAAGGACGGCTTGCTCTGAGAAAAAAGACTGTCACCGTTGTTAAGCATAATACATATAATTAACTATGAATATGAAATAATATTCATATTGTGATTGACATTATAATATAATTAATGTATACTTTTGGAAATATGAATAATATTTCACGTTGTAAAAAAGAGTGAATTTAGTGAAGGGAGAGAATAATATGAGTTTTATTGAATTTAGTGAGGTAACGAAAGAATATAAAATGGGGGAAGCAAAGCAGCTTGCAGTTGATAAAATAAATTTTTCTATCGGGGAGGGAGAATTTGTCGTAATTTTAGGACCAAGTGGTGCAGGTAAGTCCACGGTGCTGAATTTACTAGGTGGCATGGATTTTGTCACATCAGGGAAGATAATGATCAATGGAAAAAACATTACAAATTATAAGGATGATGAATTAACAGATTACCGTGCAGCCAATATTGGTTTTGTATTTCAGTTTTATAATTTAATTCCTACCTTAACAGCGCTCGAAAACGTAGCACTCACAAAGGAAATCGTAAAGGGAGCTCTGAATGCTTCCGAAGTTCTTTCCTCCGTAGGGTTAGGAGAACATCAAAACAAATTTCCAACGCAGCTTTCTGGAGGTGAACAGCAAAGGGTGTCAATCGCAAGAGCAATCTGTAAGAATCCAACGATGCTTTTATGCGATGAACCCACCGGTGCACTAGATTCTGAAACGGGCGTAGTAATTTTGAGCCTTCTACAGAAACTGAGCAGGGAATATCATAAGACAGTTATTATCGTATCCCATAATGCAGTACTAGCTGAGGCAGCTGACAAAGTTATTCGGATTAAGAACGGAAAAATAACAGAAATTATTATAAATGAAACACCCATAGATGTAAGTGAGGTGAGTTGGTGATGCTTTTTCGTAAGATGCTAAGAGATATGAAAATGAATAAAGCTCAATTTATATCAATATTCTTGATGGCGCTTTTAGGTGTCTTTGTCTATTCAGGAGTTGGTAGTGAATGGAATGGTTTACAGCGTACTAGTGATGAGTATTATGTTGAAACAAACTTAGCAGATGCGTGGATGTATGGCAGTGACTATTCCGAGAAAGATGCCGTGGCTGTTGCTGATGTTGATGGAGTGAACGGAGTAGAGCGTAGATTAACACTGGATAGTATTGCTGATTTTGATAACAAGCCTACTGTGACCTTGCATTTTGTCCAGAACAACCAGATTTCAACTTGCAAGCTTATAGAAGGAGAAGAGTTTGAAATAGAGAAGGATGGAGTTTGGCTTGACAGTATGTTTGCTGATAAGAAGGGGCTAAACGTCGGCGATACCATCACATTTAATGTAAACGGCTATTTAATTGAAAAAACAATTAAAGGAACAGTAATGAGCCCTGAGTATGTATATTCTGCTGTTGGTGAAGAGGTGATTCCAAATCATGCGAATTACGGCTTTGGTTATCTTTCTTATCAGGCATTTCCAAAAGATCTGCCATTTTTTTATACAGATTTATTGATTTCTACGGAAAGAGAGGTGGATAATAAGCTTGAAAATGCAATAGAGGAAGCATTGGGTGGAAAATACAGTGTTATTCTAACAAGAGACAATAAGATAAGTTATATGCAGTTCGAGGAAGAAATTAAGTCACATAAAGCGGTGGGTCAGATATTTCCGATTGCATTTCTTACAGTAGCAATTTTGACTATATTAACAACAATGGCCAGATTAGTAAATAATCAAAGGACTCAGATTGGCATATTGAAAGCATTGGGCTTTCAAAGGCGTCGTATCCTATACCACTATATTTCCTACGGATTGTGGATTAGTATGGCAGGAGCTATGATTGGTGCAATTGCAGGACCGTTAACCTTACCTTTTCTGTTTTTTGAAGGTATGAAAACCACATATACTTTGCCGGAGTGGAAGAGTGCCGTTCCATTATCTGTAATATATATGATAATATTTTCAGTAGGTAGCTGTACTTTGATCACATATTTAACGTGTCGGAATGTGTTAAAGGATACACCTTCCCAAACACTCAGGCCAAAGGCACCAAAGGCAATAAAGCACAGTGTTTTTGATAAAACAAAGCTGTGGTGCAAATTTAGTTTTCATACGCAATGGAATCTGAGGGATATCTTTCGATGTAAAGGACGTTCTGTAATGGCTATTGTGGGTATTATCGGCTGCAGTGCTTTACTCATTTGCGCATTCGGTATGCAGGATAGTATGAAGAAACTTATTACATTGAATTATGAGAAGATTAACCAGTATAATACTAAACTAGAGCTTTCCCAGGAGATCAAACCGGAACAAATACAAAACTTAATGGAGGAATATCAGGGGGAAGCAATATTAGAAGGAGCCGTAGAATTAAAAGCAAATGGGGAAAGAAAAAGTGGAGGACTACTTGTAACCGAGGATGTTAAATTAATTCATTTTGTAGATAAGAATCGTAATCTGATGGAGATACCAAAAGATAGTATTTCAATCACATACAAAATGGCAGGACTTTTAAAAGTAAAGGTTGGGGATGAAATATCCTGGCATATTTATGGCGATGAGAATTGGGTAACCTCCAAAATAGGTGCAATTTACCGAACACCTTTTAGCCAGGGAATTACTATGTCAAAAGACTGCTTTGAAGAGCTTGGCTTTTCATTTACACCAACAGCAATCATTACCGGAGTTAACATCACAGGTGAAGTGGAAGGGATAAGTCAAATCGAAACAAAAGAAAAGCTTATGGAAAGCATGGAAAAATTTATGGAAGTAATGAATCTCGTTGTTTACGTTTTAGTAATCGCAGCCATCCTATTAGCAGCAGTTGTAATATACAATCTTGGGGTGTTATCCTTTACGGAAAGGCAAAGAGAACTATCAACATTAAAAGTAATTGGTTTTAAAACAAAGAAGCTTCGTACCTTATTATTGACTCAGAATATTTGGTTGACCGCAGTAGGAATATTAATGGGTATTCCGGTTGGAATGTGGATTCTTAGTTATGTTTTTACTTTTATGGGAGAGGTCTTTGATTTTATGATTTTTATATCAGTATATTCGTATATTTATTGTATCGCAGGAACCTTTTTGATATCGATATTAGTTAATCGTTTGTTTTCAAAAAGAGTTAGGGGCATTGATATGGTGAGTGCCTTAAAAGGAGTGGAATAGATCTTATTTACCAACATCCTCATCTTTTGCAAGCTTTGCCTGTTCAAATTTTTCTTTACCTATGTGACAGTAGCCACTCGGGTTTTTATCTAAATATTTTTGATGGTATTCCTCAGCAGGATAGTAGCTTTTAAGAGGTAAAACCTCAATTGCGATGGGTTTATCATACTTCTCCTGAAGCTTACGTATGGATTTTTGTATAATTTCTAGATCAGCAGCATCAATATAATAAATTCCGGTACGGTACTGGGTGCCTGCATCGCCTCCCTGACGGTTGATGGAAGTAGGATTAATTACGTCGTAATATAAGGTTAAAATAAACTCTAAACGTATTTGCATAGGGTCATATAATACCCTTACCGTTTCTGCATGGCCGGTATTATGATGGCATACTTCTTCATAGGTTGGATGTTCGGTATCCCCATTGGCATATCCAACATCAGTTTTAATTATTCCGGTGATACCTGATAAATATTTTTCGGTTCCCCAAAAGCACCCACCGGCAAGATATATTTCTCTTATATTTTCACTATAGTTCATAATTAACCTCATTCCTGCGCATGCCTTTTGCGCATATTAAGTTTGCGCCAAGTGTGTCCTTCACACCAAGTGTGCCCTTCACACTTTGGTTACGCAGGCACAAACTTTGCGAGTGAATGATTTGAAAAATCTTCACTCTTATTATCATTTCGCTGTGATTATCTAAATAATATACCAACTTTATAATTATTTCAACAGATATCTGCCAAATATAACTATTAAAATATATTTGCGCTTTAATTCTACATATAAATCGACATTAAGCAAACAAATGTTCAACTAATTAACCATCGACTGTGACAGAACCTAATTAATAAAAACGTACATAATATACACTATTGACAAATGTACTCTGCATATTATAAAAAGCATCTATAAGTAACGAAAGATTATGTTAAATAAGTATTTGACAATTATTTTTTTGTGTTTTATAATGACTAATAAAATGAATATAGTCAAATAGTATAATAAAGGAGGAGCCAATTTGCCTAAGAAATTTTCAGATGCTGAAAAGGAATATATCGTCAAGCGATTGAAAGAGGAAGCTCTAAACTGTATTTCCTCCTATGGAATAAAGAAAACGACGGTGGATGAACTGGTAAAGCGGGTCAATATTCCCAAAGGTACCTTCTATCTGTTTTATGCTTCTAAGGAGCTCTTGCTATTTGATGCCATCAATGATCTGCATGATGAAATACAAAATAAGCTTATAATGGAAGCAGCGCGATTTGCAGAAGGAATAACCTGCGATGGGTTAACAGATTTTATTTTAAAGGTATGTCAGCAGGTTAGGAATACAGGACTCTTATCTATTATTTTAAACGGAGAAATCGAGTATTTAATGCGTCGGTTGCCTGAGGAAATAGTGAAAGAGCATCTGGCTCACGATGACTTTAGTATGGAACAATTGTTTCAGATATTGCCAATTAAAGGAGATAAGAATATTGAGGCCTTTAGTGGTGCATTTCGGGGAATATTTTTAACGATGATTCATAGAAGGGAGATTGGGGAAAAAGTTTTTGATGATGCATTAAGATTAATGATTCGGGGTTTAATAATACAAATTATGGAGGATGAGGGAATATGATTGAAGTTAAAAAACTGTCATTTAGTTATACAAAGCATCCCTTTATTGAGGATATTAATTTCGAAGTTTCCAAGGGGGAGATATTCGGATTTTTAGGTCCTTCCGGAGCAGGGAAAAGCACCTTACAAAAAATTCTTACCGGACTGATATCTAATTATTCAGGCAGTGCAATAGTGAACGGAGTAGAAAGCAAAAAACATAACGATAAATTCTATGAAGATATCGGAGTGGACTTTGAGTTTCCAACCTTGTTTGAAAAATTGACAGCGAAGCAAAACCTTCAGTTTTTTGGTTCCCTATATTCAAAAAAACTTCAAGATTCTGAGAAGTTGCTACAGAAGGTCGGACTTGAGTACGATGCAGATAAAAAAGTATCGGAATATTCCAAAGGGATGAAATCCCGTTTGAATTTTATTAAAGCACTTTTGCATGATCCTGATCTTTTATTTCTGGATGAACCCACCAGTGGATTGGACCCGACTAACAGCAGAGATATGAAAAATATTATATTAGAGGAAAAGGCAAGAGGAAAAACCATTATTTTGACCACGCATAATATGATTGATGCTGCAGAGCTTTGTGACAGGGTTGCTTTTATCGTGGATGGCAAAATCAAGGCTATGGATACCCCACATAATTTAATTATGTCAAAAGGAGCTACAAAGATAAATTATACATATTTTGATGGAAAGGAAGTTATAGGGGAATGTATGATGCATCAGACTTCAGAAGATAAAAAGCTGAAAGCATTACTCGAAGCGAATAAAATTCTTTCTATCCATAGTAGTGAACCAACATTAAATGATATTTTTATCGAAGTGACGGGGAGAGTGCTGCAATGAGAACGAAAAAATTAATCACCGGAGACATCCATTTTCAGATCAAGTATGGCTTTTACTTTGTCTATACTGTTTTTACGATTTTTTATATCTGTCTGCTTTTTGCATTCCCGGCATCGATCAGAGGTAAGGCGGGAAGCATTATGATATTCTCAGATCCGGCTGCAATGGGGTTGCTTTTTATGGGAGCTATTGTTTTATTAGAGAAGAGTCAAAATGTCTTGAATTCCATTGCAGTGTCGCCTGTTAAGGCATCGGAATATATTATATCTAAAGTAGTGTCTTTGGGTTTAATTGGAAGTTTGGTGGGAGTAGCGATAGGTGTTGTCGCCGGTGTGAAAAATATTCCGGCTGTGTTTTTTGGGACCTTCCTAGGTTCGGTGATATTTTCCTTGTTGGGCTTAATTATCGCAACGAAAATTAATAGTATTAATCAGTTTATGGTAGCGACAATTCCTTTTGAGTTATTAGTTACACTTCCATCAATCATATATCTGTTCGGCTACAGGAAACCGTTCATGCTTCTTCATCCTGGCTGTATTGTCATTATCATGATCAGTGGAGAAGGGGAATTTCATCCTGGATTAATACTGATATTATTTATTTGGATCGCATTTATTTATTGGATTACCCATAAAAGTGTAAAGAAAATGTTTCAATGTGTGGGAGGTGTTAAGCTGTGACCTATTCGGTAAAATTACTTTTCTATTCCTTCAAACAGTATATCCATCAGATTTCGAAAGATGCCATGTTAATTTTACTATGCTTGGCGCCGATTCTATGCAGTCTCTTTTTTAAATTTGGAATTCCTTATTCACAAAATCTTTTGACCAAACATTTCGGACTAACCGATATTTTGCCACCCTATTTTCTTCTGTTTGACTTGATGTTAGCAGTGTTGACACCGTTACTTTATTGCTTCACCTCAGCTTATCTGATACTTGGGGAAATTGATGAGGGAATATCGAAATATATGGCGGTTACACCACTTGGGAAAAAAGGATATCTAATATCCAGACTAGGACTTCCAACCTGCATATCCTTTGTAGTTACGATTATAGCAATGAACGCTTTTTCATTAACTGATATGAAAATAGAATTAATAATAGGAATTTCCTTTATGTCAGCTGCCATGGGGTTTCTGGAAGCTTTACTAGTGGTATCTATTTCAAGTAACAGAGTAGAAGGTATGGCTGTTTCAAAAATCTCGGGGCTTATCCTTATGGGGATACCGGCACCATTTTTTATTATAGGTAGAACACAATACCTTTTATTTTTTCTTCCCTCCTTATGGGTATCAAAATTTGCAATGGAAAAGAATCTTATATATATGGTAGTTGGCATTGTAATATCGATTGGTTGGATTGCAATACTATATAGCAAATTTAAAAAGAAAATCATGTGATTTTACTAATAAGATGAAAATGTAGACAAATTCTTATGTCATGAATTAAAAATGGATAGGAGAGAACGTAAAGTTCCTTCCTACCCATTTTTAATTATCTAACATTAATCTATCATTAATCAAACATTACACAGTGGGTTTAATAAATAACTTAATTATTTCATTTACAATCAGTGGTATTAAAGCAAATAACAATACCAAGCCCCAATCCTGGAGAGTTAAGAAATGTACACCAAAAGCAGTAGCAAGAACCGGGATGGAGATTACCACCAACTGAAGTAGAATCCCGACTACGAGGGAACCAATTAAAAACTTGTTGGTGAATATACCAATTTTGAAAATAGACTTCGTTGCATTTCTCATGGTGAAGGAGTAGAACAACTGAGAGGCAGCAAGTACGACAAAGGCCATAGTTCTGGCATAGGTTAATGCTGCTTCGAACTTTGGATCTGCAGCTGCATTTCCAATACTTCCGAGGGTGTAACCATGCTCCCATAAACCATAATAGAAAGCAAGTAAGGTAAAAAGACCAATTAATGAACCACCAATGATAGCTCTAAGTCCTGCTCCGTTAGAAAAAAAGCTCTCTTTTGGATTTCTTGGTTTTTGCTTCATAACGTCGTGATCACCGGGGTCAATGCCGAGTGCAATTGCAGGCAATGAATCTGTGATCAGATTAATCCAAAGTAGTTGCGTTGCTATCAGTGGTACCGGCCAATTTAATAAAATAGAGATAAATATGGTAATAACCTCACCTAAGTTGCAGGAAAGTAGGAAGATAACTGATTTCTTAATATTATTATAAATATTTCTTCCTTCTTCAATTGCATGTACAATAGTCGTAAAATTATCATCGGTGAGAATCATATCGCTGGCACCCTTGGCAACATCGGTACCGGTGATTCCCATAGCAACACCGATATCCGCATACTTTAACGAAGGAGCGTCATTGACACCATCACCGGTCATGGATACGATGTTTCCTTGTGCTTTAAAGGCTCTCACAATCTTAACCTTATGCTCCGGCGATACTCTGGCAAAAACTCGATAATTAATTACATTCTTTGAAAATTCCTCATCGGATAGCTCATCGATTTCGGAACCGGTAATACTCTGAAGAATGGAATCAGCAATGCCTAATTCTTTAGCGATAGCAACAGCTGTGTTTTTATGGTCACCGGTAATCATTATCGGAATGATACCAGCCATTTTTGCTTCTTTTATAGAATCCCTAACCTCTAGTCTCGGAGGGTCAATCATTCCGACGAGGCCGATTACTGTTAGATCCTTTTCCATATCCGTAGGATCAATCATTTGGTCGGTATCTTTGAAAGCCGCACCTAGAACTCTTAAGGCACTGTCAGACATTTCCTCTGTAATTTTAAGAAAATCTGTTTTTATTTCATCGGTCAGAGGAACGATCTTTCCATTTACAAGAGCACTGCTTGATATTTTCAAAAGATTATCAATAGCACCTTTGGTATGAACTCGATAACCGTTACCATTTGTATTTAAGGTGGACATCAGCTTACGATCGGAATCAAATGGGTTTTCTGAGACTCTTTTATGCTGAGCATTGATTTGTGCCTTGGTAAGGTTATATTTATCACCTAATATGATTAAAGCAATTTCTGTTGGGTCACCGGTTCCCTGACCGTTTTCATAAGTGGCATCAGAACATAGAACTAAAGATTTTATCAGTTGGGCTTCACCGAAAGAGGGAGTCATATTAGTAGCTTCACCATCAACATCTATTAATTGATTATGGATGTACTGTTTTACAACGGTCATTTTATTCTGGGTAAGAGTACCGGTTTTATCAGAGCAGATGATATTGACGGAGCCCAAGGTTTCAACTGCTGGTAGCTTTTTAACAATAGCATTAATTTTTGACATTCTGGTAACTCCCAGTGCCAAAACAATTGCTACAATAGCTGCCAGACCTTCAGGGATTGCAGCTACGGCCAAACTGATGGCTGTAAGAAACATTTCAAAAAGGTCTCTGCGTTGTATCAGGGCAATAACGAAAATCAAAACGCAAATTCCAATTGCCATGAAACCGAGGATCCTTCCAAGTTCATCTAATCTCTTTTGCAGAGGGGTCATTTCATCATTATCTGTATCCAGAATTGTAGCAATCTTGCCAATCTCTGTATCCATTGCGGTTGCAATAACGACACCCTCTCCCCTGCCATAAGTAGTCAGAGTAGACATAAAGGCCATATTGGCTTTATCGCCAATCGGTGTTTTTGGATCTTCAAACAGGGAAGCTGCATTTTTACTGGAAGGTACGGATTCACCGGTTAAGGCTGATTCTTCAATCTGAAGGTTTGCACTTTCTATCAGCCTTAAATCAGCAGGGACATATCTTCCAGCATCCAATATTACAATATCTCCGGGGACTACTTCCTCCGAATTTATTTCCTTTACTTCTCCATTTCTTCTTACCAGTGATCTTGGCGTAGTCATTTTTTGTAGTGCTTCCACGGCTTTTCCCGCTTTATATTCCTGAAAAACACCAATTACTGCATTAAGAATAATTACCAGTAAGATAATAATTGAATCAGCGTATTCTCTGATAAAGAACGTAATAATAGCAGCACCAATCAAAACATAAATCAACATATCCTTCAATTGGGAAAGGAAAAGCGAAATAATACTCTTTTTCGGTTTTCCCTTAAGCTTATTCATACCATATTTTTCTAACCGAAGCTTTACTTCTTCATCTGTCAGACCGGAAGCAGGGTTAACATTTAATTCTTTTAAAATGTTCTCTTGTGATTTCGAAAACCACATAAAATCACCTCTTTCATTGTTTTTGACTCCTTCATTATGTTACCTAAAATAATATTCTTTATGCTAAAGCAAATGAGAAGTAAAAGAAGTATAACATTAAGTGGGAAAAAATTCATTAAAAATATATTAAATTATAGTAACTTATTGGAGTTTAGTTAATCAATCGGCAAATTAATTCATTTGTAAAACCAGTCACAGTCAGGTTGTTGACAGAAAGGAAGTTATTTCTGTCAACAGCCGTCCCTAGAAAGATACAGTAATACTCTAGTACAATTCTAGTTATCATATATTTGACATCAATGGTATTCAATAGTAGAATGTAAGACAAAAGAATGTAAAAAAGGTGGGTACGATATGGATTTTATCAAGGAATTATTAATTAAGTACAATATAAGAGAAAGCATTGCAGGATATCTGTCCTTTGTTCTATTAGTGTTACTGCTTTTTTTAATATGCCTTATTACAAATATTATTTTTACAAAATTAGTTTTAAGGATCCTTACACGAATAATTAATAAAAACAAACATCAATGGGATAGTATATTACTGAAACGAAAGGTGTTTCAAAGGCTTTTTGATATCGTACCTGGTATTATTATCTATAGCTTTGCACCGGCATTTGATAATTTTGCAGAGGTTATCCGCAGGTCAGCTTCCACCTATGTTTTTATAGTATTTATAGTGGTAATCAATGCAGTTCTAGACGCCGTCGATGATATATACAGGACTCATCCCATTTCTAAGGTAAGACCGATTAAGGGACTTCTGCAAGTAATCAAGATTATAACTTATATTATTATCGGTATTGTAGCTATAGCAAATCTAATGGGGCAAAAACCGATTATCATGCTTAGTGGAATTGGAGCATTAGCGGCTATCTTTTCCTTTGTTTTTAAAGATTCAATCTTGGGTTTTATAGCCGGAATACAATTAACCTCCAATGACATGTTGCGTATCGGTGACTGGATTGAAATGGAGAAGTACGGAGCGGACGGCGATGTGGTCGATATCACTTTGAATACGGTAAAGGTACAAAATTTTGATAAAACTATCGTCACAATTCCGGCTTATGCGTGTGTTTCCGATTCCTTTAAAAATTGGAGAGGAATGACGGAATTCGGTGCAAGACGGATAAAACGTGCGATCTATATTGATGTGAATAGCATTGCTTTTTGCACCCCGCAGATGATTGAAAAATTTAAACGCATCCATTATCTGAAGGATTATATAATAAAAAAAGAAAATGAAATCAAAATAGACAATGGGAAAAAAGGCATAGAAGATGAGCTACTTATCAATGGTCGGCATATGACAAATATAGGAACCTTTCGGGTTTATATTCAATATTATTTGCGAAATCATCCTGACCTCCATCAAAACTTGTCACAAATGGTACGACAGCTTCCACAAGGAGAGAATGGTTTACCCATAGAAATTTACGCTTTTACCGCGGATACGAATTGGGAACATTATGAGAAAGTCCAGTCGGATATTTTTGATCATATTTTTTCCGTAGTGGGAGAGTTTGGTTTACGTACTTTCCAAAATCCGAGTGGATTTGATATGAAACAGAGATGAGATGACTTCATAGTAAATTTATCTTGTATTGAATATGATAAAGGCAGGAATATAAATATCCCTGCCCTTACCATATGATGTCTCAATCATTTTTTAATAGCTAGAATTCAATTTTAACAGTGAGTTGTACAAGAATTTTTACCAATCAAGGTTATTATCTTGTCAATTCGTTAGAAACCTAATGCCTCAATAGATTGAATTAAACTGTCCAACGCTACCATCTCCCAATCATGTTAAATCCTTGCTGTTTGTAATTCTGAGACTAAATTACAAACTTTATAATTCATACAAGGTGAGGAATGAATTCTGCTGTGCCAGATTCATTACAAATTCGGCTGTTCTGAATTCATTACCAATTCATCTTGTGTTTCAAATAGATACGACTTAAACTTATTTCCGAATTAAGTCTGTTATCATGCAGTGAAGTTTTTGCGTCGTATCTAATAAGTATTATGTCTTTTAAAAGAGTTATTATACTCTTTTTTTATTTTTTTTTAAAAAAGACCCTTACTTATACAAGCAAGGGTTAAAATATTGTAAATATTCTGCAAAATTCTTATACGGCTTCCAACTGATTGTTGTCATTCATGGAACAGTTTAGTTTGCGGTTTGGCGTCTTTTAATAACCTTCAGACGGGTAAATTCTTCGCGTTCCTTTTCCTCTAAATCATTTTGAATATCGATAGTAAGAGAAGTATAATAAGGAATAGTTATATTTTTTAATGCATTGGCACGCTTTTGAGTTTTATTGATACTGGTAGCCAGCCGATATGCGGAGTTTTCTATCATGGATAATCTAATGGTAAGTTCCTTCACTTTAATAAACCGATTAGTGGCTTCATCCAAAGATAATCTTGTTTGAAAGAAAGCATAAGTTGGTTTGCTGACCGTGTTATCAAATTCCACCAAAGGTATTTCTACTCCCATGATGCTTCGTTGTTTGATTTGGATAGAATTTTCTTCCGGTATCGTATAACTAAGTTCTGATACATTCCGAATACCCATCTCGATATTAGCTTGTTGAAGTGCACGGTAAGCTGTTGAAAAGGTACTGTCAATTTCGGCTTGAATATTCTTAGCCTTATCAATTAACTCCATTAATTCGCGGATTAGGATATTACGTTTTTTATCCATCAATTCATAGCCCTGTTTAGCCAGTTTCAGTGAATTCTTTGCTAGTATTAAATTACCCTTGGTAGGGAAGGTATTCGGATTCATAGTATCACCTCTATTCCTTTTCACCTACAGCTTCATGATTCGATACATAATATTTTTCTAATACTTTGGTATCAATACGGTCTAATTCTTCCTTAGGAAGAATAGAAAGCAATTGCCAACCTTTATCTAAGGTCTGATTAATGGTACGGTCCTCGACGCGGCCCTGAGCTATAAATTCCTGTTCCATTGCAATACCAAATTTAAGATATTTTTTATCAATCGGAGATAATTCATCCTCACCAATAACACTGGCCAAGGCTCTGGCATCCCCCACATGGGCATAGGAGGAGAAGAGCTGATTGGCTAAATCCTGATGATCTTCTCTGGTATAACCTTTACCGATTCCATCCTTCATAAGACGGGATAGGGAGGGTAGAATACTAATTGGAGGATAAATTGATTTTTGATGTAAGGCACGGTCAAGAACAATCTGTCCTTCTGTAATATATCCCGTTAAATCCGGAATAGGATGGGTAATATCATCGTTTGGCATCGTAAGAATCGGAATTTGTGTAACAGAGCCCTTACAACCGCGGACAATTCCGGCTCTCTCATAAATGGTTGATAATTCGCTATATAAATAGCCCGGGTATCCTTTTCGACTTGGAATTTCGCCCTTGGAGGAGGAGACCTCACGCATTGCTTCTGCGAAGGAGGTCATATCAGTAAGAATTACCAAAATATGCATTCCCTTTTCAAAAGCAAGGTACTCAGCGGCCGTTAAGGCAACCTTCGGTGTAATTAATCTCTCAACAACCGGATCATTTGCAAGATTTAAATACATTACAACATGGGAGCTTGCACCACTTTCCTCAAAGGTTCTTCGAAAGAAATCAGCAACATCATGCTTAACACCCATTGCAGCAAAAACGATAGCAAAATCTTCATCGGAATCTTCACCTAAAGAGGCTTGTTTTACGATTTGAGCGGCAAGTTGGTCATGAGGAAGACCATTACCGGAGAAAATAGGAAGCTTTTGACCACGAATTAATGTAGTTAAACAATCAATTGCGGAAATACCGGTTTTAATATAATTCCTTGGATATTCTCTGGCACATGGATTCAGCGGTTGCCCGTTTATATCTCGTTTAACCTCTGTTATAATATTGCCAAGACCATCAATTGGTTGACCGACTCCATTAAAAACACGTCCGAGGATTTCTTCTGAGAGTGCAACCTCCATTGGATGTCCGGTTAATTTTGTATGAGTATTATATAGGGACATATCCTCTGTTCCCTGAAATACTTGGATGATGGCTTTGTCCTCATATAACTCTACAATTCTTCCAATCTTTTTCTTATTCCCTTCAACGGTTAACTCTACGATTTCATCATAGGAGGCATTACGAATGCCCTCAAGAACAATCAGGGGTCCATTAATTTCACTTAGTCCTAGATATTCAATTGACATGCTGCTACTCCTTCCCTAAGCGTTCTTCGACATGATTCGTTCATAGAATGTATCAATCATTGTCTTATAATCATCAAATTTATTTAGTTCATCATTGGCTACATCATATTTTATTGAAATTACTTTATCAAAGATATCACTTTCTTTTAATAAAGACATCGGCATGTTCCGATCAACAAGTTGCTTTGATTTGGAAAAGAGATAAAGGATGGTTCGCATCATTTTAAGCTGTTTTTCCATTGGAACATAAGTATCAGAAGGGTGATATGCATTTTGCTGAACAAAACCTAAGCGAATAACTCTTGCTATTTCCAAAACTAATTTTTGATCGTCTGGTAGTACATCACTGCCGATCAGCTTAACTATCTCATTTAACTGGCTTTCCTGTGTGAGAATACTAATAATTTGATTACGACATTCTATAAAGTCCTCACCGACATTTTTGATATACCAAGGTGCAAGGTCAGTAAGATATTCACTGTAACTAGTCAGCCATTGGATAGCAGGGAAATGTCTTGCATATGCCAGCGATTTATCCAAAGCCCAGAAGCAACGTACAAAACGTTTTGTGTTTTGAGTAACCGGTTCTGAAAAATCACCGCCCTGTGGAGATACTGCACCGATGATGGAAACACTGCCATCCGTCCAGTTTAAATTCCGCATAAAGCCGGCTCTTTCATAGAAAGCGGATAATCTAGATGCAAGGTAAGCCGGAAATCCCTCTTCTGCAGGCATTTCCTCTAAGCGACCTGATAATTCACGAAGAGCCTCTGCCCAACGGGAAGTAGAATCAGCCATAACTGCTACATGATAGCCCATATCTCGATAATATTCTGCTAGAGTAATTCCGGTATAGATACTAGCTTCACGAGCTGCAACCGGCATGTTTGAGGTATTTGCAATTAATGTGGTACGGTCAAGAAGGGGATTTCCTGATTTCGGATCAACTAATTTTGTGAAATCTTCTAAAACCTCTGTCATCTCATTACCACGTTCCCCACAACCAATGTATATGATAATATCTGCATCACACCATTTAGCAAGTTGATGTTGAGTCATAGTTTTTCCTGTGCCGAAACCACCCGGAATAGCAGCTGTGCCTCCCTTGGCAATAGGAAATAAAGTATCCAGAATACGTTGACCGGTTACTAATGGTCGGTCAGAAGGATAACGTTTATTTGTCGGTCTAGGGACACGGATTGGCCATTTTTGAGTCAGGGATAACTTCTTTTCTTGCCCCTTGCTATCTATAATTGTAACAATCGTATCATTAATCGTATATTTTCCATCTGCAACAACGCTGCTAACGGTACCATAAGTATCCGGAGGTACC
>Ga0123338_10000365_pt1 | contig 47090 bp, 43 predicted proteins | sample grotaG_FD_89793 | JGI IMG/M metagenome (GOLD analysis project Ga0123338, IMG submission 89793) | Glacier valley bacterial and archeal communities from Borup Fiord, Nunavut, Canada, to study Microbial Dark Matter (Phase II) -... | ecosystem: Environmental > Aquatic > Freshwater > Ice > Glacier ... | reverse complement strand
TATCTGGTGCCCTTGGCGCAGCCAGCCAAGCGCCGCGCGAAGAACCTGCTGGATGCGAACACAGTGATGGACGACGCCTTTTTGAAGGCAGAGGAAGATCGCCGGAAGCGCCGCCTGCCGAGCCAGATTTACGATGTGACAGCCTGGAGCGTTCCTCTTCAGCTCAATGTAGAAGCGGTGCCGATGAGCGCTCCGGCTTCCGTGGAGCGCGTTGCCGTGAAGTTCGGTGAGCCCATGCGCGGCGGAGTCACAGGCGGGAAAGCGACCGTGGCGTATCTTGTGCCGTGGGGGACAGCAGGCGCGGCTCGTCTCATGACCGGCGCCCTTCGTGAGAGTCTGCGCATCTATGGCGCGGATAAAACGTTCACGCAGGGCACTCGCGAATATCGGCCCGGCACCGTGGTGGTGCCGGTGCTGGAAAATCCGGAAAAGGTTCATGCCGTGATGGCGAAACTGGCGGCGGAAAACGGCGTAGACGTGATCGCCACAGACACGACATGGGTGGATGCGGGTTCTGATTTTGGAGGCCGCTATACACCGTTTCTGAAAAAGCCAGGCATTGCGTTGGCGTGGGACAGGCCCACCCTGGCCAACTCCGCAGGCCAGGCGAGATTTGTGTTGGAACGGCAGTTCGGTTATCCTGTGACCCCGGTGCGAACCGCTCAACTGGGCGGTGCCGACCTATCTCAATTTCAAGTGATCATCCTACCCGAAGCAACTCCGCAGGACGGCGGCTATGCAGGTGTATTGGGGACGGCGGGCGTAGCGCGCCTGAAGCAATGGGTGGCGGATGGCGGCACGCTGATCGGTCTCGGTACCGCCACACAATTTCTGGCAGACTCCCGCACCGGACTGCTACCCATCCAGCAGGAATCGAAACCCGGCGAAGCGCCGAAGCCGGCGACGCCAAATCAAGATCCAGCGGTGCATGTACCCGGCAAGCTCTTTGAAAAGGAGGCCGATCTAGACCGCGCCATCCAACCGGAAGGGGAACTGCCCACCAGCCTGCACGGGGCACTGGTGCGCTGCAAAGTAGACCCGGAGCAATGGATCACCGCCGGCGTGCCGGAACAGGTTTTCGCAATGGTGACGGGCTCGGCAATTTACACGCCCATCAAGATCGATCGCGGTGTGAATGCAGTGACCTTCGCTGGTCCCGATCAGGTGCTGGCCGGTGGCTACATGTGGGAGGAATACCGCAAGCAACTGGCCTACAAGCCGTTCGTGATGGTCGCCCGCAGCGGGCGCGGCAACGTAATCGCTTTTACAGCCGACCCAAACTACAGGGCGGCTCTCGATGGCTTGAATCTGCTCTTCCTGAATGCAGTCTTCCGCGGTCAGGCGCATACGGGCCGGTAAGGAAAGCTACAATAAAATCTGTCAGGCGGGCCCTTAGCTCAGTTGGTTAGAGCTGCGGACTCATAATCCGTTGGTCGCAGGTTCGAGTCCTGCAGGGCCCACTATTTTCACATTTTCTTTTCGAAGTGCTGATAGTCCTGCCGGTCGGGCCATGATCCGCCCCACGTCCAACCATGCCGCTCAAACAAGCGAACGGCAAAGCTTCCCTTCAAAACGGAGCCGGGGTGCGCAACCGTTCGGTCCAAAAAAGCGCGGCCACCCTCGGGAAGCACGCGCGTTCCCTTTACATATGGATTCGTGAGCGGATTGATGTCAATCGCGCGCCCCCAGCTATGGTTCGAAAATTTGCCCTTCTGCCCGGTGATGTCTCGGCAATTAAACGCGGATGTGTTGTTGGCTTCCATGGAACGCTCATCGTTGCCGCCGAAGTTCTCCACTGGCTCCATCCGCTCAATCTGGAATCGATGCCGGTACAGTTCGCGAAAGATGGCCTTCACCTCTGGCGCGAGTTGGCGATTGACAATCAGCGTTCCGGATTCCCGGTGGCCCGCGTAGTCGAGATAGTCGACACGAAGAACTCTTAACTCTTCAATGGCCGCCGGACAGCCCTCATGCCACGTGGTGGCGCGAACCAACCTCAGCAGGTCCCCGGTCAACGGCTCCTGAGCCGAGAGGCAAAACGCAAAAACGAACCCAATTTCCAGATGCCTCATAGCTCGAGCTTACAACTCGAGATTTACAATTCAACGACGAGACCTTCGCGAGCCATCACCGCCTCGGGCTGTACCTGCCTGGCCTGGTCCAGGATCTGCTCCAGCTGATCGTCAGTGTGGGACGGGTCATGATGGAAGAGCATTACCTTCTTCACCTGCGCATCTTTGGCGACAGAGAGAGCTTCGGCCCATGTGCTGTGTCCCCAGCCCCGATGCGTTGCATATTCTTCGGGCGTAAACTGCGAATCGAAAATGAGCAGGTCCGCACCCTGCGCGATGTGGCGCAATCCGCGGTCGCAATCGGCATTGCCGTGCTCGTGATCGGTCGCGTAAATAATGGACGCTCCGCCCACTTCGATGCGGTACCCGGTTGCATTTTGCGGATGATGCAACGCAAAAGGTGTGACGCGCAGTTCCCCTTCACGCCACGGTTTGTCAGTCAACTCATGGAAAATTCTGTCGCGCGTGGCGGCTTCAAAATTCACGGGAAAATACGGGCGGGTCATCTGGCCCTCCAGAATCTGACGCAACGGACCGGTACGGTAATGGGCCAGAAAGCGGATGCGATTCCGACGATCGTAGAGCGGCTCGAAGAAGGGAATCCCCTGAATGTGGTCCCAATGAAAGTGGGTGAGGAAAATACTGATATCGAGCGGTTTCCCGTCTGCTTCCTTGAGCAGAGCCTGGCCTAACTTACGCGCGCCGGTGCCGGCATCGAACAGGAAAATTTCTCCGCCCGGCAGACGTACCTCAAGGCAGGGCGTATTCCCGCCATAGATCATATTCTCAAGCTGAGGAGTGGGTGTGGAGCCGCGCACACCCCATATTTTCATGCGCAACTTAAAGGCGGCGCCGCTCACAATCCGCTGCCTTCCCCAGTCTTGATATCGGAAAGCTCCAGGCGCATGGTTTCATTGCTCATGCGCAGCTCGCGAATCTCAAAACCAACCGCGATCAGCAACAGCACTACGCCCGCCATGAAGAACGGCAATGTGGCCGCCACCAGCGTCGAAACGCGAATGGTAAAGCTGATAACCATCACCATTGCCACAAAACAAGCTGTTGCGCAGTACAACGAGATGTGTGCAATCGCAACGTACCGAAGCCTGCGGCGGAAGAAGCGAATCTGGTCGAGAATGTTTTCTTTCCGAACCATGGAAGTATCGGTCTCACGGAACTCCGCCGCCAAACCCCGCACACGGTCGCTTAACGCCTGATGCTTCGAATTGATGCCGCTGATCAGGATCGCCGATGCCGAGATCATCACAACGGGCGTAACAGCCGCCGTCACTACACGTAACGGATCTTCGACCTGAAACGGATTGATCTGCAACGCTTCCTCAGGCACATTGTAAGCTTTACTGTGAGGCTGGTTGCGCCAATTCTGCTTCTGAGCGCACGATTGTTCGCTCAATCGATAGACGTGTACTCGGAGTATTGGCCTTTTGAAGGCGCATCGGTCTCGCCACGGGAGATCATCTCGCCCGCAGTCCCGCGCAACGGCTTCACCACGTTCAAGGTGTTGGTGAACGCCCCCCCGGGCACCAGCTTTTTCCTGTTCTGCCAAACGAACCCACCCAATCTGGTGGACACTCGGTTGTATAAAATCGCGGCGGCAGACTTGTTGGAACCCATGCGCAGCCCGAATTTCGGAGTAATTCCCGGGGGTCAAACGTCTCGCGCGTATCTGCTGGATGTATGGGTTCCACCCGATGCCGAACCGGGTCGTCGGATCCGGCTGGAACTGCAACTCAAAATCGGCAGTTGGATTGTATACCCTCTGGAACTGCGCGTTCAGAAAGCGACTGTGCCCGGTATCCGGAAGCCCGGCGAAATTCCGGTCGGTCTGACCGCCGCGCTGGAACGCAACGCTCAGCAGGATGCCGCCTTCGAGAACTTGCTGCAGCTTCCTGAAGTCTGGTTGATGACGGCGGGGCGTATTGCAGACACTTGGACGGCCAACTCGCCGCTTTCCACCGCGGATGACCCCGAGTGGTATTTGAGAGTGCGCGACCTGATGGTTCGCCGCGCCAACACGCGCTAAATTCCACCGCCCGAGGCGAACGGGTCGTCACGGCCGCGAATGACGCCCCGGCTCTCCAGTTCTCCGATGCTAACCTCCGGCGCGCCAGCAGTAACGCGCAGAACGATGGCCCCCGTTTCCGCCAACACCAGTAAGGCTTCGCGCGTCGCCTGCTCCGGCAGGACCACAGCCGCCAGACAGTTCCGCTCGAAGAGCTCGCGTTCCAAAACACGTGCCTGTTCCTCATGGGGAACATCCACCACCGCCGGCAGATGGCCCCAGCGGGCAAACCGTTCGGCGGGCGTAACTCGCTCCGGGTTGAAGGCAAGTTCATTGCGCTCTTCCGTGTCGGCCGCGCCCCGGCTGCTGATCATGCCGGCGGCCAGCGTCTCATTCGTCGCGGCATCGATCAAAATGAAGGCGCCGGTAGTCCGATTCACCAGATACGGATCGAAGAAAAGTGGACGATGGGTTTCCAGGCTGACTTGCCCAATTTCATTCAGTGCCAGCACATCAGCCTGTTCGTGAGCCAGAGAATCCACGTTCACGCGATAGTGCAGCGCATGAATGGTTGCGCGCACCGTCTGAGTGGTGTGCTTCAGCAGATACGTACGGCCCGGCTGCAAGGGTGCCAGGTTCATCCACACCAGCGCCGCGTCCAGGTGCCTTGCGATCAAGGGCGGCTGGCGTGCGCTTACCAGCATGTCTCCTCGGCCTATATCGATCTCGTCTTCCAGCAGCACCGTGACAGACGCCGGCGCCGCAGCTTCGGCCAGACCGCCATCATAAGTATCGATCCGCTTCACTCTGCTGGAGCGGCCGGAAGGTAGCGCTAAAATCGAATCACCGGGCCGCACAACTCCGGAAGCAACCTGCCCTGCATAGCCCCGATAATCCAGATTCGGGCGGATTACATATTGAACGGGAAAGCGCATCGGCAACTGCTCCCGCTCTTCCACCACCGCTACTTGCTCCAGGTATTCAAGAAGGTGCGGCCCCGTAAACCAGGGCATGTGTCCGCTGCCGAAGACCACGTTGTCACCGGCCAGCGCGGAGATGGGTAGAAAGTAGGGGTCGGGCGCGTGGGCAGCTTTCACGAACGCCCGGAATTCGGTTTCAATCGCGCGGAAGATGGGCTCGGAAAACCCCACCAGATCCATCTTGTTCACAGCGACCACGAAATGCCGGATGCCCAGCAGCGCCGCTATGTAAGCATGCCGTCGCGACTGCGGAAGCACCCCATTGCGGGCATCGATCAGGATGATGGCAAGATCGGCAGTGGAAGCGCCGGTGGCCATGTTGCGCGTGTACTGCACGTGGCCCGGCGTATCGGCAATGATGAACTTGCGCTGAGGCGTAGAAAAATAGCGATACGCCACATCGATCGTGATGCCTTGTTCCCGCTCACTGCGAAGGCCGTCGGTGAGCAACGCCAGATCCATCTTGCCGCCTTTGGTGACGGAGGCAACCTGGTCTTCATAGGCGCCTTTCGAATCGTAAAGCAGGCGGCCGATGAGCGTGGACTTGCCATCATCCACACTTCCGGCGGTAGAGAGCCGCAGCAGACCTTTCAGAAATAGCCCTCGCGCTTCTTCATCTCCATCGACCCTTCCTGGTCATGATCGATCACGCGATTCTCGCGTTCGGAGCGCCGGACGAGTTTCATCTCTTCAATAATCTTCGGGATGGTATCGGCGTCGGACCGAATTGCGCCGGTGCAGGGGCTACAACCCAAAGACCTCATGCGGCACAGAACCGGTTCAGCGTGTTCCCCGGGCAACAGCGGAATTTCGCGCTCTACCGGCAATAGAGAACCGTTGCGCACCACCATCGGCCGAACCTTGGCAAAGTAAAGCGGCACGATGGGAATACTTTCCTCTTCAATATATTGCCAAACATCGAGTTCGGTCCAATTCGAAAGCGGAAAGACACGGATGTTCTCGCCTTTCTGAACCCGTGCATTGTATAAATTCCATACTTCGGGGCGCTGATTTTTGGGGTCCCACTGACCAAGGTGATCGCGAAAGGAATAGACGCGTTCCTTGGCACGACTTTTCTCTTCGTCCCGCCGTGCACCGCCGAACGCGGCGTCATAACCACCGGCTTCCAACGCGTCAAGAAGAGCGCGTGTCTTCAAAAGGCCACAGCAGTTCTGCGTGCCGATCCGGAACGGGTTGGCCCCTTCGTCCACCGCTTTGCGATTCGTATGTACAATCAGCCGCGCCCCGATTCCCTTGACGAAGTTGTCGCGAAACTCAATCATTTCGCGAAATTTGTACGTGGTATCGATGTGCAGCAGAGAAAACGGGATGGCGGCTGGATAAAAGGCCTTTTGAGCCAGACGAACCATAACCGAGGAATCTTTCCCGATGGAATAGAGCATCACCGGATTTGCAAATTCGGCGGCTACTTCGCGCAGGATGTGGATGCTCTCAGCTTCAAGAGATTGCAGGTGCGGAGACACTTTCTCCAATGTACCGCGATCCCATAGAGATTAGGTACTTAGTGAAGCAAAAGCTGTACCAGCGCTTCGTTATCCAAAACTATACCGATAAACGCCAGGCACATTTCATCGTTCGTTCCCTCGCCCCAGCCCACTTCTTTCAGTGGATAGTTCGGGTTACGGGGGTTTTGATCCGTATTGTCGTAGACCGTATTCAGTCGGATGACGGAGTTCGGCGCGATATCGATGGCTTTATCGAGTGTGTAAAAACCTTGCCAATTGAAATCCCAATCGTCAATGCGAATCAGGGGGGTAACCGAGCGATCCGAATTGGTGATATTTACGGCAATCTTCCGCCCCAACAGATGCATGTGCGGAGCTACCAGAATCGCTTTGCCGGAAACAAAAAACGGCACCTGAAATTCCGCCGTCACCGGATAATCCGCCACATTGATGGGAATTTTGAATTTCTGGTTCACCAGCGGCAGCGTCAACATGCGGTGCTTGACGGAATTCTCAGGCGCGAAGTAAAAGCCGACTGACGTGTGATCTTCCACGGGGTGCCCGTTCGGGTGATAGTGGACCTGCATCACCACCCGTTTATTCGCTGGAACCAGTTGGCCGATGCCTGGATCAAGCCGGTTCACACGGGCGCCCGGAACCCAGGCTCCCACCATGCCGCCCACCGCCGCCTGCACCGCGTTCGTACCGGTAAAGCCGGGGCCGCCGAAGCAATCATATCCGGGCCTGCCATCTTTTCCATCGAGAGCAATGGATTCGTTGGTGTCGTCAAGAAACAGCAGCACATGGTGAACTTCAGCCGCCGCGCCGGGCAGGGCTTGGCTGGCATTGATCCAGACCGATTGCTTCAGACCTGTATCAAGCGAAAAGCAGCGATAGGTATCGGCTGCGCGAGGCGGTGTAAACGCCGGCATTTGTAAAGCAAGATCGGGCGTACCAAGCTGCCAGGGACTGTCCTGAACGGGCAACGGATCGGGAGAATCGGCAGGATCGCCCTGCACCATTCCGTTCGCAATCCAATCCAGGAACATTTGGCGATCGCCATCGTTCAAGCCGTAAGAATTACGAAACGAACCAAAACCTTCCACCGGTTTCCATGGCGGCATTGTCTTCGCGTTCAGCACTCGGGCAATATCGTCACCATTGGTGACGGCGTCGTCATAAGTCAACAGCGACATCGGCGCGACAGCGTTCGGCTGATGGCACTGCTGGCACTTGGCCTGAAGGAGCCGCGAAATATCCTTGGTGTACGTGGTTTCTGCGCACGCCGCCACAGCACACAACGCAAGCAGAAACCGCATGGGTTTAGTATTTCTCATTTTGGACGCAGGAACAAGTTAATTTTCGGTGACACCGGATCTTAACATCGGCCAAAAGATCGGCCACTTTACTAAATGTTTACAGATATCCAGCTTATAGTGAATAACTAAGATGCCATCCAACATCGGCCAAGAAACCATCAGCCGAATGGAACCCGCGCTCCTCGAAAATGCCCCCGTAGCCATTGCGGACGTTGTGGCTGAGCTTTCCGCCAAAGCCGCGACGCTCGGCTCCGCTCTGCACCCGCAAACCGCTTCCAACCTCGCCAGCTTGGTGCGCATCATGAACACCTATTACAGCAACCTGATTGGCCACGATTGACGAGCAGTTCGCAAACGGCCAACTTCCCGACCCGACTTCCTCCGAGTTCATCCCCCACCTGCACCGCGAGTTTTACCGGGAAGCACCTGAATCCATGCTGCGGATTACCGGCGCGGGCCGGGATTTCATAATAGAGCCGGGGCAGTGGCGATCGCTGCCGGAACACGATGGTGCGGCGGGAGGGCACGTGCCTCCTGCAAGCGACCGCGTCGCAGCCTTCATGCATCACTTCGAATAGCGTTATCGCCAAAAAGGAGCTGGGAAGGCATCCCGCATTCTGGCCATTCCGGCCGCTCACCACCGCTGCAATTTCATCCATCCTTTTGCCGACGGCAATGGACGCGTCAGCCGATTGATGAGCCACGCGATGGCCCACACAGCGGAAATCGGCGCGCACGGCTTATGGTCCGTGTCCCGCGGCCTCGCTCGTGGCGTTTCCGGCCAAGCTGAATATAAACGCATGATGGACTATGCCGATACACCCCGGCAAGGCGATTTGGACGGTCGCGGCTGCCTTTCTCTAAAAGCCCTGAAGGAGTTTACCCTGTGGTTTTTGCAGGTGTGTCTCGATCAGGTTACTTTCATGTCTAATCTCTTTGAGATCGAAGCACTCGCCCAACGCTTCAAAAGATATGCTGCGCAGAGTGCCACTCTCAAACCAGAATCGTCGCGATTGCTGGAAGAGGCTCTCATTCGAGGAGAGTTCGAACGAGGCGAAATATTGCGCATCACCGGGCTGCCCGAACGCTCCGCGCGGCGCGTATTAAACGACCTCTTGTCCGAAGGCTTGCTGGCTTCCGCAACGCCGAAGGGACCCGTTTCTTTGCGTTTCCCCAGCCGTGCGCTGGAGGATCTTTTCCCTCGTCTCTATCTCCAGGGGTAATCTCGCAGTCTACACCGGCGAAGGTTGCGGTGACACCGGCACCTTCTCTCTGCGCCTGGCGAAAAACACCTTGGCATCTTCCACGAAGGAATAGCCCACCGGCACCACCAGCAAGCTTAGAGCAAGGCAAAGCGTTTGGCCTCCGATAATGGTCACCGCGATCGCGCTTCTCTGCGACGCTCCCGCGCCGATCCCGATTGCCGTAGGAATCAAGCCAGCCACAATCGAAAAAGTTGTCATTAGAATGGGCCGCAGACGCACACGGTTCGCTTCCAAAATCACATACCGCATCGGGTGGCCCAGCGCGCGTAAATGGTTCATGTAATCGATCTGCAGAATGCCGTTCTTCTTCACGATCCCCAACAGCAGCAGGATGCCGAGCGCACTGAACAGGTTCAGCGTGCGGCCTGTGGCAATCAGCGAAATCAGCGCGAAGGGAATCGAGAGCGGCAGCGTCAGCATGATGATCGCCGGCTGCACCAGACTTTCAAACTGAGCCGCCAGCACCATATACATGAAAACGGACGCGAGGCCAATGGCCAGAATCATATTGGTGGTGGTCTCCTCCAGCACCTTCACCTGGCCCGAAAATTTCATGGAATAGCCAGGCGGCAGATCCAGCGTTTTTACCAGCGCGGCGGTATCGTCGGCGGCTTCCTGTAGCGAATGGTCCGGAGCCACATTCCCGTAAATGCCCACTGAAAATTGCCGGTTGTAGCGATCGATACGGCTCGGCCCGAAGCCGCGATTCAGGTTCGCCACCGAATCCAGACGAATCAAACCCAGCTTCGCGGACGGGATCAGAAGACGGCTCAATACTTCCGGATCGTCGCGCTGCCCCGGCATCAGGCGCACCATCACGGGATACTGTTCCGGCCCTTCTTTAAATGTAGAAATCTGGTCTTCGCCCGACATCAGCAGCCGCACCGCGCCGGTTACGTCCGCCACCCGTACGCCCAAATCGCTGGCCTTGGCGCGGTCGAGCGCAATCTGCAATTCGGGGTCGCTCAGGTTGATGTTCGCCTTCACATCCACCACGGATTGCGTCTGTTGTAACTTCTGCGCCAGCTCCTTGGCGACGCGCGCCAGCACACGCACATCGGGCCCTAACAACTGTCCGCGGATGGGCGCAAAGGAATCACGGCCACCCAGCGAGTTGGGGAAGTTGATGCGTGGACGTGTGTACGGATATTGACTGGTAATTTCGCGCACCTTAGCAGCTACTTGCGTGATGTTGCCGCGCTCCGAAGCATCCTTCAGCAGCAGCGTCATGTCCGCCATGGTGACGCGATTAAGAAAGCCCATCGAGGCCGGAATGACCGCGGTCACCTCGGGCACATGCTCCTGAATGCGGCGGCCCATTTCGACTGCTGTTTTTTCAGTTGCCTCCAGCGAATAGCCTTCGGGCATCTCAGTAGAAACGCCGAGCATGGCCTGGTCTTCCTGCGGCATCCAATCGCGCCCAACATACCGGTTGATGATAAACGTGGACCCGAACACCAACAGGCACAACAGCACAATCGCGTAGCGATGATTCAAAGACCAGCCCAACACCGCCACATACGCGCGGTCGAAAATGCCATTGTGTTCGTCATGCTTCTTGGCGGCTTTCGCGCCCGATTTCTTCCGTAGCAGCCGCGCGCTCAACGCGGGCGTCAGTGTGAACGCCACCAGCATCGACACGATGATGGAGAACGCCATGGTCCACCCGAACTGGTTCACGAAGCGCCTGGCATAGCCGGTCATGAACGCGATGGGCACGAAGATGATCACCAGCGAAACCGTGGTGGCCACCACGGCCAGTGCAATTTCTTTCGTCGCACGGACGGCTGCCTCAATGGGCGGCATGTCCTTCTCTTCAATGAAGCGATAAATGTTTTCAAGCACGATGATGGCGTCGTCGATCACGATGCCAACGGCCAGCGTCAAGCCCAGCAGCGTCATGGAATTCAGCGTGAAATCCATAGCCTTCAACAGTGTGAATGTGGTGATGATGGAAGTGGGAATCGCGATGGAACTGATCAGCACGCTACGCCAATCGCGAATGAACAGCCACACGATCAGCGAAGCAAACAGGCTTCCCAAAATGAGGTGCTCTTCGAGAGCCGCAACAGACGCCTTGATGTAAATGGCTTGATCCTTAATGGATTCAATGTGCGTGCCCTGCGGCAGTTCGTTTGCCAGCGTGAGCAGCCGCTTCTTCACGCCTTCCACGGTCTGCACCGTATTCACGCCGGTCTGCCGGCGCACTTCCATAATGATGGCCGGTGTGCCCTGGTATTGCGCGAACGACCGCTTTTCGGCCATGCCATCCACCACGTTGCCGATATCGCGAATGCGAATGGGCGAGCCGCCCGCATTCTTCACAATCATGCCGTTGAAATCCTCCACGCGGTCCACTCGGCCCAGCGTGCGCACCCCCATTTCGCTCGCACCGCGCACAATGCGGCCGCCCGGTGCTTCCACATTTTCGTTCTGCAGTGCGCTTCTCACATCCTGCGCGGTCAGGTTGTAGCCGGAAAGTTTGTTGATATCCAAAAAGACATTGATCTGGCGATTCTGGCCGCCGCTGATGCTGATGCTGGCCACTCCATCCACCGTCTCCAGCGCGCGCCGAATCTGCTTGTCGGCGATTTCCGAAAGCTCACGCGGGGTACGGTTGCCGCTGAGCACCAGCGTGATGACGGGGTCGGAATCGGGGTCGGCCTTCTGAACCACAGGCGGCAGCAGGTTCGGCGGCAGATTGCGAACCACGCCCGCCACTTTTTCGCGTACATCCTCCGTGGCCTGCGAGATATCTTTTTCCAGCGCAAACGTAACGATGAGGTTGCCGTTGCCTTCCGTGACCACCGCGCGCATTTCATCAATGCCGCTCACCGCCGCCACTGCCTCTTCGAGCGGCAGAATCACCTGCGAGGTGAGCTCTTCAGGCGTAGCGCCAGGCAATTGCGCGCTGATATAGACCGTTGCGGGATCGCTCCGGGGGAAGAGATCGACGCCGAGTTTTTGAAAAGAGAACAGGCCCAGCACAACCAGAAACGCGATCAGCATGAACGCGAATACAGGGCGATTTACGCAAATTTCGGAGAGGCGCACGTATTAAAGATTCTAGCCGCAACCGGAACCGCACGCGCGGCGCGTTTACAATGAACTTTAATGCTGATTCGGGAGCTCTTAGCCGCGGGCAACCCTTCGTTCTCTTTTGAATTCTTCCCACCGAAGAACGATGAAGCCGCGGCCCAATTGGAAAACACTATTGCGGAATTGGCGGAACTGCGGCCCACGTTCGTCTCCGTAACCTACGGCGCCGGCGGTTCCACGCGCGAAAAGACAATCGATATTGTCACCCGCATCAAGCGTGAGACCGGCATTGAGGCCATGGCGCATCTAACTTGCGTCGGCTCCACAAGGGAGGAGCTCAGCCAGGTGTTGCGTCGCCTAGCCGACAATGGTGTGGACAATATTCTGGCGCTTCGCGGTGATCCGCCAAAGGGTGAAAAGACGTTCCAGGCTGTGGAGGGCGGCTTCTCTTACGCTTCTGAGTTGGTTGCTTTTATACGGGAACAATCCGGCGGCGCGGTATGCATTGGCGGCGCGGGGTATCCCGAAAAACATGTGGAGTGCCCGAACCCGGCGGTCGATCTGGACCACCTGAAACGCAAAGTGGATGAGGGCCTTGATTTCATCACCACTCAGCTCTTCTTCGATAACCGCGTCTACTTCGAATTTGTGGAACGCGCACGCGCGGCCGGGATTCATGTACCCATCGTGCCCGGCATTATGCCCATCACGAACGCGTCCGGCATCGAACGGTTTACAGCCGCTTGCGGCGCCACACTGCCTTTCAAACTGGCCGCTGAATTGAACCGCAGGCGTGACGATTTGCGCGCGGTGCAACAGTTGGGTGTCGCACATGCCACGTCGCAATGCATGGACCTTCTCATGGGCGGCGCGCCGGGCATTCACTTTTACACACTGAACCGCAGCACCGCCACGCGTGAAATTTTTGCGGCGCTGCAGACCTCCGGGTTCGCCGCCCGTCACGCGGCGGCATAGTCTGCTTGTGACGCGCCGTCGCGCACTGGAGCTAGCAGTCTTAGGCGCGGTAAGCTCTTTGCCTCGCGCCGTGGCGGCTCCTCTGGCACTGCCGAAGTTGTGCTTGTTTTCGAAAGCCATGGCGAAAGTGGGCTATTCGGACCTGGGCGAAATTGTCAAGCAAATGGGCTTTGACGGCGTGGACTTGACCGTGCGCCCGGGCGGTCACGTGGAACCGCGGCTGTCGAATGTGGATCTGGTGCGCGCTTTCGAAAGCATCGCCGGCGCCGGCCTGGAATGCCCGATCATTACCACCTCGCTGACCTCACAAGCCGACCCCAGCGCGCTCCCGGTGTTGGCCATCGCCGGCCGCACCAGCATCCCTCTCTACCGCGTGGGCGATTGGCGTGAAGCCACTCCGCTCTATCGCCGGGACATCGCCGGCTTGTTGTCCATCGGCTCGCATTACCGCATCGCCATGGCCCTTCACAATTACACCGGAGAAAATGCAGGGGAAACGGAGTGGAGCGTTTCCGATACCCTGGCCGGAATGGATCCGAAGTGGGCCGGTGCGTACTTCGATCCCATTCATCACGGCGAGAAATGGCCGGAAGCGCTGAAGCCCTTACTGCCGCGCCTGCGAGCCGTAGCGCTAAAAGATTTCAAGCCCGGAAAAACCGGTGCCACTCCGTGTCCTCTAGGCGAAGGCGTGATGGATTTCGCGCGCCTGTTCGCCACCCTGGCCGACGCCAATTTCACCGGCCCACTTTCCCTACGCGTGGAATACGCGCCCACGGACGAACTCGGCGCGATTCAGAAAGACTGCCAGTTCGCACGCAAACAACTAGAAGCTGCCTACGTGAGAAGAGGTTCCGGGTCGGGCGCTGGGTCGGGGTCGGGCATCGGGTGAGGCGTAGGTATGGGCTCGGGCGTTGTGGCGTAAACTCGGTGTTGGCGAACCATCGATTGCTCCTCTAAAGGCACTTCACAAGTACAACAATCGCTACAGCTCAGGCACTTTTCGCAAAGGTGATTGCGGCAGGTATCTTTGGTGCAGCCCACGCAGATGCGCGTCGATTCTTCTTCACAGATGTTGCACGAGAACGGCATTACGCTCTTATTGTACTTGGCCGCATTTGTGTACGATGTACAACACACGTGGCAACCGTCCTCATCACCGGCACCAGCAAAGGCATTGGCTTTGAGACCGCACTGGCGTTCGCAAAAGCCGGCCACCGCGTTTTGGCCACTATGCGAAACCCGTCGCAAGCCCCGCAGTCAGCGGAACTCGCCATGGATGAGAATTTGAATATCTCGGTTTCGCGGATGGACGTGGATTCCGATGAATCCGTGCGTGACGGAATGGACGCGCTCTTGGCTGAGGGCCCCATCGACATACTAGTAAACAATGCAGGAGTGGAAGCGGTCGGCTCAGTGGAAGAGCAACCGCTTTCGCGGTTTCGCGCCATCATGGAAACGAATTACTTCGGTGCCATCCGCTGTATTCAGGCAGTGGTTCCGCAAATGCGTATTCGTCAAAGCGGCTGCATCGTCAATGTGAGTTCCATAGCCGGCATTTTCTCCGCGCCACCTTTTGCCGCATACTGCGCGTCGAAATGGGCGCTGGAGGCAATGAGCGGGGCGCTGGCGGGAGAGATGAAAACCTACAACGTGCGGGTTGCTCTGGTGGGGCCAGGCATTATCGATACGGCGATGGCGCAGCGAATCAGCATGCCAGGCGAGACATCGCACTACAGGCAGGGCGCGCGTTACGCCATGCTCTTCAGCAACTCTTTACAACAACCGGTGCCGCCGTCTCTGGTGGCGAACAAGATACTGGAAGTAGCCGCCAGCGGCACGTGGCCCAGGGCCTGCAGCGCGCGCGAGGCGTCTGGTATTACCTAAGAGAGTCCCGCTAGAAACTCCTCCAGCGACACTCCGGCTTTCACCAAAAGCGTCAGAAACATTCGCCTCAGCCTCTGCTTCACTCGTCCCCTGGCTCACGCACCCCGGAATCGCGGGACACTCCGCAAGATACACCCATCCTCTTCCCTGTAAATACGCGCCACACCCTTCAGTGCGTCATGGCATAAACAATATAATTAATCCCCAACCGATACGCCTGGCTAGTGTACTTCTCCTCATACAGCGGGTTGTCGGCATGCTCCCAAGCGTCGCCATTGTCCTGATTAAAAGTCATCGCGGCCATCACGCGACAGTGGTCGTCGTACACGCCGCGCCAATGTGGAATGGTCCCGTCTTTTTCGTAAATCTTATGGCTCTCCAAATACACAATCCCAGGCACCTGTAGCTTACGATCTAAGTTGTAAATCGTATGGAAAATTGGGTCGGCCTCCGGGATTTCCACAATCGGCCGATCCGGAAATATCCGGGCCATACTCTGGTTGAACACGTCCCATTCATACGTACCGTGGAAATCGTCCACCATCAGGAATCCGCCGCGCAGCAGGTATTCGCGCATCAACGCGCATTGGGCTTGGGTCAGATCCCAATGGCCCACCTCCACCGCATACACCCACGGCCAGTTGAAAATTTCACGCGGATTCGCGGCGTCATCCAGATCGATAATCTGTTCGCTCGACCGCGCGTGTATCCGCGTTAAACGGCTCACGCCCGTCACAAATTGCCGGTCGGCTTTGGGGAAATCGGTCGGCCAGGAACCGCGCCCACCCCAGAACCCGGCATAGCGGCCCGAAGGATACTTCAACCTTGCGAATGCCCATTCCGTGCGTTGATAAGCATTGGCCGGCACGGGGACGGGGTTATCCTCCTCATCCGAGTACTGCTTGAAGTTGATTTGAAAAGCGACCAGAAGCCCGGCGCTCAGAAGAAGCAGTCCCGTAGCCTTATTGAAGGCGGTTCTGTTCATTGCTGACCAGGGCGTCGAACACCGCAAGCACCTGCTTCCGGTAGTTGTAGACGCGCTGCAGATTCTCGATGAACGTGTTTTCGAAATCCTTAGCGCGAAGCCACTTGTCCAGGGTTTTGCGCGGAATATCAATGTCCTGACGCAGGTCTTCGAGCGAATGACCGCGCAGAAAGAGTCCGTAGAAGAACGCGGCCTCGCGTTGCGGGGAAAGCGGGTCCTGATCTTGCGCCGTTAGAGTCATCATGGGCGTGTCCGCGAAAAGGTCAGTATAAGCGGGGGCTTGGCTGGGGGGCAAGTGCGAAGAAGAGGGCATGGGCGGCTAAAAGTGTTTAGATGCGGAAATCCGCAACATTGTTGCCGAATTGTAGGATGTGCTCCGTGCCCGAATCGTTTCGAAACCACGTCATCTGGCGTTTGGCATAGTTTCGAGTGGCTTGTTTCGCTTCGGCAATCGCCTCCTCCAGATCCATCCTGCCCCGCACCACGGCCAGCGCCTGCCGATATCCCACCGCCTGAAACGGCTTCGCTTCCACGGGTATGCCGGAATCGAGCAGCCCGCGAACCTCCTCCAACAGCCCGCTCCGAAACATCTGCTCCGTGCGTTCGTCCAGCTTGGCGTAGAGCGCTTTCCGGTCGGGAAACAGCGCGATTTTGCGAACCGCGAACCCTGTCAGCCCCGCGCCCGACGCCGGTTCCGGCGCGGGCCGCCCCGTCAGCAGACGAATTTCCAGCGCCCGCGTTAGCCGCGCCGTATCGTTCGGGTGCAGGCGTTCGGCCGCACGCTTGTCCAGCCGCATTAGCATCCGGTGCAGTCGCGGGTTCCCTTCCAAGCGCGCGCGCAGACAATCGCTTCGGGGCGGTAAATCGGGAAGCCCATCCAGCAGGGCTCGCAAATAAAAGCCGGTCCCACCCACCACAATCGGCAACCGCCTGCGTTCCTGAATCCCTGTGATCGCAAGGCGCGCCTCCCGCGCATAATCGCCCGCCGAAAACACTTCGGTCGCGTCCGCGATATCCAGCAAATGATGGGGAATGCCGCGCCGCTCACCCAAATTCAGCTTCGCCGTACCGATATCGAAGCCTCGATAAATCTGCATTGAATCGCAATTGACAATCTCGCCGTCCAACTGCTCAGCGATGCGAAGCGCAAGCTCACTCTTTCCCGCCCCGGTAGGGCCAACAATTGCTAACAGCGGGTTACGAGTACAATACGGGGGAGAAGTCACCTTGCTCAAATTGTCCCCCGAGCAGAGAGAGAAATCCTACATGAACCGACGCCTGAAGTTTGCTTTTCCTTTGTTAGCGGTACTTCTGGCGGCGGCTTCGCCTGTTGCGGAAGCTCAACAGGAGCGGAAGCCTGCCGAAACCAAAGCCGCCGTTAGCGATAAGAGCGCGGCTTACTACAACTTTTCCATGGGCCACCTCTATGCGGAGATGGCTGGTGCGTACGGCAACAAAGGTGAGTATCTAACCAAGGCCATCGAGTTCTATAGGCTTGCCTTGAAGCAAGACCCCAGCGCAACCTTTCTTTCTCAGGAGCTGACCGACCTTTATATACAGTCGGGTCAGTTGAATCGCGCCGTCACCGAGGCGGAAGACCTGCTGCGTCAGAACCCCGACAATCTGGATGCCAGGCGCATGTTGGGCCGGATCTATACGCGCTTGATTGGCGACGCCCAGCAGGGTCGCATCGATGAGAAGATGCTGGCGAAATCGATTGAGCAGTACCAATCCATCATTGCCAAAGACCCCAAAGATCAGGAAAGCCAATTGGTTCTAGCGAGACTTTTCCGCTTGGCGCACAAGAGCGTCGAATCTGAAAAGGCTTATAAAGTAGTGCTGGCCGGTGAACCCGATAACGAAGAGGCGCTCACCGGTCTCGCCATGGTTTATTCCGACGTGGGGAACACCACCGGCGCGATTGAAATGCTGAAGCGCGCGACGGAGAAAGAGCCTAATCCGCGGACCCTGAACGCGCTGGCGCAGTTCTACGAACAGAGTAAAGATTGGCGCAATGCGGCGGCCACCTGGAAACAGATGCTCCCCATGGTGCAGGAAACAGGCACCGTGAAGCGCTACCTGGCGCGCGATCTTGTATTTTCCGACAAAGAAGATGAGGCGCTTGCAATCTACGGCGAAATTGCCGCCGAAGAGCCGAAAGATGCGCAGGTGCAGTTGCGGATCGCCGAAATTTACCTGCAAAAGAAAGATTTCACGCAGGCGCGGGCCGCTTTCGCCAAGGCTAAGGCCCTTGATGGAAACAACATTGAGGTCGCCTATGACGAAGTGAATCTGCTCGAAGCCGAAGGCAAACCGGTGGAGGCGATCACCGTTCTGAAAGGCTTGGTGGACAGCAGCGCGCGCAAGCAGGCGAATGAGGAAGATAAGCGGGTTCGAAGCCGGTTGCTGGATCGTCTAGGCTTCTTATATCGCGCTCAGAGCCAATATCCGGAAGCTATCGCCGCGTTCCGGCAAGTGGCCGAATCGGACCCCGATCAGGGTGCGCATACCTCTCTGCAGGTAGCCGAAACCTATCGAATCGCGAAAAATCCTACGGCGGCGATGCAGGAAATTGAAACCGGCCTGAAGAAGTTTCCGAAAGATCGCGCGCTTGTGCAGTTGCACGCCACCTTATTAGTGGACGCCGGGAAAACCGACGCCGCCGTCGCTGAGTTGCGCGCACAAGGCGAACCGGATCGCGAAACTCTCTTGGTAATCGCCCAACTTTTTGAACGCGGAAAGAAATACTCCGAAGAAGCCAAAGCACTGAACCAGGCTGAAGCTCTTTCCACCACCAAGCCTGAAAAACAGGGTGTACAATTCGCCCGCGGCGCCATGCTGGAAAAACAGAAAAATTTTGAAGCCGCGGAGGCCGAGTTCCGCAAAGTGCTCGAAACCGATCCCGATAACGCAGGTGCCTTAAATTACCTGGGTTATATGCTTGCCGACCGGAATATTCGCCTTGAGGAAGCCCAAAAAATGATTTCGAGGGCCGTGGAGCTGGAACCGGGCAACGGCGCTTATCTCGATTCCCTTGGTTGGGTTCAATACCGTCAGAATCGGTTGGAGCAGGCCGAAGACAGCCTGCGCAAAGCGCTCGAAAGCATCAAGACTGACCCTACAGTTCACGATCACCTGGGCGACGTTTACATGAGAGAGGGCAAGGTCAAGGAGGCCATCCAGCAATGGCAGGCGTCGCTCAAAGAGTGGGGCGCCACTGCTCCTTCTGAAGCCGACCCAGTAGAAATTGCCAACGTGACCCGTAAGCTGGAAGGGGCACGTGTTCGCATTGCAAAAGAAGGAAAATAAAAGGCGCCCTTGAAAACCTTTGATTTCTCAAAAGGTGTTACAGGAAAATTAACTCTTTTTATAACAACGAGTTAGCGCCGTTTTAGGCGCTTCTTAGCACGCGGGTTGCCAAAAAGCGTGCCATACTGATACTGGAAATGGTTGATGACGAAGCATGTCACAGTTGAACGAAGCGATCGCCCGGTATCACCGCATACTCGAATCTGAACCCTACCGCGATTTATCGTGGGTGAAAGTGTTGCAGCAACAGATGGAATCCGAAAACCTCTCCAGTGGAGGTCGGCTTCTCTGTCCATTCCTGCGTCCGAATTTCGTCACACAGAAACAGTATGATTCTCTGGTAAAAGCCGGAGAAGCACTCATGTCTGCTATTGATCGGATGCAGAAAATGGTGCTTGCCTCTCCTACTTTGCTAGCCCGCATGCAATTATTGCCTGCCGAAAAGATGCTGGCCGCCATCGATCCTGGATACGACGTGCCCGAAGTATCGTCGAAACTGGATCTGCAGCTCAATAACGGTTCGCTGCATGTCAGCCAGTACAACCCGGATTCGCCCACCGGAGTCGCTTACTCCGAAGGCTTGAGCGACATTTTCTACGATTGTCCCCCGGTGAAAGAGTTCCGCCGCCGTTACAATCTCACGCGCGTGGGTGGCAAGCGACCGTTCCTGGCCGCTCTGTTGAAAGCCTACAAGCAATTCGGTGGTGCCGGCAAACCGCATATCGCGATTCTCGAATTCAAAAATCCGTCTGGCTCCAGTGAATTCGAGCTGTTCCGTGATTTCTTCCGCAAAGAAGGCTTTCAATGCGAAATAGTCTCCCCGGAGCAGCTTGAATATCGCAATGGCGTCTTACGCGCCGGGAATTTCGCGATCAATCTGATTTACCGGCGCATCGGCGTGCAGGAATTTCTGGTGAAATTCAATCTTTCGCACCCCCTGGTTGCTGCCTATCGCGACAAGAAAGTTTGCATGGTCAACAGCTTTCGCTCCGAATTGGCGCAAAAGCGTTCCATGTTCAGCCTCCTTACCGATGACGCGCTGACCGCCAAATTTCCGCCGCTCGAACGCAAGGCCATTCGCGATCACTTGCCCTGGACGCGCTTAGTGAAACCCGGCATTACTACCCATGGGACCGATCAGGTCAATTTGATCGATTTCATCCACCAAAATCGCGAAACTCTGGTCTTGAAACCAAATGACGATTCCGGCGATGACCCTACCTTCGTGGGCGCTGCGCAGGACCAGATCTCCTGGGAACGCTCCGTCCGGCAGGCACAGCGCACGCCTTACGTGGTGCAGGAAACCGTGGAAGCGGCTCGCTTCCTCTTTCCCATGCTGAACTACGGCCACCTGGAATTTAAGGAAATGCAGGTCGACGTTCACCCGCAAGTCTTTTTAGGTAAAGTGTCCGGCTGTTCCAGTTGGGTAAGCGCCGCCAACGCCAGCGCCTTTTCCACCTCCGCCGGCCTGACGCCAACGTTCATCATCGATTCCAAAGAGCGCACTTAGCTCGCTCTCAAAGTCCAGGGCACTTGCTCGGCCTCCACCAACTCCGGTAGAGGCTCGCCCTTGCTTACGCCCAGTGCTTCGAATCGCTTCGCGGCGGGCAATAGTCTCGCTTCTAGAGAACTGTTGGCTTTGTTGTATGCAGTCGCCGCGCGGTTCAGATTCTTGCCGATCTCGTTGTAATGCTCGGTAAACAGGCGAATCCGCTCATAAAGCGTGCAGCCCAAGTCCAGCACCTCTTTCGCGTTCTCGGTGAATTGGTCCTGCTTCCAGCCGAACGCAACCGCTTTCAGCAGCGCAATTAAGGTCGTCGGTGTGGCCAGAATTACGTTCTGGCTCACTCCGAATTCAATCAGCTCCGGGTCCTGCTGGAGAGCGGCGCTGAAGAAAATTTCTCCCGGCAGAAACAGAATCGCAAACTCCGGCGCGGGCTGGAATTGAGCCCAATAAGCCTTTTCGCTCAAGCTACGAAGATGGTTGCGAATCTGCCCGGCGTGCTGCTTCAGCTTTACGGCGCGTCCCGCCTCCGTCGTCTCTTCCAGCGATTCCAAATAGCTCTTCAGCGGAACTTTCGAATCCACCACGATGCGCTTTTCGTTCGGCAGCCGAACAATCAGGTCCGGCCGTATGCGGTTACCCTCTGGCCCCGCGGTGTGCTGCTCGGTGAAATCGCAATACGCCAGCATGCCGGCCATTTCCACCACGCGCCGCAGTTGAATCTCTCCCCATCTGCCCCGCGCCGCCGGTGTCCGTAGCGCCTCCACCAATCGCCGCGTTTCATCGGAAAGCTTCACCTGCGTTTCCGCCATGGTGCGCACCTGCTGCGTCAGCGTGGCGTAAGCGCCCGTGCGCTGCACTTCCATGGCGTGAATATGAGCATCCACCTTTTCAAGCGATGCTTTTAACGGCCGCACCAGCTCATCCACGGCGCTCTGTTTCCGCTCCAAAGTGGATTCCGCCAAGTGAAGAAACTGCTCGTTGTTGCCGCGTAGCGCATCCGCCGCCAACGCGCGAAACTCATTCGAAACCTGCTCGCGCGAAGCAGTTGCGGAAGCCAGCCGCTCGCGAAGTTTGATGTTTTCTTCGCGCAGTACCACCCATACAACCAGCGCCCCGCACGCCGCTGCGGCAACCAGTGCCAGCCAAAACATTTTTCTATTATATGTTCTCAAGCTCCACTTTGGCCCGCAGGTTCGCTACACCGGCCGTATAGCGCTTGTCGAACACCGTAAACGCAACAGCGTCTTCCAGCCAATCGTGCCAGGTACCGTCCGGATCATGCGAAGCCACAGTCAGCGTATATTCGCCCGGGCAAAGCTGGCACGCAAATGAGAACCGAATCTGGACCGCGTTATGCGCCGCCACCGGCCCGAAGTGAAGTTGCTCCAGTTCCGTATTGGTGCCGTACACGTTCAGGCCAATGCGGGTCCGGATCAAGATCCCGATCACAGGGTCGGCCACCGCATGCGCGAATTGCACGCTGACGCGAATCGCCGCCTCTTCGCCGCTCTCCCAGGCAGCCGTCGGCTGGCCAGTTGCCCCCAGCAGTTCCACCTTCTCGACGGACGCGCGGCCATCGCCCCGCCGCATGGAAGGCGCCAGGGGAACGTGACTCTCTTGCGCGGCTTCCCACAGTCTCATGGCGACATGCGTACGATAGCTGGCTAGCACCTTGCCAGGCGCACCCCGCTCCTGAACGCGACTGTCCGCAATCCACCAGACCTCATCGGCCAGGCGCTCCAGCAGCGCTTCATCCTGCGAAATCAGCAGCACGGTCCTGCCCGCGCGACGCTCTGCTTCCAGTTCAGCGATTGCCAGCTCACGCTCGAACCTGGGCAGCATTGCCAGCGCATGATTCGATATCATCGCGCCGTCAGCCTCCAAAGCCGCCGCCGCCCCTAAGAGCCCGTAAATGGCGCCTTCCGCCACTTCGTACTCATGCCCACCCAACCTAACCAGCATAGGAAAACAAGGGCGCTAGCGCCGCGAGCGATTTGCTGTTCACGACCCCCATCATAGACGAGTTCCATGCGGCACCGGCCCGTGAAATCCGGCGCAATCGCGAAGAAGCCCAGGCCATCCGGTATCAGCCGCGCAGCCTTCCCGTTCACCGTCGCGTGCCACCCTGGGTGATACGTCACCTGCACCTGCGCCACCTGCCCCGGCCCAAGATCGGCGAGTATTTCCGCTGAGTGTTGCGTGCGCCAAACGAACTGGGCCTCCGGTAATGCCGGGTCGTCCAGCGCCTCCACATAGCGCCGCAGTTCCAGCAGATCGATTCCGTTTACCGGCCTGTGCGTCACCAGTTGCGAAGGCATCATCACATGCGCCAGCGACGTGCTACGTAGGGGCACCTGGTACACCGCATCGTCGCCATCGCGATAGAGTTCGGCAAGCACGCCCGTGAACTTCGCTCCATTCGTAAAGGCATGGAAATACTCGCGCGATTGTTTCCCGCCCGCTGCCACCGCCTGCACGCCGAACGCTTTCAGCCACAGCACGGAAACCGGCACATCGTTCACCGCCGTCACGCCATCGCCGCTCCGTACCTGATACTGCGCAATTCGGTCCACGTAATTCACCACGCCATTTTCAAATCCACCGCCCACCTGCGGAGTCTCCGTGAACGCATTGAAAAAGAATTGAATGCTGCCCGGCACCATCACCCGCGCACCGCGCAGATTACGGTCGCACCAATCCGCGATGCGAAATTCCACCGTAGTGGCGATGTCGATCGGCTTGATCAGCCCGCGTCCAAATCGGTTGCCCCGGTAAAGCTGCTCCACGCTGAAGAGGCACAACAGCACGGCCAGCACCGTTGTCAACCTTCGCGGCAGCAGCGCGGCAGCCATGGCCAGAGTGAGTGCCAGAACCAGATCCAGTTCCATCAAGTAACGGTCCGGCTGCGGAATGACAGCGATCCCGAACCATTCAAAGCTCAAGCTGCTAAAGCCGAAAACAGCCGTGGCCAGCACCAGCATTTGCAGATATGCCGGAACCTTTAAGCGCCCCATCACGAACCACACCAGCACCAATGCCAGCAGCACGAACGGTCCGTACCGCGCCAATTCGCCCGGAGCTTTGCTCCAATCGCCACCAATCGTCTGTGCGTTGAATTGAATCGTGCGAATTAAAGACGGCGGCAGCATTGGCGAAACGGTTATGTAAGCCGCAACGCCAATGCCGCCGGTTACAAGCCAATCGCGCCACCCGCGCATAGTCGCCAGATAACACGGAATCAGAATCGCCAGCGCGAACGCGCCCAACCAATTGGTGCATGCCACCGATGCCATTGCAAGAACCGCGCCCGCGTACCGCCATGCACTGCGCCGAGTAAGCGCCACGTCCAAGGCATACAGCGCCAGCGGCACCAGCGCCAGCGCAGCCAAATGCGGGCCGTCCCCGTAAGCGATCAGCGTTGCCAGGCGGCGCGGCCGCAGCGGATGCCCCATATCGAGCGCCACCGCGCGCACCAGAAAAGCGGTAGGCGTGAGCACCGTGTAAAACAGCGCCGCGAAGAAGCTTGCCGAAGCCCGCTTCGAAAGCCGCTTCATCATCACAAACGCAAACACTGGCCCCAAACAATAGAAAATCGCGGTCGCGATATGGTGCGCGCGCGGCACCGACGCCTTGGTCACACCCGCGAAAAGCGCCACCAGATAATGCAGCAGTGGCGGGTAGGAATTTTGAAACGGAATGCCGCCATACCAGGCAGGCCACCACGAAAGATCGGGAAAACTGGACAGAATGTGCCGGCTGATGCCCAGGTACGCGCCTTCAATGGAATCCATGCGATGGCTGTACTCCAGGCCAAACACGCGAACGCACACATACGCGTTCAGCGCAAACAGCGTCAATGCAAATCGCAGGCTAAGGCTTGGCATGGTTTTGGCCACAGCCGGTCTTCAGCCCCGGCGCTACATTGGATTATGCATGATCGCGACACCGTGGAGCAGATGCGTTCCGAGTGGAACCAGCGTGCTCGCGAAGACGCCAACTACTACGTGGCCTTCGGGCGGCGCGAACAGGATGACGAAGAGTTCTTCGCAACCGGCGCGGACGTGGTACGCGCACTCCAAGCGGAACTGAAGCGCCTGCCGCAGTCCCGCCGCGCGCTTGAAATCGGTTGCGGCCCGGGCCGCCTGCTGCGCCCCATGAGTGCGCACTTTCAAGAGATCCATGGCATTGATATCTCCGATGAGATGGTGGGCCGCGCCCGCGCGAACCTGGCCCGCGTCCCTCATGCGCACGTCCATCATGCCGAACAGTCGGACCTGCGCGCCTTCGCCGACAATTACTTCGATTTCGTCTATTCCTACGCCGTCTTTCAGCACATCCCCTCGGGCGATGTCGTGTTCGGATACCTGCGCGAAGTAGCCCGCGTGCTTGCCCCCGGCGGCATCGCCCATCTTCAGTTGAACGGCCTCGCCAAAACCGCTCAGACTTACACCACCTGGAGCGGCTTCCGCATCAGCGCCGAAGAAGTTCGCTCCTTCGCGGCCGAAAACGGCTTGCACTTGCTGGCGCTTGACGGCGTGGGAACGCAGTACATGTGGACCACCTGGCGCAAGGCTGCTCCCGTCCGCATCCGGGGCATCGGCAACTCTCACACCGGCGAACACGCCGTCCCGGCAAGCGGGCGTCTGGCCAGCGCGTCGCTCTGGGTGGAGAACCTGCCGTCAGGCTGCGATTTGAACACCCTCGCCGCACTTGTGGATGGCACCCTCGCAACCAATACTTATCTGGGTCCGGAACAAGGCGGCTTAACTCAATTCAACACTCTGCTCCCCGCCGGCACGCGCACCGGCTTGGTTCCCGTCACCTTGAGTTGGGCCGGACGCGCCCTCTGTCCCACCGCCTGGATGAGAGTGATTGAGCCAGGCCCAGCAGTCCCCCGCATCGAATCCGTAACCGACGGCACGAACCTGATGGCCGAGCGGCGCATCGAAGGCGGCACCGTAAAATTGCAAATGGAAGAAGTGACCGATCCAGAAACCTTCCACGCATCCATCGGCGGCCGCCCCGTACGCGGCGTCGAAATGTTCTGCATCGATCCGCGCAACCAGCGCTGGGACATCAGCTTCTGGCTCCCCGAAAACACAGCTCCCGGCGCGCATCTGATGGAAGTGCGTCTGGGCGAACGGCGGTTCGAACCAATTACCTTGGAAGTGACCGCATGACCTTCGTCCTCACGCTGTTGCTGCTTGCCGTGCCGGACGAATCCTCCATCGCCGCCAAGCTCAAAGCCGGAACCGGGAACATCGACCTCCCCGCCGGCGTCGTCCAGATTTCGCGCGAAATACAGATTCCCTCGGGCGCTCACGATCTGGTAGTTCGCGGCGCGGCGGCCGGTACAATACTGCGGGCCACACCAGCCTTCCAAGGGCGCGCTTTTTTCGTCACGCAAGGTGCCCGCAATATCCGCTTCGAAAAGTTTTCCCTCGAAGGCAACCGCGCGGCTACTGGCAAGCCCCAAGCCCTCGCCCCGTCCGATGTGCCCTTTTCCAAATGGACGCGAAACAACGGACTCCTCCTCGAAGGCGCCACGGGAGCCATCGTCGCCGGCGTCGCCATGAAAGAGATTGCAGGCTTCGCCATCCTGGTGAACAGTTCCTCGAAAGTCCTGATCGACGGCATCACTGTCGAGAATTCAGGCTCGGTCAACGCGACGGGCCGCAACAATGCAACCGGCGGAATACTGCTGGAAGAAGGAACTACCGATTTCGAAGTGCTGCGCTGTGATCTGAAAAACATCAATGGAAACGGCATCTGGACCCACTCGCTCTACAAGAGCAAACGCAACGCGCATGGCCGTATCGCCGAAAACAAGTTCGGCGATATCGGCCGGGATGCCATCCAAGTGGGCCATGCCACGGAAGTCACCGTGGAAACCAATACCGGCGATCGCATCGGTTATCCCGTCGCCATCGTGGACGCCGAAGGCGGCGGCGTGCCCGTCGCTATCGATACAGCCGGGAACACCGATAAATCGATTTACCGGAATAACCACTTCGCCGAAATCAATGGCAAATGCATCGATCTCGACGGCTTCCATGACGGAGAGGTGAGCGGGAATGTCTGCGAAAACCACGATGAGCCGGCCAGCTATCCATTCGGCAACTACGGCATCATCATGAACAACAGCAATCCCGATATGCAGTCGCGCAACGTGCTCATCACGGAAAACACAATCGATGGCACGCTATACGGCGGAATTTTCATTATCGGCGCCGGCAATCGCGTCACCAAGAATCATTTGTTGAACTTGAACATGGCACATTGCCCCGCCGGCGCCGCAAAGTTCGGCTGCTTCCTCGGTAAGGACGAGCCCGATATCCTGCGCACCGGAATCTATCTGGGCAAAGGTGCGGAGCGTCCCGACCCTGCTCGCGCCAATGCCATCGAAGACAACGAAATTATGGGCTACGATATGGGCCGCCACTGCATCCACGTGGCTCCTGGCGTCCTGCTAGACCGAAACACCGTCCGCCGGAACACTTGTACCGACGATGCCACGGTGGACGCGCGAAATGGCATGCACCAACCTTCGATAGGGCGGTTCATCGGGGTTTTCGAAAAAGAGTAGCTCGCCATCCCGCCAGGTGGAATAGAACCAGCGAGCCGCGATGGCCAAATATTCCTGACGCTCCCGCAAAGGTTGTTCGATTGCGGCGAAGCCGGAGTACACCTGCCGCACCGTACTGTCGAGCGACACAGGCTTTCCTTCCACCAGGCGAAAGCTAAGCCGCTTTGAACCCTGCCAGTGCCCAAAACGAAACAGCGAAAGCTCCACCGTTTCCGGTTCCGCGCTAGGCGTCACGGCAATGGCATGGAGCGAATCCACGGGAAGCGCCATCTCATCGCGCAGTTTGCGCACCTCTTCAATCTTTTCGATTCGCTTGTGCTGCCGCGCGGCTGCTTCAAAATCCATGCTTTCACTGAAGCGGTCGCGAACCTGGAGAGCGGAATTCAGCAGCGCCAAGCCAGACGTATTTAAGAACTGAGCCGCGCGTTCCACCTCAGTCCCGTATTCCTGCTTACTGACTTGCTGCTGGCACGGGCGCAAACACATCCCCATCTCGCCGTATACGCATCCGGGGTGCTCCGCGGAAGGCCGCAGTTCTTCCTGGCAGCGGCGCAACTGAAACAAGTCCAGAAATCGCCCTTCAAAACGTTCAGCCGACGCGCGGCTGGGGAACGGGCCGAAATTTACGCCAGGGGTCCGCGGCAGTTGCGACACAATGTGGCTGCGCGGAAACCTGTTCGCGAATGAGATGCGGATGTAAAAGGGCATTCGCAAATTCAACAGCTTCAGGTACTTTTCGGGAAACCAGATTCGCGCCAGCCCGTACATCAACATCTGCGATTCCAGCGTAGAACCGGTTACCCAATACTCCACATGGTCCACGGCGCCCAACAGGTTCGGCATCCGCGCCAGGCGCAGCAGGCGGCGCTTCAACACTCGCGTGCGAGACAGGTACGGCTCCCGCGCGGGATCTTTCATGCGCAGCAAGAAAACGGCCGGCCGGTTCGGAATCCCCTCAATCGCCTGTTCGTTTAAGAAAACCTTTGCCGACACTCTCCAGCATGTCACTCCTCGATATATCGGCGCATGCGCTTGGGGCGATCCCCGTGATGCGATCCATCCAGCCGTATTTCCAACTGAATGTCTGGAGGCTCAACAGGCTGTTCAACAGGCTGCTCGACAGGCTGCTCACTAAACTGCTCACCAGGTACGTCGCTGGGCAGTTCTTCCGCCAAGTCCGTTTCACTGGGGCGCCGCATCTTCTCCACCTGCCGGATATTTTGCAGCGAGCGTAAAGCCGCCGCACGCACGCCCGGGTGTTGATCTTTCAGTAGTGGCGAAAGCGTAGGTACGAAATCCGAATTGCCGAACCGGCCCATGGTCCAAGCGGACGTCATGCGGATCTCCGCCTTGTAATCGTATGCTAAACGGGAAACTACGCTGATAACTTTCTCGTCACCGGCCAGGTACAGTCCCACCATTCCATTCCCCACCACACGGTTGTGTCTGTCTCCCACGCACTCCCAAAAAAGCTTCTGGACCGGCGAACTGTCATTCCCCCACACGGATTCAACCGCATTGGCTCGAATGCGCGGATCGGTTTCTTCCGTAAGCACGCGCGTGGCGAATGCCAGATTCTGCACTCGTTTGCCAATCAACAGCGTAGCCTTCGCCGAAATCCGAGCGTCGGGATGCTTCGTCAAATGGCTCAAAATGGGCACGATGCGCTGCCCAGGCGAAATTTCGTCCAGAAGATCCAGCGCTTTCACGGCAGCCGGCCCGTCGATGGTATCTGATGTGGTGCCATTTCGTGCGGGCAACTGCCGTGCAAAGCGTATGTCGAACGAAGTGTCGACGTTCATCAGGTGCTTGGTGAGAGTCAAGGCTTCGCGGCGCGTGAAAATCAAAGGGTTCGAAAGCTGCTTAAAAAGTGACGGCTGCTTTACCAATAGCATCGTAAGGTATCGGAATCCCGCCGCTTCAGTGGCTGTCAGAAGCATCGACATCGCCACCGGCGCAAAAATTGCTGGCGCCTCGGTGGCAAATCGGCGCATCGCCTGTGCGCTCAGGGGGTTGGTTATAAACTCCGCAACCGCCCGCTCCAAGCACTCTCTTACAAGCTTTTTTTCAAGTGCCACGGGTCCCGATCCATACAGATCATATCGACCGGTTCGGCAATTACTTTAGGGCTTTCGTGAAGTTCATGACACGGGGGCAGTCGGTAACCGGGGGTGGTTATTGCCGACCGCCTCACGTGTCGGGACAAGGGGGGTTGTCCGTATCCATTATGACGAAGGAAAGGCGAGAAAGTTCCCCCGTCTTTCACTCTGACGGAATTTTATCTGCAATCTGCTGTTGAATCGTCGCCAGGAAATCCGCTACTGTGCGAACCCCCTGGTCTCCATGCCTTCGATTGCGCACCGAAACCTCGCCCGAGACCGCTTCCCTGTCGCCCACCACCAGCATGTAGGGAATCTTCTGAAGTTGAGCCTCGCGGATCTTCAGGTTCACCTTTTCCTTGCGATCGTCCACCGTCGCTCGGATGCCGGCCGTGTCCAAGTGCTTCTGAATCTGGTGCGCATAGTCGATCTGCCGGTCGGTAATTGGCAACACAATCGCCTGCACCGGGGCCAGCCAAACCGGAAACGCGCCTGCGTAGTGCTCCACCAGTATCCCGAAGAAGCGTTCCACCGACCCATATAACGCGCGATGCACCATCAGCGGTTGATGCTTCCGCCCATCCTCCCCCACATATTCCAGGTTGAAGCGCTGCGGCAAAGTGAAATCGAACTGCACCGTGGAAAGTTGCCACAATCGCCCGATCGCATCCACCAGCTTCATATCGATCTTCGGCCCGTAAAACGCCGCCTCATCCGGCATTAGTTTCACTTTCAAGCCCAGCCGCTCAGTCGCTTTCCGGAGTGAATTCTCCGCCAGTTCCCACTGCTCTGGCGACCCGTCATATTTTCCGCTCACGCCCTTGTCCCACGTCGAAAGCTCGGCTTCATACTGCGTGAATCCGTAGGTGCTCAGCGTATCCACCGCGAATTGCAGACAGTTCACCACTTCGTCTTCAATCTGTTCGGGCGTGCAGAAAATATGCGCGTCATCCTGGCAAAATCCGCGCACGCGCAGCAAGCCGTGCATGGTGCCAGACCGTTCGTACCGGTACACCGTTCCCAGTTCGCCCAACCGCACCGGCAAGTCGCGATACGAATGCGGCTTATCGGCATAAATCAGAATGTGGAACGGGCAGTTCATCGGCTTCAGCTGGTATTCGGCATCGTCCAGCTCCATCCGCGCGAACATATTTTCGCTATAGAAATTGGCATGACCCGACGTTTTCCATAGTTCATGCTTCGCGACGTGTGGCGTATAAACTAGCGAATAGCCGCGCTTCAAATATTGGTCGCGCATCCAGTCTTCAATCTGTTTGCGGACAATCCCACCTTTCGGATGAAAGAAGATCAGCCCGGGTCCGGCCAATTCCTGGATGCTGAATAAATCCAGCTCCTTGCCCAGCTTGCGATGGTCGCGCTTCTTGGCCTCTTCGAGTTTGGCCAGGTATTCATCCAGCTCTTTCTGCGTGAACCAAGCGGTGCCGTAAATGCGCTGAAGCTGCTGATTCTTTTCATCGCCCTTCCAGTAAGCCCCGGCCACGGAAAGCAGCTTGAACACCTTCAGCTTCGAACTCGATGGCACATGCGGGCCCCTGCAGAAATCGATGAACTTGGGCCCCAGCGTGTACTCGGTAAAAATATCGCCGGCGCGCTCTTGAATCAGCTCCACCTTCATGCCTTCGCCGCTGGCCCGATACTTTGCCAGGCCCTCGGCTTTGCCGGTCAAAACGCGGTTAAACTTCAGGTCCTGCGCCTGCAATTCGTGCATCCGCTTTTCCAGCTTCTCCAGATCTTCCGGCGTGAAAGATTCCGCGCGCAGAAAATCGTAATAAAAGCCATTCTCAATCGGAGGCCCGATCCCCAGCTGTGTACCTGGAAATAAATCCAGCACAGCGGCCGCCAGCAGATGCGCCGTCGAATGCCGGTATACATACAGCGCCTCCGGATCTTTCGCGGTCAAAATCTGCAGGCTCGCATTCGCTTCCAGCGGACGGAACAGATCGTATAGCTCACCGTCAACCTTGGCGACCAGAGCGGCATCCGCCAGGCGCGGACTAATTCCGCGGGCGATATCGAGCGGCGTGCTGCCGGCGGGCACCTGCTGAATGGAACCGTCCGGCAAAGTAATATCGAGTTGCATGGAAGATTTCAGGCTAGCATTCGCGGGGGCCCGATAATGGTACGCATGACTGACGCGCGTTTCCCCATCGGCAAGTTCGAAGCCGCCGTAAACCCCACCGAAGCCCAACGCGATGGTTGGGTGGCGGATATCGCGAACACGCCGGCTCAATTGCGGGAAGCCGTAAGTGGCCTGGCCGCTGAACAGTGGGAGACGCCCTATCGCCCCGGCGGCTGGACCGTCCGGCAGCTTGTACACCACGTGGCCGATAGCCACATGCAGAGTTATGGGCGCTTCAAGCTCGCGCTCACCGAAGAAGAGCCCGTCATCAAGCCGTATGCCGAAGACCGCTGGGCGGAACTGGCCGATACGCGCCTCACGCCGCCCGAAACCTCCCTTACGCTTCTCGAAGCCCTGCATTCCCGCTGGACCGTGCTGCTCCGCTCTCTTTCGGAAGCCGAATGGCGCAGAACCTTTCGCCACCCTGAAATGGGCCTCATGGATTTGACCAGAACCGCGAACCTTTACTCCTGGCATGGTCGCCATCACCTCGCCCATATTACGGAACTGCGCAAAACGTTCTAACTGGTAAGTGCCGTCCTTGTCATAATGTAACTAACTCCCTTTGTGTCAATTCGCCTAAAAGATATCGCGCAAGATCTGAACGTGTCCGTCGTGACCGTTTCAAAGGTACTGCGCAATCACACCGATATTGGCGAAGCTACCCGCGAACGCGTTCTGCGTCGCATGAAGGAGCTGAATTATCGCCCCAACTTAGCCGCGCGCACGCTGGTGACTGGGCGGACTTATATGGTCGGGCTGGTAGTGCCCGGCTTGATGCATCCTTTCTTCGCGGCCATCGCCAAACAGATTTCGAAGGAAATTCGGCCGCACGGTTACAGCCTGGTGATTGCCTCTTCCGAAGAAGACCCCGCACTCGAACGTCAGGAAATCGATCTGCTCTTGTCCCGCCAGGTGGACGTGCTGATCATCGCCTCGGCTCAGGGCACCACCGAAAGTTTTCGCGATATCGAATCGCGCAATGTACCGTATGTCCTGATCGACAGGCTTCTACCAGGCCTCGTCGCCGATTTCGTCGGCATCGATGATGAGCTTGCCGGCTATCTGGCCACCGAGCATCTGATCGCGCAGGGGTACTGCCGCATTGCGCACATTCGCGGCCCCGCTTTCAGCAATGGCGACGCGCGCCACTTGGGCTTCACCAGAGCGCTGCACGCCCACGGGCATAAGGTGCAGCCGAAATACGTGGTGGCCGAAACCGCCATTGACGATTGCGGCGACGTCAGCGGTTACGATGCCATGAACGAACTGCTGAAGCGCACGCCTCGTCCCGATGCCGTCTTCTGCTTCAACGATCAGGCGGCCATCGGAGCCATGAAGGCGCTGCTGGACGCCGGCCTCCGCATCCCACACGACGTGGCGCTCATGGGCGTCGGCAACCTGCAGCATTCCGAATTGCTCCGTGTGCCGCTTTCCACCGTGGATCAGGATAGCGCCGCCATCGGCATACGCGCCGCTCGTCTTGCGCTGAAGCTGATCGCCGCCAAGGCCCGTCCCAAAGCTACCAGCATTATCCTCAAACCCGCGCTGGTGATTCGCGAATCCACGCGGGGCGTTTTGAAACGTAAGCTTTGACTAACCCTACACCTGCACGGCTTCAATGGCGTGAATCAGGCCGTTTGTGCAAACAATATCCCGGCCCAACAAAGCCGCATTATTGATCTTCAGGCCGGAACCGCCGCTCTCAATCGTCAGCTTTCGCCCGGATTGCGTCTCAAGTGTCTGCATTGATTTCAAATCGGCCGAAGAATACAGTCCCTTAGCCACGTGCCCTTTCACAATCGCGGTCAGGCGCTCTTGATTTTCCGGCTTCTGCAATTCCTCTATCGTCCCGGCCGGCAGCGCCTCAAACGCCTGGTCGGTCGGCATAAAAACAGTAAACGGGCCGGCCCCTTTCAGATAATCCACCATATGCGGAGCGCTTTGCAGCGCCATCAAAAAAATAGTGAATGACGCTTCGTCTCTGGCGGTGTCGACAATGTCGAATTTCGGGTTTGCGGAGGATCCGGGCATAGATAATTCCAGAGTATCAATCGGCGAACCGCCTGGTCAGACTCTAATCGCCTATTCTTGCAGTCTTGATCGAATCGAGCAACGGAAAACTCGCTTCCAAATATTTGCTGCCCTGGCTCTTAATCAGCCCCTGGCTGGGAGCTTCACCGTATTGGTTGTAAAAACCATCCACAGCTTCCATGCCGCTCACCACTTGTCCAAACGGAGCGAAGCCGGATTGGTCCAGCCGCGCATTGTTGCCGAAGTTGATGAACATCTGCGTCGTGCGGGAGTTCGGCCCACGCGTGGCAAAGCTCACCATGCCGCGCGTATTGCTTTGTCGAACGGGATCGTCAGCCAGTTCCGTCCCTTCGTAGCGAGCGGTTACAGCCGGGTCCGCCGCAAGCCCAAACTGCGCCATGAAATCCGGAATTACACGAAAAAACTTAGCGCCGTCGAAATAATTATTTTTTACCAGCGTGTAGAAACGGTCCGAACCGAGCGGTGCCCATTCGCGATGCACCTCCACGATCACCGGCCCCTTCGTCGTCTCAAATTTCACCCGATACAATTCCGGAGACTTCTCATCTTTTGGCGGCCCTTTTGCCACCTCAGGCGCTTTCGAACATCCCGAAAGTAAGGCCAGAAAAAGAGCGATCGACGCGCATTGCTTCATCGCTTCTCATCGTCTCAAAAAACAAGTGGGCAAAAAAATGGGCGGGCCCGTGAAGGCCCGCCCGAACCATGCAGTGACTGTTAGTAATTGCCAGTCGTACGAGTGTTGCGGGTATCGGTCACTTCATCGGTATCCCTCGCTTCCCGCTCCATGGCCGAAGCCGTGCGCGCAATGGGACGATCGTGCTTTGCGTAATCGGCATGGGCTTCACCGGCGGACGCTACATCCTCCGCGCCCGTGCGATGCAGAATGTCCTTCGCCCGGCTGATCCAATCGGAACTGTCGCAGTGGACGGACAGCAGAATGCCGCCTTCCTTCACGCGGCCCTCATAGCGCTTCGCTTCATATTCCGGAATACCCATCCCCACCAGAGCGCCAATCAAGCCGCCGGTGACGCCGCCAATACCAGCGCCAGCCAGGGCCGCCATAATCGGGCCTGCGGCAATCAGCGGACCCACGCCCGGAATTGCCAGCGCGCCGATCCCAGCCAGCCAGCCCAGCACGCCGCCCGTAAGCGCACCCGTGGTTCCGCCGGTGGTTGCGCCTTCAGGAGCCTTCGTGTTCTTTTCATGAGCGAAATCCTTCGAGCCCTTGTTGTCAGGGAACAGCGCCGAAATGTCTTCCGCCCGGAACCCCGCCGTGCGCAGCGCGTCAACCGCTTCTTCCGCGTTGGCGCGCGAAGGATAAATACCGAATACCGATGTGTTGTTGCCTGCCATTTGAGTAGTCTCCTTTTTTCTAAAATGCTATGTGCTTAGGATGCGGACTTCATGGTCTTACCCTTCTTAGCGGGAGCCACCGTTACCTGGCTGGTCACCTTATCGGCGCCAGCTACTTCTTTCGCCTTTGCTTCCACGGACGCCTTCTCATCATCGGTCCGTACCGGACCCTTCAAAGTAACCATCCCGCCCCGCGTCACAATCTTCACGTTGTGGGCATAGGTGGACAGCGCCTTATCGCCGACAATGGCCTTTCTTATATCCGCGGATATCTGAATGTCCGTCTTATTGTTCTTCTGGCCATCCGCCGACTTTGCAATCGTGTTATTGCCGTTCTTCTTATTCACCTTTGAGTTATCGGTCTTCGTTGGACTATCGGTCTGCGCCGATATGGGCGAACTCACGGTGAATAACGACAGCGTTACGGCAGAAACAGCGATGACAAATTTATTGCTTCGATGCATTTTTCTCCTCCGACGCGCCGGGTAATTGCACACACCGTGCCAGAGTTTGGCATCCGAAATACCTACTGTACTCGTCTATACATAGGCCCTTTACACTGCTAACTGATGCCACATTTCCCGATTCGCCGTCCAATTCACGGCATCCAGATTCAATAGTTTGGTCCCCGGCACGTACAACGTGCCATGCCCATAAATACAAATCGATTCCGTTGCCGGTCGGTCCAGCACCAGGCTGCTCCAGGAACCACGCCCCACAGGCATTCTCAAGTGAGTCAAACAAGTGCGGCATCGGTACTGTTGATCGTTCAAACTCCAAATCGTCAACCCCCACGCACCCAATAAATAAATCCAGAAAAATACCGGCACGCTCCAGCCAGCGAAGCCCGTAAAATATTGCTGCACTGCCGGATCCACAAACAGCACCCAGATCGGAATCAGAGGCGAAAGCGCAACGGCAGTCTTCACAACCAGAAAGCCCAGGAACCGAAGTTGTTGCCATTTGGAAATTTCTTGTTTACCAGAGCGCAAGAACAGATACCAGCCGCGCCCCGCAAGCATCAGGAGAAATAACAGGTTCCAACTCAACACGGATACCGCAAACCAAAAATCGCTCTGCCTGCTGTGCTTCAGCGTCACCACTTCCAGCTTGCGCGTGCCCCAATGTTTGGCCGTTCGCGACAGCTCACGCAGTTCGCGCTGCGCGTCGCCGGCGGTCACGCCCGGCTTCAATCGCGCGATAAATTCCAGCTGTCTGGCATCGCCGGGAATCGGTACCCACAGCGCGCTTTCGCGGGACGCCAACTGAAACCGTGGCGGCATGATAGCGGTGATGCGATAGCGCTCATACCCCAACAGCACGCTCCTCCCCACCCAACCTGCATCGCCGCCAGCCCATTCGTAACTGGCTAGCGCCTCTTTTTCCCAATTGCCGGCCACCTGCCTGAATCGAGGCAGCTTTCCGCGCCAGGGCGTAACGCCGGTGCTCTCCATCAGCCCGTCCGAAACGCGCTCCGTGTGGATCCCTTCAGGCGAGGTCCATCGTTCCAACCTATAGAATGCCGTAAAGCTAACGGCCTTCTTCTGCCAAAGCTCCATCACATAAGGACGCACAGTTCCCGTGCTGCTGTTGTTGTGTATGGTGTCGCGATCAATCGTGACCAGCGTCCGGTCATCATAGCCCGGCTCAAATGCCAGGCGTGCCAAGTTGGAGCGAACAAGCGGGATCGACGTCACCGCGATCAGGACAGCGGCCAGCGCGGCAACGCGCCCTGCACGGCTTTCCACCACCATAGCTGTTTTGACAATACCACCACCCGTAAAGTTTCTTCAGCACAAGCCCTTCATTCCGCTGCAAGATGGAAGACGTATGAAATTTTGTTTTCTGGTGCTGCTCTGCGCAGTCGCCTTCGCGCAGGATTCCGGCACCGCTCTTTCCACCCTGGTGCACGCCACCACCCTTCGCAACACCTCCAAGCTCCCCCAAAAAACACTCGCCCTCATCGACCCTTTACTGGATACGGCCAACAACGCCCGCATCGCCGGCCGCATCGCCGAATCACTCAAAGATTTCGATCACGCCATCACTCTACTCGAAGGCAAGCCATGGACCCCCGAGCACTCTTGGAACGCCGCCCTCACCATGAAGGCGGGTCACTACATCCTCAAGCAAGGCGAACGGCTGCAGCTCACCTTCGGTCAAACGTGGGAGCCTGACCAACCCCTGGCAAAGCGCCCCACTTTGGAAGTAAGTCTGGTGCCCACGCCCGGCATGGGCAGCCCCGAATTCCTGAAGACCATAGGCCGCGTGGATCTCACCTCTGCGCATCATCCGTCTCAAACCGCCGTCACCATCCCCGATGTGGCCGACGGTAACTATCGCATCCTCGCCACCTTCGAAGGCTTAGGCCAAAAGAGCATTCCGGTCAAAGTGCGAAGCACCCTGATGGCCCGCGTCCAAGCGGACAAAGCCCGCGCGAAAAAGCTTCCCGCGGAGATGCCGGAACTGCCTTCCGCCCTGGGTCATCTGGCAAAGGTGGAAGGCGCCGACCGTGGCGAAGCAGGCGAAAAGCTGGCCTCGCTCGAACTCACCTCAGACCTCACCGAAGCCGAACAAATGCTCGCCGCGCTCGAAAAAGGTAAGGATCCTTTTCACAACCGCTACGGCGATTTGCAGAAGTCTTACAAATCGAAAGTCGACGGCACCTACCAGCCGTACCGCCTCTATGTGCCCACCGATTACAACACCTCCAGCGCGTATCCGCTTCTGGTTTTGTTGCACGGCATGGGCGGCGATGAGAACACCATGTTCGATGGCTACGGCAATGGCGCCATTCTCAAAGCCGCCGAACATCACAGCTATCTTGTTGCCTGCCCGAAAGGCCGCGAACCAGCCGCCATGTATCTCGGCCCAGCCGAACAGGATGTCCTCGATGTACTGGCCGACGTAAGTCGCGCTTACAAAATCAACCCGAACCGCATCTATCTGGCCGGCCACTCCATGGGCGCTTACGGTACCTGGTCCATCGCGGCCGATCATCCCGATGTCTTCGCCGCGCTCGCCCCCATTTCAGGCGGCGGCAACACCGCCATCGCGCCAAAACTGAAAAGCATGCCGCAATTCGTCGTGCATGGCGATGCCGACCCCACTGTCCCGGTCACCCAATCCCGCCTGATGGTGGAAGCCATGAAAAAGGCTGGCGCGGAAGTAAAGTACACCGAAGTGCCCGGCGGCAATCACGTAGATGTGGTCGTCCCCATTTTCGACGCGATGTTTGTATTCTTCGATCGGCACGTTAAACCGTAAACGAGAATTTACACTCTTAACCGGAAGTGGGGTAGCGGGTCAGTTGAAACTCTGAGACGGTTCTGGTGAACCCGCATCTCGGGCAATCTTCCGTAATTGCCGACCAACGGGGCACATCGGTAAACGCTACCCCGTTAATCGTGGGTTTGGGACGCGCATTTCGCACTTTCCAGTAACCGCCGTATCGCGGGGCAGGCCAATTAGTCGATCAGGCGCATCGCTTAGGCAAACGAACAACCAGCTATAACGAGGAGCAGCTCGAAGCATCTCTCTGGTCGTTAATGGATGCAAGGCAGCCCAAGATAATGCGCTTGAACAAGGCAGGGTTTCGTGTAAGGACCGTGAATACCGTGCCATGTTCGAAGACGTACCATTCGTCATATCCTGCACAGCATTCATCATGTGTCTCGTTGGGTAATCTGTGGATCGAAGTAATCTGCGGACTGTACGCGACCTTCCAATCATCGTTATATTCGGGTGGACTCCACGAAGTGCCATGGAAAACCCTCCCGCCTTCCGCGGTCCACCAACCCTCTTCCTTCTCCCGCGGTGTTAGGCGCAGGCAGCCGGAATCTATTCTCGTAGCGGCAAGGTACTTCCCCAAAATAATCTCGGGGCAAATGTTCAGAAGAGAGGTAATATCGATCAACCATGGTCAGCCATTGGTACTCTCCGTGGGATCCAATAATCCCGGGAGCGTCGTGCTCGGACCTAAAAAGTTCATGCTCGGCGGCATAGATCTTGCCTTGCCACTCAGACGCTTCCCGTAATCGGCGCAATTCTTCGGTGTCGACTACACCACGCGCCGGATCAAGCGTTCCGCAGTACGCAGAAAACTCGGCCCAGAGACGCTCTTGAAGTAGCTTGCGCCAACTCTAGAGTGCTTCTCGCACGCGTGCGATGTCCGCTATCACCCTTCAACAATATCCCGGCGTGCTGTCCGGCCGGGCTCCGGCTTACTTAGCCGGGAAAGTTCCGTGATGTCCCATTACCGGAAACTGGCAATCCATAAGCGCGGGCGGCAACACAAGTCCCGCGATTAGTCCGCTAGCGTTCACCATCGTCGTTCTACATCGGATCCCGTCGCACGCCAACACTAACCAATCCTAATCGAAGCCGTCGCCGCCCTCGTCATCCAACGGGACTGCCTTGGATCGCGCTGGCCCTGCTACTTTCTTCACAAGCATGGCGCTCTCCGCCCGCATTACCAGCACATCAAGCCGTAGTTCGATTCACCGTTAAATCCCCACGCCCCAGCACCTCAGGCGTCAGTTCCACTCCCAGCCCCGGCCCCGGCGGCAGCGGAAACGCGCCATCCTTCACCGGCAAAAGCGGCGTCACAATATTCCGATATTCATCCGCATAGTGCCGCCGCACGCTTTCCGCAATGAACAGATTCGTCACGTTCGCCGCCAGATGCAGCGTGGCCGCATGCAGCACCGGGCCCCCGCAATTGTGCGGCGCAATCGGCAGATACCAGGTCTCCGCCACCGCAGCCAACTTTTTCGCTTCTGAAATGCCGCCGCACCACGAAATGTCGGGCATCACAAACCGCGCGGCGCCGTTTTCAAACAGCTCACGAAAGCCCCAGCGTGTCATCAGGCGCTCACTCAAACAAAGCGGCAGACTGGTCGCGCCCGCTAGCTGCGCATACGCGCTCAAGTTATCCTGCGGCAGCATCTCCTCCAGCCACATCGGCCGGTAAGGCTCAAGCTCCTGCGCGATTCTGATCGCCGTCGGCAAATTCCAGAACCCGTGAAACTCCACCGCAATCTCCATCGCGTCGCCGAACGCCTCCCGAATCAGCCGAATCGGTTCCACGGCCTCCTTCATCTCGGCAGCCGTAATGAACTGCCCGCGATTGCGCCTCGCTACCCCATCGAACGGCCAAATCTTCATGGCGTGAATACCGGCGGCCTGCAGCTCCCCAGCCAACCGCACCGGCTCACGCATGAAATCCAAATGGTCATAGCAGGTGTTATAGGTCCGAATCGATTGCCGCGAAGCGCCGCCCAGCAACTGATAAACAGGCTGATTCGCACGCTTGCCCGCCAAATCCCACAGCGCCATATCCACCGCGCTGATGGCCCGCATTTCCGCGCCCGCCCAACCGCTATAAGCAATGGCCAAGTGCATATCCGCCCACAGCAGATCGATCTCGGCCGGATCGCGCCCCAACAGAATCGGCGCCAGCTGATTGTGCACCACCGCCTTTTCGGTCTCGGGAAACGGGTAAGTCTCCCCCAGCCCCACCAACCCTTCATCCGTGTGGAGCCTCACCCAAAGCCACTGTATCGGGCCGGCATGCACCGTAATCCCCCGCCCCAGATGCAGCGTCTCAACCGCGGTAATTCGCATACCCCGCTAGGGTACTATGGAAATTCCCGCCTTGAATCCCACCCAAAACGATTTCCTCCACGCGCTCATCAACGTCGCAATCTTCTGGATGTTGACCACGCCGCACGAATTCGCGCACGCCTGGGTGGCCACCAAACTAGGCGACGATACGCCCGAACTCGAAGGCCGCGTCACTCTTCAGCCGCTCGCGCACATCGATTGGATCGGCACCACCCTGCTTCCCTTCATCTCTACGCTCTTCACCGGCGGCTTCATCGGGTGGGGCAAGCCCGTCAACACCAACATTTCAAAACTGCGCTATGGCCTGAACGGCTTACTACTGGTAGCGCTGGCCGGTCCCGTAATGAACCTGCTGTTTGCCATCGTGCTCGTCGTCATCAGCGTGTTCACCGCACGCGTCTTCACCGACCTGTCCCAATTCACCTCGCAAGCCGCCCAGCTCAGCGTGTACTTAGCCGTATTCAACCTCATTCCCGTGCCGCCGCTCGATGGCTCGAAGATCCTGATCGCTCTCCGCTTCCCGCCGTTTCTCTATAACGAACTCGCGCGCTTCGGCTTCATCCTGCTGCTGCTGGCCTACCAGTTCACCAACCTGGGCTACTGGATCAACGGCACCAGCCTAGCCATCACCGCCATGATGTTCCACCTGGTGCAAGGCGTCTAAGCCCTATTGCCCTTGGTGTTTCAAAAATGCCTTTGCGATCTCTTTGACGTTCTCAGGCTCGTTCGGCTCAACGCTCAGCCGCAGAATGTCCGCCCCAAAAGTCTTCCGCACTTCCATCGGCAGTCTGTCCACCGCTTCAATCGCATTCCAGTGAAGCTGAGAATCGGGATCTTCGAGCACAGATTTTATGTACTCCAAAAATTCAGGATCTGTCACCCGATTCACCCCAAGCGCCTGAATAATAGTCCCCTGGATTCCTATACTATCCGAGGCTTTTATGTATTCGATCACCTTGGACGTCATTGGCTTGGAATGGGCCGCTATCAATCCGCCAAGCGTTGCAATTGTTTCGTCTTCTATTGTTTCGTCTTTTGTCCTGTTCACAACTTGCAGGTGCGCCAACAAAAACTCGCTTGTTCTTGCCGGGATCTCAGACTGCTAGGTCATGATGACTATAAGCAGGTGTGTAACTAATGTAGAACGATCCGCCACAAGCTTTTCAAGATCCGCCAAGTACGGCCCGACGAAAGGGTCTGTGTCGAACCTAGCCCTCTGGACATTAAAGAAGCACAACGCGCCGTACCTCTGGACGTCCACTCGTGGGTCGTTTATCAGCTTTCGACAAACAGAAAACGTTTGATGTAAGTCGTCGGCGGTCAATTTAGAAACTTCTTCGTTCGAGAAGGCATCGCTAAACTCAACTAACGACTTGACTGGCCCCCCGTGTAGCATCGACTTAGTAACCCTTAGGGTCGGGCTTTCCCTGTGTAGATTGCAACCGGTCAAGAGTAAGAACGATGCAAAGTAATAATACGGGAGTTTTGTCATCTTACTCCACAGCAAACACGTGCCGCAGTTCCACACGCTGATGCCCGTTCTCATCGTGCGCCGTCAACACCACCGTGTACTGGCCAGGCTTCATGTTCGGCTGCAGCGTAAGGCTCATCTGCCCAGGCACGTAAGGCTTCGGATAGTAAGAAAAGCTGCGGTCTTCGGCAGCATGTTCCTGCCCATAAATTTGCTTGCCCGCCGGGTTCAACACCGCCACATCGTAGTACACATAAATCGTGTTTTGTGCCGCATAGCGAAAGCCCGCAATATCGAAACGAGCGAACAACGTGTCACCGGGCCGGTACGCCGCGACAGGCAGCGCGCGCGTGTCGTCCTCCGTGCGGTGAAACGTCAGATTGCGTATCTCCAGTTCCGGGCTCGGCGGCACATCATGCCCCATTACCTCGAAAGTGGTTTCGGCACTCGCGGTCAAATGCGAAATGTCATCCGTCACCAAAGTGGAAATCTTATATTTCCCAGACGGCGCGGCAGTCGGTATAGAAATAGTTGCGCGCAGCTTGGGCATAAACTGCTTGTCTTCATCACGCAGCGTGGCATCGAAGACAGATTCTATCGGCTCCACAAGTTTCACGCCGTTCGGGTCCACCGCCTCAATCCGGTAAGTGAGCCTTACCTGCTTCGTCGGCGATTCGCCATAGCCCAAAACCTGGAAGCTGAAAAACACAGTCTCCCCAGGCTGAAATGTGGAACCCTTTGCCAGGGGCGGCCCATCTTCAGAATCGTGCGGCCCTGCGTTGACAATCTTAGGGTTCGGCGGCACTGCGGCCATCGCCCCCCACACCAGCGTGCTAGCGAGGGCGAGGGGCCACGTCAGGCGGCGACGCCGCATCGCCGTAGCTAAGCGGCAAATCCACCAGGCCATAATGCTGATCCGTTTCATCGGCAATGCGAAGAGTATAGTGCTTTGGCGCAACGTCGAACACAATGTTGCCGCTTGTGCTCTCTGCCGGGCGAACCTTCCGCGAAAAACCAAGCCATTGCGGCACTCCGGCGCCATTATCCAGTTCCGTAAAAGTCACGCCGCTATCGTCAATCAGTGTAAATGTGGGAATGGATTGGTCCGAAGTGGACGCCCCACTATTCACAACCGTCAGATGAACAATCAGGAAGCGATTTTTCGGGACCCGGGCGTCCGCCCCCTCGCCCATGTTCATCAGGTACTGCATTTCGTACACGTTATAAATCAACGGCCCAATCTGAGCGCGCTCGCCCACCTTGAACTTCCCCACCAGACCCTTATCCGTGCTCTGGCAGCCGGAAAACAAGCTCAAACTAACGGCTATTAAGCAAATGGCACCCACGCGGCGCCCAAAACGGCAATTCACCCACAAAGGCTATCACAGGTCACGGCTTGCGGTGCTCCAGCAGCATGTGCTCAAACTTCCGCTTCTGCTCGTCGTCCAAAATGCCCATGATGCGGGTCTTCCCATCGGCCAGAACATTGTCGTAATACTTCGCGAAATCGTCCAGCGTCGTCTCCAGTTCCCGTTGCTGGCCCTCGCGCAAGTTCAGTTCTTTCTTCCACTTTAGAACCGTTTCCTTATTCCAGCTCTCGACGGCGGTCACCGTGCGTGGCTTATGCAGCGTGTTGTGAAAAAAGCTCATCGCCAGAGCGCCCACTGTAATGCCGCAAAGGAAGACCAGCAACAGTGGGAGCATAGCCGCGGCCGGCGGTTTGCTCAGCATGGCCGATGGCGGCGCAGAATGGGAAGCAGTTGAAATCGGCATGGCGAAATCCCGAACGTCTACCGTTCGTAACTGGCGAGTGTGATCATCATCCGATCCCGCTCCACTTTAGCATCGTGCGGCGCTTCCACATCGTGCGACGCCATAATCGCTTCCGGTCCCTGCAATTCCGGAACAACGTTCGATTCGCGCGAAACCAGATACCCGCCCACCGCCGCCAGCGTCATCAGCGACGCGAAAACCACCCGACGCCCGAACGACGCATTCACCGAGAAAAAATTCCACGGCGAGGCCGCCTTCCGCGCCTCAAGCTGCCCCACTAAACGAGGATAAAAATTGGGCGAAGGCGCCACCATTTCCGCGGCCACAGGTTCCGCCGCTAACTGTTCGCGAAACAGCGACGACACCGCCTGGAACTCCGCCACCTCCGCCCGGCAAGGCGAACACCGGCCTAGGTGCATATCGAAATCCCGCGCCGACTTGCCGGCGAAGTAATCTTCCAACCCCTCTTCAATAATTCGATGCATGATTTCCCCTAACCCGCCCTTAACCCGCCACCGCGCCGGGTGCACGATCCAGGCGTTGCGAAGCTTTCACCAGTTTTTGGCGCGCGCGAAAGAGTTTTACCTTGATCGTATTCTCATTCATGCTCAGCATCTGCGCCAACTCTTCCACGGAATACCCCTCAACCTCTTTCAGCATCAGCAAATTGCGCTCTTCCTCAGAGACGCGCGTCAACAGCTTAAACACATAATCGCGCCGTGCCAGCGTCGTATCGGCACGCGGAGCACGGTCCGTGGCAGGCTCCGTATTCTCCACTCGCCGCACTTCGTCTTCGCTCAGATCGCTCTCATAGACCAGCTTCCGGACCTTCTTCTTCCGAAGATAATCGAAGCACTCGTTCACGGTAATCTTATAGATCCACGTGATCAGGGAGCTGCGAAAATCGAAATTCCGGATCGAAAAGTAGACCTTCGAAAAAACCTGCTGCGCAATGTCTTCGACGTCGTTCTTCTGGCGGACAATGCCGTGAATGATGGAAAACACCTTCGACTGGTACTTTTCGACAATCTCTCGAAACGCAGCCTCGTCACCGGATTGCGCACGCTGAACCAGCGCGCCTTCGGGGGTGTTTAGGTAGTCCACTCGTTCCCTGACAACCTTTTCAACTCCGACGTGTGGATGCCCGAGTACATCCGCCGTTAACGTGCCAGCCAGTGTCCCCATACAGTGCTTCGGACGCAAGTTTGTTCAGGCGGGTTTCAGCCGTATCCACTGATCGCAAGCGTATCATGAGCCGCGCTTGGCCCTCTAGACTACAAAAATCGATTGACAGTTGTGTCAAGAATCTGTTAAACCGTAACAATTCAGGTTTTCAGCTCTCGCTAGTTGTGACCAGTCTCACAAGGGGGAACATGCGTCAAATATTCAGCTTAGTCGGAGTGTCTCTACTCACCGTCGCCGCGGCATTCGCCCAGCAGGGCACCACCAGCTTGAACGGAGTGGTCACCGATCCCTCCGGCGCCGTAATCCCGAAGGCCACAATTAACATCGTCAACGTCTCAACCGGTGCCCAGCGCCAGGATTCCAGCGATTCTCAGGGCCGCTACAACTTCCAACAATTAGTACCAGGGCCGTACAAAGTCTCGGCCACGGCCCCCGGTTTCGGCGAGTTGATCATCCCGCAAATTCAGTTGCAGGTAGCCTCGCCCGCCACACTGGCCTTGACGTTTGAAAAGATCGGCACCACCACCGAAACCATCTCCGTCTCCGCCGACGCCACAGCCATCAACACCACCGATGCCTCGCTTGGTAACGCCATCGGCACTCGCCCCATCACCCAGCTTCCCTTCGAGGCCCGCAATCCCGTCGGCCTGCTCTCACTCCAGCCCGGTGTCTTCTATATTAAGGAGCCAGAACCCGGCATCGCGCCCGATTACCGCTCCGGCGCCGTCAACGGAGGCAAGAGCGATCAGGGCAACGTCACCCTCGATGGCGTCGATGTCAACGATCAGCAAAACCGCGCCGCTTTCGCCAGCATCCTGCGCGTCACGCTCGATTCCGTTCAGGAATTCCGCACCATCACGACCAATGCCGGCGCCGATTTCGGCCGCACGTCTGGCGCTCAAGTCACCCTGGTCACCAAGAGCGGAACCAACACCATGCACGGATCTTTATATGAATACCTGCGTAACACCGCCACCAGCGCGAATGACTTTTTTAGCAACCAGGCGGGCGTCGCTCGCGCCAAGCTGAACCGCAACGTCTACGGCGTCTCGGTGGGTGGGCCCATCAAGCGCAATCGCCTCTTTTACTTTCTGAATTACGAAGGCCGCCAGGATAAAAGCGAAACCAACGTCGCGCGCCTGGTTCCAAACGACACCTTCCGCCAGGGAATTTTTACCTACACCACAAAGTCCGGCGGAACCTCCCAGCTGAATCCGGCCCAAATCAAAGCTTTGGACCCGGCAGGCATCGGTGCCAGCCCTGCGGTACTGGCCGTCTTGCAGGCCTACCCTCACCCTAATGACACCACCCAGGGCGATGGCCTGAACACCGGTGGCTTCCGCTTCAACTCCGCCAAGCCCCTGCGCTTCAACACCTACATCGCCAAGTTCGATTACCAGATCGATTCCAACGGCAAGCACCAGATTTTCTGGCGCGGCAATCTGGACAACGATCACTTCGCCAACGGCGCCGCCCAATTCCCCGGCCAGCCCGGTAGCCTGATTCTGGATAACAGCAAGGGCTACGCCGTCGGATACACTTGGCTGGTTTCCTCCAATCTGGTGAGCAACCTCCGCTACGGCTTCACCCGGCAGGGCACGCAATCCACTAGCGTCCAAACCGCCGCCGCCTCTCGCTTCCGCGACATCGCCACTTTGTTCTCCACCACCACCGGCCTCACCAGCATCATCCCGCTTCATCAGGTTTCAGAAGATCTTGCCTGGACCAAAGGCTCACACAACGTCACCGGCGGCTTCCAGATTCGTGTCACCCGCAACAACCGCCTCAACTACGGCACCTCGTTCAGCGATGTGCTTGTCAACTCCAGCTTCCTTTCAACTGGAGGCAGTGACCTTCTGGCTGCCGACGCCAAGAATACGACTGTCTACAAGCGGCAAATTGCCAATTTGTTAGGCTTAGAGACCCAGCGCACCGGCCAATACAACTACGACATCAAAGGTAATGTTCTTCCCGAAGGC
>Ga0123338_10000364_pt1 | contig 47090 bp, 51 predicted proteins | sample grotaG_FD_89793 | JGI IMG/M metagenome (GOLD analysis project Ga0123338, IMG submission 89793) | Glacier valley bacterial and archeal communities from Borup Fiord, Nunavut, Canada, to study Microbial Dark Matter (Phase II) -... | ecosystem: Environmental > Aquatic > Freshwater > Ice > Glacier ... | reverse complement strand
CTCAAGGTGAGTTTATCGAAGATATTCCGAGTATTGTTTCTATAGAAGGAATCAACAATAACCAAACAATTCACTTTGTCCTGCGCCGCTTCCCCCCGAATCAGCCTGTCGACGAATTAGTTTTAGAATTTAGTACCATCGCCCGGAATACACTATTTTTAGAAACAGGTGCCTTTTCTCAAGGCTCAATTCAACTCGCACCATTTACCGATTTTGGGGCTGAACTTGCTTTAGTTGATTGCGATAGCTTCGCTGACCTCCCGGTACGCCGCTTGCGTTTAGTGCAACAATTCGACCAAAATGGTCAGTTAAATAAACTCACTCTCATCCGCGAAACTCTAGCCGGGTCAAACGCCATCGCCAGCCCCCAAGTCCAAATCGATGATTTAATTGGCGAATGGCAAGGACAAGCTGTGACAATTTATCCAGACTTGCGTCCTCCTGACAGTTATTCCACAACTCTCCGCATTCAGAAACTCGGATCTGATAAAATTCAGCAACAACTTTCTACCCCAACTTTCAATATTAGCTCTACTGCCAGAATTCAAGGTAATATTCTCTACTTTGACAGCGGTGCTCAATCGACTCAAATCTTATTATTACCTGGTGGTGCAACTTCTACCTCTCCCAAATCAGTCAAGGCTGGTCAATCCTTTTTTCTCGAAGTCGGTTGGCTGACTCAAAGCGGTATCCGTCAGCGGTTGATTCGTAATTATAATGGGAAGGGTGAATGGTCTAGTCTGACTTTGGTGACTGAACGAAAATTATAAAGCAGTCAAACTAAAGAACAATTTTGTTGTAAAGCTTGTTCTAGTAAAGTTTTGTACTGGCGTTGGTTCACTTGGTAAGAGCCAAATCGCTCTAAGTGCGGATTTGTCATTTGGGCATCAAACATGACGAATTGTTGCTCGCGCAGTTTTTGAACTAATTTCACCATTGCGACTTTGGAACCGTCGGGTATGCGGTAGAACATTGATTCTCCGATAAATGCACCACCGATCGCAATCCCTAAAATACCGCCAGCTAATTCTGAACCTTGCCAAGTTTCAAAGCTATACGCCCATCCTTGTAGGTAAAGTTCCCAGTAAATTTCTTGTAACTCGGGTGATATCCAAGTTGTCTCTCGATTGGCACATCCAGATACTACTGAGAGGAAGTCTTGATTAATTGCTACGGTAAATCGCTCGGAGTTCAGTACTCGTTGTAGGGAAGTTGGGTAGCGAAATCTTTGGTCTAAGGGAATTAGGGTGCGATCGCGACTAGAATACCATTCCAAGTTGTTATTCTCATCGTTAGCCATGAGAAAATATCCTTGAGCATATCCTTGAATAATCGCCGGGATATCATATTTCATAGAGCGACCTATGGCATCCTTAAATGAGCGAAACGATACCGTCTATCACCCTACCACCCTCACAACACCCTAGTCGTGAAGGAGAGTGGTTACAAGTTGTTTTACAGCGGTGGCTGGATGAAGAATTTCTTCCTGAACCTGCAAATCAACAAATTGCCCAACGCGCCGCCCAGATTTTCGTCCGTCAGCGGATGGAGGGTGAAAATGATTTGGGTGCTTTGGTGATTGCTTTAATTAGCGAGATGCAGGCATTTGATTTTTCTAAAAGCTTTTATGGCGAGTTTGCGATCGCCAACGCCGTCAGCGATCTACTCTTAGAAAGTCTAGGAATTGACCGCTGTTGCGGAGATTAGCGATTCGCCTCTCTTAAAAATTGATTACCAGCTAGATTTAACTACGCCTGGTAACAAACCTTCGTGCGCCCACTCACGCAATACGTTCCGGGATAGACCAAAATCGCGATAATAACCTCTAGAACGACCAGTTACCCAACAACGGTTGTGTAGGCGGGTGGGGGCGCTGTTGCGAGGTAGTTGTTGAATTTGGCGATGAATTGCCAATCTCTCCCGCTGAGTCGGGGCGGTGCGGAAATCATCTAGCAGCGCTTGCCGCTTTTCTGAATACTGTTCGACTGTCTTGACGCGCTTTTTCTGGCGCTCAATCATGCTCTTCTTAGCCATGAATTCTGTATTGTCCGTTGATTAAATCTGGCATTCCCTATTCTACCGAATAAAATGAGTTGAAAGAAGGAAATGTTCAAGAAGATGTGCCAATACTACTCAAAACATCAGCTACTTCCGGAATATTTGCTGCTGGACAAAGATCTGCTAATAGGCAATCTGGGCAAGCTGGACTCCTAGCTTTGCAAATTGCTCTACCGTGGTAAATTAGCCGCAATGACAAATTTTCCCAATCTGACTGCGGCACCAACGGCATTAAATCTCGTTCGATTTGAATGGGATTTGTGTACTTGGTTAAGCCTAGACGGTGGCTGAGGCGCTTCACATGGGTATCCACTGTGACACCAGAATTAATCCCAAAAGCATGAGCACTGACGACATTTGCCGTCTTCCGGGCTACTCCTGGCAGTTGTAACAATTGCTCCATCTGTTGTGGCACCTCACCACCAAACTCTGTCACAATCATGCGACAGGCTCCTTGGATATTTTTCGCTTTGTTACGATAAAAACCCGTAGAACGAACTAAAGTTTCTAACTCTGTCAAATCTGCCGCCGCCATTCCCGGTGCATCAGGAAACTTTTGGAACAATGCTGGTGTAACCAAATTTACCCGCTCATCTGTACATTGGGCGGAGAGAATGGTTGCTACCAGCAATTGCACTGGTGTCTCGTAATTTAAAGTACAAGGTGCATCTGGATAAAGTTGTTTTAAGCGGGCGAGAATTTCTCGACACCGCTGCTTTTTACTTAACCTTTTGCGAGTGGTAGTCACTGGAATAATCTTTGTACCCACTCTAACTGGGTAGTGTCGCGGATGATCAGAAAGATGCCTAAGCCTAACAGCAACATCAATCCTGTTTGCATCACACCATCTTGCAGGCGAGTTGGCAACGGTTTACCGCGCAAAGCCTCGATTAACAAGAAGGCAAGTTGACCGCCATCTAAAGCGGGTAATGGCAAAATGTTGATTACCGCAAGGTTAATACTGATAATGGCGGTAAAAAATAGTAAATTTGTGGCATTAGAACCAGCTAATTTAGCACCTTCGGCAACGATTTTTACAGGACCTGCTACTTGACTAACGGTGGATTGAAAGTTAGTCACTAACTTCCAAAAACCAAGTAAGGTGCCGATAAATATTTGCTGAAAGCGGTCAGCGGCGATACTCAGTACTTCAACGAGATTTCCAGGACGGCGAAAAATCGGGGTGCCGTTTGGTGATATGAGTTGAATATCGATTTTACCTTTACCATTATCCAGTTTTGGGGTAACGGGTATAGATAAGGTAGATTTTGCTCGCTCAACTTTAAGTTCAATCTGCTGATTGGGATGACTTTGAATTTCTTTCTGTAGCAAGATAATCGATTCCGCATTGGCGGGGACATCTTTGCCATTTACCCCGACAACAATATCACCTTCGCGAACTCCGGCTTGGTAGGCGATAGAATCTTTATTAGTCGGCTGTACAAGGACACCAGGCTGATAGTTGAAGCCAGTGGGAATACCCACAATCCCAAACTGAATCGCCAATACTAAGTAGGCAAATAATAAATTGGCGATTACTCCGGCACTAATGACGATCGCTCGATCTAAGACTGGGCGATTACGTAAAAGATTTGGGTCATTTGGCGGAATATCACTATCTGGGTCGTCGTCAGGAAAACCGACAAAGCCACCCAAGGGAAAGGCGCGGATGGCATACTCAGTTTCCGGTCCTTGATATTTTAATAACGTCGGTCCAAATCCTAAAGAAAAGCGGTTAGCGTAAATGCCTTGAGAACGGGCGGCGATAAAATGCCCCATTTCATGTACGAAGATCAGGATGGCTAGGACTGAAATCGACTTTAAAACGTCAAAAAATGTCATAGATGGATTCAACTAAAGCCTGTAATACCTTTATCCCATTCTAAGGTGTCCTACGAGTTAATACCTCTAGCCGGAGATAAGGTTGTAGGGCGGTTGGTACCCGGATTGTGCCATCTGTTTGTTGATAATTCTCCAAAATCGCCGCCATTGTCCGCCCAATCGCTAAGCCAGAACCGTTGAGGGTATGGATAAATTGGGTACCTTTTTTACCACTTTCTTTGAAGCGGATATTTCCGCGACGGGCTTGGAAATCGTGAAAATTGGAACAACTGGAAATTTCCCGGTATTTCCCAGATGAAGGCAACCAGACCTCTAAATCGTAGGCTTTAGCTGCCGAAAAGCCTAAATCGCCAGTACATAATTCGACGACGCGGTAAGGCAATTCTAAAGCTTGTAAAATTGCTTCGGCATCTCGGACTAGTTGTTGGTGTTCGGCTTCACTGGTGCTGGGATGGACAAATTTGACTAATTCAACTTTGTTAAATTGATGCAGGCGAATCAATCCCCGCATGTCCCGTCCATAACTTCCGGCTTCACGGCGGAAGCAAGGTGTGTAGGCGCAGTGATTAATCGGTAATTCTTCAGCGGCGAAGATGTCCTCACGGTATAAGTTGGTTACGGGTACTTCGGCTGTAGGTGCTAGCCACAAGTCGTCATCAGCACATTTAAAGCCTTCTTCGACAAATTTAGGTAGTTGACCTGTCGCCAACATTGATTGGGAATTGACTAAAAATGGTGGCATCACTTCCAGATACCCAGCAGCGATTTGCCGATCTAGCATAAATTGAATTAGCGCTCTTTCCATAGCTGCGCCAGCACCGATTAAAGCCACAAAGCGACTTTGGGCAACTTTGACAGCGCGTTCACTGTTAAGAATTCCTAACTTTTCGCCAATTTCCCAATGAGGCAAAATATTCGGGTTTGTCGGGAGGTACTCGTCACCCCAACGGCGGATTTCGACATTGCTGTCCTCATTTCGCCCAATCGGTGTCGATTCTGCGGGTAAATTAGGCAGGGCGAGTAAAAGTTCTTCGATTTTGGCTTTGAGGTCTCTTTCTTGAGGTTCTAATTCACCTAGCTGGATTTTTAGGGAATTTCCTTCTGCACGCAAACTCTCCAACTCTGGCGATTGCGCTTCGATCCCGGCTTTGATTTTTTGTCCGACAAGTTTGCCAATTTCATTGCTGCGGGCTTGGAGTTGCGATCGCATCACTTCGATTTGTCGTTGATGCCGATCCAATTCCAGTATTGGTTGAATATCGCTAGTACCGCGACTGTTCAACCGCTCCTGCACCATTTGCGGATTTTCCCGTATTTGCTTAATATCCAGCACAGTTTTTCTCCGTTTCTTGGCGAGTAGCTAGGGTGCCAATAAATCAGGATATCAGAAAATCCCTACTCACCCACTCCCTTATTTTTGCTAGTTAAGCGATTCAATAGCCAAATCGAGGCTGACAGACCGACGAAGTGTGCCGTAATTGTGTTGGTGTTGGCTTGAACAACAAAAATATCGATGGATTGGATAATCCGACTCGGATCGACTTGATAGACTCCAGCACCAATTTGGGGAACTGTCAGTGATTTGGTTAATAACGCCCCGACAATCGCTTCTGCGCCTACTAGACTGACCGTTGCCCCGATTAAATTCACAATTAGTCCTAAACGTAACAGTTGGACTGTATCTGCCTTGCGGGGGCGATTACTGGGGTTAGAAGATTGTAGCTGCTTGGCAATCCGCGTATAACGAAAAGCCCAGTAAACACTGGGGATCAGAGTCAGTACTCCCGCCAAGGCAAAAAATACGCCTAGACCTGTATTCACGCTTTTGTCAGTTACCTGACGACTAATACCTGTGAAAGTCAAAATCACAATTGCCACTACACCCAGAACTAATTGCGCCCAGAAGCTAATCCAACCTGTGAGGCGAAATGTGGTGGCAATTGCCCGAAGTGCGTTGTTGGAGGATGGGGAATCGCCTTTTTGCGACATATTTATCACCAATTTTGCGTAAATAGCATAAATTTGTATAGCGCTTGTCAGACAAAATACGACTATCTAAAGTTAAACAGTATTAGTTGCTTTTTATGTGGGGTCACTTTCCGCATTCTGCTTTATTTTTATACGGGTAGCAGCTAAACTCTAAGATATCAGGGTAAAAGTATTGGTGAAATGAGTGCTCTAATGGACAATTAAACGTCTAAGATTGCTTCAGGTCATCTTAATGCTTCGGTAGTTCGCCTGCATCCTCTTCACACTTTTACGCTTTTGCTCGAAGGCGTAAGTATAACTAAATACTTCCTACAATCAGCGTAGGCTTGACCGTAAGGCCGATTTAGCCAGTCGCTATATCATGAAAATTGAGGATATACATCATTATTTTGAGAATCCTCCGCCGACATACCTCTGCCAAGAGTTAGCAATCTGCTATCTCTTGCATGTTTTGATGCAAGGAGAATCTTACGGTACTGAGTTGATTCAAAAGTTGGAAATCGAATATCCACTCTATCGCCTTTCTGACACTGTTCTCTACAGTGCAATCAAGTTTCTTGAGGAAGAAAAGGCGATCACCGGCTATTGGAAAAAACTCGAAGGTCGCGGACGTCCCCGACGAATGTACCAAATTTCCCCAGAATGGCAAGTTCAAGCAGAGGATCTAGCTCGGCTTTGGCAGGATTATGTAAATCAAAGGAGTAAGTAACGAATAATTGATCTTAGACCAATAGATGTGTAACAATTCGTAATGAACCCTGCTATTCTCCCCTCCATCTTGCTCCTGACTGTCTTAATGGCAATCGGGCTAGTTTTCTTTATCCGTGCCTCATTCAAAGATCGCACCGAAACAGTTAAACTCACATCCCCGCAAGCTGGAGATTCCCTACTGCCGCAATTACAGCAGTATTTTGCCGCCCGGTCTTATTTGGTGAAAGCAGTAAACCCAGAAAAAAACCAAGTCATTTATGAAGGGTTTGTCCAACCCAGCATATTTCTGGCTGTTTTTATTGTGGTGCTAGCAGCTGTTGGCATCCTCTCTCTGGCACTAGTTTTTTCCATGCTGTTCCCGGAACGCAGCCTGGTGTTCAGCGCCCCAGTGGTGCTATCACCAGCGGCTGGCTGGCTTTATTGGCAAAAAGCCGGACGGAAAGAACAAGTTTCGCTGTTTATGGAACCTACCCAAAACGAACAACCGTCTAACCGAATTACTGTCACCGGCCATCGCGACGAACTCGCCGCACTCCAAAAGACGTTGGAGTTACAGCCTACTGGTGACCATCAATAAAAATTACCCCATTTAAACTCAATTGTTAAAATGGGGTTCAATGTCCGGTCAGGCAATCCGACCGGGCTGATGATTTCATGGAAAAATTCAAATAATTCAGACGGTTCAAGAGTGCTGAATGCGTTATAAACTAGCCCGAGCACTCTCTAGCTTCTGCTCAAAGGAGTAGATCTTACCGACCGGCCAAGGCCAGTGTTTCTTGCTCCGCAGGTTCTAATACCCTCAGGCTAGGAAACAAGAAATGATTCTCTTCGACATATTGAGCACCAAACAGTCCCTTCTCAGCCCAGAAATAACGATCCGTAGTATGTTCGTTCCGTTTAACCAGTAGCAACGCCGGCGGTGCAATCCCCTCAGCCAGAATAAATTTTCTCGCTGCGGTGACAGGTTTGTCCTCGCCACTCTCGATGCTAAATTGAGGCACATGCTCTAGGATGCGGCGTCCTTCCTGGCGACGACGACTTTTGCGTTTCCGTCTCCTTGCCAACCTCTTTATCCTCCTATTTTAAGCGGACTTTTGTATTTTTAATTACAAAAGTCGTTGACATTATATGGTTTTAGGTTTTAAAGGTCAACAGTATGATATTTGTATCAACTGATATCTAGTTTGGTATCAGAAATATCATTTTCCATCACAGATTAATTGACCTATTTTTATTTGAGATGGAGTTTTACTTGCCATACATCCAAAAACTCTGTTCAAATGGATGAACAGGATTGTTTGATAAATGGTAGTGTTTTCCACGCTACCATAAATCACTTCTGACCTCAAGTGACGCACGATCTTCGGCATGCCTATGATATTGTCTGCCAGTTCTGATTTTGTGGCTTTATGCCGATCGCAAGTGGTTCTTTTAACCCAAGGACTGGGAGCATCTTTTGGTGTTGTTTACCTTGCAGAAGAATTTGTCCAAGCTGGAACCACCGTGGCAAAGCTGATGCCGATAGTGGTTTTTCCTGAGACAGCAGTGGAAGCGAGTGGCGTGCTCGCATTACCACCCCTGGTAATTGACCGCGCGAATATGAAGCCACGACCATTATCCGCTTCCCTCAACACATCCTCTCAATCGCCACTGTTAAGCGCTGTGCCTCCTGTGGAAGCACAATCGGAATACGCCGAAGACCAACTAGGCATCCAAATCGTTTTACCTCTGGTTTATGAGGATTTGATGATGGGTCTTTTGGTCACAGGTCGAGAAGACCGCCCGTGGAATGACCAAGAACGCAGCCACATTGAACGGATTGCTCAAACTTTGGCAATCGCCTGTATTTTAGATCGGCGGCGAGCTTGGTTTGAACATGAACTCCACGCCCAACAACAGGCTTCAGCGCAACAGCGCGATTTACTAGATAATTTGTTGCACCAATTTCGCAATCCGTTAACAGCGTTACGCACTTTTGGTAAATTGCTGCTGAAGCGGTTGCAACCGGGGGATGTGAATCGCGAAGTCGCCAATAGCATTGTCCGCGAAAGCGATCGCCTGAAAGAATTACTGCAACAATTTGACAGCGCCATTGATTTTACCGCCCTCCCGTCAAAAGACGCCGCAACCTTGGCAACAATGGATACCGCGAAACCATTATTGTTATTGCCGAATGCTCAAAGTAAAGAATTGTGTTGGGTTGTCGATGTGTTGGAGCCTTTACTCGTATCCGCTAGTGCGATCGCAACCGAACGCGAGTTGCAACTACAAACGGAAATTCCTCCCGAGTTGCCACCTGTGAGAGTTAATTCTCAGTGTTTGCGGGAGGTACTTAGTAATTTGATTGACAATGCTTTAAAATATACTCCCGCTGGCGGTCAGATTTCGCTGCAAGCAGGGTTAGAGAAAGAGCGGTTACAAGGAGTTGCGATCAGCGACACGGGTCCGGGAATTCCCCCTGAGGACAAAAAACATTTATTTGAGCGACATTACCGAGGTGTCCAAGCTCAAACCGAAATTCCTGGTACTGGTTTGGGACTTGCGATCGCGCGGGAACTTTTAGAGCAGATGCAGGGTGAGATTCAAGTTGAAAGTCCAGCCATTAATGCTACTGCCAATCTTGATCACCCTGGTACCACTTTCATTGTTTGGTTGCCAACGACTATTGATTGTTGATTGTCAAATCTTGATTTAAGGTTAATTGCAAATCAGTATTTGGTTGAACTGCAATCAAATCAACACTGTTGCGACCAAAGAACAAACCGACGACGGCTCCAATCCCTGCACCACTCAGGACTTTGCCAGCGGTGATATCGCGATTCCCAGTCACGGCGGAGACTGCTGCGGCTGCACCGGCTCCCAGTACAGTATCTTTAGCGATCGCGCCGACACTGATGCCTTTGTTAATCCGCTCGGTTTTTGTAATTGGGTCGGAGGTAGCACTAATGTTAAACTTCTGACCGCCTGGTAAAACTAGTTGTTGAGCAACAAATTGTGAACCTTTCTTGTTAGTGGTTGGTTGCAGTTGACCAATCACCTGACTACCAGAAGGAATCAGCACAGTACCTTCACTTGTGATGATATTTTGAGCAACAGTTAAAGTTAAAGGTACTTTTTCATCTTTGGAAATCAGCACTTTCTTCGCTTGGTCATACTTCACCGGAATCGCTGTTTTCGCAGGAATAGTCACAGAGGCTGACTTTGGTGGAGTCGTTTGTCCGATAGCGACGATATATGGCGATTGAATAGCGCTTGCTTGACCATTACTGACCAACGCTTGGTAAATAAAAGCGGCTACTTGTGCTCGTGTAGCTGTTTGACCAGGATTTAATGATTCGACGTTAGGATAGTTCACTACAATTCTGCGCTCAGTTGCCGCTGCAATGGGTGAGCGTGCATAACTAGAGATAGCTGAGGCGTCAGAGAAGTTTTGTAGGATGCTGTCGGTTTGACCGCCAGGAGCATAATTGAGACCACTAGAGAGAGATACTAAAACTTGCTCACGAGGAATGTTTTGACTGGGTTTGAATTGATTGTTAGGGTATCCGGCTAAGAAACCAGTGGTATAAGCTTGGCGAATTGCAGCTGATGCCCAATAGTTGCTAGGTACATCGCTAAAATTAATCGCATCGCGTTTTGACGCTTGTTGAAAAGCTTTGCTGAGCATCGCCGCAAATTGAGCGCGGGTAACAGCATCATCTGGGTGAAAAGTACCATCAGGAAATCCGGCGATGACATTTCGGCGTGATAGTTCTTGAATAAAGTTTGCCGCCCAGTAGTCTGATTGCACATCAGAGAAAGCTGTTTGAGCAAATGAAGGAGCAGCTGTTAATAATGGCGTAATAGTACCGACAGTAATACCTAAAGCCATGAAAGCAGCGGTTCCAGTTTTCCAGCGGTGTAAGATAGACATTGAGAATCTCCAAATAATATAAGTGCGTTCTTCTGTTATATAAGTAGACACTTGCCCTATAATAAAGTTCCAAATAATTTCGATATTTTTAGTTTTAAAATTTGCTTAGCAAACATTTAATAAATGATATTTATTAAATGTAATAGCGACGGAATTAGCTTAAATAAGTTGCCGGTAAAATCGCCAATAAGATTGCTTAAATAATATTTCTCAGGTGCCCTAACGACGTAATTATCTAAAATAAGTTGCCGGTATAGGACAATATGGTTCAGTTAAGAATTTTCTCGCACTGAAGATCGAGGCTAGGGCGCAAGCTTTGCGCCCCTACAGAACCTGATACGACTAACTGAACCGTATTGCGGTATAGGACAGGGTTAAGTAAAAAGCAGGTAATGCTGTAGGGGCGCAAAGCTTGCGCCCTAACCTCATTTTGTGATGTGAGAAGATTGTTAATAGAGCTATTTGTCAAAAAAAAGCGATCGCTACTTGATTAAGGGAGCGATCGCGTTAGAGATGATATTTGTATAATTGATCAAAGTCCGTTAAAGCACCATCAGCAAGACATTAATATTGAGAACGTATCGGCAAACTAGAACGGAGAGTGATATTCAAGTCAGGGTCAGGGTTAATCACTACAACCTCAACTTCTTTCTTTCTGAGGTAAAGACTTGCCAAAGACCCCAAACCCGCACCGCCGATCACCTTCCATGCGGCGATCCTTCTGTTACCTGTAATGCCGGAAATCACAGCCGCCGCTGCACCACCAATCGCTGCATCTTGAACAATCGTTCCGGTATCAGCGCCTTTGGTAATCTTCTCTGTTCTGGTAATTACTTGAGAGTTAGCATTAATATACTGCCGCTCACCATTAGGAAATACTAATTCTGAGGCGATAAATTGGGAACCTTTGACCGAATTTCTCCTCGCTGGTTGCAATTTGCCAACAATTTCCGTATTTACGGGAATCAAAACACGTCCACTGTTATCGACAATGCTGCTGGCTACTTTGAGTTTTAAAGAAATAGTTTCTGTCGGCGTGACCAAAATTTTGTTTTTTTCGTATGTAACGGGAATTGTTACTCCAGCGGGAATTGTAATTGTTCTTTGCTGATTGGAAAATTGAGCCTCTGCCGGAGCAGACACAATCATTGGTGCAACTGCACCAGTGGTAATTGTCAATGCCATAAGAGCAGCCGCACCAGATTTCCAAGGCTGAAGGCGTGACATAAAGTTTTTTCTCCATTCCAATAACAGTTTCAAGTATCTATCCAGACATCCGGGAATCTAAAAGGTTCCCACTTACGGTTGCCTGACAGCCAGTTGGATGATAAATCTTTCTTCAGAAACAGAGAGTAATAATTTGCGACGCTCTTCCTCAGTAATCTGTACCTTAGAGAAGAAAATTGGTGATTGATGAATCACCAGGCAAAATATGAATGTAAAGAAATTGTAAATAATTGTAAAACTGTGCCTGAGAAAACTAGAAAGATTTTTCTCTGATAGCTAGACTAATGAAGTGTGCAGGTGTACTGCTAATTTTTAAAAAAGGTATGGTCCTTTAGCCTCAATGATTCCAGTACAACTAACTCTGAAAAACTTCCTCAGTTATCGCAATGCCACTTTAGATTTTCGGGGATTGCATACAGCTTGTATTTGTGGGGCGAATGGAGCCGGTAAATCTAGTCTTCTGGAAGCAATCACCTGGGCAGTTTGGGGTGAAAGTCGGGTAGCGTCTGAAGACGATGTCATCCATAGTGGCGACCAAGAAGTTCAAGTTGATTTCACTTTTAAAAGCAATTTGCAAACTTATCGCGTCATCCGCACTCGTCATCGCGCTGGTAACGGTGTCCTGGAATTCCAAATTGAGACCGGAAATGGCTGTCGCACACTCACAGGCAAAGGTGTCAGGGCGACTCAAGAAGTAATTCTCGAACACATCAAGTTGGATTACGACACTTTTATTAATTCTGCCTATCTACGTCAAGGTAGGGCGGATGAATTTATGCTCAAGCGTCCGACTGAGCGCAAAGAGATTTTAGCAGAGTTGCTGAAACTCAATCAGTACGATGAACTAGAAGAGCGAGCTAAGGATGTTCAAAGGCAATATAAAGGACAAGTAGAACAGTTAGAACGGTCTTTAGAGTCGCTGAAACGAGATTTGCAACAGAAAGACCAGATTGCGAGCCGCCGCCAAGAGTTGCAAGATGCTCTGAATCAACTGCAACAACAGCAAGCTTTTGATAATATTCAACTGCAAAGTCTCCAAGTTGTCCAACATCAGCGCCAAAGTTGGGAGCAACAACTGAGTTTTGTCAGACAACAATATCAAAATCTGACTCAAGACTGCGATCGCCTACAACAAGAGCGGTCAAGCTTAAGCACCCAAATGACCAATATCGAAGAGGTGTTTCGGCAAAAGGACGAAATTCAAGCTGGATACGCACACTATCAAAGTTGTCAATCAGAGGAAGAAACGAGTGCGGCGAAATTCCAAGCTTATACCCACGCCACCCAACAGCGTTCTACTCTCCAACAACAACTTAATCGCCAGATTAATGAAATTGAACGTCAGTTGCAACAAGCACAGGCACAGTTAGAAGCGGTGCTACAACAAGAACGCGAGATACAACAAACCCTCAGTAAATCTGCTGATATAGAATCAGGTTTAGCGCAATTGAGAACGGCGCGAGAACGATTGAGTGAGCTTGATGAGTTGCAACTCCAAGTGTCACCAATGTTACAGCAGCGCCAACAAGTCCAAAATCAGTTAGATCGCTTGCAAGCACGATTGCTGGCTAGAGTTGAACAGTTGGAGAATCAACACGATTCACTGACTAACCAACACTCCGCCAAACCGCGACTGCAACAAGCTGTGATGGAGGTGGCGCTCCAAATCGAGCAGTTAGAGAAAAAACGAGTTTATTTGCAACGAGTTCAGGAAAAAGGGCAAGAACGACGACACTTTATTGAACGCCTGCAAGCTCACCAACGAGATTATGAAAAACAGTTAGGTGAACTCGACCAAAAATTACAAATGCTTTCGTCTCCAGACGCGGCGTGTCCATTATGCGATCGCCCTTTGGACGAACATCATTGGACTCATGTAGTTGGTAAAACTCAGTCTCAGCAACAAGATATCCAAGAGCAATTTTGGGTGATTCGCGAACAAATGGCGGTATCTGACCGCGAAATCCAGGTACTGCGTCAGGAATATCGGGAAATATCGCAACAATTAACAACTTACGACGCTCTCAGAGAACAACGCGGACAATTAGCCGCCCAGCTGCAAGCAACCAGTGATGCCCACGACACATTACAACAAATTACAGTTGAAAGACAGCAACTTGAGCGATCGCTCTCTAATGGTGATTTTGCCCCAGAACAGCAATTAGAACTGACTCAATTAGATACACACCTCCAACAACTCAATTACAGTGAGCAAGATCACGCCTTGGCTCGCAACGAAGTTGAGCGGTGGCGCTGGGCAGAAATTAAAAGCGCCCAAATTAAAGATGCACTCAAACGCCAAGCGCAACTAGCCGCACGGACTCCAGAAATTCAAGCCCAAATTGCTCACCTAGAATTGCGAATGCAAAAAGAGCAAACAGATTCTGACTGCGCCAGAGAAATTGCGGCGCTTTTGAGTCAGATAACAGAAATCGGTTATGACACTCAGCAGCACAACGCGATCAGAATTGCTGTGCGTAAAGCGCAATCATGGGAGTTGCGTCATCAACAATTATTATCTGCCAACCAGCAGTATCCTCAACTCCAGCAGCGTCATTTAGAGTTAGAACAGTCGTTACAAGCGAGATTAACTGAACGTTCCGCACTCGCCACGCAAATCGAAAGTATTGTCTCGCAATTAAAACAATCACCAGACACCGCAGCCCAAATTCACTCTTTAGAACAGCAGATGGGAGTGCGGCGACGCCAGTTAGATGAACAATTAGCTCAGGACGGACGTTTAGAACAGGTTGCCAATCAATTAGAAGCGCAGCAAACTCAATACGAACAACAACAGCAGCAACTGCAAGATGCGAAAGAGAAATACCGAGTTTATCAGGAGTTAGCCTTAGCCTTTGGTAAAAATGGTATCCAAGCACTAATGATTGAGAATGTGCTACCGCAGCTCGAAGCTGAAACCAATCAATTGCTGTCGCGCCTCAGTGCCAATCAGCTACATGTACAATTTATTACCCAAAAAGCTGGGCGTGGTGGTAGAGTAGCTAAGAAGAATGCTAAATTAATTGATACTTTAGACATTTTAATCGGTGATGCTGACGGTACGCGACCTTATGAGACTTATTCCGGCGGCGAAGCGTTTAGAATTAACTTTGCAATTCGTTTGGCATTAGCCAAGTTATTGGCACATAGAGTTGGCGCGGCATTACAACTGCTGATTGTGGATGAAGGCTTTGGCACCCAAGATGCGGAAGGTTGTGAGCGCTTGATCTCCGCGATTAATGCGATCGCTGCTGATTTCGCTTGTATCTTGACCGTTACCCACATGCCTCACTTAAAAGAAGCCTTTCAAGCTCGCATTGAAGTTCATAAAACACAGCAAGGTTCGCAGTTGCGTTTATCAGTTTAATGTTAGATAATTACAGTGTAATTACGTAATATTACCGAAAATAACCTTGAGTAAAGATCTTAACTATAGTGATTTAGTATTAAAAAGCACTAAAATAATTCTACACATCCAGCATAGTTTTAATCGTAAGCAAACATCACAAACAGATGTAAAAATCTGAACCATAACGTTATATCTAATCAGATAATTGCCTAAATATACATTCTTGATCTGAGGAAGTTTTACTGTAAGTCCCTAGCATTTAGCCGCAGCAATAGCAACTATCTATTACGTTTGGAGATGAGACAAAGTGCTTGCCTTAGCCACTGACTACGATCTGAATCAAATTTATACTGCTAGACAAATCAGTGCTACAGTGCTGAACATTAGCGGTCGCCAGCGCATGCTCACCCAAAGGTCAGCGCTGCTGAGTTGGCAGTTTATTTATATTCAAGATCAGCAACTCCGCGCTGATGTACGTGAAGATTTGCACTCAGTGATTGGACTGTTAGAGAAATCTCACGATGGCTTAATTGGTGGCGATGTCAACCTACAATTATCAGGACAACTTTCTCCCACCATCCATGATATATACTTTCAAGCGCCACTACATTTAGATCGGCAGATTCGTGATTACATCGCCGCAGTTCAAGCTTTGTTACAGTCCTCCGCAGCGCAGTTAACCCAAGATAATCAGCATCTACATTACATTACCAAAGCATCGGCAACTGATTTATTAGTGGCATTAGACGCGGTAGTGAATCAATATCAAATCGAAAGCGATCGCGAACAGTTAGCCATTGATGCTTATCAAGCACAACTTTATCGCAAAAGTCGTGCTGCTCAAAATGCCGCTCAAGCCCAAGCAAGTAAACTTGAAAAAACTCTGCTTAATTTGCAACAAACCCAAGCCCAATTGATTCATGCTGAGAAAATGTCCAGTTTGGGACAGATGGTGGCTGGGTTAGCCCATGAGATTAATAACCCAGTCAATTTCATTCATGGTAATCTGATCCATGCCGGTAATTACGTTGCTGACCTGCTAATGTTATTGCAACTCTATCAACAAGCATATCCACAAACGAGTTCGCTGATCGAAAGCGCAATTGAAACAATTGATTTAGATTTTCTCCTCCTCGACTTACCAAAAGTCATGTCATCAATGAAAATTGGTGCCGATCGCATTTACGAAATTGTCAACTCGTTGCGAAATTTCTCCAGAGTTAACGACAGCCCAAGTAAAGCAGTAGATTTACATGAGGGAATTGAAAGCACACTGTTAATTTTACAAAATCGTTTAAAACCATACGCTAAATATCCCGGTGTGACCATTGTTAAAGAATATGGCGATTTACCTTTGGTAGAGTGCTATGCCGGACAAATGAATCAAGTCTTTATGAATATTATTAGCAATGCGATCGATGCATTAGAAGAGTCATTTGTCAACAATAACACCTTCTCAAATGAAAAACTACAAATTCGGATTTGCACTCAAGTCATTGGTGAGCAAGCGATCGTCCAAATTATTGACAATGGCTCAGGAATGACAGAAACAGTCCAAAAGCAACTTTTTGACCCATTTTTCACGACGAAAGATGTCAGTAAAGGTACGGGATTAGGACTAGCTATTAGCTACAAAATTGTTGTAGAAACACATGGTGGGGTGCTGAAATGTAAATCTGCGCTTCAACAAGGTACAGAATTTTGGATTGCGATTCCTTTACAACTGGCTACTTAATTAACAGCACAATTACTAAGTCCACCTACGGTTTAAATCACAGTCTGTCTAAAGACAAACTCAAGAAAAATTTCAGCCCATTTTTATAGACTTTCGCTATCCAGGAATATACTCCCAGGCGGACTAATGCGTGAAGTCCGCTGACCATTTATCAGCGATATCACTCGCGTGAATGGAGGTTAACTACTTTTCAAAGCACGATTAGCATTCGGAGCGGTAAAATTTTGATTCTACTTACTTTAAATCCGCATCAGTATCAAGCTGCAAAAATAAAGCTTACACTGATACCCTTTTTTAAAGATTTAGTAAGTTATGCTACTAAGTAGTGTATAAACAAGTATTAATTGGTTAGATTGTAGAGGATTAAATTTTCGCCTATTTCCTGGAAAAAAGGAGACTAAGATGGGGCGTAACGAGCAAAAACAGAGTGCAACACTACCACTAAAAATTCCTGAACTTAAGAATGACAAAGCTTATGTTAAATTATTTGGTAATTCTTGGCAAATCAGTTTACATTCATACTACAAGCTGATCCTCAACTTTTAGCGCTGTATAAAGTATTGAGCATCAGTCAGCACCCAGAATTCATGCTCCAGCTTCGTTTATTTCAGGTTAACAGCACTCAAACAGACCTAGAAGCAGCAGTTCTCAACAAAAAAGACGAAACCATCAACCGAATACAATGCATTGTCGGAGTCATTTGGCAATCAACTTGTAATCAATTTCATCATAGCAGTGACTATTAGGACGCTATGGATGATGCTTTTATTCATCTGTACAGTCGCAAAGAAGAATGCTTATGGACACTAAAGAATCAAGATTCAATCCTTTAAAAAAGCTGAATTTTTCTGATTCAGGGATACCGAAAGGATTAGAAAACCCAGAAGCAAACATCAATCTAGGCAAATTTTACACAAAAGCACCTGTGGAAGACGTTACTCTACAAAAAGCCAATAAAGCTTTAGAAACTCGCGTCCGACAACTGACAGTCGAATTGCAAAATGCCAACTCGCGATTGCAGCACTCCCTCGCCAAAAACCAGCAGATAGAAAAGGAACTGGAAAAATCGCTATCTCTACATCAAGCGATGCTGGAGTCTACTGCTGACGGGATTCTCGTGGTCGATAGTCAAGGTAATATTGCTGGCTTTAATCACAAGTTTCTCGATATGTGGCACATCTCGAAATCAATGTTGACCTCAGGAAATCATACACAAATTTTAAAGTTTGCCCTGAGTCAGCTGCAAGACCCCCTGGAACACATTGACACAATTAAAGAATTACAAAGCCAAATAGATGCCCACATCCACGACGTAATTAAGTTTAAAGATGGGAGAATATTTGAGCGCTATTCCCAACCGCAATGGGTGGCGGGAAAAATTGTTGGTAGAGTGTGGAGTTTTCGCAACATTAGCGATCGCTTATTATCAGAGGCAAAAATCCGCCATCAAGCTTTGCACGACTTATTGACCAACTTACCTAACCGGGCATTATTCAACGAACGACTTGCGGAGTCAATAAACGTAGCACATCACAACCAAAACAAATTAGCTGTTTGCTTTTTAGATTTAGACCGCTTCAAAACAATTAATGACACTTTAGGTCACGTTGTCGGCGATTTATTATTACAAAATGTTGCCCAGCGACTTGCCAGTTGTCTAGGCGATCTGGGGATTATTGCCCGTTGGGGTGGGGATGAATTTACCATCCTATTACCAAATATCGATCAGTATGCATTAGCCGATATTGCCCAACGCCTTTTAGAATGCTTAAAACCAGGATTTGAGATTGAAAATTATCAATTGCATGTGAGCGCTAGTATTGGGATTGCCATCTATCCTACACATGGTCAAGATGGAGAAACCCTGATTAAACATGCAGATACGGCTCTATATCGTGCCAAGTCTAAGGGACGCAATAACTTCCAATTTTATCACTCCGCAATTAATTCTCAAGCTTCTAAATTATTAATTCTGGAAAATAATTTATACGATGCTTTAGAACGAGAAGAATTTACAGTTCACTATCAACCACAGGTGAATATTATCACTGGGGAAATTACCAAAATGGAAGCCCTAGTGCGCTGGCAACATCCTAATTTTGGTTTAGTTTCTCCCAGTACATTTATCCCCCTAGCCGAAGAAACTGGGCTGATTATGCCTATTGGTGAATGGGTCTTGCGGAAAGCTTGTGCTCAAAATAAACATTGGCAGGATCTTTTAGGTTTGCCATCACTAGCGATCGCTGTTAACCTGTCGGCGCGACAATTTCAGCAACAAGATTTAGTGAAAACAGTCGTTCAAGTTTTAAAAGAAACAAATTTATCTCCGCAGTGTTTGGAATTGGAAATTACTGAAAGCGTGGTTATGCAAAATGTGCAGTTAACCCAAGAAATATTAGGTGAATTAGATGCTTTGGGTGTCACAATTTCAATTGATGATTTTGGCACAGGATATTCCTCCTTAAATTATCTCAAACAATTCCAATTTCACACCTTGAAAATTGATCGCTCTTTTGTTTGTGACTTAGCTACTCACGGTAACGATGCAGCGATCGCTAATGCGATTATTGCCTTGGGTCATGGCTTGGATCTCGCAGTCGTCGCGGAAGGAGTGGAAACAGAAGAACAAAAGAATTTATTACGCAGTCTAGAATGCGAAATTATGCAAGGTTATTTATTCAGCCGTCCTGTATCCGCCGCTGAAGCAACTAAATTATTGCGCCACAGTAAATCTCTCAGACTAAAACGACCTTTTTTGGTAGCTTAATTATGACCATCCACTTCTACGATACAGGCGAAAAATACGGCTGTTTCTCCAACTTTTCGCGCCACGGCTTCATCTTAGACGATTTATATTGGACAACCAGCGAACATTACTTTCAAGCGCAAAAATTCATTGGTACACCCCATCTAGAAGAAATTCGCAATTGTCATACACCAAGGGAAGCAGCGAAAATGGGACGGGAGCGATCGCGTCCCTTGCGTCCTGATTGGGCGCAGGTGAAAGATGATATTATGCGCTCGTGCGTTCATTGCAAATTTGCCACCCATGCCGATATTCGCGAAATTCTCCTAGGCACAGGCGATGAACTAATCGTAGAAAACGCTCCTGGTGACTACTACTGGGGTTGTGGGGCTGATGGTAGTGGGAAGAATATGCTGGGCAAAATTTTGATGGAAGTCCGAGAAACACTGCGGCAATCATCAATTTAAGATAAAGCACAAGCAAATACTATAAAGATTCCATAAAGTTCACGCTTTTTAAAGACAGCATATTACTTTCATCGCTTTTTCTGTTGTGATATTTTTTCCCCCCATGTTAGTTCCTCCTAATTTCTGGGAACGATAAGCATACCTGCACTTTTTGATGGGGGAAGTGGACATGCTCAAAAGCGGATGGATTGATAAGCCGAATACAGCGACTTTAAACTTGAGCGCGAAAGATGTTTTGGAAAGCAAACGCAGCGCCATCACAAACGATCTGAAGATATCATCTCCAGATCAGGCTAGAGAATCAGGCGGTGAGGTGTCGCCCGCGATGGAACTGCTGCGCCACGGGTTCAAACAACAACAAAGAGGAGAATTAGCTAGCGCCTTAGAGTCGTTGCAACAAGCACTTTCCATGTTTCTCCAGGATGAAGACTATCGACACCAAGGGCAAGCACTTTGCTTGATGACACAGATAGCTTATTCAATGGGTAACTACAAAAACGCTCTAGCTTACGGCAAGCAGTGTTTGTCTATCGCCAGAAATTTATCAGATTTACGGCAGCAGGTGCAGGTGCTTTCACATCTGGGCAATGCCTATCGTCACCTGCACAATAATCACCAAGCAGTTGAGTATCTGCAAGAAAGTTTACAAATCTCCGAACAAATTCAAGATATTCATTGCCAAGTCGCGGCATTAAATAACTTAGGATTAGTTTATAAAGCTTTGCGTGACTTCCCCAAAACGATTGAGTATCAAAAACAAAGTTTAAAAATTGTCCGTCTCCTCCAAGATCATTGGGGTGAAGAGCAAATATTGAAGAATCTCGGCAATGCTTATTATGCTTTGGGCGAACATACAGAAGCGATCGCGCACTACAAAAAATGTGTCACGATTGCGTTTAAACTTAACAATCGCCGCAACGCTTGTCAGGTACTCAAAAATCTCGGCAATGCCTACTACGCTTTAAGTGATTACCCACAAGCAATTCTATACCACGAGCAACGCCTCGACTTAGCCAAAGAACTTGAAGATCGGCGCAGCCAAGAACAATCCCTCGGTAGTTTGGGAATTGCCTGTGAAGCAGCCGGTGATTATGCTAAAGCGATCGTCTATTATGAGCAGCGTCTGCAAGTCGCTCGCACTATCAATGACCGTCAAAGTGAAGAACAAGCTCTCGCCAATTTAAAAGCTGCTTGCTACGCTATTGGCGATTACGCTAAAGCTATGCAGTATATTCAGCAACACTAAATGCTAAGTACTATTCAGTAGGAAATTATGAATTAGAATTTGTCTGCTGTAAATAACTTAGAGCTTCCGCCGTTTCCACTTGCGGAAATTCCCAATAAAAATTACTGACACTGAAAAAAGTTTGAGGTGTTTCCAAAGCTACCACGCGATCGCCAAAGGTTTGTAACCACGGTATTAGTGTGAGAGGGACAACTGGTGTACACAACCAAACCTCAGCAAATTGCATTGCTTTTAAAGCAATAGCTGCAACGGCGATTGTCATTCCTGTCGCAATGCCGTCATCTACTAAAATAGCGATCGCCCCTTCGACATTAACTTGAGGGCAAACTGGATCAAATAATTCTGCTTGATTTTTCGCTTTACTAAGTGCTTGCTGCAGAGCGACTTCTCGCCGCTGTGAATTTGGATAAGACACTTTTTGTCCATCCCAAAGAATTTCTGCACTCGCAGTCACTGCGCCAATGGCTAACTCTGGGTTATCCGGGTGGCTAATCTTCTTAGCCGCAACCACCGTTAAAGGACAATGAAGCCGCCGCGCTACCGGTTCAGCAACAGGTAATCCGCCTCGCGGTAGTGCGTACACAATCGGTACAAACTTGATGCCCTCTTCAGCAGTTTTCTGCCTAAAAGCCGCAAAAACCACTTCTGCTAGTTCCTCACCAGCAGCAGTGCGATCGACAAACAGTCGTTGCATTGACATAACTCCCAGCGCAAGGAAAGGGGCGGGATTGTTTCTATGATGACTGATTTTTCGGTAATATAACTGATATATTTAATGAATTTTACATTTCAATTTCCAGCATTCCCAATCGCACTGCCACAGATTTCGGTAGAATTAAGGATGTTTCTGCGGCTCACCGATGCATGACCAGCGATAATCAACTTAGCCTCTTCAATGACGACAGCGTCGTGAATCAAATCGATGCGATTCCGACCAGTGCCAAAATTCCTATCCCTCCCGGTACTTATAGCAACATCATCGAAATAGCACAGCATTGCAATCAATGTCATCGCTGTGGATTAGGAGACAACCGTAAGCACGCTGTTGTCGGACGCGGCAATCTCAAGGCACCAATTATGGTTATAGGCGAAGCCCCAGGTCAACAAGAAGATGAAACTGGGCTACCCTTTGTTGGCAGATCCGGACAGCTACTGGAAAAGATTTTAGAAGCTGTCAAACTCTCTACACAACAGGTGTACATTGCCAACATCAACAAATGTCGTCCACCAGAAAATCGCGTTCCCACTGCTGACGAAATCGCTGCTTGCAAACCTTACTTGCTAGAACAAATTCGCCTAGTAGACCCAAAAATCATCTTACTAACAGGAGCCACCGCCCTCAAAAGTTTAACTGGTGATAAACGCGCCATTAGCAAAATTCGCGGCACTTGGATCGAGTGGGAAGGACGTTTGTGTATGCCGATTTTTCACCCTTCTTATTTGCTGCGTAACCCTTCGCGCGAAGTTGGTAGCCCGAAATGGTTAATGTGGCAAGACATTCAAGTAGTACGTGACAAATTAGACGAAATTAGCCCCCCTTAATTTCTCCCGCTTGACAATCACGCAGCCAAAGATTAACTGCTTGAGCAATTGTGCCGTTACTGCTGTTTCGGGGTGGTGTCGGAGACAACTTGACTGGATAAGTACCAAGTTGGGACTCCATCATCACCAAAATCCAACCATTTTGGCTTTTGGTTAACAACAGCCGATGGAATTGCTGAATTTGTACAGGTCTTCCGGCTGTATACTGGCGCTCCAAAGTAGTAAAAAATACTTGCTCTATCGGTTCAGTTGGTGATGGAGAGCTAGATAAATTAGCAGCAGTAGGTAAAGGCGCAAATTCTGGATTGCCGGCAATTAGGACATAACTAAAAATATCAACTTCGCGCGATCGCCGACGGGCGCGTTGAGTTACCCGATTGGCATAATTAGGTAAATCCCGCATCATTAAAGGTATCAAAACCTTCAAATCTTGCTGGACACACAACCCCATTTTCTGGTGAGGAGGAATATTTTCATTCAGGCTCAACCTTACACTACTCTCAGCGCTGCCCAAGTCCGAGGGTAGGACTGTCACGCAGCTACAAGCCAGAAGCAGGCATAAGCATCCTGGCTTCATATAGCAGTAACTAATTCTTCGCAAATCCTCCTCCAGGCAGATACCGGATCGGAATTAGCAGTGATTGGTCGTCCAATAACCAGATAATCAGCACCAGCTTTCAGCGCCAAAGCCGGAGTCAGCGATCGCTTTTGATCTCCAGCGTCAGCCCAACTTGGTCTAACTCCCGGACAAACCAGCAAAAAATCATCCGGGCAACTTTGCCGCAGTTGTGCGACTTCCTGAGGCGAACAAACAACCCCATCCAAGCCCGCTTCTTGAGCCATCAGCGCCATTTCGAGTACATACTCTGGTAATTCTAGAGGAATTTTCAAATCCATTGCTAGCTGCCTTGAGGAAATGCTCGTCAGCAGCGTAATCGCAATTAATTTCGGTGGTTGAACTCCCGCCACCGCCGCACCCTCTCGCGCCGCCTCTACCGCCGCTTTCAACCCATCTCTCCCAACTGTGGCGTGAATTGTCAGCAAATCCACACCGTAGCGTCCGGCTGCGGCGACAGCACCTCGGACAGTGTTGGGGATATCATGAAATTTCAAATCGAGAAAAATGCGCTTTTGTTGGGATTTTAAGACTTCCAGGATCGGAGTACCACTACTCACAAACAACTCTAAGCCAACTTTCCAAAAATTAACTTCTCTTAGTTGGGCGATTAAAGCGATCGCTTGGGTAATGTCGGATACATCTAATGGGACAATAATTTTTTGCTCAACCATGATTATTCTTCAGCCGGATAAACTTGTTTTTGCCAACTTGTAAGACTTTTCCCGCTAACTCCTCGATTGAATCGAAAGACAAGTCTACATCTGTAATGCGTGAGCCATCTAACCGCACAGCCAATCCTTGAATTTGGCGTCTAGCATCGCCGCTACTTTTACACAAGCCACTGGCGTTGAGAATAGAGAACAATTTCACCGGAAATTCCAAATTAGAAAGCGAAAATTCGGGAATTTCACCGGATTTACCAGCCGATTCTGCTGCGGCTTCCGCCTCTTTCGCTGCCGCTTCACCATGATACTGTTTCACAATTTCTTGTGCTAATAATTTTTGGCGATCGCGCGGATTTTGCGGTAATCCTCCTAAAGGTAAATCTGTCAGTGTTTCAAAATATTGTGTCAACAAATTATCAGGAATCTGTTGTAGTTTTTGGTACATTGGCGCTGGATGTTCACTTAACCCAACATAATTACCTAAAGACTTAGACATTTTTTGCACACCATCAGTCCCAATCAAAATTGGTAACAGCAACCCAAATTGCGGCGGTTGACCAAAATGACGCTGTAAATCGCGTCCAACAGCAATGTTAAACTTTTGATCAGTGCCTCCCAATTCCACATCAGCACGCACAGCCACAGAATCATAACCTTGCATCAACGGATACAAAAATTCATGAATAAAAATCGGATTCTCTTGTTTATAACGTTCAGAGAATCCTTCTTTCGCTAACATTTGCCCGACTGTCATCGTTGAGAGTAACTCCAAAATTTTCCCTAAATCTAACTGGGAGAGCCATTCGGAGTTATAACGGACTTCTAATCTACCCGGTGTATCAAAATCCAAAATTGGTCGCATTTGGTCGAGATAAGTCTGAGCATTTTGCGTCACCTCTTGGGGTGTTAGCTGACGACGCGCCTCCGATTTTCCAGTCGGATCGCCAATGCGAGCGGTAAAATCACCAATGATTAAAACTGCCGTATGTCCAGCATTCTGAAACGCCCGCAACTTACGGACAGGGATACTGTGACCAAGATGGATATCCGTCCCAGTCGGGTCAATTCCTAATTTAATCCTCAGCGGTTGCTTGCTACTTGCCAAGCGCACATCTAGACTTTCACCTAGACTCGCACTGGGGTCGGGGAAAATTTCGGCAATGCCACGGCGCAGCCACGGGAAACTTGGCATTATATTAGAAGATTGAGGCTCAATGATGTTTTGCACTAACGAAGTTATGTTGGTTACACTCACTATTAATTAACTGGGGATTTTAGGATATACTCTGCCAAACTACTATAATTGCAAAAATTAACCACCTTTCTTCTTTTCTTGTGCTTACATAATTGAAGCTGTCTCGAAAACTAAGGGGAAACCCATTGAATGGAAATGAGGAAGTGAAATAGCCGTGTCGTCTAGCACTATTCAAGATAAACAGCCCAAAGGTCAGCTTTCACCGGGTTTTGCGTTTGTCAAAGGAGTCGGTCAGGTAACTGGCGGCACTTTACTAGCCATCACCATGCTGACGAGTTCAGTTGTAGCCGGGGGATTGGTGGGGTTAGCGATCAGTTTTCGCAACCTGCCAGATGTCAGAATTCTGAAAAACTATTTTCCCTCAGAAACGTCTTATGTATATGACATTAGTGGCAAATTACTAACTAGTATTCACGGGGAAGCCAACCGTGAGGTTGTACCTTTAGATAAAATTTCTCCAGATCTCAAGCGGGCGGTACTGGCGATTGAAGATAGCGACTTCTATTCGCACCACGGGATTAACCCTTCTGGCGTCGGGCGTGCTTTGTTAGTCAACTCGACAACACACGCAGTCAAGGAAGGGGGTTCCACTGTCAGCATGCAGTTGGTCAAAAACATCTTTCTATCTCACAAGCGGGCTTTTACCAGAAAACTGGCTGAAGCAGTACTGGCAATTCGCTTAGAGCAAATTCTCGGGAAAGATGATATTTTGGAGATGTACCTCAATCAAGTTTATTGGGGTCATAACAACTATGGAGCACAAACCGCAGCTCGCAGTTATTTTGGCAAATCAGCGGCGAATTTAACCCTTGCTGAAAGCTCCATGATGGCAGGCTTGATTCAAGCACCAGAACAATATAGCCCGTTTGTGAGCATGAAGCTGGCAAAAGAGCAACAGAAAAAAGTTCTGAATCGGATGCTGAAGTTGGGTTGGATCAACGAGCAAGACCATGAAGCAGCATTGAACGAAAAAATTAAGCTCGGGACGATTCGGTCATTCCAAGGCAGTGCTCTACCTTATATTACCAACGCCGTTGCCCAGGAGTTAGCGAAAAAATTCGGTCGCGAAACTCTCCTCAAAGGTGGGATGCGGGTGCAAACCACTGTTGATGTTGACTTTCAGCGCATGGCAGAAGAGACTGTCACTAAATGGCACAATCGCCTAGAAGGTGAAGGTTTATACAACAACCAAATTGCCTTGGTAGCGATCGATCCGCGCACTCACTTTGTCAAAGCTTTAGTAGGTGGTGTGGATGCGAAAACCAGCGAACTCAACCGCGCCATCCAATCTCGGCGACAGCCAGGATCTTCGTTTAAACCGTTTGTCTATTACACAGCTTTTGCTTCTGGTAAATACACTCCCGATACGACAATCGATGATAACCCAGTTAGTTATCACGATGGTAGCGGTTGGTACTCCCCGAAAAACTACGATGGTACTTTCAACGGTTCAATGTCAATTCGCCATGCGGTAGAAGTATCGCGGAACATTCCGGCGATTAAAGTTGGTCGGAGTGTCGGGTTAACTAAAGTGATCGAAACCTGTCGCACTTTAGGAATTACAAGTCCAATGGAACCTGTAACTTCATTGCCATTAGGCGCTATAGCTGTTTCACCATTAGAAATGGCTAGTGCTTACGCGACATTTGCGAACAATGGTTGGCAATCACCGCCAACTGTCATCGCCCGCGTTACAGATAGTAGTGGTAACGTGTTACTCGACAACACGCCGAAACCGCAACTAGTTCTCGATCCTTGGGCAGCAGCAACTCTCACCAATGTGTTGCAATCCGTAGTCAGTAATGGTACAGGTAAAAGCGCTCAAATAGACCGTCCCGCCGCTGGTAAGACAGGCACAACTTCCTCAGAAAAAGATATTTGGTTTGTCGGCTATGTACCGCAATTGGCAACGGCTATCTGGGTAGGCAAGGATAATAACAAACCATTAGGAAATCATGCAACAGGTGGTGTGCTAGTTGCACCTATCTGGCGTGATTTCATGACCAAGGCTTTAAAAGGTGTACCTGTGCAAAACTTCAAGTCAGCCGGTAATTTTGAGCGCCCAAATAGTGACAAGTAAGGAGGAGGGGAACACTCCCCCTCTTAAGCTTGTTCCAACTCAGCTTTCATCCGCTGTAAAGTCACGTTCATTTGCTCAAACATTTGCGCCGGGGTGACACCAAACTGGCTAAGTTGGGTTTTTAGCTGTTCTACAGTCATTTTTGCCATAAAATCTTCCGATAACTCAAAGCGCTTCATAAAAATCCCATAACGCTCCATCATGGCTTCCATTTGCTCAATAAATAGCTTTTTGCCCGCGCGGTCAAACTTGCCGTAGCCATTTCCCAGCTTAATTAAAGATTGATAATCCTCAAATAGCTGTTTCGCTTCTTGCTGAATGATGTCAGAGTCAAAGAATCCCATGTCGCTTATAGTTGACTGAGCACTCTGACTCAGTCGCTTTGGTGTAGGCTTATAGTATTATTTTAATCTAGCAATTAGATTTCCGTTGCAGAATCATGCTGGCGAGATTTCTACACTTGACGCGTTTTAAATACGATGTTTAGTTTGATTATGGCGATTAGATGCGGCATTTTTAGAGCCAACTCGCTTGCCTAGTGTACTTAAAACCACACTACATGAAATATGTCAAGTAAAAAAAGTCGAAATATTGCCACGATTTTAGCTTTAAGTGGCACGCTGACGCCGATTTCTGGATTTCACAAGTTCTATGTTGGACAATATTGGTGGGGAGTAGTCTACATCTTGCTGTCGTGGACACCGATTCCTCAAGTAGCTTGTGCGATTGAGGGTGTTTGGTACTTAGCTCAAGCAGAATCCGATTTTGATCGTCATTTTAATTCTGGCAAAACATCGGTAACTAAATCCGCCATCGCCGAAATTAATCACGTTGGCTCTATAGCTGATGCTGTCCGTCAGTTAGACTCGTTACGCGAGGAAGGACTAATTTCTGAGTACGAATTTGAACAAAAGCGCCGTCAGATGCTTGATCGCATAACTTAAATTATGATGCCTAACTGGTTGCCCTCAGCAAAATTACAACAACAACTGCTTAACGACCCATACTACCGTATGCAATCAGCCGCAGAAATTGCTGTAGCGGCTCGATTAGGTATTCATATTGATGTAAATCAAGCTAGTGTTGATGATTGGTTGCGACTACCAGGTTTATCAATCCACCAGGCGCGATCGCTAGTCCAACTAGTCCAATCTGGTGTAAATTTTTATTGTCTTGAAGACATTGCAGCAGCATTAGGCATGCCACTACAGCGTCTAAAGCCTTACGAGCCGGTGTTGAGATTTCATTACTACGAAGATGCAATTAATGCGACATTAGTCAACCCAAATACGGTGACAGTGGAAAAGTTAGCCCAAATTCCCGCCATTGATTTGTCTTTTGCTCAAGCAGTAGTGCAAAATCGCTCCTTCGCCGGACCCTATCGTAACTTAGCTGATTTCCAAAAGCGGTTATCCGTCAGTGGTGAACTAATTGCCGAATTAATGCACTATCTCCGATTTTAGAGAAAACCAATCCGATTTAGTGGCCAAAAGCGAAATGACGCCCGACCGATAATGTTGTTTTCAGGTAAAAAGCCCCAGACATGGGAGTCATTACTGTCGTTGCGGTTATCTCCCATCACAAAGAACTTACCTTCAGGAACTAGCTGTGAGCTTAAGGTGTAAGCTGGGGGTTCCGCTATATAGCCTTCAAGTAAAGGTTGATTGTTTATGTAAACTTTTCCCTCCCCAATATTCAGTTTATCTGTCGGTTCACCAATCACCCGCTTGATGAAGGCTTGGTCTTTGGCATAGCCCCTCAGTTGAAGTTGTTCCGGTGGGTTAAAAACAACAATATCCCCTCGATGGGGTGGGTGGAAACGATAAGAGACTTTTTCTACTACTAAGCGATCGCCTTGGTGCAGGGTTGGCAACATAGAATCAGAAGGAATATAACGCGGTTCCGCGATAAAAGTGCGAATTAGTAGCGCTAGACACAAAGCCATCACAATCAGCGTCACATTTTCCTGCTGTTTGCGCCATTGTAACCAGACTGGAGATTCGCCGGTATCATCTTTAGAGGTCGTAGAATTTTTCATTCAGCTTGGACATTTTCAACCGTTACTTGACTATTCTCAACCTAAAATCGGTCTTCTGAACACTCGTTTTTTTGTTGACTTCAGTAAAGTCGACTTCAAGAGTGGGAACATTTGCCCGCATTTGAGCGTCGAAGTGAATATTGCGTGAATTTGTTGTGAATTTAGGATAAAATTGTATATATATCTGGCAAAATGTCTGAGATCACACAGCCTTTGGGACTTAGATCACTCAGTATGTGCTTAAAAAGCTGAATACTGAGACTTTAAGAGCAACCGAAGTTTGAGATGCTGTATGGTTTTGATCCGAGACGTTGTTCACCAGGCTCTAAGAATTGGCTGTTTAACGGTTGAAGCAGAATATCAACTCAAGCAGCTTTTGACAAAAAAATACGACTTAGAAGATTTAGATGCTTTTATGACATTACAGCAAGCAGTGCTCTACGGTTGCGTGAAACAGGAGTCTCAATCGCGCAAATGTGTTGAGTGTTAATTTAACGCGATCTATGTCCCAACAAAGCTGTGGGTGCAATCGGAGTAATATTATCTTCCAATCCCCCGACTTGGTTAGTACGTAAAAACCACAGCTTTGCGCCATGTTTCAACAAAATAGTCGCAATTTCATCATTTGCCCGACGCGGTAACATTGTCCGCCAAGTTGTTGCAGTTCGGAATAAAGTATTGAAAAAATCTTGAGGTGGATGAGTTCCTGTCAAAGTACGAGAATTTTTGAGCCAATCAGGTCGGACAATACCTAACGGTGCTAAATCTCTTTCTAAAGATTGTCCTAATGCTACCAGTTGCTGAAACCGCAAGCTTTGAGGGTGACTAGGATGGCGCTGTAACCATTCTTGAATTCGCGGATTAGACTGTACTTGTTGCTGAATATGTTTAAGGGTCAAAAACAGCGCTTGATTAGCGTCTTGGACGCAGGAAGTAGCTGGAGTTACTATCGCGGAACCAGTACCATCACCCACGCGGTATCGGGCTGTCATGATGTCTAATTGTTTAGTAAATTCGGCAAGTGGCGACAATCTAATCCCATCAAAGTCATAATCTTCGGTCACAGCATCAAATTTGACAATCGCATCCGAAACTGGTCTTACTCCCAACCATCCGCGCTGTAAATCTCCCATATAGCTAGACCAAGCTTGAGTCCCAGCAACAATGCCATCAGGATTATGAGCATATACTTGGCGATACTCGATATCAAAGCGTAACTCGTCGCTGAGTTGTTCGCGAATGATAGTGGCTATACCGTAAGCAAAGTGACCTGTGACTACACCTAGAGGTGCCGGTTCCGGTTTTTTGCCGCCAATTCCGCCAAAATTATGAATTACAAGTGCTCGATCTCCTTCATGCCATCGCGATACTGCATCATTCTTGGCTGTAGCCGCCGGATCAAGTAAAACTGTTTTCGCAGTTCCTTTTTGGGCTGTGGTGTTTTGCCAATTCTGGCGATTGATGTAAGTCAGTCCGGATTTGAGACCTAAACGTACTTCTTGTAATTTAACTTGCAAAATAGCACGAGGCGCGATTGCTTGGGCAACAAAATTACCACTTACATCTTTTTCTCCGTAAATATACCAGCCCTGATTATTGAGAGGTGATTTTTCTATCTCTTTATTTGTTGACCTAGAAATACCTTCTCTGTCAGCAATTACTTGAGGAATACGAATAACATCTTGTGTCCCATCAAATTGTTTTGATATCTTATTGAAGTGACGCACGATGAAGCGATCGCTTCCGACTGGTTTAACAATCGTCACTAAAGTATAAATATCACCGCTGATTTGTACAGGTTGCTGGGTAATGCTTAAAGTCCAGCCGTTTTGTGTACTGACAACTGGGTCTTTCAACAAGACGAATACATCATCTGACGGTCTTGCACCAGCTAGGGACTCTAATGGACCAACCTTCGCCAAATTATTTAATCTGTCTGGATGTAGATTACCCTGTTTTTGACTATCTTCCGTTTCTTTAGTAAAACGCACATCTCGCGTCGTCGCCGCCACAAATTCTTGTGCTTGCTGGGTATTACTCCACTGCAAATTCACAATCTTACCTACGAGATTTTGATGGGTTACATCAGCATTGCGAACTTCAAACAGTACGCGATCGTTCTGACGCTGTTCTTTAGGCGGTAATATCAGACGACCCGTCCATGACCCAACTGCGCGATAATCGTTGGATAATATGGATTTATTAAAAGGAAAAGATTGATTTTTACGATAAATTTCGTAATTACTTGGCTTATTTGCTGAGCTTGGCTCTCGTTTATGATAAATAAATATTGTCACGCCTGACGCGATCGCCAGGGCTGCGACTGCGGTAATTATCGTGAACAAGCGTTTACCGCCTCTAATTTTAGACAATTTAGGTATAAAAAATGCTTAGTAACGATATAATATCAAATGTCATATTGATTTGCTAGTATCGCTTGAGACTTATATGTGGCGTTATTGTCAGTATTTACCACAAAATAGCCGAAGTGATGTCAGACAGCTAGAATGTATCTACGTCAAAAATAGGGCGATCGTTCATAATTTAGAGAGTGTTTATAACTACTCGACACCATTATGAGAAAATATTTAGACAGATAAAGGATTATGATTCCAGTTAATGAAGCTCAAAATCAGTTGCAGAATTTGATCGATTCGGTGAATATTTCCCATCAGCCGATTGTAATTACAGGGATCAGTAACAATGCTGTATTGCTATCTGAAGCTGACTGGGCATCGGTGCAAGAAACATTGTATCTTCTCTCGGTTCCGGGGATGCGAGAATCGATTCAAGAAGGACTCTTGACGCCAATAAAAGAATGCGATCAAGAGTTAGAGTGGTGAGATGGGATCTGGTTTATACCAAACATTCCTTAAAAAAATTAGAATCTCTCTCAATTGCACTACTCAGTTGGTAAACTAGAAACAACCCTGGTTCTACGGAACAATTTGTAATATGTATACTGAAACCTCACGCTATGTGAGTCGCAACTCCGAAATTTTGAGCGGAGAGCCAATAATTACAGGCACTCGCACCTCCATCCGCGCCATTGTCGGTCTGTGGCGATTGGGTATTATGCCAGAAGAAATCCTCAACCATTTACCCCATCTAAGCCTAGCGCAAGTATTTGATGCCTTGAGTTTCTATCTTGATCATCAAGCAGAGATTAATGAGTATATTGAGCGAAATCAAGTACCAGACGAATTAGTGTATCCATCTGTAAAATCAGCATAAAATGCATCGTGACAATTCTTGCAGCACTTTACACAGATGAAGATATGTCGGCGTTGGTTGCTACACTTTTGCGAACTCGTGGTTTAGATATCACTACTGTGCCTGAGCAATCAAGCCTTGGTAAAACTGACCGTGAGCAACTAGAATTTGCCACTTCCCTAAACAGATGTCTTTTAACCCATAACCGAGTTGATTGTGAGCGGTTGCATCTTCAGTATATAGAGGAGGAGAGGCAGCATTCTGGAATTATCATTGTTCCTCAGAAAAACGCTTATGAAGTCGCACAACGTATTAGTATTATAGTTACTTCACTAACGGCTGACGTGATTATGAATCAACTGCTATACGCCTAAATTATCTACAGAATGGACGTACTGGGTACCTATAAGCTCTACTGAGAGGTAAAGTAAAAGATATTAATATGAATAGATTCCACTTTCTTGCTCAGACAATTCCCAATTTACTCTCTCTTATAATTGAAGGTGAGAGATTACGATTAGAGACAATCGCTGAGCGGTTTGACCAGGATATCTTTCAAGAGTTTACCTGTGAAATTACACGTTACATGACCCCAGACCCTCCAGGGAAGCTCGAAGATACACGCGACTTTATCGCAACAAGTAGGCATAGTATAGAAGCTGGCGATAATTTACTATTTGTTATTTTGTCTAAAGTAACAGATGAGTTTTTAGGCTGTTGTGGTCTTCACGGTCGCAATAAAATCAGAACACCAGAACTTGGTATTTGGCTCAAGAAAAGTGCTCATGGAAATGGTTATGGCAGAGAAGCAATTCATACACTGGTTCGATGGTCTCGAAATAATCTAGATATTGATTATTTTATCTATCCAGTTGATCGCAATAACTTCGCAAGTGCCAAAATACCACAGTCTTTAGGTGGTGAGATTGTGGAAGAGTTGAAAAAGGAAACTCCTACTGGTAAAATTTTAGACTCGATAACTTACAGAATTAATTAAGTGTATTGTTTGACAAACGCAAATTAGGTGATGGTGATTTGCTCGTACTTGATAACATCAGATTTATTACCTGGGGAAAGTTGGGCGACTAATGTACAACATTTGGGTGATTTTCTCAACATCAGTAACTAACGCTTTAGCTTTCGCATTATTCATACAACTGATATCGGGTGATTGTTCACCCCTTAGCCGAATAAACGTCGATGTCCCAAAAGAAGCTGATTTCATACAGTTTGGTTCCGTTGGCAACTTTGAGAGTGGTTCAGCGGCGCTAAGATCTTGGAAAAACTTGCTGGTCAGTCTCCGAGGGATTCTACCTTTACCAGATTGATTGCCTTGGACAAAATGTGCTTGTCCAGTCGGTGATACTAAAATGCGGAAGCAAGAAGAATTTGTCGAACCAGTATTAAAAATTACTGCGGTGTTAGCAGTCACCATAAAGTTCTGAGGCGGACATTGTTGTTGCTTGGGTGCTTGTATCGGTTGCTGAGCCGACGCTGTAAAATTACTCGTTAGCAACGTTAAGCTAATGAGCATCCCAGGTATACGAAAGTTACGCAAACCCATAATTAGTTCCCCGCTAAAATTTACAAGTTTTTTAATATAGAGTGTTAGACGATACCAATTTTATCTTGTTCCTTGATACCGACTACTTACTCTGTTTTTGAAGTAATAACCTCAATCGGTCGTAGTAACTTATTACCTAAGCGAAATCCTCGGCGGACAACTTTTGTGATGGTCTGATTTTCGAGGTCACTGCGGACTTCGCGATCAACTACTCGACACAGGGTAAAATCAGGTTGAGTTGCTGAAAACTCGATAGAATTGACCTGTCGCCGCTCTAAAATCATCAGCAGCTTCTTTTCAATGCTGGCGAGAGACTTAGGCAACCGTTCCCAAGACTGAGGACTCGGTTCATGATTTGCCACATAGTTGAGTAAAAATTCTAGAGTATCAACGACTTCTAGGAGTTCGAGAAAAAGTTCTTCACTCGCTGTAGTTGCCTTTACTTGCTGTTCGCGTACAGATTGTTGCAGCACTCCTCGTTCTTTGAGTAAATTGCCGATTTCTTGGAGCAGGCGATCGCGTTGTTCCTGACTTAATTTAAATATTTGTGTACTCATTAATCTAAAAAATTTGTTAAAGTTAACAATACTCTGCTATTGATTTCTGCTAGTTGCTCAGTATCAACAATTACCGCCTCAAATTGGTCAACTTCGGGTGCTGATGCTAATTCCTCATCTAGACGTTGGAACTCACCGACTCTAAGCAACGGACGCAAATAGTCAGCAATAATTCGCTCTTTTGGGTTCATCATTTGCTTGCGAGCCTTAGCAATTGCATCCACCGGATATTTCCGCCGCTTCATTGCTTTGGCAAAAGCCTGAGGGATGTCTTTCATTGAGGAATCTGGCGAAATATCGAGAATATCGTAGGGATTAAGATGTAATGAGGAATCTGGATTCATCATGTTTGTTTAAGGTAATTTCTAGCAGTTTGACTGTCGATTAAGTTATACCAAAATTGGGCAAATTCCGCTCGCTCACTTTCATTCCAGATTTTTTGATATTGAATCTCACATAGTTGATCAAGTTCTGCACACCATTCGACTGAATTTCTAATTTCTGATTGCGCGAGCGTCAATGGTGCGATCGCCGAGCGCCAACGCGGATAACCCCCCGGTACAATCTGGAGATAATAACAACCCTCATGATATGACACAAATTTTTGAGCAAATTCCTCAGCCTCGGAAGATATGTTGTCTGGCTTGACTTGCATAGCTTGAAAAATCTTGCCATCATAACAGGCTAATACTGATCGCCACCAAGGTGTATAAAGTGTTGCCCAAAGTTTGCCAGGAAACTTAACTGTTGGTAATATGTGCTGATAGCGCTCATAACAACTTGGGGTAAAAAACAAACCCTTAATCCGTAATCCTGAAGTTGGAGGAGTACCGCGCAACTCTAAAGCAACTACTTCCCGACGATATAACTCATGTATCCGCGCATATTCAGTAGAGTTTGTTTCCTCCATGTGAATTAACTCTTCTAAACGTTGTTGGAGTTGCACTCTAACTTCATTTAAATCAACAGGTGTTTTCAACCAAGAAATATTCAGCAATGACGGATCGAGATGTAAATTAGCAAGTGCCATTGACCAGGAAACAATTAAATCGTCTAACTGATTAGGAGCGACTACAGCCTGATGGTAGGTTGCCAATGCCCAGTTATGTAAAGTCGTAATATTTAATTGTTCGCTCCAACTCTGTTCAGTGATTTGAGTCAGTTGTAAATAATCTTGATTTTGCCATAAGGCAATTTCCAGACGAGGTTGAATATATTGATTGAGATTATCTTCGACGAGCGAGTTATGACCAAATTGCTGAATAAATTTCCGACTAGCTGCTCTGGCTTCGAGAAGATTATCATTATCGACTAATCGTTGAATTTCTCGTAACAATTCTTCACTGGTAATATGTAAATTAGATTGCTTTGCGACTGGCAGATTATTCTGTTGAGCTATAGCGTATTCTTGTATATAAACGGCTGTACTATTATTAATATTCGCCACTAGCTCAACCGCTGCTGCCCAAGTTTGAGTTTTCAGGGCAATCATCCCCAACCGCAACCGAGATTCGGTTTGCCAATCTGGAGAGAAGATCGCGGCATTTTCATAATGTTCAATCGCCACGAGAAAATTTCCGGATTGTTCCGCTAGCCAACCTAAATGGAAAGAATTCTGACCAGCAACAAGTTCCTGTAACTTAGTCAGGAGTTTTTTGCCTTGTGGTTGGTAAAATTTATGGTTGACTGGTTCTAAGAGCGCGATCGCTTCACTCAATCTACCTTCAGTTGCCAACCAATGCGATCGCTTGAGTGCAGCATCATACTCCTGTTCCGTCAGCGGTTCCCAATCTGCCAATTTTTGCCTGACCTGTTGGAGTAAACCATTTATCACCAACTGTCGGAATTGACGTTCAACCAGCGACTCAGAAGCATACCAGAGATCAAGAATTTCTTCGCCGATGTTAAATGCTGCCATAAATTCATGCTTTTGTGCTTGGATTTTTGCCTGTAAAAATGCCGACTTTGACTGCGAGACTTTGCGCCACAAATCAATTCTGACTAATCCCAAAACCATCCGAATCAGAAAGTTAACTGCGTGAATAAATAACTTAAACACAAAATTACTACACTTAAAAATAACCAGATAAAACGCTGCGGTTCGGCGGTGGGAAGTTCAACTAACATTCGCATCAAGGTCAAATCAGTTTCACAGTTAGGGCAAATGTTATCGGCAATTTCTGGGCGATCGCACACGGGACATGTGAGGTGATCCATTATTGGCTCAACTCCATATGAATTTTGCCTGTTTGTAACCGTTGTGTCAGCCAGTAATCTACCTGTGGCATTAGTGAGAGCCAGATCCTTTCTGCTTCGGGGCGATCGCCAACTTTCAAAGCCTGCAACATATTTTCTTTCTCCGCCTTCATCGCTTTTTGCTGGAGTGGCGATTCCTGAGCAAAGTAAATCGCCTGTTCACAGGCTCGCATCTGCTGCACAACATCTGGCAAATTAGCTATTTCCCGTCTTGCTTCTTCTGCACCTACCTGCATCGCTGACGAATTATTTTTATACAATGCATCTCGCAACTGCTGAGCAAGCGTATTCAAACGTGTCTGTTGTTGTGGATCGATGAGAAAGCCGTAAGCTTGCACAATAAAGTCACAATCATAAGCCCACCATGTAGCTAATCTCCGGTCTTCAGATACTTGGGCTTTTAACTCCTCGTATTTCTGGTATGCCTGTTGGCGAAGGTCATCTCGTTCTCGACCAGTAAATGGATCGATAATTTGGTTAGTAGCCTGAATCACTCGGGTCACGCGCTGGCTAAAGTCTTCGACATCATCAACCGAAAGTGAACTGGCATTAATTTCTTGGATCATCAGATCCACTTCGTTATTAATTTGTTCATCTGTCCCACCCCGAGAAAACAAACTGCTGACTTTCACCGCTAGATCATTTTTGAGCACAGCTGTAATTTGCAAACCACTCATCTGTTCATCTAATTCCAAAGTCACCAAAACCTCAGTACCTTTTGGGTAACGCTGGTAAAGAGGCAACCACATCTTGCCAATTGGTTCCATGACATTATGTTCATCATCTTGATTGAAAAATTCTAAACGAATCAACCGCTGTCCATCGGCTACCGTTTTAAAAGTTCGCGCCGTGGAAAATGGGAGAACTTCACCACGGCTAATCACTTTCTGGACACCATCAATCAGTTGAATGTAATAGTCGCGCGAAACAGTCCCCACCTTCTCCGTTAATCCAGCCGCCACAATCGCTGCACCCTCAGCAACTGCGTACATGGGACGGGGATGCACAACAACTTTCTCAGCACCAAAAGCTTCTCGCACTTTCTCCTGTACCAGAGGAATTTGTGATGAACCGCCGACCAATAACACTATGTCTACCAAGTCGGTCGTATATTCAGCATAGTAAAGAGCATCGCGGCAAATCGGCAGAGTGCTATTCACCATTGGTGTGATTATTTGCTCAAACTGCTCACGGGTGAGGATAACATCAATTAATATTGGCATTCCCATCTCGTCGAGCAAAGGAGTAGGAGGAATAATATTAATTTTATCAGTACTACTTAAAGCAACTTTCGCCCACTCGACTGTAATTTTCAGATCAGCCAAAAAGCGCAGGCGTTGATAATTTGGCATAGCTGCGATTAAAGCATCCACATCATCAATCTTTTCTTGTTGTGCTACCTGCGCTTTGACAAACTCAATAATTTGCTGGTCAATGTCATCACCACCCAGCCAGAGATTTCCCGCCTTACTCAGTTCAATAAATTGATTACCGCTTGCTGTCAATAAACAAACATCAAATGTTCCGCCACCAAAGTCATAGACCAGAATAGTTTTCACATCACTGTTTTCATCTGGTGTAAAACCGTAAGAAATCGCCGCCGCTGTAGGTTCAGGAAGAAGTTCACGCGGATTCAATCCAGCTTTAAATGCCGCCGTGCGCGTGGCGTGTCTTTGTTTATCATTAAAATATGCGGGTATGGTAATCACAGCTTCAGTTAAAGCGCCAGTTTGTCCCCGTTGTCTTTGAAAAATCTGGGCATTTTGCACCACTTTTTTCAATATTTCCGCAGAAATATCTTCTGGCTGATACTCCTTACCCCCCAGCCAAACTGACAAACTATTCTTTGTACCATGAGTTGCCTGAGTAATTTTATACCCAAACCGAGACAACAATTCTTGCACTTCCCGATCAGCAAACCCTCGTCCCATCAACCGTTTAATCGAAACGACCACATTTTCCGGGTCAGCCCGTAACTGGTTGTAAGCTGGTTGACCGACTACTAAATTATCTGTAGCCAATCCAACAACAGATCTAGTTAATTTCCGATCTGGTGGAGTATTGTCATCAGCAGTAATCACCTCCACCTGGGCAAATTTAAAAGCAGCGACAGAGTTAGTCGTCCCTAAATCAATCCCAACTATATTGCCCATTCAGTCCTCCTGAGTCTGTTGATGATAAACGTGAGCGTGATTGCGGTGCTATATAACCCCATAAGTAGCGGTGACACAGCCTACGGGGAATATCTCATTTTAATAGGCATAAATCTATCTACGCCATAAAGTGAGCGCATTCCAGATTTTTTGCCGAATTTTCTATCCGCATCAGATCTCAGCACTCTCAAAACCAAATTACTAGAGACTCAGTATTTGAGGGTGGGGTCTGAGAATCAGTGAGGCGGGCGATCGCTATTCGGCTTCACAACATGCTAAGAGTACTCTGATATAGAGATCGAGTTTACATAGGACTATTTCTTTTTCAACACAGGAGTTAAATGTTCAGGAATCCCATCTAACTGAATCACATTACACCCAAGTTTATAGGCAAATTCAACAGATTCTCCGGCACCTAATGCGCTGTAGAAACCTGTAGAAAATTTGATTGCAGCTCAGTAACGATTGGTAAACATCTTGATCGCGTACAGCCCAACGCTGTTTTAAGTCAAACAGTTCCCGTTTTTTGGCTCGTTGTAGTCCAGCGTCAATTTCTCGGACTTCTTGATCTAATCGTAAAGGTGGACTGGCTTTCGGATTTGCAGCCAAAATTAAAATTGTTTTAACTGCCAACTCGTTAGTTTTCGGCGTCGCAACATCCGTTGATGAGTAGTCGTTGAAAGTACCACCTATCTGAGTTCCTTTGGGCATCGAGCCGAGATACGTGTAAGTGCGGTTCGATGCCTAAAAGATCGCCCTCGCAAATTCTGACCAGAGTAGTCCTGTTGCATAATTAAGTACAGTTTACTAGCCTAAGTTTTTGATACATTGAAATAGCCAGAAGAAGCAGAGGAATGGGGTAAATAGATCTTTCTCGTTACTTGTTAGACAAGAATACTGCCCATAGTACTTGTAGGCAAAAACAAATTGGTATTATGCACTTTAGTATTCATACACTGTGTGAATTATACAATTGAGTACGCTAAAGCAACATTCATCCTCACCCAAGTTTCCATATAGTGCGATAGCCTGAAGGGCTGAAGCGCTTTGCGCTATCGCTTAACCAGACGAGAATTAATGACAGCGATCGCTACCCTTCCACCACCAACTCTTCCAGCAACACATCATTCGTCCGCTGTACTTCTTCACTAGTACGCTGGATTACCTCAAAAGCTTCCTTCACCGCTGTCTTGACCACATCGGGCAATGCTTCAAACTTTTTGATATTCATGATGACGATGCGACAGCCGGGATATAGCATAAAGTCATCTAGCGGTCGCATGCCAGCAGTAATAAGGATTTTGGCTAAATCTTGGATGGGATGACGAGGATTACTGTTGTCCTCACTGCAATTAATCTCTGACGAGAGATAACTACAAAACCAACTGAGTGTCTTGATATCGTTTCTGATTGCAGCGACACTTCCCCACAGAACTTTCTGGTTCAATTGCTGGTATTGTTTGGCGGTACGTTTGGAGTTAAGACTGTTGAAGATGACGTCTAGGGGTTCGGGCGATCGCTCATTGCAAAGTTTGACCACCTGCTCAATCAGTGTGTCAGCTTCCGTTTTGCCAAATCCTTTGCCTGCCATGTCAATTAAATTCTGCTACCTGTCTATGGGCATTTTAGCCTTGTTTGGGTAAGGCGATATCCCAAAGGGATGAAGCACTTTGCGCTATCACACTTTTGAGAACTACATGCGAAACCAGGGATTGCTAACTATATTGTGTTTCTAGTCAAATATAGAGCGAAAATTAGATAGACGCGATCACTCAGTCGGTAACTTTGGAAGTGATCGCATATCACAATCGTGCTAATTATCTAATGCTAAAACTGAACTCTCTTTTTAAATATCGCTGACCATGCCATCTGCAATGGGTGTTTGGTCAGGACAAAATTCTAAAATAACCCTGGCTCTTAATTTGCCTTTCTGCCAGCCATTTGTACTGAATCTAAGTACTTCGCAATTTATACCTTGACCGAATAAGTTTTGACCTTTATTGTCTCCCACAGCCAACCTTTGTGTCATAACCTGAGTAAATTGTTCTGTTTTTAGTGAAACACTGGCAAAGTTATTAGATGAGATATTTAACTGGCAACCGAAAGGTTCATGACTTATAGAAAGAATCTCTCCTTTATTTAGCGGCGTAAATTCGTCATTCATGAGGTATAAAAAAGTAAATTTGTAAAGCAGCACCTCTAGTATATTCGCGGTATGTGGGAATTGTGGGATTTTGGTGGGCGATCGCCTAAAAGTGCGACTCTCGTTACATGCGAGGGCTTTGCCGAAGAAAGCGTTTCCTGTTTCCTGCAAACCATAATGCAAGTTTATTTCTCGGCTTCCCCAGTTGTCAGTTAAGCGTACACAATACCTTTTACTTCAGTAACCATCGTGAACAACACCAAAAAAAGCTATTTTGACTTAACACCAGATGAACATGAAGCCCTTGCCCAACGTGGAGTACAGGAAGCAATTGCGGAAATGCATGCCGCCGGAGTTGCAACAGTGGAGGTTATCGACGGGAAACGTTATCTTCGGCATCCCGACGGAAGTTTGACAGAAATTAAGCGACCACCTACAGACATACGAGCTTAACCGCTTGAACCCATCTGTGAAGATAACTAGTGGCATAGCGCGATCGCTCCACCAACCAAAATCTACTTTTCGTTCAGCTACCAGTATATTTGGGAAACCTAAATATAGCAGTTATCTTCATTGGCTAATTATGTTAAAAGTTGGCGACTTGGTAAAACACAAACAGTTTGCTTGGATTGGACAAGTTATTAAGAGCGAAAAGGAGTGGTTTGATTGGCAATGTTTATCTAATTGGCGAGACGGGATATATCCCTGGAGACCTAATTGGATGCCTAAGCCAGGAAGTCGTCACCCTCCTGACTTAGGCATCCACATACAGCCTTCCCGGTGCTTACCATGAAATTTTGATCGCTTGATGGGTGAAGCAACACGATCGACCTAAGTTGGGTTGCGGTAACAAAACCTAACCAAGACAACCGTTGAATTTACATTCCGTTAGGGCGTCCGGCTTATAGACGTTGGGTTTCATGCTTTAACCCAACCGACAAGGCGAGCTAGAGCACTCGCTCTCCAACACGATCGCCCGCTTCAACCGCGATCTCCGTCAGCCCTGATCGCGCGATCGTCTCTCTTAGCAATAGAGCGCTCTAGTCTCTCTCAACAAGAAACTGCAATCTCCTTAGAAGCGATCGCCGTTTTGATCATCAAGCTTTTGTAGTGAGGCTGAAGAATTAGCGAATTACACTACAATTTAGGCAGCGCAATAGTGGTGACTCACATGATTTCGATTCCGATTACTTTGGAACAACTGATTACGGCTGTAGAACAGTTGCAGCCAGAGGAGCGGGCACAAATTGCTGAGACGTTGGTTAGAGCAGGATTACGCTCAGATTTGACCGCTTTGATTCAAGAACTTTATGCTCAGTCGCCTATTGATGACATCACAGATGATGACATCATGACTGAAATTAAGGTTGTACGTCAGTTATCTCAGCAGTCATAATGGTTCGGGTTGTTATAGACACTAACATTTGGATTCGCATTTTGTTGAAAGGGCGAGTTACACTGCCGATTTTAGAAGCATTTAACGCAGACAGATTTCAGTTGGTACTGAGTCAACCCCTTATGGATGAACTTCATCTCGTTTGGAATCGTCCTCGATTGAGGAAACAAATTGACTCAGATCTTGCCCTCCGTCTTGAACAACAGTTGCAGCATCGAGCGATTTGGGTTGAGTTGACAACGATTCCTCCGAATTGCCGCGATTTAAAAGATTTACCTGTGCTGGCGACGGAAATTGATGGTGAAGCAGGAGTCATTGTATCTGGGGATGATGATTTACGGGCTGATGATGAGTTGAGGGCAATAATGGCAACTTATGGGATTCAGTTTCTCGGTGTTCATTCTTTCCTGGAATATCTAAAAAAAAGCAGTGAGTAAGCATATTCAGGAATAGCGATCGCAGTTCTCGTGGAGAAAAGCGCGATCGTATCTCTCAGCAAGGAACTGCGATCTCCTTTAGATATCTGCTCGCAGATCGCACTGCCCCTGATGATAGCGGGAACAAGGTTTTACCTAATAGCACGATCGTATCTCTCAACAAGAAGCGCGATCGCGCTTCGTAGAATCAGTGATCGCATCTCTTAGTAATGAAGCGCGATCGTATTCAGCAGTCATAGTGCAGTCGCATCTCTGAGCAATAGAGCGTGATTCTAGTTTGGTAGAATACAAAGGTAAATACCAGTTAGATGTTGCCATGCCTGAGATTGCCCGGTTCTATGGAATTGTGATTAAGGTGTTTTTTGGTGATCACCCACCGCCTCATTTTCATGCGATTTACGGTGAATATAATGCGCTAGTCAGTATTGAGTCGCTTGAGGTCATTGAGGGAGATTTACCCAGTCGGGCACAAAAATTGGTTTTGGAGTGGGCAACGCTCTATCAGGAAGATTTGTTAGAAATGTGGAACACCCAAGAGTTTCGTAAGTTACCTCCTCTAAAGTAGATTTAGGAGCAGTATGAAGTATCCCAGAATTCAGCAAGCTCAAGCGATCAATCCCACAACTCTAGTGATTGAATTTACGAATCAAGAGCTTAAGCAGTATGATATTTGCCCGCTTTTAGAGAGTGCCATGTTTGCTCCGCTGCGGCAATCTGGATTTTTTAAGAATTTCACAGTCGAACCAGGAGGATATGCGATCGTATGGAATGAGGATCTGGATATCAGTGCCTATGAGCTTTGGAAAAATGGGGTGATTATGGAACGCGGAGGTTTCGCTGGCGACCGCATCTCTGAGCAATGAAGCGCGATCGCATCTCTCGACAAGAAGCGCGATCGCTCTTTCCAAATCCCCAAAAGAGATCGCTGTAACCAACTATTATTTCTGCGATCGCCCGATGTTTCCTAGAAGCGCTGTTTCGCAGATACCGCAAGGGCTGCACTCAACGATCGGCGATCTGGAAGTTCTGGGACATCAGGGGGACGATCGCTCATGCTGGTAGAGGTGGCAACAAACAGAAGCTCCTGATTGTAGCAGGCGATCGCACTTCCTTCCAACCGTGATCGCACTAAAGCATGGGTTCATCAGGGATTGCTATAGCCCACTACTATTCCTGCGAGCACCTGATGTTCATTAGAAGCGATTGCCCCTTAATTTCTCCAACATGATCGCTCTCTCAATTCTAAAATTGCTTACTAATCCCCTCAAACGCGATCACTCTTCTCCTTTTCGATTATTATCCTGAGCCGCAAGTTATCTTCCACTTCCTGCAGGCCATCGAAGATGCAAATTCTGTAGAACCGTACTTGTATCTGGATCTAACTCTTCTAAATGAATGTGCCCGTCCTTAATATCTCCTGGTTTCGCTCTGTACTGCCACTTCCCATCTTGACTTCGCCATTTGTATGGTTCCACTTCAATGGGATCTTTTCCCACTTTCTGTCTAGCTATTTGTCTTGCCTCACCTTCATTGCGGTAATAGGAAGACCAATCATTTGATTTTCCTCTTGTTGCCTCATCTGGAGATTTTAGAGTTGCTGGTCCTTTTGTATCTTTGGAATATGAACCGCTTCCACCCATCGACATGGCATGAGCCATTGTTCCAACTCCAGCAACAGCGCTCGTAGCGCCGTTTGCAGCGATTGCTGCTGAAGCAACATTTATGGGTACCCCTATAACTGCTCCACCCACAGTTGCATCTAGTCCTGTACCAATAACTTCTCCCCCAGCACCAACGACGGTCTCTGCTACACCTGTTGCAATCTGTCCTGCGCCCCTAAAAAACTCAAAGGCACGGGATTGCGGCATTGGAGAAGGCGCAGCGAAGCCTCCGGGAGTTAATCCTTGTGTCGTGCCATAAGCTAGACCTGCTGCACCTTCTTTAATAGTGTTCCAAATGCCACTACTTTCACCTCTAGTCACTTCATTAGATGATGTACTACCACTAGCTGCTTCTGAACCAGCATTAGGATTATTAGGATCACCCTCAATTACTATTTCTGGAAGTGTAACTACATTAGAACTACTTGATTCAACTGGATCTGGTTCTGATCGACAAACTCCCTCATCATCGCAAACCTCGCGCTGTTGAATAGCTTCTGGAGTAGACGATATATCAATAGATCGCTGCACCTTTTCCTCTTCCCCACAAGCTGAACATTCCCGTTGCACAGTTAATCGGTTAGTTAAGAATTTAGCTTGAACTCTCCCCGTTTGTTGCACCACATGTGTTAACTCATGGGCAGTTAAGTCAGAATTAGCGGGGGATTTTCCGGCTCCAAAGTAGATGTCGCTGCCGTGCGTGAAGGCTTGTGCGCCTAGATCCCGATTCATCTGGATGGCAGCACCGCCTGTGTGAACGCGGACATGACTGAAGTCTGACCCAAAGCGGGGTTCCATAAACGATCGCACCTCATCCGACAACGGGCTACCCCCGCCCTTACTTTGGTTCAAGCGAGATTCGATGCCTTCACCTGCCTGCAAGTTGCCATCGGGCGCTCTCTGCAAAGTGCCATTGCTTACAGGTTTCATCCGCATCTCATCGTCTTCAGACATTTCCTCACGCTGAATGTCAGAATGAGCGATCGCCTTCCCCTGCAAGGGGTTATCTTCCTCATCCGGTATTGCTTCGCGTTGAGCGATCGCCTCTGATAATTTAGGATGCACCTCTTCCTCATCTAGCATGGCTTCTCGCTGGATGGGAGCGATTCTCTGGTCGAGAGGCTGCGCTAACGCTTTGGGATGTAGCTTTTCGTCATCTTCGGGCACTGCCTCACGCTGCACGAGTGAACTAATGGATGCAGCAAGGGGTTTGGTCTGCAACTCTTCCTCTGGCATCGCCTCGCGTTGCAATAGGGGAGTAATGGCAGATGCTAAAGGCTTGGCTCGCACTTCCTCTGATTGTTCCTCTCCTACCGTCTCGCGTTGTACAGCAGCGTCAGGCATTGACATAACTTGATTTGCCATTGCATCTGCTTCTTGCTCGTACTTATCTCCAGGTGCGCCTACAGTTAGCTTGGCTTGGAGACTTGATAAATTTACCTTTGGGCTAACTATGGGACGGTTGGTGCTACTAACCTTGAGGTGGTCTAAGTGACTTGTATCCGTGCCGCGAAACTGGATTGGTTTAAGTGCGGTTTCTTCTAGGGGTTGTTCAACTGGCTTGGAGAAACCCCGTGTTTTGAATAAGCTTTCTTGTGGCGCTTGAGTAGATGAACCCCAAGTTGGTTTTTTCTGTACTTTCCGTTCCCAGGACATATTTTATTTTCTCCTTGGATAATTTAATTAACAGTAATTTTATTAACAATTTTGTATAGAAAAGCTTATACTTAGAATCAAAATTAATGCGTATTCTAAGCTACTATTAACAGCGATCACAATATGAAAGCAAGACTTTAACGTTACATTGGCAGCATGGAACGAGGATGAGCAGGTGTGACGTACTAGATCGGGGGGAGATACTGAGAACTGTGGAGGGGTTGTTATGTTGAGGGAAGGGCGATCGCTACCTATTGAACTGCGATCACTCTCCCACCATATTGTTACAAAAGTTCGCACACACACTTTATTAACGTGAACCTTGACGACCAGGAGGCTCCGGCTGCGGATTTAAGCTACTGTGGCTTACTACTGAATCAATAGTAATAACACCCCAATCTTTTTCGGTTATTTTTCTATTTGTATTCTATTATTAAATGTATAAATATTGGTTCTACCGCTTGTCTTATGGTAAAAACAGTAAATTAGTCATATCTTACGACTAAAGTTTACTCTTAGTAGAGCACATAAACCTTTGCTACGTAAAGATTTATGGTAATTATCGTAAATAT
>Ga0123338_10000363_pt1 | contig 47091 bp, 44 predicted proteins | sample grotaG_FD_89793 | JGI IMG/M metagenome (GOLD analysis project Ga0123338, IMG submission 89793) | Glacier valley bacterial and archeal communities from Borup Fiord, Nunavut, Canada, to study Microbial Dark Matter (Phase II) -... | ecosystem: Environmental > Aquatic > Freshwater > Ice > Glacier ... | reverse complement strand
CGGGGGGGTGGCGGAGGGGTGCCCGCCGCCGGGCTGGGGCGCGGTGGGGAGGGGGTCTCCTCTGGGGGGGCGCCCCGCCACGCCGCCGGCAGCGGCACCAGTCACCATCCTTGCGCAGGCGCCAGCCCAGGAGCCACGCCGAGTGCGACCGCCAAAACCGCGCCGGCCAGGATCCGCAACGGATGAAACGAAGACATCTCGGCCAAGCTCAGAACAGGCGGCTGACGACGTAGATGCCGGCGAGCACGACGACCGGCACGCCGAGGATCCAGCCAATGAAGTACTTGCCCATGTCGATCTCCAATTGAGGTTGCGGTGCACAGAGCGTAAGCACCGGCCGAAGGCGGTGCGACCGGCGTAGAGCGCATGGCGATGTAGGAAGTCATCGCGCGACGGCGTCCGCGTCGGCCCATCGCCACGCGCCTGGAGCGAGGCCGTCGAGGCGCACGCTTGCGAACGCACTGCGTTCGAGTCCTTCGACCCGGTTGCCGACCGCGGCGACCATGCGCTTGACCTGGTGGTACTTGCCCTCGGTGAGCGTCAGACGCAACGCGTGCTCGCCCATCGCTTCGCAGGCGGCGGCGCGCACCGTCTCGTTGTCGTCGTGGAGGAGCACACCGGCAAGCAGGCGCGCGACCTGATCGGCGTCGACCGGATGCTTGCAGCGCACCTCGTACACCTTGGCGACGTGATGCTTCGGCGACGTGAGCCGGTGGACGAGCGCGCCGTCGTCGGTGAAGAGGAGCACGCCGGTGGTGTCCTCGTCGAGCCGGCCGATCGGCTGCACGCCGCGCGCGCGCAGCGGTGCGGGCAGCAACGACAGCACGCTCGGATGGTGGCGCGGCTTGGCCGAGCATTCGTAGCCGGCCGGCTTGTGGAGCACGATCAGCGCGCGCTCGTGGTACGTCCAGCGTTCGCCACGGACGCGGAACTGCAGGTCTGCCGGATCGCCGAGCTCGAGCGCGGGATCGTCAGCGACGACCCAGTCCTGCACAGTGCTGGTCTTGCCTCGTTCGATGACTTCGACGAGTCCGTGCGCGATCAGTCCGCCGCACTCGCGCCGCGTGCCGAATCCCTGCGTGAAGAGCAGCTGGCCGAGCTTCAACGCTTGGCGGCCGCCAGATCCGAGCTCGCCGGCAGATCGGGCAGGCCAGCGCCGGCGATGCCGCACGCGGCGCGCACCGCGCGAAGCACCGCTTCTGCGAGGACGTCGGCGGCGAGCGCGCCGACGAGCGTCGTCGCCGCGGGTTGACCGGATGCGCAGGTCGCAAGTGCGAAGACGACATCGCCGTCGCCCATCGTGTGGACCGGCTCGATGCTGCGCGCCAGACCGTCGTGCGCCATCTGCGCGACCTTGGTCGCCTGCGGCTTGGTGAGGATCGCATCGGTGGCGACGACGGCGATCGTCGTCGCCGCGCCGGCTTGCGTCGCCAGCGCCGTCGGCAGCTCGCCGCGACGCAGCGCCGCCATCGTGCCGAGCAGCGACTTGCCGTCGACGCTGCGCGCGCCGGCGACGACTTGCCGCGTGACCGGATCGACCACATCGCCGATCGCGTTGACCGCGACCAGCGCCGATACCGTGATCGCACCGACCGTGATCGACGCCGTGCCGACGCCGCCCTTCATCGCCCGCTCGATGCCGAACAGCTTGCCCACCGACGCGCCCGCGCCGGCGCCGACGTTGCCTTCGGCGGGCGCAGCGCGCGTCGCTGCTTCGCACGCCGCGTAGCCCGCGGCGGCGTCGGGACGGATGCGTGGATCGCCGACCCAAAGGTCGAAGAGGATCGCTGCCGGAACGATCGGCACGATCATCGGTGCGCGCCCGTCGACGCCAGGTCGTTCACCGATGCGCGCGCCGATGCCGCGCTCGTCGAGCCAGCGCATCACGCCGCCCGCGGCATCGAGTCCGAAGGCGCTGCCGCCTGCGAGCACGATTGCGTGAACCGTGTCGATCGCGTTGACCGGATCGAGCAGATCGGTCTCGCGCGTGCCCGGCGACGCACCGCGCACGTCGACGCCGGCGATTGCGCCGCCGCGCGCGAGGATCACGGTGCAGCCGGTCGGCCGGCGCGGGTCGGTGAAGTGGCCGACCTCGAGGCCGGCGACGGCGGTCAGGCCGCCGGTGATCGCCTCGTCAGGCAAACACGCCTGCCGTCGGCTGCATCCGCTGCGACACCTCGCCGAGCTGGAACAGCGTGTCGCCGAAGGTCATCTCGATCACCGTCAGGCGCTTGAAATAATGGCTCGCCGAATACTCGTCGGTGACGCCGATGCCGCCGTGCAGCTGGATGCACTGCTGGCCGACGAAGCGCATCGACGTGCCGAGCTGCAGCTTCGCCTGTGCCAGCGCGCGTCGTCGCGCCGCCGGCTCCTCGCCGAGCTTGAGCGTCGCGAAGAAGCTCATCGAGCGCGCCAGCTCGAGCTGCATCTTCACGTCGGCGATGCGATGGCGCAGCGCCTGGAAGCTGGCGAGCGTCGTGCCGAATTGCTTCCGCATGTTCATGTACTCGACCGTGATCGCGACCAGCTTGTCCATCGCGCCAACCGCTTCGGCGCAAAGCGCCGCGATACCGATGTCGGCGGCGCGCTCGAGCGCGGCGAGCGCAGGTCCCGCGGCCAGCAGCTCGATCGCGCTCGCACCGGCGAGCACGAGCTCGGACGCGCTCGCGCCGTCCTGTGTCGGGTTCGTCTTCACCTCAACGCCGCGTTCGCCCCTGGAGACGAGGAAGAGCGCGACACCGGCGCCGTCGTCGACCTCGCCCGAGGTGCGCGCCGAGACGATGAACGCGCCCGCCGCGCCCCCGGCGGGGACGACGGTCTTCGTGCCGGTCAGCTGCCAGGTTCCGCTGTCGTGGACGGCCCTGGTCTCGACCTGGTTCAGCCGATAGCGCGAATGCCGCTCCTCGTGCGCGAGGACCACGATCTCCTTGCCTTCGGCGATGCCCTGCAGCCAGAGCGCTGCCGACGGCGCGTGTCCGGCTTCGAGCAGGCTGGTCGCGACCAGCGCGACGGCAGCGTACGGCTCGAGCACCAGGCCGCGGCCGAGCTCGCCCATGACCACCATCGCCTCGACAGGGCCGAGGCCGAGCCCGCCTTGCGCCTCGGGTACCTGCAGGCCGCAGATGCCGAGGTCGGCGATCTCCTGCCAGGCTTCGCGCGAGAAGCCGCCAGCCTTGACGATCTTGCGGCGCCGCTCGAAGTCATAGCCGCGCTCGACCCACTTGCGCACCGAGTCGCGCAGCATTTCCTGGTCGTCGGAGAAGTCGAAGTCCATGTCAGCTCCCGAGCACGGTTTGCGCGACGATGTTGCGCTGCACTTCGTTCGATCCGCCGTAGATCGTCGTCTTGCGCATATTGAAGTAGGTGCCGGTGAGCGGTGCGACAAAGGTCGCGCCGACCTGGTCGCCCTGCCAGCCTGCCTCCATCGCCTCCTGGACGAAGGGCACGGCCGACGGGCCGGCTGCCAGCATCATCAGCTCGCTGTAGCGCTGCTGGATCTCGCTGCCGCGGATCTTCAGCAGGCCCGCGACGTCGAGCGCGGCCTTGCCGCTCTTCTCCGCCCAGAGCACGCGCAGCACCATCATCTCGAGCGCGACGATGTCGACCTCGAGCAGCGCGATCTGGTCGCGGAATCGCCCTTCGTCGTAGACGCCTTCGGCGGCGGCGATCTTCTTCAGGCGCTCGAGCTCGCGCTTGGCGCGATTGACGTCGGCGATGTTGGCGCGCTCGTGCGCGAGCAGGTGCTTGGCATAGGTCCAGCCCTTGTTCTCCTCGCCGATGAGCTGGTCGGCCGGGACCTCGACGTTGTCGAACCAGACCTCGTTGACCTCGTGCTCGCCGTCCATCGTGATGATCGGGCGCACCGTGATGCCGGGGCTCTTCATGTCGATGAGGAGAAAGCTGATGCCGGTCTGCGGCTTGCCGTCGCTGCTCGTGCGCACCAAGCAGAAGATCCAGTCGCCGTACTGGCCGAGCGTGGTCCAGGTCTTCTGGCCGTTGACGATGTAGGTTTCGCCGCGTCGTTCCGCCTTCGTCTTCAGCGACGCGAGGTCGGAGCCCGAGCCGGGCTCGCTGTAGCCCTGGCTCCACCAGACTTCGCCGCTCTGGATGCCGGGAAGGAAGCGCTGCTGCTGCTCGGGCGTGCCGAACGCCATGATCACCGGCGCGACCATCACCGGGCCGAACGGGATCACGCGCGGCGCGCCGGCCAGGGCAGTCTCTTCCTCGAACAGATGCTTCTGGATCGCGTTCCAGCCCGGGCCGCCGAACTGCTTCGGCCAACCCCAGCCGTGCCAGCCCTGCTTTCCCAGTATCTTGGCCCAGCGTTGCAGGTCGTCGCGGCTCAGGCGGATCGAGTTGCGCACCTTGGCGCTGATCTCCTTCGGCAGGTTGGCGGCGACCCAGCCGCGAATCTGTTCGCGAAAGGCCTGTTCCTCAGACGTGAAGGCGAGGTCCATCGAAATCTCCGGAGTTCAGCGAATCGGCATTGACCGGACACGTTTTAGCACGATCGTTCGATTTGCCGTGTCCTCGGCGTGACAGCGGCGGGGGGCGCGTCAGAAGCGCATGTCGAGGGTCATGACGTCGTTCTCGCGCTTCATCTGGAAGCGGGTGAGAAAGCTGTTGCCGAGCAGGATGTAGCCCATCTGCCCGGGCAGCACCGACGCCTCGACGTTGTAGACCTGAACGTCGCCGATGCGCACCGCCGAGAGCGACGTGCGGTAGAACGGCACGACGCCGTTCGCGGTGCGGCTCATGCCGCGCGGGCCGTTCTTGTAGTCGAGGCCCAGGCGATCGGCCTCGTCCTGGCTCATCGCGACCGTGGTCGCGCCGGTGTCGACGACGAAGCGCACCGACTTGCCGTTGATCGAGCCGTTGGCGTAAAAGTGGCCGACGCCGTCGGCGGTGAGCGTGATCTGCTTGCCCGAGCCTTCGCTCTGCTTGCCGCCGAGGTTGACCTGCGCGCCGCCGAGATGGAGCGTCACGCGCTGGCCCTTGACCTCGACGACGGCGTCGTTGCCCGACACGCTGACGAGGCGCACGCCATCGACGGTCGCGCCGACGGCGACGTTGCGCGGCTTGCCGCCGATGACGAGGAGCGCGTTGCTGCCGAGGCTGCCACCCATCGACACCGCCTGTGCCGACGCGCATGTCGCGACGACGGACAGCAGCAGTGCGGCGGACAGCGGTGCGCGCATCGGCTCAGTCGCGGAAGTTGTTGAACGAGAGTGGCTGGTCGGCGACGTCTTTGCGGATCAGCGCCATTGCCGCCTGCAGGTCGTCGCGCTTGGCGCCGGTGACGCGCACCGTGTCGCCTTGGATGGCGGCCTGCACCTTGAGCTTGCTCTGCTTCATGGCGGTCTGCAGCTTCTTCGCGGTCTCGGCGTTGATCCCGCTCCTGACGACGAGCAGCTGCTTGACCTTGTCGCCGCCGATCTTCTCGATCTTCGCTGTGCGGTCGATGAAGCGCGCGTCGACGTTCCTCTTGGTGAGCTTGGCGATCAGGATGTCGGCGACCTGGCCGAGCTGGAAGTCGGTGTCGGCGAAGAGCGTGATCTCCTTGTCTTTCAGCTCGACGCGCGACGACGAGCCCTTGAAGTCGAAGCGCGTCGCGATTTCCTTGGCCGCCTGATCGACGGAGTTCTTCACCTCGACCAGATCGGGGTCGAGCACGGTATCGAAGCTGGGCATTCCTTCTCTCCTGCGATCTGCGACTCGCGTCGCGGTCGCGCTTATGAGCCAAAATTCTCCCATGCAAATCGACGCGGGGGTCAGCCTCAAACCCTACAACACCTTCGGCCTGCCGGCGGTCGCCAAGACGCTCGTGCGCATCGCGAGCGATGCCGACGTGCGCGCCGTCGTCGACGACAAGACGCTCGGCCGCGCGCCCAAGTTCATCCTCGGCGGCGGCAGCAACATCATCCTCACGCGCGACATGCCGCAGGTCGTGCTCAAGGTCGAGGTCAAGGGCATGCGCGTCGTCGAGACGCGCGACGACGCGTGGATCGTCGAGTCGGGCGCGGGCGAGAGCTGGCACGAGCTGGTCGCATTCACGCTCGACGCGGGCTGCCCGGGCCTCGAGAACCTGGCGCTGATCCCGGGCACCGTCGGCGCCGCGCCGGTGCAGAACATCGGCGCGTACGGCGTCGAGCTGCAGGATCGCTTCGAGTCGCTCGACGCAGTCGACCTCGTCACCGGCCGCAGCGTCACGCTCGGGCCGCACACCTGCGCCTTCGGCTACCGCGATAGCATCTTCAAGCACGCGCTCGCCGGTCGCAGCGTCATCACGCGCGTGCGCTTTCGCCTGCCGCAGCCGTGGCGGCCGGTGCTCGGCTATCTCGAGCTGCAGAAGAAGATGAGCGAGACCGGCATCTCGTCGCCCGACCCGCGGAAGGTCTTCGACTGGGTGTGCGCGATCCGTCGCGCCAAGCTGCCCGACCCGGCGACGATCGGCAACGCCGGCAGCTTCTTCAAGAACCCGGTCGTCACGCCGGAACAGTGCCGCGACATCATCGGCCGCGATCCGGAGATCGTCCACTACCCGATGCCCGACGGCAGCGTGAAGCTCGCCGCCGCGTGGATGATCGACGCCTGCGGTTGGAAGGGGAAGTCGGTCGGCGAGGCCGGCGTGTACGAGAAGCAGGCGCTCGTGCTCGTCAACCGCGGCGCGGCGATCGGCTCCGAGGTAATGACATTGGCGCGGGCGATCCAGGAAAGCGTCTACGGACGATTCGGCATTCGGCTGGAACACGAGCCGGTCGTTGTCTGATGCTGCCGGCGGCCAGGCCCCGACAAGGGCGAACAGTGGATGGCGCTACTCGCCGTCGCCCTTCAAGCGCGGCAACGACGACCCCGAGGCGACCGACAGCAGCCCCGCCTTCGCATACGTGAGCAGCTTCTCGCGCGTGTCGGCGATGTCCAGGTTTCGCATCGTCAGCTGGCCGATCCGGTCCTGCGGCGAGAAGCTCGACTCGCCCTTCTCCATCGTCAGCCGCTCGGGCTTGTAGCTGAGGTTGGGCGACTCGGTGTTCATGATCGAGTAGTCGTTGCCGCGGCGCAGCTCGATCGTCACCTCGCCCGTGATCGCACGCGCGACCCAGCGCTCGGCCGTCTCGCGCAGCATGATTGCCTGCGGGTCGAACCAGCGGCCCTGGTAGAGGAGCCGGCCGAGGCGCCGGCCGTGGTCGCGGTACTGCTCGATCGTGTCCTCGTTGTGAATGCCGGTGACGAGCCGCTCGTAGGCGATGAAGAGCAGCGCCAAGCCCGGCGCTTCGTAGATGCCGCGGCTCTTCGCCTCGATGATCCGGTTCTCGATCTGGTCGCTCATGCCCAAGCCGTGCCGACCGCCGATCCGGTTGGCCTCGAGAATCAGTTCGACGAGCCCCGGATGCGCGACGCCGTTCAGTGCCACCGGTCGCCCCTCGTCGAAGCGGACCGTGACCGATTCGCGCTTGACCGCGACGTCGTCCTTCCAGGACGCCACGCCCATGATCGGCTGGACGATGGAGATGCCGCTCGTCAGTTGCTCGAGGTCCTTGGCCTCGTGGGTGGCACCGAGCATGTTCGAGTCGGTGGAATACGCCTTCTCCGCCGACATCTTGTAGGCGAATCCGGCCTGCGCCATGAATGCCGACATCTCGGCCCGGCCACCGAGCTCGTCGATGAAGGCCTGGTCGAGCCAGGGCTTGTAGATGCGCAGGGCCGGGTTGGCGAGCAGGCCGTAGCGATAGAAGCGCTCGATGTCGTTGCCCTTGTACGTGCTGCCATCGCCCCAGATGTCGACGCCATCCTCCTTCATCGCCGAGACGAGCATCGTCCCGGTGACGGCCCGACCGAGCGGAGTGGTGTTGAAGTAGGTGACGCCGGCGGTGGAGATGTGGAACGCGCCGCACTGCAAGGCGGCCAGACCCTCGGCTGCGAGCTGTGTGCGGCAGTCGACCAGCCGCGCCTTCTCCGCCCCGTATTGCATCGCCCGGCGCGGGATGTCCTCGTAGTCCGGCTCGTCCGGCTGGCCGAGGTTGGCCGTGTAGGCATAGGGAACGGCGCCCTTGCCGCGCATCCAGTGCAGGGCGGCACTGGTGTCGAGACCGCCCGAGAAGGCGATGCCGACGCGCTCGCCGACGGGAAGGTGCTGCAGGATCGTGGCCATGTGTGGTTAGTCGCAACCTTGAGGATGCTTTTCGCTGGAAAGGACGCTATTTTCATCTCCTGCGCCACCCGCGCATGCGGGTGGCGGCCCGGGCGAGCCCTGCGGTAAGCTCGGGCTCGCCGGCCGGTGGCCCACGACAAAGCATGAGTACCTATCCTCCGACTCTCAACAAGTCGTCCGCCCCGGCGGCCGCGACGGAGCACGACGCGCTCCCCGCCGGCACCCGGTTCGGCGAGTTCGAGATCCTGCGCGTCCTTGGCGTCGGCGGCTTCGGCATCGTCTACCTGGCGCAGGACCATTCGCTCGAACGCCAGGTGGCGCTCAAGGAATACATGCCGGCGTCGCTCGCGGCACGCGGCGCCGGGCCGCAGATCACGGTCCGCTCGGCGTCGTTCGCCGAGACCTACGCGATCGGCCTGCGCTCGTTCATCAACGAAGCGCGTCTGCTCGCGCGTTTCGACCACCCGTCGCTGGTCAAGGTCTACCGTTTCTGGGAAGACAACGCCACCGCGTACATGGTGATGCCCTATCTGCAGGGTGTCACTCTGCGCGACATGCGCCGGCGCATGTCGCACCCGCCCGACGAGCCGTGGATCAAGAGCGTCATCATGCCGATCCTGTCGGCGCTCGAACTCCTGCACCGCGAGGGCGTCTACCACCGCGACATCGCGCCCGACAACATCCTGCTGCCGCCCGACGGGCCGCCGGTCCTGCTCGACTTCGGCGCCGCGCGCCGGGTCATCAGCGACCGCACGCAGTCGCTCACCGCGATCCTGAAGCCGAGCTACGCGCCGATCGAGCAGTACGCCGAGATGACCCAACTGCGCCAGGGCCCGTGGACCGATCTCTACGCGCTCGGCGCCGTCATCCACTACCTGCTGTTCGGTGTGCCGCCGGCGCCGGCGACGGCGCGTGCGGTCCAGGACGACGTCGATGCCATCGACCGGCGCGTCGTGCCCGGCATCTCTGCGCGCTTCATGGAAGCGATGGCGTGGATGCTCGCGATCCGGCCGAACGAGCGGCCGCAGAGCGGCGAGCAGGTGCGCGCTGTTCTCGACGGCCTCGCCGACGTTCCGCCGCGCGGCCAGCCGGGCATCACGCTGCCCGGCGCCGTCGGCCGCCAGGTGCGGGCCGGCGCGGCGACGCAACTGCATGTGCGTCCGGCCGACACGACGAGCATCGATCAGGCGTTCCTGCCCACGTACATGCCGACGGCGCCCGCCGATGCCAGGACGACGACGTTCAGCCCCGAGACGCAGATGGCGACGGCCCGTCAGGTGCCCGTTGGCGCCACCACCCCGCAGACGGTGGTCACCTCGCAGCCGCAGAAACAGCCGCCGACCGCCGTCACGTCGTTCCCCGCCACCGCGGCCGCGCCGGTCGCGGCCCCGGCGATGACCCAGCCACCGCCGGTGACAGCCCGCGCGCCGACGCGCGTGGGAGCCCCTGCAGCGGCTGCCGTCGGGGTGGCCGCGGCGGCGCCCGTCGATGCGGGCCCGCCCAGCCAATCGTTCGCCCCGCCCCGTCACGCGCCGCTGCCCGCAGAGTTTCGACCTGTCGGATCGAAGGCATGGCTCGCCGCGGTCGCGGCAGGTGGCGTCGGCATCGTCGCGATCGCCTTCGCGGGCTGGCAGTATTCGGCACGACCGGCGGCGCAGACGGCTGCCGTCGATCCCGCGGCCTCGGCCGCAGCGGCGACGGCGACTGCGAACGCCGTTCCCGCGATTCCCGAGGCGCGCCAGCCGACGGCGGCCGCGACCCCCGGCGCCGTGACGTTCCCGATCGGGTCGGCCGCCACGCCGGCGACGATCGGCGGGATTCCAATCGAAGAGCGGTCCGCGCCGATGTCAGGCGCTCCGGTGACCGCGCTTCCATCCGCCCGGTTGCCGGCACCGCAGACGACGAGCGCGGCCGTCGCCGCCGGGATGGCGGCCTCGCTGCTCGCCAATGCGACATCGCGCCCCGTCCCGCCCGCGGGCGACGCATCGATGCGTTCGGGGACGACGTCGCGCGACATCACGGACCTCTCGGCGGCTTCGGGCGCCCGAGGCCGCCCGACGGGTCGCCAGGCGCGTTCCGACGATCTCACGCCGTCGACCGGCGCAATGCGTCCGGTCGATCGCGCCGCGATGGCCGTCAATCCTGGCTCGCTGGACGCGTCGCGCCTCGGCTCCGGCACATCGGCGCGCGACCTGCTCGCGAATCAGCGCGGCGCGTCGATCGCCGAGGACGAGCCGTCCTCTGTGCGCGACGCCTGCGGCAAGCGAGGCTTCATCTCGATGGCGATCTGCATGGACGCCAAGTGCGAGGAGCCGCGCTACCGGGCGACGGCGGAGTGCATCGGCGTCCTGTCGCGCAAGACGGCGCGCGAGAACCGCTAGGACCCGCGTCCGGCGAGCCGGGGCGACTCAGCCGTCGAGCGCCGACAGAGACTGACGCAGCTCGGCCGTCTGCGGCGCGCCGAAGATCTGCGCCGGCGGGCCGATCTCGTGGATCCGGCCGGCGCGCATGAAGACGATCGGACACCTTGCGCGCGAAGCTCATCTCGCGCGTGACCATGGGCAGCGTCATGCCGTCGACGGCGAGCGATTCGACAGGCGCGCGCGATCGCGGCGCGTTGCTGCTGGCCGCCCGAGAGCTGGTCGGGCGAGGCGTCGAACTTCTCCGCCAGGCCGACGCGCGCGAGCAGGCGCTTGGCTCGCTCCGCGGTCGAGTCGGACGAGGCCTTCTTGACCAGCGTCGGCCCGGCCGCGACGTCGAGGTCGATGCCCTCCAGCACCTCGTTCGCACCGAAGCGCTTCTTCAGATCCTTTTTCTCGACGGCGCGCTTTTGCGCGGGGGCTTCAACGGCGGCCATGCAGCTTCTTCTCTTGTGATTTGCTCCAGGCGGAGATCGGGCAGCACAGCGCGAAGTACATGAGCGCCAAGCAGGCGTAGACGGTGAACGGGCGCAACGTCGCGTTGGTGATCATCGTGCCGGCCTTGGTGAGCTCGATGAAGACGATCACCGACGCGAGCGCCGTACCCTGGAGCGGCGTGCCCTGGAACAGCTGCAGGTAGCCGCGCACCAGCAGATCGGCCGCGGGCAGTTTCGCGATCCGCGCGACCAGCAGCGCGAGTCCGACGACGCCACCGCCGACGAAGGCGACGACAGCCCAGCGCGCCGCCAGCAGCAGGTTCCTGAAGATGTCCCAGAGCGTGAAGTCGAGCGCGTTCTGCGCGAAGACGGGCGGGACTGCGGCGAGGGCCAGGGCGGTGGCGGCGCGCAGGCCGTGGCGGAGCGAGATCTTGATGTTCTTGTCGGGGTTCCGCAGGAGTGGATGGACCGGAGAGTGCAACGCCGACGCCCGGCGGCCGGCTCCCCGGCGCGCAAGCTTCGCGCTTCGCGTTGTCGATCTCTGTCGATCACCCCACCCGGGAAGGTGCCGTGGAAAGCCGTCGGCTGCTCGGCTATACCCGTGACTCCCGTCCCGCACTCAATGGAGCCACTCTTGGCGATGGAACATTTCGACGTCCCCGCGGACCGACCGCATTTCGCGGTCTGGCCCAAGCGGCTGCCGCGCGCGCTTGTTGTGCCCGAGACCACGCTCTGGTTCAACCTCGAGGTCGCCGCGACGCGCTACCCCGATCGCGCCGCCTATCTCTTTTTCGGTCGGGCGCTCAGCTACCGGCAGTTGCGCGACGACGCGCTCGCGCTCGCCGGGTGGCTGCAGCGGGTCGGCGTCGAGAAGGGCGACCGGGTCGCCGTCTTCATGCAGAACTGCCCGCAGTTCCCGACCGCGCTCTACGCCGTGCTGCGCGCCGATGCCGTCGTCGTTCCGGTCAACCCGATGAATCGCGAGGAGGAGTTCAAGCACTACATCACCGACCCGGGGACCAAGGTCGTGATCTGCAGTGCCGACCTCGCGGAGATCGTCGCCAAGGCCAATGCGGCGCTGCCGGAGAGCGAGCGCGTCCGCGCCATCGTCGTCACGCGCTACAGCGACGCGATGCCGCCGCAAGGCGCGATCGGCGCGATCGACATGCCGCCGCCCGCGATGGAAACGTGGTTGCGCGCCGACCCGGCATTGCCGGCGGGTGCGACGCCGTGGAACGACGCGATCGCCGAGCAGCTGGTACCCGGTCCGCACACGGCCAAGCCCGACGACCTCGCGCTGTTGCCGTACACGTCGGGGACGACAGGCCTGCCGAAGGGTTGCATGCACACGCACCGCACGCTGATGCCGAACGTGATCGGCGGCCAGTGGGGCTATGCGAGCGGAGCGGAGCCGGTCTCGCTCGGCGTCGTGCCGATGTTCCACATCACCGGGATGATGTACGGCGTCCTCGGCTCGGTCTACGCCGGCAGCACGATCGTGGTCATGCCGCGCTGGGATCGCGAGCTCGCCGGCCGCCTGATCTCGCACCGCAAGATCACGCACTGGGTCTGCATCCCGACGATGGTGATCGACCTGTTCGGCAGCCCCAACTACAAGGGCTTCGATCTGTCGAGCCTGCGCAGCATCAGCGGCGGCGGAGCGGCGATGCCGTTCGCGGTCGCGGAGCGGCTGCAGCTCGAGTTCGGCCTGACCTTCAGCGAAGGCTACGGCCTGACGGAAACGTCGGCGCCGAGCCACGGCAATCCGCCCGAGCGCGCCAAGCTGCAGTGCCTCGGCATGCCGATCTTCGGCGTCGACTCGCGCGTCGTCGATCCGCTCACGCTGAAGGAGCTGCCGGTCGGCGAGGTCGGCGAGATCATCACGCGCGGGCCGATGGTGTTCAAGGGCTACTGGCGTCATCCGGAGGCGACCGAAGCGGCCTTCGTCGACTTCGACGGCCAGAAGTTCTTCCGCACCGGCGACCTCGGCCGCATGGACGAGGAGGGCTACTTCTTCATCACCGACCGCCTCAAGCGGATGATCAACGCGAGCGGCTTCAAGGTCTGGCCGGCCGAGGTCGAGATGCTGCTCTACAAGCATCCGGCAGTGCAGGAGGCCTGCATCATCGCCGCCCGCGATGCCTACCGCGGCGAGACCGTCAAGGCGATCGTCGTGCTCCGCGCCGAGGCCAAGGGCAAGACCACGGCCGAGGACATCATCGCGTGGTCGCGCGAGCACATGGCGGCCTACAAGGTGCCCAAGCTCGTCCAGTTCGTCGACGTGCTGCCGAAGTCGGGATCGGGCAAGGTCATGTGGCGGTTGCTGCAAGACCAGGAGAGCGCGGGCTGAATCGCCGCGCGCTCAGCGCTCGAACCAGCGCCCGCCGTCGCGCACGAAACGCTCGCTGCCCGCGGCCGCGAACGCCGAGCGCTCAGGCTGCCACGTGCGGTGTTCGACGACGATCTCGTCGCTCGTCACGCGCAGCACGTTGAACGAGTTCTCCTCGCCGCGGCCGCGCGTCGAGGTCGCGGTGCCGGCCTGGACGACGAGCGCCGAGTAGCCTGCGATCTCGTGGCGTTTCGAGGTGTCGCCCGCCTGGCTGGTGTGGAAGTGTCCGGCGAGCAGCAGGTCGACGCCACAGCGCGCGAACACCTCCATCGCCTCGCCCGCGCGGCCGACAAGTACGACGTCGTCGGTGTCGTCGGGGAGATCGAACGGGTGATGGGTGACGACGATCTTGACCACGTGACCGCCAAGCGGATCGAGCAGGCGATGGATGGCCGCCATCTGCTCCTGGTTGATGCGGCCGTTCTTGAAGGTCAGCGCGCGCGCAGTGTTGATGCCGATGATCGCGATCTCGGCGTCGACGAACGAGGGCTCGAGATTGCGGCCGAAGTAGCGCATGAACTTGCCGAGCGGGCTGAGGAAGCGTTCCCAGACGCGGTAGAGCGGCACGTCGTGGTTGCCCGGCACGACGACTGTCGGCGCCGCGATGCGGGCGAGGAAGTCGCGCGCCTGTCGGAACTCGGCGGAGCGCGCGCGTTGCGTGAGGTCGCCCGACACGACGACGACGTCGGGTGCGATGGTGGCGATCGTCGCCAGCAACGGCTCGAGCACCAGCGGATCGGTGCGTCCGAAGTGCAGGTCGGAGAGATGGACGAGCGTGCGCACGCTGGCGCCTTCAGGTCGCGGCCGAGCGGTCGCGATCGGCGCCGACGACGACGAGGCTCGCCGGCCGGATGCGAAAGCGCAGCGGCGGCGTCATGATCGTGACCTCGCCGTCGGTGGCGACGCGCACGCGTTTCTTGCGGCTCTCGACGACGATCTCGGTCGCGGGCGTCACCTCGAAGTCGCGCGCCTGATCGAGCCGTCCGAACAGGGCGCGGATGGCGAGCTGCAGCAGCCGCAACCGTCCGGCGCGATGGACGACGTAGAGGCTCAGGTGGCCGCCGTCGATCGCCGTCCGCTCGCCGATCGCGAATCCCTGCATCACGTAGGCGTTGTTGCCGATGAAGACGAAAGGCGTGCGGCGCGGCCGGTCGCGGCCGTCGATCGACAGGCGCACGCTCATGAACGAGAACCGGCGCAGCGCGGTGACGCTGGCCCAGGCGAGCGCCGGCCACTTGCTGCGGCCGAGGCGCTTTCTCTGCCGTTCGCGGTCGTGGACGATGTCGGGATAGAGGCCGAGGCTCGAGTTGTTGATGAAGACCCGACCGTTGACCTCGCCGACGTCGACCCGCATCGGCCGGCCGTCGACGATGCGCCGGATCGCGGCCTCGACATCGAGCGGCATGCCGAGGTCTTTGGCGAAGTGATTGAGCGTGCCGAGCGGCAGCACGCCGAGCGGCACGTCGCTGCCAGCGAGCACCGAGGCGACACCGCTGATCGTGCCGTCGCCGCCACCCGCGACGACCACGTCGGGCCGGCGCGCCAGCGCTTCCTTCGCCAGCGCCGTGAGCTCGACGCCGCCGCGCGCGAGATGGACCTCGGCGGTCGCGCCGGCGCGCTCGAAGAGGCCGGTAAGCCACTGGACGCGCTCGTCGTCGTGGCCGCCGCCCGAGCCCGCGTTGACGATGACGTAGGCGCTTTTCACGGCAGCGACCGGCGAGATCAGTATGTCGCTCGCCCGCCCGACAGATCAAAGACCGAGCTGGTCGTGAACGAGCAGTCCTCCGAGGCCAGCCACGCGACCATCGCCGCCGCCTCGCCGACTTCCAGGAAGCGGCCCATCGGAATCTTCGACAGCATGAAGTCGATGTGCTGCTGCGTCATGGTCGCGAACATCGCCGTCTTCGCCGCCGCCGGCGAGACGGCGTTGACGAGCACGCCCTTGCCGGCGAGCTCCTTGCCGAGCGACTTGGTGAGCGCGATCAGGCCGGCCTTCGACGCGCTGTAGTGCGACGCGTTCGGATTGCCTTCCTTGCCGGCGACCGAGGCGATGTTGATGATCCGGCCGTACTTGTTGCCGACCATGTGCGGCACGACGGCACGGCACACGAGATAGGGCGCGACGAGGTTGACCTCGATGACGCGGCGCCAGACGTCGGGCGCGAGCTCCCACGTCGTCGCGTTGCCGCCGGTGATGCCGGCGTTGTTGACGAGGATGTCGATCTTCTTCGCCGCGGCGATGCTGCGCGCGGTGGCGGCCGCGACGTCGATTTCGCTCGTGAGCTCGACCTGCTCGGTGAACACCTTGCCCGCGTGGCCGAGCGAGCCTTTGGCCTCGGCGAGCTTGGCCGCGTCGGCGTCCCACAACACGACCGACGCACCCGAGGCGAGCATCCGCTCGGCGATGGCGTAGCCGATGCCCTGGGCACCGCCAGTGACGACCGCGACGCGGCCGGCGAGATCGATCTGGTTCATGCGCGTCGTTCCTCTGCGTTCAGGCCTTTGAGCGTCTGCGCTGCGTCGGGTGCGGCGCGGCAGTCGGCGATGTATTGGCGGATGATGTCGGCGAAGCTCTTGTCGGCGACCAGGCCGAGCCGGGCCGCGCGCTTCGCGGTCGCGCCGCGCGACCAGTTGGAGACGATGTTGGCGACGGTCTCGTCCCGCACGAACTTGACGCGCTGGCGCACGGCGGGGCCTGCGACCTCCTCGAGCGCGGCGAGCATGTCGGCAACGGTGGCGTTGATCGCCGGCAGGTTGAGCGCGAGCCGTCCGCCGAGCTCCTCGACGCTCGCCTCGTAGACCGCGATCAGACCTTCGACGGTGCGTGCCACCGACGTGAGCGGATGCGAGACCTCGGGCGAGACCGGGCAGATCGCGTCGACGCCGGCGAGCGGCTCGCGGATGATCCCGGAGAAGAACGATGAGGCCGCGCCGTTCGGCTTGCCGGGACGCACGGTGACGGTCATCAGCCGCGCCGAGCGGCCGTCGATGTAGCCCTTCCTCGAGTAGTCGGCGATCAGGTGTTCGCACACCAGCTTGTGCGTGCCGTACGAGGTCTTCGGCGCGGGCAGCGTGTCGTCGCTGACGAGGTCGGGCAGCGGCGCCGACGGATCGGGCCCATACACCGCGACCGAGCTTGAGAAGACGAACCGTGCCGGCGTCGCGCTGCGGCCCGTCGCCGCGCGCAGCGCGTCGAGCAGGGCGCGCGTCGTGTCGATGTTGGAGCGCAGGCCGAGATCGAAGTCGGCCTCACATTCGCCCGAGACGGCCGAGGCGAGGTGGAACACGCCGTCGAAGCCTTCCTTGCCGAGCGCTTCGCATTGCGCCAGCAGCGGGCCGACGCGCGCCTCGACGCGCCGGTCGCTCGTGAGCGCGGGGCGCGGCGCGACCTGGTCGGCGAGGACGATGCGCTCGATCGCGGCGCCGCCGAGGCGGCCGCGGGCGAGCAGTGCAGTGGCCAGGCGCGAGCCGACGAAGCCGCCCCCGCCGGTGATCAGGATCTTCATCGGCGGGTGCTCCTCTTGAGGGTGACGATCGGTTCGGCATGGCGCATGCGCCGGTCGCCGCCGCGCATGTGCTGGACGGCGCGGCGCCGCGCCAGGGCAGGGTCGCCGGCAGCGATGGCTTCGACGATCGCGGCATGCTCGACGCGCACCGCCTCGACGAAGTCGGCGCGGGTCGCGTCGTTGCGGCGCGTGACGCGCATCGCTTCCTTGGTGTACCGCTCCAGGAATTCGAGCATGCGCGCGAAGTGCGGATTGCCCGCGGCTTCCGCGAGCAGGCGGTGGAAGGCAAGGTCTTCCTCGACGCCGTCGCGCTTCTCGGCGCTGCTGCGGTCGATCGACTTGAGCGCCTTGCGCAAGCCCGCGACCTGCGACCGGGTCGCGCGCTCGGCGGCCAGCGCTGCCGACTCGGCCTCGAGCGCCCGACGCACCTCGCGCACGCGCAGCACGTCCTCGAGCGAGCCGATCAGGGCGAGGTCGAGCGTCAACGCCTCGCCGCCGGGCGCGGCGGTGACGAAGACGCCCGAGCCCTGGCGCGAGCGCAACAGGCCGCGCGAGCGCAGCTGGTGCACGGCCTCGCGCACGACCGTGCGCGAGACGCCGTGTGCCTCGGCGAGGCGCTGCTCGGTCGGCAGGCGGTCACCCGGGCGCAACGCGCCGGCGTCGATCTGGCCGCCGAGGCGGGCCGCGAGGCGATCGGACAGGCGCTCGGCGACCAGCGGGAAGACGTCGGCGGCGCCGGCGCGGACGCGAAGGGAAGCGGCGCTGTCGCGATGCAACATGGTGATCGGGTCATCATACGAATCGCCCCTCGCCCACGTCTACCGGTTTGCCCTCATGGCGGGGCCGGACGCGCTTGTCGATACTTCCGCCGGCGCGGGCCTGCCGCGCATGCAGACGATCCCATGGCCAGCGTCACGATCCAGTCGGTGAAGAAAAGCTTCGGCGAGACCGCCGTGCTGCACGGCGTCGACATCGACATCGCGGATGGCTCGTTCACGGTGCTCGTCGGCCCGTCGGGCTGCGGCAAGTCAACGCTTCTGCGCATGATCGCCGGCCTCGAGGAGATCAGCTCGGGCGAGATCCGCATCGGAGCGAAGCGCGTCAACGACGTGCCGCCGAAGGAGCGCGACATCGCGATGGTGTTCCAGAACTACGCGCTGTACCCGCACATGACGGTGCGCCAGAACCTCGCCTTCTCGCTGATGCTCGCGAAGAAGGACCGGGCGACGGTCGATGCCAAGGTCGGCCGCGCTGCCGAGATCCTGGCGCTGTCGGCCCTGATGGACCGCTATCCGCGCCAGCTCTCGGGCGGCCAGCGTCAGCGCGTCGCGATGGGCAGGGCGATCGTCCGCGATCCGCAGGTCTTCCTCTACGACGAGCCGCTCTCCAACCTCGACGCCAAACTGCGGGTCGCCATGCGCAGCGAGCTGAAGGAACTGCATCAGCGGCTGAAGACGACATCGATCTACGTTACGCACGACCAGATCGAGGCGATGACCATGGGCGACCGCATCGTCGTCATGAAAGATGGGCGGATCGAGCAGATCGGCTCGCCGCTCGAGCTCTACGACCATCCGGTCAACATGTTCGTGGCCGGCTTCATCGGCTCGCCGGCGATGAACTTCCTGCCCGGCACGCTGCGCAGGAGCGCCGGCGCGGCCGAGCTCGAGCTCGCCGACGGCACGCGCCTGCAGGCACCGCTCAACGCCAGCGGTGCCGACGGGCAGAGCGTCGTCCTCGGCACCCGACCCGAGCATCTCGAGCTCGCCGACAGCGGCGGCATCCCGTCGCGGGTGGTCGTGCTCGAGCCGACCGGCGCCGACACCTTTGTGTCCTGCCGCCACGGCAGCACCGAAGTCGCAGCCGTGTTTCGCGAGCGCCACACGTTTGCGCCCGGAAGCACCATCCATCTCGTTCCCGATCCGCGTCGCGCCCATCTGTTCGACGCCGGCAGCGGGCAGCGGCTCGCCGCGTGATCCGCATTCTTTCCCAGACGTCACACCGCACGGAGACATGACGATGACCGACAAGACCTTCAATCGCCGCCGCTTCCTCGAGAGCTCGGCCGGCGTCGCGGCCGTCGCGACGCTCGGCACCGGGAGCGCGTTGTTCACGCCGAACGCCTTCGGCCAGGCGAACATGACGTTCAAGCCCGAGAAGGACGCGAAGCTGCGCGTCCTGCGCTGGAGCCGGTTCGTGCAGGGCGACATCGACGCCTACATGGTCAACGTCAAAAGGTTCACCGAGAAGACCGGCATCGAGGTGCGCGTCGACAACGAAGGCTGGGAAGACGTGCGTCCGAAGGCCGCCGTCGCGGCGAACACCGGCGCCGGTCCCGACATCATCCTGTCGACCAACGACGACGCGAATCTCTATCCCGACAAGCTGCTCGACGTGACCGACCTGGCCGAGTACATCGGCAAGAAGTACGGCGGCTGGTATCCAGCCGGCCAGGCCTTCCTCAAGCCGGACGGCAAGAAGTGGATCGGCCTGCCGCTCGGCGCGGCCGGCTCGATGATGGTGTACCGCGAGAGCATGGTCAAAGCGGCTGGCTTCGACAGCTTTCCGAAGAACACCGACGACTTCCTGAAGATGTACAAGGCGCTCGCCGCTAAAGGCACGCCGGGCGGCATGGCGCTCGGCAACGCCACCGGCGACGGCCTGTGGTGCAACTGGCTGGTCTGGGCGTTCGGTGGCAAGCTTGTCGACGCCAGCAACAAGGTCGTGATCGACAGCCCGGAAACGCTGAAGGCACTCGAGTACGGCAAGGAGCTCTATTCGACCTTCATCCCCGGCACGTTGTCGTGGCTCGATCCGAACAACAACAAGGCATTCCTCGACGGCCAGATCTCGGTCACCAACAACGGCATCTCGATCTACGTCGCGGCCAAGAACAACGCCGACGCGAAGATCAAGGAGATGTCCGCCGACATCCAGCATGCGTCGTTCCCGGTCGGGCCGGTCGGGGTGCCGACCGAGTCGCATCTGTTCTTCAACCAGATGGTCATGAAGTACACGAAGTACCCGAACGCCGCGAAGGAGTTCCTGCGCTTCATGATGGAGAAGGAGCAGTTCGAGCTTTGGCTTACCGGCGCCAGCGCGTACATCGCGACGCCGCTGGCGGGCTACGCGAGCGCGCCGATCTGGACGTCGGATTCGAAGAACACGCCGTATCGCGATGCGGTGAAGAACCTGCGCCCCGCAGGATATGCGGGCAAGCTCGGTTATGCGTCGGCGGGGGCGGCGGCGGACTTCATCATCGTCAACATGGTCGCCGAAGGGATCAGTGGCTCGAAGACGCCGAAGGAAGCGATGGAGCGGGCACAGAAGCGCGCCGAACGCTATTACCGCGTTTGAAGAGCATCGGCCGGCGAATGCCGGCCGATGTCGCAAACGCCGGCCTCGTTCGAGGGATCACGCTTAGCTGCGCTGGCGCGTCCCTCAACTCGGCCTCGGCTCGCATCCGCGAGCCGTCGTTCTTTCTTCTCATATGACATTTCTCGAACGACTTCAGAACAATCGCAATGCGCTGGGGCTGCTGTTCATGCTGCCGGCGACGGTGCTGTTGCTGCTGTTCCTCACCTATCCGCTCGGGTTGGGGTTCTGGCTCGGCTTCACCGACGCCAAGGTCGGACGCGACGGGGTCTGGGTCGGGCTCGAGAACTACGAGTTCCTGTGGGGTGATGCGGTCACGCGGCTCGCGCTCTTCAACACGATCTTCTATACGTTCGTGGCGAGCGTCATCAAGTTCGTGCTGGGCCTGTGGCTGGCGATGCTGCTCAACCGCAACATCCGCTTCAAGACCTTCTTTCGCGCCGTCATCCTGCTGCCCTACATCGTGCCGACAGCTCTCTCGGCGATCGCCTTCTGGTGGATCTACGACGCGCAGTTTTCCATCATCAGCTGGATGCTGGTGAAGATGGGCCTGATCGATAGGTACATCGACTTCCTCGGCAATCCGTGGAACGCGCGCCTCTCGGTGATCGCCGCCAACATCTGGCGTGGCATCCCGTTCGTCGCGATCACATTGCTCGCCGGCCTGCAGACGATCTCGCCCTCGTACTACGAAGCCTCGGCGATCGACGGCGCCACGCGCTGGCAGCAGTTCCGCCACGTCACGCTGCCGCTGCTCACGCCGATCATCGCCGTGGTCATGACGTTCTCGGTGCTGTTCACGTTCACCGACTTCCAGCTGATCTACGTCATCACGCGCGGCGGCCCGCTGAACGCGACGCACCTGATGGCGACGCTTTCGTTCCAGCGCGCGATTTCCGGCGGAGCGCTGGGTGAAGGCGCGGCCATCTCGATCGCGATGGTGCCTTTCCTCCTGGCCGCCATCATGTTCAGCTACTTCGGGCTGCAGCGTCGCGCGTGGCAGCAGGGCGGGTCCGACAAATGAGCACGACCGCCGCACCCGCGACGTCGCCGCAGGCCGGCGAGAGCGTCGGCATGAGCTACCTCGACACGCCGTCGCGCAAGTTCGCCACGATCTACCTGCCGCTGATCGTCTTCCTGATCGTCCTGCTGTTCCCGTTCTACTGGATGGCGATCACCTCGGTGAAGCCCGACAACGAGCTGCTCTCGCGCACCGGCAACCCGTTTTGGGTGATCGCGCCGACGTTGGCCCACTTCGACAAGCTGCTCTTCCACACCTCGTACCCGCAGTGGATGTGGAACACCGTGCTGGTGTCCGTGGTGGCGACCTTCGTCTCGCTGATGTGCTCGGTGTTCGCCGCCTATGCGATCGAGCGGCTGCGCTTCGCGGGCTCGAAGCAGGTCGGCCTCTCGATCTTCCTCGCCTATCTCGTGCCGCCGTCGATCCTCTTCATCCCACTCGCGGCGATCGTGTTCCAGCTCGGCCTGTTCGACACCCGCTGGGCGCTGATCCTCACCTATCCGACCTTCCTGATCCCGTTCAGCACCTGGCTCCTGATGGGCTACTTCCGCTCGATCCCGTACGAGCTCGAGGAGTGCGCGCTGATCGACGGCGCCAACCGCTGGCAGATCCTGACCAAGATCGTCCTGCCGCTCGCGGTGCCCGGGCTGATCTCGGCCGGCATCTTCGCCTTCACACTGTCCTGGAACGAGTTCATCTACGCGCTCACCTTCATCTCGTCGTCGGAGATCAAGACGGTGCCGGTCGGCGTCATCACCGAGCTGGTCGAAGGCGACGTCTACCACTGGGGGCCGCTGATGGCCGGTGCGCTGCTCGGCTCGCTGCCGGTGGCCTTCATCTATTCGTTCTTCGTCGAGTACTACGTGTCCGGCCTGACTGGGTCCGTCAAGGAGTGAGAGGCCAGCCATGAGCGACGCGAAGAAGAAGCCACGCCGCGAGGCGAAGGACATGCGCAGCCAGCAGTGGTTCGGCCGCCAGGACCGCGACGGCTTCAACTACCGCAGCTGGGTCAAGGGCAAGGGCGTGCCGCACGACCAGTTCGACGGCCGGCCCGTGATCGGCATCTGCAACACCTTCAGCGAGCTCACGCCCTGCAACTCGCATTTCCGCACGCTCGCCGAGCAGGTCAAGATCGGCGTCTACGAGGCCGGCGGATTCCCGCTCGAGTTCCCGGTGATGTCGCTCGGCGAGACGCTGCTGCGGCCGACGGCGATGCTCTACCGCAACCTCGCGTCGATGGACGTCGAGGAGTCGATCCGCGGCAATCCGCTCGACGGCGTCGTGCTGCTGATGGGCTGCGACAAGACGACGCCGTCACTCGTGATGGGCGCGGCGAGCGTCGACCTGCCGACGATCGGCGTCTCGGGCGGGCCGATGCTCAACGGCAAGTGGCGCGGCCAGGAGCTCGGCTCGGGCACGGGCGTGTGGAGCATGAGCGAGCAGGTGCGCGCGGGCACGCTCAAGCTCGAGCAGTTCTTCGACGCCGAAAGCTGCATGCACCGCAGCCACGGCCACTGCATGACGATGGGCACGGCGAGCACGATGGCGTCGATGGTCGAGGCGCTCGGACTCGGTCTGCCGGGCAATGCTGCCTATCCCGCGGTCGACGGTCGCCGCAACGTGCTCGCGCGCTCGGCCGGGCGCCGCATCGTCGAGATGGTCCATGAAGACCAGACGCTGTCTGACATCCTCACGCGAGAGGCGTTCGAGAACGCGATCGTCACGCTGGCGGCGATCGGCGGCTCGACGAACGCCGTGATCCACCTGATCGCAATCGCCGGCAGGCTCGGCGTGAAGCTGAACATCGACGACTTCGACCGGCTCGCGAGCGAGCTGCCGTGCCTCGTCAACCTGCAGCCCTCGGGCACGCACCTGATGGAGGACTTCTGCTACGCCGGCGGCCTGCCGGTGGTGATGAAGGAAATCGCCTCGCTGCTTCATCTCGATGCCGTCACGGCCAATGGCAAGACGATCGGCGCGAACATCGAGAGCGCGGAGAACTTCAATACCGAGGTGATCAAGCCGTTCAACGCGCCGTTCAAGGCGAAGGCCGGCATCGCCGTGCTTCGCGGCAACCTCGCGCCGCGCGGCGCGATCATCAAGCCGAGCGCGGCGACGCCGTCGCTGATGGTCCATCGCGGCCGCGCTGTCGTCTTCGACACGATCGAGGACTTCCACCACCGCATCGACGACGAGAACCTCGACATCGACGAGACCTGCGTCATGGTGCTGCGCAACTGCGGCCCCAAGGGCTATCCGGGCATGGCCGAGGTCGGCAACATGCCGCTGCCGCCGAAGGTGCTGAGAAAAGGCATCACCGACATGGTCCGCATCAGCGACGCGCGCATGAGCGGCACCGCCTACGGCACTGTCGTCCTGCACACCGCGCCCGAAGCGGCCGCCGGCGGCCCGCTCGCCGCGGTGCGCACCGGCGATTTCATCGAGCTTGACGTGCCCAACCGGCGCATCCACCTCGACATCAGCGACGCCGAGCTGGCCGAGCGCATGAAGACGTGGAAGGCGCCCGCGCCGGCGCTCGGCAGCGGCTACTGGAAGCTCTACGTCGACACCGTGCTGCAGGCCGACCAGGGCGCGGACCTCGACTTCCTCGTCGGCAAGCGTGGCGCCTTCGTGCCGCGGCCCGACGGGGCCGAGCCCGACGGCGAGAACGTGCCGCTCGGGCCGTTCGTGCCGCGAGACAACCACTGAGCTGACGGCCGTCGCTCTGTTGGCTCGGCGTCTACCTCGGCGCCGTCCAGTTCTTCTTTGCGGCGACGTGGATCGTCTACGTCATCTACTTGCCGCAGCTCGCCGCGCAGGCGGGCCTGCCCAAGGGCGCGGCGGCGTGGATGCTGATGGCGAACCAGCCCGTCTTCGCCGACGACGCGGCCGGCGTGGCCGCGGATCGCGTCGGCCGGGTCGTCGGGCGCATCGGTCTCTGGATGCTCGCCGCGACGGTCGCGTCGGCGCTGGTGACGTGTGGACTGGTCGCCGTCGAGCGGGCCCTCGCGCATCGTCGTGACGTTGCGGTCGACGAGTCGACCGCCGCCATCGTCAAGTCAGATGTCGACACAGCCGTCGTTGCGAAGAAGCCGTCGAAGACCGTGTTCTTCGCCATGGCGCTGCTGGCCGTGCTCGCGTTCCAGGTGCACGTGTTCATCGACAGTGCGCCGCTCTATCGCGCCCACGCGCCGGCGACGCTGCTGCCGATGCTGACGCCGGTGTTCTGGATCGGCTTCAACGTCGCCATGCTGTCGCTCGTCGTCGGGAGCAGGCCGGCGGCGCGCACGACGGTCGCGCCGACGCTGCCGTGGCTGATCGCCGCGCAGCTCCGTTGCGCTGATCGCGCGCCGGACCGCGCGACCTGCACAGGCGTGTCCGCTCACGGCGCAGACACGAGACTTCACCTGGCGGGGAATGGGCCGACGCTCGACGGCGGAGGGTTCCGACGAGCCCGAGCCCCGCTCCGCTTCATGATGGTGCCGTCACGACCACGGAGACATTCCATGACGACAAGATTCAAGACCCTCGCCCTGATTGCCATCGCATCGACCACGTTCGCGGCCGACGCCGCCCAGGCGCAGGTCGTCGTTCGCATCGGGCCGCCGCCGCCGCCGCGTGTCGAGGTCGTGCCGGCCGCGCGGCCGGGCTACCTCTGGACGCCGGGCTACTGGAACTCACGCGACAGCCGCCACGTCTGGGTCAACGGCACGTGGGTGCGCGAGCGTCGCGGATACGTCTACACGCAGCCGACGTGGGTCCAGGAAGGCGATCGTTGGCACTTCAGGCAGGGCGCGTGGGGACACGGCGAGCGTGACCGTGACGGCGTGCCGAACCGCCACGACCGCCATCCCGACAACCCGCGTCGCCCCTGATCGACGCTCGTCCGTCGCTCAGAATCCCGAGCCGGGCAGCTTCAGGAACTCGATCTCTTCGGCCGTCGACTGGCGGCCAAGGATCACGTTGCGATGCGGGAATCGCCCGAAGCGCTCGATCACGGCGCGATGGCGGTGCGCGTAGTCGAGGTTCGGGCCGGCGGCTGGATCCTCGGCGACGAGACGCGTGAACAGGCGCACCGCTTCGTCCTGCATCGCCAGACCTTCGGCGTGCTCGAACGGCCTGTAGACGAAGGCGCGCATGAAGGTCGGCAGGGCTTCGTCCGATCGCTCGCCGACCATCCGGCTGGCCGCCGCCAGAGCGAGCGCGTCGCCGGCGAAGGCGCGCGGCGTGTCGCGAAAGGCATTGCGGGTGAGCTGGTCGAGCACCACGATGCGGGCGAGCGCCGGTCGCCCGTCGGCGGCCCACGCGTCGAGCTCGCCGCGCAGCCCCTGCTCGATCGTCGTGCCTAAGCTGCTCCGCACCTCGGCATCGAAGGCCTCGTCCTTGGCGAACCAGGCCTTGCGATCCTTGCCGTACTCGGGTTCGGTCGGCTGACCGAACCAGAAGTCGAGCACCGACGCAGGGTCGATCGGCGTCGCCGCGCTCATCGCGGCGATTGGGACAGACGCGTCGGCACGATCTCGATCGAGCGCTCGGCATCGGCGACGAGGACGATGCCGTCCTGCCGATTGATTTGCAGCTTCATGCTGCGCTGGGCCAGCGACGCGAGCGCGCGGCTCTGCTCTGACGGGATCAGCCACGCCTCGACATTGCCGCCACGCCCGACCCGGCGGCCGAGGCCCGCCCACCACGCCGGCGCGCCGTGGCTGAAGGCATAGACGGTCACCTTGTCGGCGCGGTTGCTGGCCTTCACAAGTCGACGCTCCTCGGGCTGGCCGACCTCGATCCAGTGCAGGAGCCGACCGGTCAGATCCTTCTGCCAGAGCTCGGCCTCTTCCGGTTCCCACATGCCCTTGGCGAACTCGAGCGCGCCGCCGCGATCGTCGGCGGGCACGTTGAGGGCGAAGGCGAGGAGGCGGATCATCATCCGCTCGTCGGTCTCCGACGGATGCCGGGCGAGGGTCACGAGATGATCGACGTAGAGCGACCGGTCGATGTCCGCGATCTGGAGCTCGGCCTTGCAGACGGTCGCTTTCTGGGCCACAGGCCGACTGTGCCATAGCGCGCGACAATCCCTGCCTTGCACGAAAGGCGATCGCCATGAGCATGAAGAAGTCCGATCTCGACAAGATGATGGCCAAGAAGGTCGGCGGCCAGATAAAGGCCGCGGGCGCCTCCGGCCGGTTCGGTCAGGGCGCGGGCGAGGTCGTCGACCGCCGCGAGCAACGCAGGATCGATGCGGCGGCCGGTCTCGTGCCGTTCGCGTGCAAGCTTCCGGCCGATCTGGCCGCGACCTTGCGCGACAAGAGCGCGACGCACGTCGACGGGCTCAACGGACTCGTCACGGAGCTGCTGCAGAAGGCCCTCAAGTGATCGGACCCAGGCCACGGGCATGAGCGACTCCGCGTTCGATCTCTTCATCATCGGCGCGGGCAGCGGTGGCGTTCGCGCCGGGCGCCTCGCGGCATCGCGCGGCGCGCGCGTCGCCGTTGCCGAAGATGCCGCGCTCGGCGGCACCTGCGTCAACCTCGGCTGCATCCCGAAGAAGCTCTACAGCTTCGCAGCGCACTACGCCGAGAGCTTCGAGGAAGCGCACGGCTTCGGCTGGAGCGTCGCGCCGCCGACCTTCGACTGGGCGACGCTGAAGGCCAACCGCGCCGGCGAGATCTCGCGCCTGAACCGCATCTACGGCGAGCTGCTCACGGGCGCAGGCGCGACGGTACTGCGCGGGCGGGCACGCATCATCGGGCCGAACGAGGTCGAGGTTGCGGGCTTTCGCCATCGCACCGAGCGGATCGTCGTCGCGACCGGTGGCTGGCCGGTGCCGCCCGACGTGCCCGGCGGCGAGCGCGCGATCAGCTCGAACGAGATCTTCGACCTCGCGCGCTTCCCGCGCCACCTCGTCGTCGTCGGCGGCGGCTACATCGCTTGCGAGTTCGCATCGATATTCAACGGCCTCGGTGCCGAGGTGACGCAGCTCTATCGCGGCGAGCAGATCCTGCGCGGCTTCGATCACGACATCCGCCACTTCGTCGCCGCCGAGATGAGGAAGAAGGGCGTCGACATCCGCGTCGGCACGACCGTCGCCGCGCTCGAGGAGGGCAGCGAGTCGACGATGACGCGCGTCGTCCTCGGCGACGGCAGCACGATCGATGCCGACACCGTCCTCTACGCGACCGGCCGTGCGCCGAACACCGTCGGCCTCGGCCTCGAGGAGATCGGAGTCGCGCTCGACGTCAACGGAGCGGTCGTCGTCGACGATCGCTACCGCACCAACGTGCCGAGCGTCTACGCCGTCGGCGACGTGATCGACCGCGTCCAGCTCACGCCGGTCGCGCTGGCTGAGGCGATGGCGCTGGTCGACAACCTCTTCGGCGGCACCGAGCGGCATGTCGACTACCTGCACATTCCGACGGCGGTGTTCACGCATCCGAGCATCGGCACGATCGGCCTGTCGGAGCAGGATGCACGCGGCCGCTTCGAGAAGATCCGCGTCTACCGCGCCGAGTTCAAGGCGCTGCGCCACACGCTCTCGAAGAGCAGCGAGCGGACGCTGATGAAGCTGATCGTCGACGATGCCAACGATCGTGTCGTCGGCCTGCACATGGTCGGCGCCGACGCGGGCGAGACGATCCAGGGATTCGCGGTCGCAATGAAGGCCGGTGCCACCAAGGCCGTGTTCGACGCGACCCTCGGAATTCACCCGACCGTCGCCGAGGAGTTCGTGACGATGAGAACGCCCGTGGTGGCATGATTCCGCATGGACTTTCCGACCCCTTCCTCATTCGTTTCGCCCCGGCGCCGGCGCGCTGCATCTCTGGCCTGCGCTGCGGCGGTCGCGCTGTCGTGCGCGCATGGCGTGCGCGCTGCCGACAAGCCGCGCGCGGCATCTGCATCTGCACCGGCATCCAAGACGGCTGTTCTGAGCCAGGCGCAGCTGCGTGAGTGCGTGACGCAGAAGGACACCTTGCGCGAGCGAAACGACGCCATCCTCAAGGGCAAGGTCGGCCTCGTCGCCGCCAAGGCCGAGATCGACCGTACCGCCACCGAGACCGCCGGCCTGAAGGCGACCCTCGACCAGACCAAGAAGGAGCTGGTCGACGCCTACAACGAGAAGATCGTCGCGCGCAACGCGCTGATCGACGATTACCAGACCAAGGCCGAGACCTACAACAAGGACGTCGAGGACATCCAGGCGGCGCAGGAAGGCTATACGACCGCGTGCAGCAACCGCCGCTACGACGACCGCGACCTCGCCGACATCCGGCGCAAGAAATGAGCGCCAACCCGCTGCTCGCTCCCTGGACCGGTCGCTTCGGCCTGCCGCCCTTCGCCGACATCCGCGCCGAGCATTTCGCGCCGGCGCTGTGCGAGGCGATGGCGCGCCATCTGGCCGACATCGAGGCGATCGCGGCACAGGCCGCGCCACCGACCTTCGAGAACACGATCGCCGCGCTCGACTGCGCCGGTCGCATCTTCGAGCGGATCTGCTCGTTGTTCTACAACCTGACGTCGAGCGAGACTTCGCCGGCGTTGCAGGCGGTCGAGCGCGAGATGGCGCCGGTCCTGGCCGGGCACGACAGCCGCGTCTACAACAACGCCGCCCTGTTCGTGCGCGTCGACGCGCTCCACGCGACGTGCGACCAGCTCGGGCTGACCGGCGAGCAGCGACGTGTCGTCGAGCGCTTTCACATCGACTTCGTCCGCGCCGGCGCCAAGCTCGCGCAGGCCGAGCAGGCGCGTCACGCCGAGGTGATGCAGCGCCTCGCCGAGCTCACCACGACCTTCGGCCAGAACGTCCTCGCCGACGAATCGGCGTTCCAGCTCCTGCTCGAGAGCGAGGTCGATCTCGTCGGGCTGCCGCGCTTCGTCCGCGCGGCCGCAGCCCAGGCCGCGCTCGAGCGCGGCATCGACGGTGCGTCGGTGATCACGTTGTCGCGCTCGCACATCGTTCCCTTCCTGACTTTCTCCGAGCGGCGCGATTTGCGCGAGGAGGCGTGGCGCGCGCTGACGTCGCGCGGCGAGCATCCGGGAGCCAGCGACAACCGCGACGTCGCCGCCGAGATCCTCACGCTGCGGCTCGAGCAGGCGCGTCTGCACGGCTATGCGAGCTACGCCGACTTCGCGCTCAGCGACACGATGGCGCAGAGCCAGGCAGCCGTGACAGCGCTGCTCGAGCGCGTCTGGGCGCCGGCGAAGATCCGGCTCGAGCAGGAGCGCGTCGCGCTCTCCGCGCTGGCCCTGTCGCGCGGCGAGCCCGCCGTCGTCGAGCCCTGGGACTGGCGCTTCTACGCCGAGAAGGTGCGCCGGGTCCGGTTCGAGCTCGACGAGGCCGAGATCAAGCCGTACTTCTCGCTCGAGAGCATGGTCGGGGCGGCGTTCGACTGCGCGTCGCGCCTTTTCGGCGTCGAGTTCGTCGCCTGTCCCGACATCGTCGTCTACCACCCCGACGTGCGCGTGTACGAGGTGCGCGACGCCGCCAGGAAGACGATCGGCGTGTTCCTGCACGACAACTTCGCCCGGCCGAGCAAGCGCAGTGGCGCGTGGATGAGCGCCTATCGCATGCAGTCGCGCAACGGCGGCGACGGCGCCGTGGCGGTGCTGCCGATCATCGTCAACAACAACAACTTCGCGAAGGGCGCCAAGGGCGCGCCGACGCTGCTCAGCTTCGACGACGCGCGCACGCTCTTCCACGAGTTCGGCCACGGCCTGCACGGGCTGCTCTCGAACGTCACCTATGAGCGCGTCTCGGGCACCAACGTGCTGCGCGACTTCGTCGAGCTGCCCTCGCAGATCTTCGAGCACTGGCTTGAGGAGCCCGAGGTGCTCAAGCGCCACGCCCGCCACTACGAGACCGGCGCGCCGATTCCCGATGCGCTGATCGCGCGGATGCACGAGGCGCGTCACTTCAACCAGGGCTTCGAGACCGTCCGCTACGCCGCGTCGGCGCTGGTCGACATGGCGGCGCACGCGCGCACCGAGAGCACGCCGATCGACGTCGTCGCGTTCGAGCGGGCACAGTGGGAGCGGCTCGGCCTTCCCGCTGGCATCGGCGTCAACCACCGGCTGACCCACTTCCAGCACCTGTTCTCGGGCTCGTCGTACGCCGCCGGCTACTACGTGTACCTGTGGGCGGAAGTGCTCGACGCCGACGGCTTCGAGGCCTTCGTCGAGGCCGGCAATCCGTTCGACCCGGAAGTCGCACGCCGTCTCGCGCGCTTCATCTACTCGTCGGGCAACTCGATCGAGCCCGGAGCCGCGTACCGCGCGTTCCGCGGTCGCGGGCCGAGGCCGGAGCCGATGCTGCGCCAGCGCGGTTTGCTCGAGCCGACCGTCTAGCCGCCCGACACGCCCTGGGCGTGGTCCGCCGGCTCGCGCAGCGGCGGCGCGCCGGGGAAGAAGCGCTGCAGCGCGGTGATGAAGACGCCGAAGTCGATCGGCTTGGTCCAGTACTCGGCGAAGCCGGCTTCGAGCCCGCGCTCGATGTCCTCGCTCATCGCGTTGGCCGAGAGCGCGACGCACGGGATCGATCGCGTCACGGGCGCGGCGCGGATCTGGCGCAGCACTTCGTAGCCGTCGAAGTCGGGCAGCTGCATGTCGACGAGGACGAGATCGGGGCGAAAGCTCGCCGCGCGTGCGACGCCGGCCGCGCCGGTCGCCTCGGACACGATCGTGAGCCCGCCCAGGCTCTTCACGAGTTCCTCGACGAGCAGGACGTTGACGTGGTTGTCCTCGATGTAGAGGATCTTGCCGTGGATCGCCGACGTGCGACGGTTCGCCGGCATCGGTTGCGGCAGCGCATCGACCGACGACGCGGCCGCTGCGGCCGTCGCCTGCGCGGCCGGCAGCGCCACTTCGAACGTGGTGCCACTGCCGGGCTCGCTCGCGACGACGATGCGTCCGCCCATGCCGTCGACGAGCGTCTTGACGATCGTCAGGCCGATGCCGGTGCCCTCGATGCCCTCGTGCTCGACGCCGAAGCGGTTGAACGGCTCGAACAGCTCTGCAATCTGCGTCTGGGTCAGGCCGCGGCCGGTGTCGCGCACGGTGAGCCGGGCCTCCACGCCATCGGCCGAGGTCTCGACCACCACGCGACCGCCGCGCCGGTTGTACTTGATCGCGTTCGAGAGCAGGTTGATGAGCACCTGACGGAGACGCGTCGGATCGGCGAGCGCCACGCCCTCCGCGCGGCGCGTCTCGACCACGACGTCGTGCTGCGTCGCGAGCGACTGGAGCAGCGGCAGCGACTGGCGAACGAGCGCACCGAGGTCCACCGGCTGGAGCGAGAGCTTGATTTCGCCGGCTTCGAGGCCGGAAAGGTCGAGCACGTCGTTGATCAGCGAGAGCAGGTGGTCGCCGGCGGCGCGCACGTGCTCGAGCTTGGCGAGCTGGTCGGCCTGGCCCGACTGCCGCGCCTCGATCTGCAACAGCTGGGTGAAGCCGAGCACCGCGTTGAGCGGCGTGCGCAGCTCGTGGCTCATGCGCGAGAGGAACTGCGACTTGGCCTGGATGCCGCGCTCCGCGAGCGCTGCCTGCTGACGCGCCATCTCGGCGTTCTTGCTCTCCGTGATGTCCCAGTTGAAGCCGACGCGGCGCGCCAGGCGGCCGGCATCGTCGAGCACCTCCGCCGAGCGCGACGCGAGCCAGCGGTAGCTGCCGTCGGGCAGGCGCACGCGCAACTCGTAGGCCGCGGGCAGCTGTGCTTCGGGCGTGTCGGCGAGCGAGTCGAGGACCACGCCGAGATCGTCGGGATGCACCAGCGCCAGCCGCTCCTCGCGACTCGGCACGCGCTCGCCCGGCGCCAGGCCGCGCAGCTGGAACATCTGCGCGTCCCATTGCTCGCCGCCCTCGGCGTCGATCTCCCAGGTGCCGATGCCGGCGTGGCGCGTGATGAGCGCGGCGCGCTGGCTCGCCTCGCGCAGCGCGTCGAGCGCGCGGTGGTGATCGGTGACGTCCATCGCCACGCCGAGGATGCGGCGCTGCCGGGTGTGGACGCGATCGACATCGGCGCGCATCACGATCCAGCGCACGCTGCCGTCGCGTCGCAGGGCCCGGAACTCGATCTCGATGGGGCCGACGCCGTTTGTGAAATAGGCTCGCACCTCGCGATCGACACGCTCCCGGTCGTCCGTGTGCACCGAGCTCGAGATCCATTGACCGAAGGTCGGCGGCTCGGGCGGAGGGCAGCACTCGAAGAGCTCGAACATCTGCGCGTTCCAGTCGGCGCCGCCGGGACCGGTCGTCGTCGTCCAGATGCCGACGCCCGCCGCGCGCGAGGCGGCGTCGAGGCGGCGCGCGAGCTCCTCGGCGTGGCGCAGGTGCTCGACGCGCTCGGTCATGTCGAGCGCCACGCCGAGGAAGGCGATCGCCTCTCCGGCGTCGTTGCGCTCGACGACGCGGCGCGACAGCACGTAGCGCCAGGTGCCGTCGGCGCGGCGATAGCGCGCTTCCATGTCAACCGGCCCGGTCGCGGCGAGCGCGGCCTCGGCCGACTGCAGGACGAGCGGGATGTCGTCGGGGTGGATGAACGAGCGCACCTCGTCGATCGAGAGTCCTTCCGGCCGCGGCGCCATGCCGAGGAGATCGAAGGCGCGGTCGCTGTAGTACATGCGGCCGGTGCGCAGGTCGTGGCGCCAGATCGCGATCTTGCCGAGCTCGACGGCCATCTTGAGCTGCGCGTTGACGTCGCTCAGCGCGCGCGCCGCGTCGTAGGCCTCGGTGTCGTCGACCATCACGCCGAGGGCGCGGTCGGGCGTGCCGCGCGGGCCGTTGCGCACTTCCCACTGCGAGTGGATCCAGCGCGTGCGACCGTCGGGCTGGATGACCCGGAAGCGCTGTGCATAGCGGCCGGCGCGGCGCGCCGACTCCGCATAGATCATGCGCACGCGGTCTTCCGGGTGGATGTGCTCGATGGCTTCCGGAAAGCTCGGTGTTCCGCTCGCCGGGTCGAGCCCCCAGAAGCGGAACACGTGTTTGTCCCAGCGGCCTTCGCCCGACGGAATCCGGCGTTCCCAGATGCCGAGCCGGCCGAACTCCTGCGCCGTCTCGAGCAGCTCTTCCTGCCGGCGTGCGCGCTCGCCGAGCGCGTGGGCGCGCGTGATGTCGACGAGGGTCCAGAGGATGCAGCCGGCCAGGCGCGAGGAGTGAGCCTCGACCCAGCACGACTCGCCGCTGGTGCCGCGCAGCTCGATGGTTCCTGAATCGAGGCCCTGCGAGCTCAGCATCCGCGCGATCGAAAGACGGCTCTCCGAGCCTGCTGCGCCGGGCGGCGTGAAGTCGAGCAAGGTGGCCGATGGCCGGCTCGGCAAGCCCGTGGCAAGGGCGAAGCGCTCGTTGCTCCAGAGCAGCAGGCCGGTGGCGTCGCTCACCGCGAGCAGGTCGCGGCTTTGCGCGACGAGCGCCTGAAGGAATTCGGCGGACAGGTCAGCCACGCCGCGATCGTACGCGGCCTCGCTCATGGATTGAACGGCCGCAACGCCCGCTCAGGCGTCAAGGTCCGTCGTTCGCGACCTGCAACACGAGCTTGCCGAAGTTCTCGCCGTGAAAGAGCTTGAGGAGCGCTTCGGGGAAGGTCTCGATGCCGACGACGACGTCTTCCTTGCTCGTCATCCGACCGTCCTTCAGGTAGCCCGCGAGCTCGGCGATCGCCGCCGGGAAGCGCTCGGTGTAGTCGAACACGACCATACCTTCCATGCGCGCGCGATGCACGAGCAGCGAGAGGTAGTTCGCCGGGCCCTTGACGGCCTCGGTGTTGTTGTATTGGCTGATCGCGCCGCAGATCACGATGCGTGCGTGGCGGCGGATCTTTGTCAGCACCGCGTCAAGGATCTCGCCGCCGACGTTGTCGAAGTAGATGTCGACGCCATCGGGGCAGTGCGCCTTCAGGCCGTCGCGGATGGGGCCGGCCTTGTAGTCGATGCAGGCGTCGAAGCCGAGCTCCTTCACGACCCAGGCGCACTTCTCCGGACCGCCGGCGATGCCGACCGCGCGACAGCCCTTGATCTTCGCGAGCTGGCCGACGGTCTGGCCGACCGCACCGGCCGCGCCGGAGACGACAACGGTCTCGTCGGCCTTCGCCTGGCCGACATCCATCAGCCCGAAGTAGCCGGTCATGCCCGGCATGCCGAGGACGTTGAGCCACTGCGTGAGCGTGCCGACGCTCAGGTCAATCTTGGCGAGCTCGCCGCGCGCGAGCTGCTTCTCGCCGAAGCTCGCGTATTCCTGAACGCCGAGCGCGCCGCTGACGCGGTCGCCGACCTTGAACGTCGGACTCTCGGAGGCGACGACGACGCCAATGCCGCCCGCGCGCATCACAGCGTCGATCGCGACCGGCGGGATGTAGCTGCGCGCGTCGTTCATCCAGCCTCGCATGGCAGGGTCGAGCGAGAGCGAGAGCGTCTTGACGAGAACGCCGCCGGCCGACGGCGCATCGACCGGCTCGGCGGTGAAGCTCCATTCGGCGCGCGTCGGCAGGCCGACCGGGCGACGGGCGAGTCGAACCTGGTGGTTTGTGAGTGAGGCGAGGGTGCTCATCGATGACTCCGGACGTCGGTTCGGCGAATGCTACTGCGCGACCGGGTGGCTGCACCCGGGCGTGTCGCGGACGAAAAAAAGCCGCGGTCGAAACCGCGGCCCTTCTTCTGGAGCAGGAAGGTCAGGCGAGGACGCGGATGTTCGCGGCCTGCAGACCCTTCTGACCCTGCTTCACTTCGAATTCGACGCGCTGGTTCTCGGCGAGCGTCTTGAAACCATTGCCCTGGATGTCACGGAAGTGAGCGAAGAGGTCGGCGCCGCCCGCGTCTTGCGCGATGAAGCCGAAGCCCTTGCTTTCGTTGAACCACTTCACGGTTCCGGTTTGGGTCGTCATAAAAAATATCCTGTCTACGATTGAAATGAATGCGCAGCAACATGCGGCGCATGCAGCGACACTCAAGAACCGATCAGGGGGATTTCAAGCGCCCACCGCGAGGACCGCGGGGGTAGAACAAGAATCACGAACAACCACTGTCTTGCGTATAACTGTGCCATTAATGTACACGACCCTGCCCCGCAGCGTTGGTTGCAAGGAGGAATGATCGCGATGACCGAGACGAATGCTTCGACCGACAAGACCTGGCAGCACGACGGCGTGCGCGTCGTTCCTGCCGACCGACTCGACGCCAACACCGCGCAGACGCCCGGCATGGACCGGAAGGCCGCGATCAACTTCGCGCGCGTCGGTGCGCAGAAGCTCTGGGCTGGCACCGTCCACATCCATCCCGACGCGAAGACCGGCGCGCATCACCACGGGCCGCTCGAGAGCGTGATCTACGTCGTCAAGGGCCGGGCCCGCATGCGCTGGGGCAACAAGCTCGAGTTCACGGCCGAGGCCGGGCCGGGCGACTTCATCTACGTACCGCCGTACGTGCCGCACCAGGAGATCAACGCGAGCCCGACCGAGACGCTCGAATGCGTGCTCTGCCGCAGCGATGGCGAGGCTGTGGCGGTGAGCATCGACATCGAGCCGGTCGAAAAGCCGATGAACGTGCGCTGGATCGATCCCACGCATCCCGAAGGCTGAGATGTCGCTGCGCCTCTCGGTCCTCGATCAATCGGTCTCGCTCGCCGGCAGCAGCGAAGATGCCGCGATCCGCGACACGCTCTCGCTCGCCGTCGATTGCGAGCGGCTCGGCTACTCGCGCTTCTGGGTCAGCGAGCACCACGGGCTGCCGACGATCATCGGCAGCGCGCCGGAGATCCTGATGGCGGCGATCGCGGCGCGCACGTCGACGATCCGCATCGGCAGCGCCGGCGTCATGCTGCCGCACTACAGCGCGCTCAAGGTGGCCGAGCAGTTCCGCGTCCTCGAGGCGCTCGCGCCGGGCCGCATCGATCTCGGCGTCGGCCGCGCGCCCGGCGGCGACATGCGCACGGCGCGCGCGCTCAACCCGAACGCCAGCCACGCGGCCGACGACTTCCCGGCGCAGGTGCGCGACCTGCTCGCGTGGACCGGCGCGGGCACGCATGCCGGCATCACCGCGCATCCGCTCGGACCGCATGCGCCCGAGATCTGGATCCTCGGCAGCTCCGACTACGGCGCGCAGCTCGCGGCGCACTTCGGCTTGCCGTACGCGTTCGCCTATTTCTTCACCGACGGCCAGGGCGCGGAGCAGGCGATGGCGCTGTATCGGCGCCTCTATCAGCCGAGCGAGCGCCATCCGAAACCGCAGGCGACGCTCTGCATCTGGGCGCTCGTCGCCGCGAGCGACGAGGAGGCGCAGCATCTCGCGCTCTCCCGCGACCGCTGGCGCATCGACCGCGGCCGCGGCGTGCTCGGACCCCTGCAATCGCCCGACGTCATCGCCGCGCGCGGCTTCGATGCGGCCGAAGAGCAGGGCCTCGAAGGGATGCGCGCGCGTGCCTTTGTCGGCTCGCCGAAGACGGTCGCCGAGAAGATCGGGCGGTTGATCGATGCGTTCGAGCTCGACGAGGTCGTCGTCAACACCTGGGCGCACGACCCAGCGGTGCGGCGCACGTCCTATGCGCTGCTGGCCGAGGCCTTCGCGCTCAGGGGCTCGACCGCCCGTACGTGAATCGGCGCCAGGCGAACTCGAGCGGGCCGAAGCGGTACCGCGACAGCCACCAGGCGCTGAGTGGCAGCTGCACGGCGAGGAACAGCACGACGGCGATGAGCGATTCGGTCGCAGGCCCGACGCTGTCCCACCAGCCCAGGCCCCAGCCGTAGAAGAGCGACGTGGCGAGTGCGGTCTGCAGCAAGTAGTTGGTGAGCGGCATGCGGCCCGCGAGCGCGAGTGGACGCAGCCAGCGCGGCAAGGCGCCGTTGCCGACGACGCGCAGGACGGTGAGCGCATAGAACGCGGCGAGCGCGGCTCTTCCCCACGTCCGGGCGAGCACCGCCACCACGTCGACGGTCTCGAGGTCGCTGGCCGGCGCGAAGGTCGAGATCGACGTCGCCACGACCGCGATCGCGATCGCGACCCGTTGCAGGCGGGCGAGCGCTGCATCGTTCATCGCCGGATGGCGCGGCCAGCCGTGCCGGCCGAGGACGACGCCGGCGAGGATGCCGGTGGCCATCTGCACGTAGAACGAGGCGTACGCGAACAGGCCGAGCGGCGAGCCATAGCTCCATGCGAAAAGACGTGCCGTCTCGGCGACGGCATCGCGAAACGACCCGTGGCCGAAGGCGAGATCGTTCGATGCCTGCCACTGCTCGTACTGGAACGCGGCGACCGTCTCGCGGCCAGCCGTGAACAGCAGCGGCCGGATCGACTCGATCAGCGCCGGTGCGACGAGGCACGCGGCGACGAGCGCGACAAGCGTGCGGTCCGACAGGCGCCGCGCCGGCAGCAGCGCGAAGCCGAGCACGGCGTAGACGACCAGCACGTCGCCGGGCCAGAGGACGATGGCGTGCACAAGCCCGACGACGAGCAGGAAGCCGAGGCGGCGCACGAACATGCGCGCCGGCCGCTCGGGATCGGCGGCACGCCCGAGCCGCGAGGCACGCGCCGACTCGTCGCGCTCGAGGCGCGTCATCTGCAGCGTGAAGCCGATGCCGAACAGCAGTCCGAAGAGCAGGTTGAACTTGCCGGCGAAGAGCAGGTCGCGCAGCGCCGCGGCCACGAGATCGATCGTGCTCGGCTCGGCCTTCGGCGCAGCGAAGAGAGAGTGCGCGAATCCGGGCATGTTCATAATCAAGATGCCCAGCAAGGCGAAGCCGCGCATCACGTCGAGCGCGGCGGCCCGCTCGCTCGCGGGAAGGGGCGCGTCGACGTCGTCACCGGTCGAGTTGGCGGCTGGGCTCACGAGGGCGACGGTATCGCATGCGGCCCCAACGCCGCCACACGGAGGATTTCGATGTTCGAGACCGCGATCGCGGGCAGCCTGCCGAAACCGTCCTGGCTTGCCGAGACCGAAAAGCTCTGGCCCGAATGGAAGTCGAGCGGCGCCGAGCTCGCGCGCGCCAAGGCCGACGCGACGCTCGTCTGGCTCAAGGTCCAGGAAGACGCCGGCATCGACATCGTCGGCGACGGCGAGCAGTCGCGCCAGCACTTCGTGCACGGCTTTCTCGCGCGTATCGAAGGGATCGACTTCGAGCACAAGGTGTTGATGGGCATCCGCAACAACCGCTACGACGCGATGGTGCCGCAGGTCGTCGGGCCGCTGCGCCTCGCGGGGCGGGTCCACGATGTCGAAGCCCGCCTCGCACGCTCCCACACGACCAAGCCGCTGAAGTTCACGCTACCTGGGCCGATGACGATCGTCGACACCGTCGCCGATCGCTACTACGGCGAGGGGAAAGAAGGCCGCATCAAGATGGCCTTCGCATTCGCCGAGCTGCTGAACCAGGAAGCGCGCGCGCTTCAGGCCGACGGCGTCGACATCGTCCAGTTCGACGAGCCGGCGTTCAACGTCTACATGGCCGATGCCGCCGAGTGGGGCGTCGCTGCGCTCGAGCGCGCCGCCGATGGGCTGAAGTGCAAGACGGCCGTGCACATCTGCTACGGCTACGGCATCAAGGCCAACGTCGACTGGAAGGAGACGCTCGGGGGCGAATGGCGCCAGTACGAGCAGGTGTTTCCCGCGCTCGCGAAGAGCTCCATCGACCAGGTTTCGCTCGAGTGCTTCCACTCGCACGTCCCGGCCAAGCTGATGCGGCTCCTCGACGGCAAGGACGTGATGGTCGGCGTCATCGACGTCGCCTCCGACGCGATCGAGACGCCCGAGGAGATCGCCGACACGATCGGCGAGGCGCTGCGCTTCGTGCCGCGCGAGCGCCTCTTTCCCTGCACCAATTGCGGCCTCGCGCCGATGCGCCGCGAAGTCGCCGAAGCGAAGCTCGCAGCCTTGGCGCAAGGCGCGGCGCTCGCGCGCGAGCGCTACGGGCGATGACAGCAACGCACCTCGGCGTGCCGACGACCGAGCCCGGCGGACTCGCCGACGCGCTCGCCGTGCGCGGCCATGCGCTGCTCGCGCCCGACGCCTTCGCGCGTTTCGCCGGCGCGACGCTCGACGAGCTCGACGCGCTCCGACCGTCGTGGAGCGCGCTGCCGCCCGACGCGCATCTGAAGGACGGCGGCCACTACAGGCGCCGTCGTCACGCGAGCTTCGTCGTCGACGCGGACTCGGCGCGCCTCGTGGCGCAGCGCGCCCATTGGCAGCCGGTCGAATACAACGCGCTGCACGGCGGCATCGAGCGCTGGTTCGAGCCGATCGACGAGGCGGTGCTCGCAGCGCCGGCGTGGCGCCGGATGCTGCTCTCGTTCGCCGCGCTGGCGTCGACGCGGATGGGTGTGCAGCCGTGGTACGTCGAGGCGCACCAGTTCCGTATCGACACCACCGACGGCATCGGCCGGCCGACTCCCGAAGGCGCGCACCGCGACGGCGTCGACTTCGTTGCCGTCGTGCTGGTCGAGCGCGCCGGCATCAAGGGAGGCGAGACGCGCGTCTTCGCCGCCGACGGTCCCGAGGGCCTGCGCTTCACGATGCTCGAGCCTTGGACGACGCTCGTCCTCGAAGACGCCCGCGTCGTCCACGAGAGCACGCCGATCCAGCCGCTCGAGGGCGTTGGTCACCGCGATACGCTCGTCCTCACCTATCGCGCCCGCGGCTTCCAGGGTCCCGCCGCGATCTGATGCGCGGCTTCATCGACAAGGAGATCTCGGCATGTCCCAGCTCGACGCCTACCTCACCTTCGACGGCAACTGCGCCGAGGCGATGCGCTTCTACGAGCGCGTCCTCGGCGGGAAGATCGAGATGATGATGAAGATGTCCGAGTCGCCGATGAAAGACCAGTGCGGTCCGGGCGACGGCGACCGGATCATGCATTCCTCCCTCAAGGTCGACGGCCGTCTCCTGATGGGCTCGGATGCGATGGGCGGCCAGCCGTACACGCCGAAGGCCGGTTTCGCGCTGTCGCTTGTCTATCCGACGGTGGCCGCGGCGCGGGCCGTCTTCGATCGCCTTGCCGAAGGCGGCAAGGTCGACATGCCGATGGACAAGACCTTCTGGGTCGAGGCCTTCGGCATGGTGACCGACCGGTTCGGCACGCCGTGGATGGTCAACGGCGGCGCCGCGACGATGTAGCCGCCGGCCGCATCGCAACGCAACGGAGTCGCCCATGTGGAAGATCGTGATCCTCGTCCTCGTCGTCCTGGTGGTCGGCGTGCTGGTCATCGCGTCGATGCGGCCGAACGACTTCTCTGTGCAGCGCAGCGTCAGCATCCAGGCGCCGCCAGAGAAGATCTTTCCCATGATCGATGACTTCCGCCAATGGCCGGCGTGGTCGCCGTGGGAAAAGCTCGATCCGACGATGAAGCGCACGCTGAGCGGCGCGGCGAGCGGCGTCGGCGCTGTCTACGCCTGGGACGGCTCGGGCAAGGTCGGCGCCGGCCGCATGGAGATCAAGGAGGCGATGGTGCCGTCGAAGATCGGCATCCAGCTCGACTTCATCAAGCCCTTCGAGGGCCACAACATCGCCGACTTCACGCTCGCGCCGAACGGCCAGTCGACCGAGGTGATCTGGCGGATGCACGGCCCGGCGCCCTTTGTCTCCAAGCTGATGGGCCTGTTCTTCGACATGGACATCATGGTCGGCAAGGACTTCGAAGCCGGCCTTGCCAACCTCAAGGCCGCAGCCGAGAAGTGATCCGGCGGAGGTCGGCGACGCGTCAGCCGGCCTGCAGCGCGGCGAGTACCTGCGTCGCGCGCGGGATCGGCGCCACCGCGCCGAAGCCTTCCGTCGATAGCGCCGCGGCGACCGCCGCGTAGCGCCCGGCGCGCTCGAGGTCGTCGCCGGCAACCAGGCGGGCGACGAAGGCGCCACCGAACACGTCGCCGGCGCCGGTCGCGTCGACCGGCCGGCAGCGATGCGGCGCGATGCGCACGCGACGATGCGCGTCGGCGATCCAGGCGCCAGCGGCGCCGGTCTTCAATGCGACGACGCCGGCACCGAGGCGCAGGCAATGGTCGATCAGTGCCTCCGGCTCGACGAGGCCGGTGATCGCGGCGAGATCGTCGTGGCTCGGCAGGCAGATGTCGCTCTGCGCGATGACGGCGCTCATCACGCGGCGGGCGCGCGCCACCGGCCAGAGCTTCAGGCGCAGGTTGGTGTCGAAGGAGACGCGCACGCCGGCGTTGCGGGCGATGGCAATGGCGGCGAGCCCGGCGTCGCAGGCGGTCTTCGAGATCGCGAGCGAGATTGCGGACAAATGCAGGACGCTCGCGCTCTCGATCGCGGCGCGCGGCAGCATCGCCGGCCCGAGCCTGCTCGCCGCCGAGCCGCGGCGAAAGAAGCTGAAGCGGTGGCCGTCGGCATCGTGGGTCACGAAATAGATCGCGGTGAACGCCTTCGGGTCGATTGACACGCAGGTCTGGTCAACCTCTTCCTCGCGCCACAGAGCGCGCAGCATCGCGCCGTACGCGTCGTCACCGAGAGCGGAAACGTAGCCGACGTCCGCGCCCTGTCGCGCCGCCGCGATCGCGAAGTTCGAGGTGTCGCCGCCGAAGCCCTGCAGGTACAGCTTGCCGCCGTCGGCGCCGGTCTGGTTGAACTCGACCATCGGCTCGCCGATAGCGAGGATGCGGCCTGCTCTCACGGCGCGGTCGCGCGCTCCCCGAGTAGCGTGCGGCGCATGAACATCACCATGGCGTAGAACTGGTAGTCGGCGTTCTCCTTGCGCGCGAAGCCGTGGCCTTCGTTCTCGGCGCGCAGATACCAGACCGGCGTGCCTTGCTGGCGCACCTTCGCGACGATCTGCTCGGCCTCGGTGTAGGTCACGCGCGGATCGTTCCTGCCTTGCACGACGAAGAGCGGCTTGCTGATCGTCTCGGCGTTGTTGAGCGGCGCGGTGCGCAGCATGAACTCGCGCATCGCCGGATCGCGCTCGTCGCCGTACTCGACGCGGCGCAGGTCGCGTCGATAGCTCTCGGTGTTCTCGAGGAAGGTGACGAAGCTGGAGATGCCGACGACGTCGATCGAGCCGGCGATGCGGTCGGCGTAGTGCGTCGAGACCGCCAGGCTCATGTAGCCGCCGTAGCTGCCGCCGCTGACCATCACGCGCGACGCGTCGAGCCCGGGTTGGCGTGCGATCCAGTCGAGCAGGGCGCCGATGTCCTTGACCGAGTCCTCGCGCTTCATGCCGTTGTCGAGCGAGAGAAAGGTCTTGCCGTAGCCCGACGAGCCGCGCACGTTCGGCCGCAGGACGGCGATGCCGAGCTCCTCGATGAAATAGTTCGTGCGGCCGAGGAAGCCGAAGCGCGCCTGCTCCTCGGGGCCGCCGTGGATATCGACGAGCACCGGTCGCGGCCCTGCGAAGCGCGCCGGCGGCCGGCTCAGGAGGCCGGAGATTTCGCGCCCGTCGAAGCTCGGCCAGCGCACGATCTCCTGGCTGCCGAAGGTCGCGAGGTCGACGCCGGCCGGCGCGAACGGCGCGGTCCAGCGCTGGACCGCGCCGTTCGCCGGGTCGAGGATGCCGATCGTGCTCGGGCTGCGGTTGTCGAGGTAGGTCACGGCCAGAAGCGGCAGGCGCGGATGGAAGTGCGCCTGCGCGACGCTGCCGCCGGCGACGTGCGGGCTCGGCAGCTCGTCGAAGGTGTCGGCGTCGAAGAAGCGCAATTCGCTCTTGCCCTCGACGTTGGCGCGGATCGCGAGCAGCCGCCCGCTGGCGTCGAGGCTGACGCTCTCGATGTCCCACGCGATCTTCCGGCTGATGCGCTGCAGGCGCGCGTCGGCGAGGCGATAGAACATCAGCTCGCGGAACTCGCCGGCGCGGTCGCCGAGGACGAAGAAGCCCGAGTCGTCCTTCTTCCACACCTGCGCGAGATGCGTCGCCGCGGGCTGGCCGGCAGCGGGCAGCACCTGCTTCAAGGCGCCGCTCGCGACGTCGAGCAGCCAGACCTGCGATTCGGTCGCCGACAGCTCGTTGCTGAGCGCGATCTGTCCGTCGCTCCACGAGACACCGCCGACCGACCAGCCGCCGCCGGGCAGGTCGGCGAGACGCCTTCGGCTCTCCGGATGCATCGGGTCGATGAGCGTCAGCCGTTGCCGGATCGTGTCCCGGCGACCCGTGTCGGCCGTGCGATCGAGCGGCAGGGAAAGATAGAGGAGCGCGCTCGAACGATGCAGCCAGCGTTGCAGATCGTGGCGCTCGCCGGGCTCGCTGAGCTGCGTCGCCTGACGCGTTGCGAGGTCGAGGCGATAGACCTGTGCCGCTTCGTCGCCGCCCTGGCTGCGCTCGAACACGATGTAGCTGCCTGCGATCGGTTCGTAGCTGGCGTTGCGCACCGTCTCGGCGGAGTCAGTGAGCGGCTCGGGCTCGGTGAGCGGCGTGGCGAGGCGACAGATCTGCGTCGTGCTCGCGCCGGCCTGTCGATACGACACGAGCATCTCGCGCTTGGTCGGATGCCAGTCGACGAAGCGGTGACCACGGAAGTCGTTGTAGCGCGCGACGTCGTCGGCGATGCTGACCGGCAGCGGCGGGATGCCCTGGACGACGAGGTTGGCGTTCGGGACAAGGACGTCGCCGGCTGGCGTCTCGGAGACGGCGGCGGTGGATGCGACGACGGGCGCGCGCGGGGCAGGAATCGGCGCGCATGCGCCGAGCAGACTTGCCGCGATCGATGCGACGGCGGTGAAAGAGTGGAAACCTTGCGTGGCCATCGGGCGCTGTGCCAACGTTGCGCCGAGAATGCAGCGCGTGATTGTGGCGCAGCGAGCCCGATCGCCACGGCAATCCCGGATCGGTCGTTCGACGCGCGCGCTCAGGCGCGCGTCACCGCACGGCGTCGACCCGGATCAGGCGGCGTAAGCGAGCTGCGGAGTCTGCGGCTGGATGCCGGCGATCGTCCATTCGCGGCTGCCGTCGGCCGGCTTGACGAGATGCCAGACCTCGTCGAAGGGCTCGGCCGCAGCGCCGACCTGCTCGCGGATCAGGCCGTGGAAGCGGACGCTGACGATCTGGCGCTCATCCTCGCGCACGACGTCGAGCACCTCGGCATCGACGCGCTCGACGTCGGTCTGCTGCGCCGTGGCGCCGCGTTCCTGCAGATCGACCTTCAGGTGCGCGAACATCTCCGGCGTCGTGAACGCGCGCAGGTCGCCCTGGTCGCCGCTGTCGTTGGCGGCCTGGAGGCGGATGAAGATCATCTTCGCGATGCGCTCGAACGCGGGCGCGTCGAAGTCGGTGGGAAGGCGCGCGGCAGTGACCGGAGCCGCGGTGGCGGCGAGCGACGCGCCAACGGAGGCCAGCTCACGCGGGATGTCGCTTCCTGTCTGCAGGCCCCGGAACTGCGCCGGCCGCTCGTCAGGGAACGACACCGGTGTCTTGGGAACCGGAGCGCCGGCGCCGGCGAGCTGCATGCCGCCGTTCGCCACCGTCGGAGTCGACGGCATGAACCGACGCATCAGGAAGCGGATCAGGGCGAAGCCGACGACTGCCAGCAACACCATCATGATGATGTTGCCGAACGCGGCGCCGAAGCCGAGGTGGCTCATCAGCGCGGCGATGCCGAGGCCGGCGGCCAGACCGGCGATCGGACCGAGCCACGAGCGCTTGGGTGCGGCCGCGGCGGCCGTCGGGGGAACGGCAGCGGGTTGGGCGGTCGGCGTGGCAGGACGCGCAGGCAGCGCTTCGGGCGCCGCGCGCGGCGGAACGCTGCGCTGCATGCCGACGGCGCCACCGCCGCCGAGGCGGCGCGCTTCGGCGACGATCGGCAATGTCGCGGTCGACGCGACCACGAGGGCGAGGGCGAGGGCGAGTGATCTCATGCGTGTCTCCTGCGACGTTCGCGGCGCGAGTCGAGCTTCGTGATCATACGGGCCGGGAATGACCCCAACGCATGTGCGGCTCGCGAGTCGCGTTGCAAGAGTCCGCGGCCGGCGACGCGGTTGTCGTTGCGCCACGGCGCGATTGACCGTCGACGCCGCAGCGTGCAGACTCACGCTCCGATGCATTCCCGCGCATCTTCTCGACTGCGAGCGATCGGCGCTCGCGCGAGCCACGCCGCGAAGGAGACAGCCATGACCTCGATCACGCATCCTCCTGTCGTTGTCGCCGCCGTTCGCGCGCGCGCCTGACCCGCCGTTTTCCGGTTCGCCCGGGCGCATTCGCGCTCGTCCTTCCCCAGAGATCTCCGACGTCCGGCGCCACGCGCAACGTGCGCGGCTGACGCGTTCCCGTTCGCCATTCCGGCCGAGCGCGCTGTCGCGTGTTCGGCCCGTCGTCGACCTGCGGTCGACGCACGCGCAACAAGATTCGGATCTTCCATGCATCACTTTAATTTCTCACGCCTGCAAGGCATCGGTCTCACGCCCGAGCTCGCCGATCGGGCCCATGCCGCTTGCGCCGATCTTTCAACCGGCGCTCGGATCGAATTGCTGCGCGTCACCGCCGTGCACCGCGAGACCATGCGCCTGCACGACGGCAGCGCCGAGCGGCCGGCGCGCGTTATCGCACGGCTGCTGCGCGACGGCTTCGACGACGCGTCGGCGCTCGCCGTCGGCGACTGGGTGCTCGCCGTCGACGACGGCGGGGCATGCCGAGTGCATGCACGCGTCGCGCCGATCTCGCACATCGCGCGGCGCGACGGCGACGGCAGCCGCCACCCGGTCGTCAGCAACGTCGACCATGCGCTCGTCGTCATGGGCCTCGACGACGACTTCAATCCGCGCCGCCTCGAGCGCTATCTGGCGCTCGTGCACGCGAGCGACGTCGCGCCGCTCGTCGTGTTGACGAAGGCCGATATCGCCGCGGCCGATCCTGCGTGGCGCGACGAGCGCATCGCCGGACTGCGCGAACGGATCGCGGACTTGCCGGAGCTTTTCGTCGTCGACGCCACCGATGCGGCGACGGCGGAGAAGTTCGCGGCAGTCTGCGGCGTCGGTCGCACGCTCGTCGTTCTCGGCTCGTCGGGCGCGGGCAAGTCGACGCTCACCAACACGCTGCTCGGACGAGCCGTGCAGGACACGGGCGCGGTGCGCGAGAACGACGGTCGCGGCATGCACACGACGACGGCGCGGACGCTGCATCACCTGCCCGGCGGCGGCTGCATCATCGACACGCCGGGCCTCAGGACGCTGCGGCCCGACGGTGACGAACGCACGCTGCTCGCGAGCTTCGGCGATGTCGCGTCGTTGTCGGCGCACTGCCGCTTTCGCGACTGCAGCCACGACAGCGAGCCCGGCTGCGCGGTGCGCGAGAGCGTCGCGCGTGACCGACTCCAGAACTTCCAGAAGATGCTGCGCGAGACGCGTCGCGACACCATGACCTGGGTCGAGCGTCGGCAGCAGCTCTCGGCGTGGAAGTCGCGCGGCCAGGAGGCGCGCGTGCGGATGAAGCTGAAGCGGGAGGGAGGCTAGCGATCCGGCGCGGCCGTCGTCAGCTGGTCGCGCGTCGCCAGGCCGGGAAGAGCCGCGTCCACGCGGCCGCGACGAGCGAGGTGCCGACGCCGCCGAGACCACCGAGCACACCGAGCCCACCGAGCCGACCGAGCCGACCGAGCCGACCGGCCCGAACCACGCCGCCGTCACGCCCGACTCGAACTCGCCGAGCTGGCTGCTCGCGCCGATGAAGACCGAGTTGACGGCGCTGACGCGGCCGCGCATCTCGTCGGGCGTGTCGAGCTGGACGAGCGACTGGCGGATGACGACGCTCACCATGTCGGCGCCGCCGGAGACGACGAGCGCGACGAGCGCGACGAGCGAGAGCACGAAGGAGGTCGACAGGCCGAACACGATCGTCGCGGCGCCGTAGACCGCGACGGTCGAAAGCAGCACCGCGCCGGCGCAGCGCGCGACGG
>Ga0123338_10000360_pt1 | contig 47171 bp, 53 predicted proteins | sample grotaG_FD_89793 | JGI IMG/M metagenome (GOLD analysis project Ga0123338, IMG submission 89793) | Glacier valley bacterial and archeal communities from Borup Fiord, Nunavut, Canada, to study Microbial Dark Matter (Phase II) -... | ecosystem: Environmental > Aquatic > Freshwater > Ice > Glacier ... | reverse complement strand
TACAGGCCTTTTACTTCGACAAGGGCTACATCAACGTCAAGCTCGGCAAGCCCGTCCTCGAGCTGTCCGGCGACAAGCAATACCTCTACATCACCATCCCCATCGACGAAGGGCAGCCGTTCCATATCGGCAAGATCGACTTCAAGGGCGAGATGCTCCGCAGTCGAGATCAGATGTTCAAGATCATGCAGGTCAAGAACGGCGACAGCTTCAGCCGCACCCGCCTCGGGCAGGACATCCAGAAGCTGAACGACATCTACAAAGATGCCGGCTACGCCTACGTCAACATCCAGCCGCTCACCGCCATCGACGGCGACAAGCGCATCGTCGACATCACCTTCGACGTGCAAAAAGGCAACCTCGTCTACTTCGGCAAGATCAAGGTCATGGGTAACACCAAGACGCGCGACAAGGTCATCCGTCGCGAGCTGCGCATCTACGAAGGCGACCTCTACAACCAGACGCAGCTCGACCGCAGTAAGCGCCTCGTGCAGGCACTCGGCTTTTTCGAGCGCGTCGAGCAGTCGCAAAAGGCGCAAGAAGGCAACCCCGACAAGATCGACGTCAGCTTCGAAGTCACCGAGCGCGCGACGGGAACGTTCCAGATCGGCGCTGGCTTCTCGTCGGTGGAGAACTTCATCGGCCAGGCGCAGGTGGCGCAGAACAACCTCTTTGGCCATGGGACGTCGCTGCAGCTGCAAGCGCAGATCTCGAGCCTTCGGCAGTTATTTTCGGTTCGCTATGTGGACCCGTATTTCCTCGACACCAAGCTGACGTTTGCGTTTTCGGCCTACAACTCGCTGCTGTTCTATCCGTCGTTCAACCGGACTTCACGCGGCGGCGATCTGACGTGGGGCTATCTCTTCGGCGATCATGTGCGCGTCTTCGGCACGTACAAGCTGGAGAACGTGCAGGTCAAACAGAACCAGGCTGGCATCAACTTCGGCGGCTTCGGCGCGGCGGCGCAGTTGGCACCTGGCACCATCTCCAACCTGTTCCGCTCCGGCTGGACGTCGTCGATCAAGCTGGCCATCAACTACGACTCGCGTGACGACCGCCAGTTCCCGAAGAAGGGTATGTTCCACTCGTTGTCGCTGGAGTTCGCCGACCCGATCATCGCGTCGGAGTCTGTCTTCTTGCGCGCCGCCGGCTTCTTGCGCTTTTACCAGCCGATCTGGGGCCCGTTCATCTTCCGCACCAACATCGAGGCCGGCTACATCTTCAGCCGCTCGTCGCAGGGTGTGCCCATCTACGAGCGCTATTTCCTTGGCGGCGTGAATACGATCCGTGGCTTCAACCTGTTTGCGCTCGGGCCGAGGGTCAAGGTCCCCGGCCAGGCGGATCCGAACTCGCCTCTCTCCGAGTTCAACATCGGCGGCAACTTGCAGCTGATCTTGAACATGGAGATCGAGTTCCCGATCTTTGCTGCGGTGCAGATCAAGGGCGTCATCTTCTTCGACGCTGGCAACGCGTACAACACCGAGACGGCCAAATACTGCACCTCGCCGTTCTCCGCCTCCGACACCCGGGAGGTGCAGTACCCGTGCACGCCTTACCCGACGTTCACAAATCTGAGGTACGCGGTCGGCTTTGGGTTCCGCTGGGTCTCGCCCATTGGTCCCCTACGGTTTGAATGGGGTATTCCCCTCAACCGTCAGCCTGGTGAGGATCCCATCGTGTTCCAGTTCACGATTGGCAATTTCTTCTAGTCGTTGTATCGCAACCTGACTTTTACAGACCACCGGAGACAAGCTCACATGGCGCGTTCGCAGATGCAGATTCTGGCCTTCTCCCTTCTGAGCCTGGCACCGTCGCTGGCTTTCGCCGAAAAGTTCGCCTACGTCGACCTCCAGCGCGCGCTGGAAGAGACCGACGACGGCAAAAAGGCCAAGGCCAAGCTGAAGAGCGACTTCGAGCGCAAGCAGAAGGAGCTCAACGACAAGCAGGAAGATCTCAAGAAGCTGAAGGAAGAGATCGACAAGAAGCTGCCGATGATGAAGCCCGAGGCCGCCGCCGCCGAGCAGAAGAAGCTGCAAGAGCGCTTCCTCGAGCTGCAGAACATCTATGCCCGTCTGCAGAAGGACCTCTCCGACAAGGAGCAGCAGGCCACTGCCGGCATCTTCCAGAAGCTGCAGGCCGTCGTCGCCACCATCGCCGAGCGTGAGAAGTTCGCGCTCGTCTTCGAGAAGAACACCTCGGTGGTCTGGGGCCAGCTCAGCCTCGACATCACCAACGAAGTCATCCGCACCTACAATGCAGGCGGCAAGGGCAAGTGACGACCCCCGAGGGGGGCTTGTCGCTGCCCCTCGACGTCACTGCCATCGAGAAGATCCTGCCGCACCGCTACCCGTTCCTGCTCCTTGACCGGGTGGTGGAGCTGGACGGCGACCATGTCGTCGCGCTCAAGAACGTGTCTGCCAACGAGCCGTTTTTCCCGGGACATTTTCCCGGGCGGCCCGTCATGCCTGGTGTGTTGATCGTCGAGGCCATGGCGCAGGCGGGTGCGGTGCTGGCGCTGACCCAGGTCGCTGCTGGAGCCGCGCCGCGGCCGGTCTATTTCATGGCGCTCGACAAGGTCAAGTTCCGCAAGATGGTCGTGCCAGGTGATCAACTGCGCCTGGAGGTGGTGCCGCTGCGCAAGGGCGGCGCCATCTGGAAGATGCGCGGCGAGGCCAAGGTCGACGGCCAGGTGGTGTGCGAGGGGGAATTCCTGGCCACCATGGGCAAAGCTGGCTGAGTGATGCGCGTTGGGGTCTTGATCTTGTGTGTGGTCGCTGCTGGTTGCGGCGATCGCCGTAAGCCGATCAGCCGTCGCGGCGACATGGGTCCGTCGGTGGTGGTCATCGATCCCCGCGTGCCGGACAAGCCCAGGCCACAGCCCACGTTGCCGCTCATCGACGAGCAAGAGCCCGACGACGATCTGGCGCACGCGCAGCCGATGGAGGCCGGCAAAGGCATCCGCGGCACCATCCGCGAGCCGTTGGCGGCGACGCCGTCCAAGAGCCGCAAGGAAGCCCGCCCCGTCGGTGACGAAGACTATTACTCCTTCGTTGACGTCGGGGACGGCGCCCGCACCGACGCCGGTGTCTCCTTTCGGGTGGCGCGCATCGAGCTCGAGGGAGTCCCCGGACTAGATCTCGGCCTCGAGATTCTCGACGGAGATGGCAAGCGGCTGTGGGCAGCCAACGACAACGCCGAGGGCAAGGGCGAGGTCATTCCCAACCTGGTGGTCGAGCCAGGCCGCACCTACTACGTCAAAGTTCGCTCGATCACCGCCAAGGCCGGCACCCAGCCTTACTCCCTGACGGTGGTCACTGCGCCGGCGTCGGCGGGCGAAGAGCGCGAGCCCAACGACGACGTCGCCCATGCCACCAATGTGGCCGGCGGCGACGCCACCGGCTACTACGGCAAGAAACGCGACGAAGACTGGCTGCGCTTTCAGCTCGGCGGTGGAGCGCCCGGATCGACGCTGCGGCTCGAGCTGAGCGGCGTCGAGGGGGTGGCTCCGGAGATGCGCATGCTGTCGGCGACGGGGGTCCTCATCGTCGACGCGCGTGGCGGTCGTGGTGAAGAGCTACGCCTGCGCAACGTCGGGCTCCCGTCGGGGCCGCTGACGCTGACGGTCCGCGCCGCCGAAGGTCGCAACACCGAGCTACGCTGGCTGCTCAAGACCACCGTCGAGGGCGCGCTCGACGGCGCCGAAAAAGAGCCCAACGAGACCGTGAACACCGCCACGCCGCTCGACGCCAACGTGGGTCGGGTGAGCGGCTTTCTGTGGCCCGGCGACGTGGATGTTTACAAGATCACCGGCGTGCCGGCCGGGTCGTTGGTCACCGCTTCCGTCGATGGGGTTCCCCGTGTCGACCTGCGCCTAGAGCGCCTCGGCAGCGACGGTCGGGTGCTGATGCGCGCCGACGAGTCGGGCTCGGATCGTGGCGAGACCCTGCCGCCCCTGCCCGGTAACGACCTCTATCTCCGCGTCAGTGCCCGCGCCCGCGATGTCGCTTTCGACGCGCCGTACACCCTGAGCGTCAGCGTGATGGCCGGAGCGGAAGATCTGGAGCTCGAGCCCAATGACACCATGGCGACGGCGACTCCCTGGCCGGCCACTGCAGCGTCGATGCGCGGCTATCTTGCGCCACGTGGCGACGAAGACTGGTATCGCCTGCTGGCGCCGGCCAGCGCCACCAAGCTCACCGTCGAGACCACCATGCCGGCCGGGCTGTCGGCCAACGTCCGCGTCGTCGACGAGTCGAAGGCACCGATCGGCCCGTCGCTGTCGGGTGGCCGTGCGGCAGGTCCCGTTCAGCCCGGTAAGACCTACTGGCTATCGGTCAAGGCCAACACCGACAAGCTTTCCAACCCGCGCGACCCCTACACCGTCACCGCCAAATTCGAATAGGTCATCCTCGCTCAGCGTGACAGGAAGAAGGCGGCGATGGCGGTGGCCAGCGTGGCCAGCGTGGCGGCGAGGACGATGTTGCGTGGGCCCGACGGTGCGGTCGGATCGGTCGGTAGAGGGCCCAGGGTGACGAGGAGGTCGCCGCGGTGAGAATCGTCGCCGCGGTAGACGCCTTCGGAGATGGCGGTCGGCGGCGGCATGACCGGCGCGCCGAGCTTGACTGCGCCCCAGCCGGCGAGTCGGATCACCGTGCCGCGACGGGAGTGGGGCGGGACGGAGATGCGCGCCTGCCCCTCTAGCCACGGCACGACCAGCTCGCCGCCGGAGTGCGCCAAGGCGGGGTCGATGGCAGCGACGGTGAGAAGATCGTCGCCTTTGCGGGTCAGCGTCGGATGCGGCGCGACCTGCAGCGCGATGTTGAGGTTTCCTGGCCCCGATCCATAGTCGTTGCCTTTGTCGGCGATGCGCACGATCTGGCCGTCAGCGACGCCGGCGGGCACGACCACTTCGATGCTCGAGGTCTGGGACACGCGGCCGTTGCCGCGGCACGAACCGCAGACACTGGTCCAGACCTGCTTTTTGCCGCGGCAGCGATGGCAGGGCTGGGTCATGACCACGAAGCCGGCCGACGATTGCAACAGGCCCTTGCCCCCGCAGGCACTGCATGGGCCCGCCGTCGCACCCGGTGCGCCCCCCGTCGCGTTGCAGTCGCCGCAGGGACCCTCCGACGAGAATTCGATCTGACGCTTGGCCCCATGTGCCGCCTCGACGAGCGAGATGGACACCATCAACAGCGTGTCGCCGCTGGCTGCGGCCTCTCCCTGGCCGAAGAAGTCGCCAAAGATCTGGTAGAGCTGATCGAGGTTGACGGGCGGCGGCATGGACTCCTGAAGCCTACGCGATCCGAGGCCCATTCTTGCAGGCGACATAGAGGTCCGCCGCCGCCGCAGCGACGGCAGCCAGGCTCGGTTGACCGAGGCAACTGCGGATGCCGGCCGGCCGCGCCCCCGCCCCCGCGACCTCGGCCAGCCTCGAAAGGTCGACCCCGCCCAGGGCGAAGACCGGCATGGCAGCGACTGTAACGGCACGACGCAAGGTATCGACACCGACGGGGGCGCCATACGCGGCCTTGGATGGCGTCGGCCAGACCGGTCCGAACGCGACATAGTCGGCGCCGGCGGCCGCTCGGACCTCGTCGAGAGAATGGGTGCTGACGCCCACCAGCAGCGACGGGCCAGCTCGCCGCGCAGCGGCCACCGAGAGGCCGTTGGCGGGCACATGGACGGCGTCGGCCCAGACGGCGACGGCCACATCGACGCGATCGTTGACGACCAACAGGGCCCGCTCGCGGGTGACATCTCTGAGTGCGCGTCCAGCGACGACCAAATCCCGCGCCGATAGGGTCTTGGCCCGGAGCTGCACCGCGGCAAAGCCGGGCGGCAACACCGACAGCGCCGCCTGCACCCGGTCTACGGTCGTGTCGTCATAGCCGTCGGTGATGAGCAACACGCCGACGTCAGCGACGTCGAACCTAGCCAATCAGGCCGGACTCGGGCGAGCTGGCCGAGCCATACAGCTTGCGCGGAATGCGGCCGGCGAGAAACGCCAGACGTCCCGCCTCGACGCCGAGCCGCATCGCCTGCGCCATCTGCACCGGATGCTTGGCGCCGGCGATGGCCGTATTCATGAGCACGCCGTGGCAGCCGAGCTCCATGACCACCGCGGCGTCAGAGGCCGTGCCGACGCCAGCGTCGACGATGACCGGCACCTTGACCGTCTCCAAGATCATCCGGAGGTTGTAGGGATTGCGGATGCCGAGCCCAGAGCCGATGGGCGCGGCCAGCGGCATCACCGCCGCACAGCCGGCGTCTTCGAGCTTGCGGGCCATGATCGGGTCGTCGTTGGTGTACGGCAGCACCACGAAGCCCTCTTTGACCAGGATCTTGGCGGCGGCCAGCGTCGCCTCGGCCTCGGGCAAGAGCGTCTTGGGGTCGGCGATGACCTCGAGCTTGACGAAATCGGACAGGCCAAGCTCGCGGCCAAGCCGGGCGGTGCGCAGCGCGTCCTCGACGGTGTAGCAGCCGGCGGTGTTGGGCAGGAGCGCAAAGCCACGCAGCGAGTCCAGCAGCGACGGCTGTCCAGGCCGCACCTCGACGCGACGAAGCGCGACGGTGACGATCTCCGCCCCCGAAGCCTGGATGGCCGCGACCATCTCGGCGTCGCTGGCATATTTTCCTGTGCCGACAATGAGCCGTGAACGCCAGCTGCGGCCGGCGAGTAAGAACGTATCCAGAGGATCCGACATCAACCGCCTCCTACGAACGTGACCACTTCGACCTCGTCGCCTTCGGCCAGCACGGCTTGGTCCCAGGTTGCCCGCGGGACGACATCTTGGTTTCGCTCGACCGCGACGAAGGCGCGCTCATGGCCAAGGTGCGCCACCAGCTCGCCGATGTTCATGCGACGTGGGAGCTCCACGGTCTGTCCATTCACTTGCAACCGCATCCGCGCAACGTACTCGACCGCGACAGCCCTGTCACCCTGTCGCCTTCTTTTGCGGCATACCCTGTTGGACGCGCGTGAACAGCTCCGTGATGAAGGTGTGAACTCGTGTTGGATTCTGAACTTGGCAGACGTCTAACTGCTTGATTCCATTGCGCTCGCAGATTGGAATCTAGTTTGCAGAGAAAAGCGCCAGTCGGAGGAACCCATGCTTCCCAACGCGCAGCGAATCAGCCCAATCGGGAACGAAGACCCTCGTGTGGATCGGTACCGTTTGCTCCTTGGTCAGTCGGCGCTTTTTCGGGGCTGCTCGTCGGGAGCCATCGACGATCTGGCCCGCCGGGTCCAGGTGCGCACCCGCCCCGCGACGACACTCATCGTCGCCCAGGACGAGCCAGGTGACAGCATGTTCATCCTGGTGTCGGGTCGGGTCCGCGTGGCGCTGTTCGGCGAGAGTGGCCGCGAGCTCACCCTCGGTGAGCTGCATGCTGGCGAATACTTCGGTGAGATGTCGCTCATCGACAACCGGCCGCGCTCGGCCAATGTCATCGCCATCGACGACACCGTCTTTTTGGTGCTGACCAAAGACGCCTTTGCCGCCCATCTGCGCGCCCATCCTCAGACGGCGCTCAATCTGATGGCCGAGCTCAGCCGTCGCCTGCGTCGCGCCGACGAGACCATCGCCCAGCTGGCCCTGCAGGACGTCGAAGCCCGGCTCTGCAAGACGCTGGAGCGGCTGGCGCGCGAGGAGGGTAGCGCTCCGCAAAGCGACGTCAGCGACGGCGATCTGGTCCTACGCCGCCGTCCCACCCAGCAAGATCTGGCCAACATGGTCGGGTCTTGTCGGGAGACTGTCTCGCGCACGTTGACCGCCATGGCACGCCGCGGTCTCGTGGTCCCGCGCGGAAGAACGTTGGTTCTGACGCGCGCGCTCTTGTCGCGCCGTCAGATCCCAGCATAGACTCCGCGGATCTTCCCCGTTTACGACATACGAACCGACATTCGCCCAACCGTGGCGGAGGTCGACCTCGGCGCGCTCCGCAAGAATGTCGATCTCTTGGCGGCGGAGCTTGGCCCCAGCGTCGGCATCATGGCCGTGGTCAAGGCCGACGCCTACGGTCACGGCGCCGTCGCGTGCGCACGCGCCATCGAGCGCAAGGTGTGGGGTTTTGCGGTCTCTCTCGTCGAGGAAGGTGTCGAGCTGCGGCGCGCGGGAGTAGCCGCGCCCATCGTGGTCCTCGGGAGCTGCTATGGCCTGTCGCACCGCGATGTGGTGGCTTATCGACTGACGCCGGTGGTGACCGAGCCATCGGACCTGGTGCGGTTTGCGCGCGCCGTCGAGGATCTGGGGCATGCGGGCAAGCTGGGCCTCCATCTGAAGATCGATTCTGGCATGAGCCGGCTCGGCGTCAGGCCCGAGATGCTGGCGCCTTTCCTCGAGGAGCTGGCGCGCTTTCCGTCGCTGGAGCTGACCGGGCTGTGTACGCATCTGGCCGATGCCGACGCCGGTGATCCCGAGGTGTCGCGCCGACAGCTCGCCAATCTAGAATCGGCCCGCACCCGGCTGCATCAGGCTGGCTTTCATCCGACGGTGACCCACGTGGCCAACTCGGCGGGCACCGTTCGCTTTGTCGACGCGCGGGCGGATCTCGTTCGGCCTGGCCTGGCGCTGTACGGGTATAGCCCGGGGCCGCGCGCGGCGTGGGTGGGCCTTTCGCCGGTGCTGAGCCTGCGTTCTCGCGTGGTGTCTTTGCGTCAGATTCCCACCGGGACTGCCGTGTCTTACGGCGGCATGTTCGTCGCTGCGCGGCCGACCATGGTCGCCACGGTGCCGATTGGCTACGCCGATGGCTACTCCAGGCGCATGAGCGGCCAGGCGCAAGTTCTCGTCGGTGGACGGCGCTGTCCGGTGCTCGGCGCCATCACCATGGACATGTGTATGGTCGATGTGACCGACACGACGTGCAAGCTCGGCGACGACGTGGTGCTGATCGGCGCCCAAGGACAAGCGCGTATCTCCGTCGACGAGCTGGCGACGTGGCCGGCACCATCGTCTGGGAAATCTGCTGCGGCGTCTCCAAACGCGTGCCGCGCGCGTATCTGGGAGAGCTGACGTGAGCGCTGAGCGTGAGGCTGTGCCGAACAGCGAGGCCGGAGGTCCGGAACCCTCTCAGGGTTCCGGGCAACTGTGGTCTCGGGTGGTCCTCATGAACGAGAAGTTGTGGAAGCATCCGGCGAGCGTCGTCGAGACCGTCGGCGACCACATGCTGCTCCTCGGGCGCTCGATGTTCTGGCTGGCCAAGCCGCCGTTTCGGATCACGGTGATGCTGGAGGCCATGGAGTTCATCGGCGTGCAGTCGCTGATGATCGTGTCGTTGATCGGCACGTTCGTCGGCATGGTTTTCGCGTTGCAGCTCACCTCGGCGCTACGCCAGTTCGGCACCGAGAGCTTCGTCGGCGCGACGCTGGGAATTGCGCTCACGCGCGAGCTGGCCCCGGTTTTTACGTCGATCGTCGTCGCTGCGCGTGCCGGCGCCGGCATTGCGACCGAGCTCGGCTCGATGCGCATCACCGAGCAGATCGATGCGCTGGCGACAATGGCGGTGAACCCGATTCAGTACCTCGTGACGCCGCGTATCGTCGCTGCCATCATCATGGTTCCGCTCTTGACCATGATCTTCAACCTGGTGGCCATGCTGGGTGGCTATGGCGTCGCGGTGGGCCTGCTCAACGTCGATCGCGGCGCCTTTGTCGAGAATGCGCGCTGGGTCGTCGACAGCAAGGACATGATCCAGGGCGTGGTCAAGGCGACGATTTTCGGCGGCGCGCTGTCGCTGATCAGCTGCTACCAGGGGTTCAACGCCTCGGGCGGCGCCAAAGGCGTCGGCATCGGCACCACCCGCGCCGTCGTCGGCAGCTTCGTCAGCATCCTGGTCCTCGATTACTTTCTCACCGACATCATTCTCACCCTGCAGAAACGGTAATGGCGCTCATCTCCAAAGAGGACGCGTCACCGACGGGCCGCGATGAGCAGTTCCAGATTCGCATCCGCGGCATTCAAAAGACGTTCGGTGGCATTCATCACGTCTTGCGCGGCATCGACCTCGATATCGCCCGCGGCAAGATCAACACCGTCATTGGCGGCTCGGGTCAGGGCAAGAGCGTGCTCATGAAGCACCTCATGGGCCTGCTCAAGCCGGATGCTGGGCAGATCTTGGTCGACGGGGAAGATGTCGTTCCGCTCGACGACTTTCAGCTCAACCGCGTGCGGCGCAAATTCGGCATGCTCTTCCAGTATTCGGCGCTTTTTGACTCGCTCACCGTCGAGGAAAACGTCGCTTTTGCCCTCAAAGAACACACCAAAAAGTCTCGCGACGAAATCCGCGAGATTGTGGTAAAGCGGCTCGCGTCGGTGGGCCTGAAAAATATCGAGAAGAAGTATCCAGCCGAAATTTCGGGTGGTATGCGCAAGCGCGTAGGCTTGGCGCGTGCACTCGTCTTGGAGCCCGAGATCTTGCTTTACGATGAGCCGACCACCGGCCTCGATCCCATTGCCACCAAGAACGTCGACGACATGATCCGCGACATCAGCCAGCAGACTGGCGTCACCTCCGTCGTCATCAGCCACGATATGGCGTCGACATTCCGGATTTCCGACCGCATCTCCATGCTGCGAGATGGCATCATCTGCGAGAGCGGCGTTCCCGACGAGATCCTCGAGTCCAGCGACGAGATAGTCCGCGAATTCATCGAGACGTCGGGCGCCGTGCGCATGAAGGGTGCGTCATGAAAAGCGCCACCAATGCGTTGAAGGTCGGCATCACGGTGATCGTGATGCTCATCGTGACCATGGTCGGCTTTCGCTTCGTGCAAAAGGGCGTCGGTGGCTCGAACGGGTTTCATGTGTGGGCGCTGTTCCGTGACGCCACCGGGCTCGTCGACAAATCGCAGGTGCAGATCGCAGGCCTCAATATCGGCGAGATTTCCAACCGGCGGCTCGACGGTAGCTTTGCCCGGGTGACGGTGCGTGTGGCGCCGGAGATCAAGCTGTGGTCGAACGCGGCCATCTTCAAGAAGACCGCGTCGCTGCTTGGTCAGTACTATCTCGAGATCGATCCTGGCACGCCGGAGTCGCCGGAGCCGCTCACTGGGCGCATCATCACCAATCATCTGCTCACCGAGGGCGACCAGATCAAAAGCGTCGTCGAGGCGGTGACCACCTCCGACATCCTGGTGCAGGTCAACGAGACCTTGCCCGTCCTGCGGCAGATCCTCCTCGACGTGCAGAAGATCACCCAGGGCCCGCTGCGCGAGATTGCCAACAGCGTCAAGACCGGCGTCGATCGCAACTCGGCGGCCGCGGAGAAGCTCTTGACCGATCTCGACAAGGTCGCCCTCGACGTGCGCGGCATCACCGGCGGCAAACCCAATGACGACATCCGCGCCAGCATCAAGAATATCCGCGACATCACCGACGGCGTGAAGAGCCTGGTCGGCAAGGACAACGAGGTCGGCTCGACCGGCGAGAAGATTCGCACCAACCTCGACAAGATCGGCTCTGCCGTCGACAACTTGAACCGCACCTTGGCCAACACCGCCGACATGTCGCAGAACATGAAAGACGGCAAAGGCACCGTGGGACGCCTGCTCAACGACGACGCCATCGCCAACAACGTCGAGCAGATCACCGAGGACGTGGGCGGCTTCGTGCGCAGCATCACCCGGCTACAGACGCTGGTCGGCCTGCGCTCGGAGTACAACGTCGTCGCCAATACCTTGAAGACCTATGTCTCGGTGCAGCTGCAGAGTCGGCCAGACAAATACTTTCTCATCGAGCTCGTCGACGATCCGCGTGGTCAGCGCACCACGACGCGCAGCTTCACGACGACGGACGATCCGTCGAAGCCGCAGACGACCAACACCGAGACGGTGACAACCAAGGACTCGTTTCGGTTCACGTTCATGATCGCCAAGCGCATCTTCTTGCTAGGTGGGCGGCTCAATCTGACGGGTCGGTTTGGTATCAAGGAGTCGACCGGCGGCGTTGGTATGAACATCGAAGTGCCGATGGCGCTGGCGGGCAGCTGGTTCCGCACGCTGGAGATCCAGGCTGACATCTTCGACTTTCGGTCGAATACCTATCCGCGCCTCAAGATCATGGCGGCGCTCGAGTTCTTCAAGCATCTGTGGGTGGTGGGCGGTATCGACGACGCGCTCAACGATCGCGGGCCGGGGGCGGGCAGTCAGACTGGGCGCGATTACTTCATCGGCGCCCAGCTGACCTTCAACGATGACGACTTGCGTGCACTGCTGACGATTGGTGGCGCGGCGTTGCTCGGCGGGGCGAAGTAAGACTAAGCGTCGGCGACGCCGGTGGGAACGTCGTCGCTGATGATGGGGCCGCCTTCGTAGTAGCGACGTACACTGGCCAGGACGTCGTCGAGAGAAGTACCGGTGCGTGCGGCGCCTTGCCCGAGGGCAAGGGCTAGGGCATTCAGGCCGACCGCGGGAGTGCCTTGGCTGGCCTGGATTGCGATGTGGATCATCATCTGCCCGGCGACGACGGTGCGGCGCTCGAGCTGCTGCGCAGAAGTCTCCTCGCTGCGGTCTTCGAACACGATGTTGTTACGCATGTGCAGAAGATGCGCACTCGGGGATGGTGGCGCAAGGGCGGCTACCAAAGCTGAAACAGCGAGAGCTTGACCTGCGGCGCGGCGGCGATGGCGCGACCTCTGACGGGGGCGTCGAGCCCGACGGCGATGCCGGCGCCGAGCGCGAGCTTGATGCTGACCTCGCCGCCGATGGTGGTGAAGGCGACGCCGTTGCCAATTCCCGTCGGTGTGGGCAGAACGTTGGCGTTGTCGGTGAGCGATTCGGTGCCGAGGACGCGTACCAGGAACCAGACCCGCTCGATGATCTTCCAGGGCAGGTTGATGCCCAGCTCCATGCGGTAGGTGAAGGACTGGCCGAAGCCGGCGGTGCGGGCCCAGTAGCCGAATTCAGCGACGGCGTAGTGCTTGAGCGGCCAGCGACGCCAGCCGCCGAACGATTTGCCGAGCGCGACGCGGATCTCGAGGTCGGTCTCACCGTCGCCGGTGGGCAACAGACGCGCATGGGCGCGGTCGTTGACGTCGGGCCCGGCTGCTGGTGCGGGGTTGCCGTAGGGCTGACCGAGGAGAAGTCCGACCGAGAGATGAAACGGTCGGACGACGAGGCTGGTCCAGAGACCAATCTTGGCGTCGCCGGGGCCCGAGGTGTGGCCGAGGTCGGTGAAGTCGTTGTACCGATAGAGGGTCGATTCGAGGGTGACCGTCAGCCAGCGGGTGATGGCGCCGATTTCGACGTAGGTGGCCCAGACGTGCTGCTCGTAGCGGGCGGGGAGGTCGACGAGCCGATAGTCGGGGCCGTAGAGCTTGGTGGCGCTGAGGTGGAGGTAGCTGCCGATGAGCTCGCCGGAGCCGGCGTTCTGGGTCCAGGCACCGGCGTGGGCGGTCCTTGGTGCTGCTGTGGCAGACAAAAGCAGGCTCGCAAAGCCCAATATCCACGTGGGGATCCGCTTCTGGATTGACTTCGATCGAACCTTGGCTAATGTATGCGCCTCGTTGGGCCCCAGGACGGATGCTTGCGCCATAAAATCAAGGATATACCGCCTGAAGGCTTGGCGGTCGGTGGGCCTCTGCCTCCGTCGCTGCTCGAAGCAGCGTTCGCGGGCTTGAACGTCGATCTCGCGGCGACCGTGGGATCTTACGACGTCACCTTGCACCACAGCGGCGACGATGTCCTCGCCACTGGCCGGCTGCGGGCGACGCTGGGCCTGCAGTGTGATCGCTGCCTCAAGGCGGCGCGTATCGAGGCGGACGCGCCGATCAATTTGCTCTATTTGCCGCCTGACGCCGACGAGAAGGCCGACGACGAAGACGAGGAAGCGGTCGACTACGCCGAGCACGACAATCACTCGGTGGACCTCGAAGGCATCCTGCGTGAGCTCCTCATCCTGAGCGTGCCGATGACGGTGCGATGCCGCGAGGATTGCCGGGGCCTGTGCCCGACCTGCGGCCAAGATCGCAACGAGATCGACTGCGGGCACGGCGAAGTCCGCGTCGCTGCGTCGGGTTTGGCCAGTGCTCTCGAGGCCATCGTGACGCAAAAGAATCCCAAGGACACTCTCAAGTCTTAATTGTTTGGTCGCCGAGTGGTAGTAAGGCAGTGAAAACGAAGTCAGAAAGAGGAAGACCATGGCCGTTCCAAAAAGAAGGAAGTCGAAAGCCACCCGTGACTCGCGTCGCGCGCAGTGGATGCGCTCCACCCCGGTTCCGTCGGTGGTTGCGTGCAGCAAGTGCTCCGAGCCCAAGCTCCCGCACCGCGTGTGTGGCTCCTGCGGCTTCTACAACGACCGCCAGGTGATCGCCAAGGCGCAGGAGACCGAGGCCTAAGCCGGCCGCGCGCTTATGCCTTCTGGAGGCGGGCTTCGCACTGTTGCCGTCGACGCGATGGGGGCCGACCTGGCCCCGGCGCCGGAGGTGGAAGGCGCGGTGCGGGCCGTCAACGAAGGCTTGGCGGAGGTCATCCTCGTCGGTGACCAACACCGTCTGCGCGCCTGTGTCGAGGCGCAAGCAGGCGGCCCCGAAGCACTCGTCAAGGGACTACGGATCCATCATGCCGGCGAGGTGATCACCATGGGTGATCACCCGGCCGCGGCCGTGCGTGCCAAAAAAGACTCATCGATGCGCGTGTGCTTCGACCTCGTCGAGAGGGGTGAGGCCGATGCAGTCGTGTCGGCGGGGAATTCGGGCGCGATGCTGGCCTGCGGGCTGTTCGTGATGAAGCGCCTTCCCGGCGTCGAGCGGCCGGGGATTCTGACCACGTTTCCGAGCGCGTCGGGGGTCTGTGCGCTCCTCGACATGGGCGCCAACGTCGACTGCCGGCCGCAGAATCTGGCGCAGTTTGCGGTGCTGGGAGCGACGTATGCGCGGCTGCAGCACCGGAAGTCGGCGCCGCGGGTGGGCCTGTTGTCGAATGGCGAAGAGGCGCACAAGGGCACGGACCTCACCCGGGCCTCGCATGAGCTTCTGCGGCTGGCGAAGAGTCGGGGCGGGCTCGACTTCGACTATGTCGGCTATGTCGAGGGCAAGGACATCTTCGGCGGGCAGGTCGATGTGGTCGTCACCGACGGGTTTACCGGCAATGTGGTGCTGAAGACGGCCGAGGGGGCTGGGCAGATCTTGTTCGGCTTGCTCAAGGCCGAGATCATGCGCACGCTCGTCGGTAAGCTGGGCGCGTTGCTGTTGCGCGAGGCGTTTTCGCGGCTCAAGAAGATCTTGGATTACGACGAGCAGGGCGGGGCGCCTCTCGTCGGCGTCGACGGCGTGGCCATCCTTTGCCACGGGCGCTCCAACGCCAAAGCGATCAAGAACGGTGTCCGGGTGGCGGCGGAGCTGAGCCGGGCGGGTCTGGTCCCGTCGCTGGCGTCGGCGATCGATCGGCACCAGCTGGTGTGGACCGAAACCAACAAGAAAGCTGAGCAAGCATGAGCCAGGCTCACTCGAATTTCCGGACCAAGATTGCCGGCACCGGCAAGGCGCTGCCTGCCCAAGAGCGGACCAACGCCGATCTGGCCAAGATGGTCGAGACCTCCGACGAGTGGATCGCGGCGCGGACCGGGATTCGCTCACGGCGCATTCTCGAGGCGGGGCGGTCGACGTCGGATCTGGCCGCCGAGGCGGGTCGGGCAGCGCTGGAAAAAGCGGAGCTGAAGGCGACCGATCTCGACTGCATCATCGTCGGGACCGTGACGCCAGACATGCCCATGCCGGCGGTGGCGGTGTCGGTGCAGCAGAAGCTTGGCGCGGGCGTGTGTGCCGCGTTCGATTTGTCGGCGGCTTGCGCCGGGTTCATCTACGGCATGTCCGTCGGTGACGCGTTCATCAAGAGCGGTCAGTTCAAGCGGGTGCTGGTGATTGGCGTCGAGATCTTGTCGCGTATCGTCGACTGGACCGACCGCAACACCTGCGTGCTCTTTGGCGACGGCGCTGGCGCGGCAGTGTTGACAGCGACGGCGGGCGACGATCCGCGGACGATCTTGTCGACGCATATTTATGCCGATGGTGCGGGCGTGCCGTGGCTGAACATCCCGGCCGGCGGATCGCTGGAGCCGACCACCGTCGATACGGTGCAGAAAAAGCGGCACCTGGTTCACATGCAGGGCAAGCCCATCTTCATCCATGCGGTGAAGAATATTTCGCGCGCCTGCCTGACGGCGCTGGAGCACAACGGCGTCAGTGGGGCCGAGGTCGACTGGGTGGTGGCGCACCAGGCCAACTTGCGCATTCTCGAGGGTGTGTCGGAGCGGACCGGCATCGGGCTCGATCGGTTTTTCTTGAACATTCACAAGTATGGAAATACCTCGTCGGCTTCGATTCCGATCGCGCTCGACGAGGCGATGACCGAAGGCAAAGTGCGGCCGGGGCAGCTCGTGGTGATGGGCGCGCTCGGCGCGGGCTTGTCATGGGGCTCGGCACTGGTGCGTGTCTGATGCGCGCGTTCGTGTTTCCGGGACAGGGCTCGCAGAAGGTCGGCATGGATGCGGGCCTGCCACGCCGGCGTTTCGAGGAAGCCGATCGCGCGCTTGGGTTCCCGCTGTCGAAGATCATCGCCGAGGGGCCTGAGTCGGAGCTGGTGAAGACGGCCAATACGCAGCCGGCGATCTTGACGGTATCGATGGCCTGCGCCGATCTGCTGACCGATCGTGGCATCTTTGCCGACGTCGCTGCGGGGCATTCGCTCGGCGAATATTCGGCGCTGGTGTATGCCGGTGCGCTCGGGTTTGCCGATGCTGTGCACCTCGTGCATCTGCGTGGACGGTTCATGCAGGAGGCGGTGCCGGAGGGTGTCGGCGCGATGGCGGCGATTGTGGGGTTGGCCTCGGCTGACGTCGCTGCGGTGTGTGTGGAGGCTTCGGTCGGTGATGATGCGTGCCAGCCGGCCAACCTCAACGGTGGTGGGCAGGTGGTCATTGCCGGGCACAAGGCCGCCGTCGAGCGGGCCATGGCGGCGTGCAAGGCGCGTGGGGCCAAGCTGGTCAAGGCGCTGCCAGTGTCGGCGCCGTTTCATTCGCGCTTGATGGCGCCCGCGCAGGCCCGGCTCGGCGATGCGCTGGCCGGTGTGGATGTCGCAACGCTGCGGATCCCGGTGGTGGCCAACGTCGACGCCAAGGCCAATCAGGACGCTGGGAAAGTCCGCGGCCTGTTGATCGATCAAGTGACGGGCAGTGTCCGCTGGGAGGAGTCGCTCGGTGAGCTTGTGCGGCTCGGCGTCGACGAGGCTTATGAGGTTGGGCCGGGCGCCGTGCTGGCGGGCCTGATGAAGCGGGCTGCACCGACGATCAAGATGATGCCTTTGCAAGGAGTCGGTTGATGGCTGATGGACGGGTGGCGCTGGTCACTGGGGCTTCGCGCGGAATTGGTCGTGCCATTGCCACGGCGCTCGGCGCCGATGGCTTGTTCGTGGTGGTCAATTACACCGCCAACGAAGCCGCGGCAGAGGAGACGCTTGCGGCCATCAAAGCCGCTGGCGGCGACGGCACCCTGAGTAAGTTTGACGTCGCTGACGCAGCGCAAGTCGACGTGGCCATCAAGCAGATCGCCACCGAGCGCGGGCGCTTCGACGTGCTCGTCAACAATGCGGGCGTGGCCATCGATCAGCTGCTCCTGCGCATCAAAGAAGACGACTGGCAGCGGCAGATCGCGGTCAACTTGTCGGGATCGTTTCACTGCTGTCGCGCCGCGGCGCGCTATCTGTTGAAGTCGCCGGCGGGTCGCGTGGTGAATATCTCGTCGGTGGTGGGCGAGCAGGGCAACGCGGGACAGGTCGGCTATTCGGCCACCAAGGCGGGGCTCATTGGCCTGACCAAGTCGATGGCGCGTGAGCTTGGGTCGCGTGGCATCACCGTCAACTGTGTCGCGCCCGGCTTCATCGAGACCGACATGACCGCAGCCTCGGTCAAGGGCGACGCACGCGCCGCGCTCATCAAGCAGATTCCGCTCGGCCGCATCGGCCTGCCCGACGACGTCGCCGAGGCCGTGCGCTTTTTGGTGTCGGCAAAAGCGAGCTACGTCACCGGCCAAGTGTTACGGGTAAACGGTGGTCTTTTGATGTAAGGTCTCCGCGTTCCGCTTCCCCACAACACACAGGAGAACCCCCAAATGAACGTCGAGCAGAAGGTGAAAGAGATCATCTGCGCACAGCTCGAAGTGAGCCCTGAGCAGGTCAAGCTCGAAGCGTCTTTCACCGACGACCTCAAGGCCGATTCGCTGGCAGTGGTCGAGCTGGTGCTGGCGCTCGAAGAAGCGTTCTCGATCGAGATTCCCGACGAGGACACCGAGCAGATCAAGACGGTCAAGGACGCCATCGAGTACATCAAGGCGCACACCGCCGCCTAGGTCCAGCGGGTGAGGAGCGAAAACATGCGTCGAGTCGTCGTCACAGGGATGGGGTTGGTGACGCCCGTGGGGATCGGCACCGAGGAGCCGTTCGTCGCGGTCACCGAGGGCAAGGGCGGCATCGCGCCCATCACCTTGTTCGACGTCACCGACCACGCCACCAAGTTTGCCGGCGAGGTCAAAGACTTCGATCCCACCCGCTTCATCGACAAGCGCGAGGCCAAGAGCCAGGACCGCTTCGTACAGTTTGCGCTCACCGCGGCGCAGCTGGCGATGGACCACTCTGGCCTCAGCATCACCGACGAGAATTCCGAGCGCGTCGGTGTCTACATCGGCGCCGGTTTGGGCGGCGTGGCGACCATCGAGCGCACCGTCGCGGCGCTGCTCGAAAAGGGGCCGCGACGGGCGATCAGCCCGTATTTCGTGCCGATGATCATCGTCAACATGGCGCCGGGGTTGGTGGCGTTGCGGTTCAAGATCCGCGGGCCCAATTTTGCTCATGTGTCAGCATGCTCGACGGGCGCGCACTCCATTGGTGAAGCAGCGCGGCTCATTCAGCGTGGCGATGTCGATGCCATGCTGGCCGGCGGTTGTGAGGCGACGGTGACGGCGCTGGGCGTCGGTGGCTTCAATGCCATGCGGGCCTTGTCGACGCGCAACGAAGAGCCGGGCAGGGCGTCGCGGCCGTGGGACAAAGACCGCGACGGCTTCGTGATTGCCGAGGGTGCGGGCGTGATGGTGCTGGAAGAGCTGGAGGTCGCCAAAGCGCGCGGTGCCAAGATCTACGCCGAGCTCGTCGGCTATGGGGCGTCGTCGGATGCGCACCATATGGTGCAGCCGCCGGCCGACGGTGCGGGTGCCCAGCGTTGCATGAAGCTGGCGCTCAAGGACGCGGGCGTGGGGCCGGAGGCCATCGGCTACATCAACGCGCATGGCACGTCGACGCCGCAGGGCGATCTGGCCGAGACCATCGCCGTCAAGGCCGTGTTCGGGGACCACGCGCGCGCGCTGGCGATGTCGTCGACCAAGTCGATGACGGGTCACATGCTGGGCGCAGCCGGCGGTGTCGAGGCGGCTTTCTCGGTGCTGGCCTTGCATCGTGGGGTGTTGCCACCGACGGTGAATCTGGACAACCCTGGTGAAGGCTGCGATCTCGACTATGTGGCCAACGTGGCGCGGGAAAAGCGCGTCGACTACTCCCTGTCCAATAGCTTCGGCTTCGGCGGCACCAACGCCAGCTTGTTGTTTGCGCGCTGGAAGGAGTAGGCCATGAAGGTCGTCGTCGGGTCTGATCACGCCGGGTACAGCCTCAAAGAGCATCTGAAGGCCAAGCTCCTCGAGTGGGGGCACGAGGTCGACGACGTTGGCACGCACTCAGCCGAGTCCACCGATTATCCCGACTGGGGCAAGAAGGTGGCCGACGCGGTGCTGGGCTTTCAAATACCGGGGCTGGCGGTGTGTGGGACGGGGATTGGCATTTCCATCGCTTGCAACCGGGTGCATGGGGTGCGGGCGGCGGTGGTGCATGACGAGACGTCGGCGCGCCTCACGCGGATGCACAACAACGCCAATATCGTCTGTTTTGGGGAGCGGCTGATCGGGCCGCTCGTCGCCGAGAAATGCCTGGAAGTGTTTTTGTCGACCGAGTTCGAGGGCGGGCGGCATCAGCGCCGTATCGACAAGCTCGACAAGATCTAGGTGTCCTCGCCGTTGTCGGCTGTAGCATCGGTGGTGGACGAGGGGTTCATGCGCCGCGCGATCAGGCTGGCGGCACGGGCCGAGGGCCGGACGCGGCCGAATCCGATGGTCGGCTGTGTGATCGTCGGAGCGTCGGGGAAGGTGCTGGCCGAGGGCTATCACCATCGGGCCGGACAGGCGCACGCCGAGATGGATGCGCTCGGGAAAGTTCAGTCGGCGGCGGGCGCGACCGTGTACGTGACGCTGGAGCCTTGCAATCACCAAGGGCGAACGGGGCCGTGTGCCGAGGCGCTCGTCGCAGCCTCGGTGAAGCGGGTCGTGGTGGGCATGCGTGATCCCAATCCGCGTGTGCCGGGTGGTGGTGTCGAACGGCTGCGTCGGGCGGGGATTGCCGTCGAGGTCGGGGTGCTGGAGGCCGAGTGCCGGTGGCTGGGGCGGATGTGGATTCATTTCATGACCACGGGTTTGCCGTGGGTGACGTTGAAGGCGGCGGTGACGCTCGACGGGCGCATGGCAGCGCGGGGCGGCGATTCGCGCTGGGTGACGGGTGAGGCGGCGCGTAAAGAGGCGCATCGGTTGCGGGCAACGCATGACGCGATTCTCGTCGGTGCGGGGACGGTGCGGGCCGATGACCCGGAGCTGACGGTGCGCTCCGTGCGTGGGATAGATCCCGTTCGGGTTGTCGTCGACGGTAAGCTTGGTGTGGGAGCGCGCGCGCGGGTCTTGCCGGCGTTGATTTTCGCGGCCAATGACGCCCCGGTGCGTCGGTTTCCTGGGGAAACCGAGGTGGTGCGGCTGGCGGGCCGAGGGCGGGTGTCGCTTGCGGCAGTGTTGAAAGAGCTCGGCGAGCGTGGCGTGCAGTCGGTGCTGGTGGAGGGTGGCGGCGAGATCCACGGCCAGCTTCTCGCGGCTGGGCTCGTCGACGAGGTGGCTTTGTTCGTGGCGCCAAAGTTGATTGGATCGGGCGGCGTGCCTCTGCTGGGGTCGCTGCTGGGGCCTTCGAAGATGGCCGAGGCCTGGACGTTGTCGTCGCCAGTGACCAAGCGCCTCGGCGACGATGTTTACATTCGCGGAGCCCTTACGAAGGCTTCGGCTCGCGCCAAACCTCGGCGTTGACGATCTGAGGCCGGTCGGTCTCCTCGAGCTCGACGAGAAGGGGCATCGCGTCGGGCTCGGACGCTTCCCCGCGGGGGGCAAAGACGCCCACGGCCTTGACGGTGGCGATGCGTTTGGGGCCTTTGCCGCCGCGCAACGTGACGATGTCACCGACGGCGACAACCGGACCACTGCGCGGCACGCCCGGCAACAGCACCCAGCCGTTGCCGCGCACGTTGAAGGCATCGAAGACCCGGAACAACCAAACGGCCCGCATCGGTCGCAGCATAGTGCACAGCCTCACGCTCCGCGACGGATCTGTGCTAGACGAAAGGCATGTTCACCGGCCTCATCGAGGACACCGGGCGCGTCGAGCGCGTTTCGTCGCTGCCGTCGGGCAATGGACGCCGGTTTTCGATTGCCGCCGGCATCTTGTTGGAGCCGATGTCGCTTGGCGCGTCGCTGGCCGTCGATGGTGTGTGCTTGACGGTGGTGACGGCGCAAAAAGGCTCGGTCGAGGTCGAGGTCGGCCCGGAGACGCTGGAGCGCACCACGCTCGGTGACTTTGCCGTCGGTACCGAGGTCAATCTCGAGCGTTCGCTGCGGCTGTCGGATCGGCTGGGCGGGCATCTCGTGGCCGGGCATGTCGACGGCGTGGGGCGTCTTGCCGTCAGTCGCGCGCGCGGGGAGTCGATCGATCTGACCATCCACCTGCCGGCGCCCTTGCTGCGCTACGTCGTCGAGAAAGGCTCCATCTGCCTCGACGGCATCAGCCTCACCGTCAACCGCGTCGACGCCGTGGGTCTTGACGTCTCCATCATTCGTCATACACAGACCGCTACGACGCTGACCAGGCGCGCGGTCGGCGCGCGCATCAACGTCGAAGTGGACCTCATCGGCAAATATGTGGAGAAGCTGCTCGGCGGCCATTTGCCGTCGACCAACCTCCTTCAGACCCTCAAGGACAACGGCTATGTCGACGGTTAGCGATCGCGAATCCCGGGTAGAGGCCGCGCTCGGCCATCTGCGCGCCGGCAAGATGGTCATCCTCGTCGACGACGAGGATCGCGAGAACGAAGGCGACCTGACCATGGCCGCCGAAAAAGTCACACCCGAGGCCATCAACTTCATGGCCAAGTGGGGCCGCGGGCTCATTTGCCTGACGCTGACCGAGGACCGCGCCGACGAGCTCGAGCTGCCGCTGCAGTCGCGCAAAGGTGGCGGCAGTCCGTTCGGCACGGCCTTCACCGTCAGCATCGAGGCCCGTCGGGGCGTCACCACCGGCATCTCGGCCAAAGATCGCGCGACCACGATCCTGACGGCGGTGAACCCGGCGTCGCACTCCGACGATCTCATCACGCCGGGCCACATCTTTCCGCTGCGCGCCAAGCGGGGCGGCGTGTTGGTCCGCACCGGCCAGACCGAGGGCTCGGTAGATCTGGCGCGCCTGGCGGGCCTGCAGCCAGCGGGGGTGATCTGCGAGATCATGAACGACGACGGCTCGATGGCGCGCATGCCCGATCTCGAGCGTTTCTCGACGACGCATGGGGTGCCCATCCTGTCGATCGCCGATCTCATCGACTATCGTCTGCGACGGGAGACCCTGGTCGAGGTCAAGGCCGAGTCGCCGATGACGCTCGGCATTCCGGGCGTGAGCGCCGAGTTTCGCGGCGTGGTCTACGGCACCGAGATGGAGCGGACCGAGTATCTGGCCATGGTCCTCGGCGACGTGAAGACGGAAGAGCCGGTCCTGGTCCGGGTGCAGACGGCGTGTTTCCCTGGTGACGTCTTTGGCTCTGCGGCTTGCGATTGTGGCGCGCAGCTCAGGGCGGCGCTGTTGCAGATCGAGCGTGAGGGACGCGGCGTGCTCTTGTACATCCACGCTGGCGGGCGGCAGTCGCTGCTCGGCGACTTCAAGGCGCATGTGCTCCACGACGAGGCGCCGCGCGTGCAGGGTGGCGAGCACAAGCTGCGTGACTTTGGTCTCGGTGCGCAGGTGTTGGCGCATCTCGGCCTGCATCAGCTCAAGCTCCTGACCAACAATCCGCGCAAGATAGTGGGTCTCGAAGGCTTCAAGATGTCGGTGGTCGAGCGGGTGCCGCTCGAGATCCCAGCGACGAGACAGAGCCTGCGATTGCTGCAGGGTAAGCGCGACCGCGAGGGCCATTTGTTGCCCACCGTGGCCGACGCCGACAAGACGTAAGCCGGAAACTGAGATAGAAAGATGCGCATGTCTTCCAATCAGCCGAAACACCTCGACGGGCAGTTGCAGGCCTCCGGTCTCAAGCTTTGTATCGTCGCTGCGCGCTTCAACAGCTTCATCGTCCAGCACCTGGTCGACGGGGCCGTCGACGCCGTGAGCCGCACCGGTGGCGACGCGTCCCTCGTGACCATCATCCACTGCCCGGGTGCCTGGGAGATCCCCCAGGTCGCTCGGCGCGCGGCGCAGTCGGGGAAGTTCGACGCCATCATCGGGCTCGGTGCGGTCATCCGCGGCTCGACGCCGCATTTCGACTATGTCGCGGGTGAGGCTGCACGTGGCCTCGGTCACCTGGCAGCGACGGCAAATGTGCCGGTGATCTTCGGCGTCTTGACCACCGACAGCATCGAGCAAGCGGTCGAGCGCGCCGGCACCAAGGCGGGCAACAAAGGCTTCGACGCCGCCATGGCCGCCATCGAGATGGTCTCTCTGTACCGCGCGCTCGACGCATAATCATGTCTTCGCGACGGCAAGCGCGCGAGGTCGCGCTACAGATTCTGTATCAGCTCGATCTGCAAGAGCAGCTGACGGCGCGCCAGGCTGTGGGTTTGGTGCTCGATCATTTTACGATCGGCGGCGATCAGGTCGAAGGCGTCACCCTCGGCGACGACGCGCGGGAGTTCACCGAAACCCTGGTGGCCGGCGTGCAGGACAATCTCCCCGCCATCGATGCCGCCATCGGCGCGGCGTCGCGCAACTGGCGTCTCGAGCGCATGGCGCGCGTCGACCGCAACCTCTTGCGCCTGGCCGTCTACGAGCTGCAGCACGCTGGCGATGTCCCGCCCAAAGTGGCCATCAACGAAGCCATCGAGATCGCCAAGCGCTTCGGCACCGCTGACTCTCCCTCGTTCATCAACGGAATCCTCGACCGCTGCCTGACTCCGGCAAAACCTTGATGGACGTCAGCTCTGAACGTGCCTGTCCGCAGGCACGCGAGCGAAGCGGGCAAGGGAGCGAACCGACGGCCGGAGGTTTGGAACCCTCTCAGGGTTCCAAGCAACGATGATCGGCTACCTTGGGCAGGAGCTGGCCCGGTGGGATCACCTGCCTGACGGGGGGGCGCCCGAGGCGTTGTTCTTGCCGTTTTTTTCGGATGAGCGGCCGTTGCGGGGCGCGGCTGGGATCTGCGACTGGCGGCTTTGCGGTCGACTTTCGAGGCTGTTGTCGTCGGGGCGGGTGACCGGGGCGTGGGGCGAGACGACCTTGTTTCCTCCGGGGCGGCGTTTGCCCTTCGCACGGTTGGTGTTGTTCGGCTTGGGGCCGGCTTCTTCGTTCGACGACGCCAAGGCCATCGAGTCCGCTCAGCGGATGATGCAGGTGGTCATCAAGATGCGGCTGCGGCGGGTTGCCGCCAGTTTGCCCGGTCGCTCGACGGGGCGGGTGTCGGCGCGCCGCTCGTTGGAGATCCTCCAGGCGGAGCTCGCCAAGTGGGCCACCTGGGACTACGGCGATGGGGTGCCAAAGGGCATTGAGGTGTTGGAAGTCTTGGTGGTCGAATCCGCGGCTGGTCAAAAGGAGTCGGCAGACCTGCATCGCGGACGGTAACCGTGATATTGTGACGACATGTCGGACCCGCGTCCGCGCGTGCTGGTGGTCGATGATTCTTCTGCGATGCGTGGTTTTGTCACCGCGCTTCTGGAGAGTGACGGTCAATACGAAGTGGAAGAGGCGACTTCGGGCTTCGATGCCCTGAGGGCGCTGCCGCGCAGTCAGTTTGCGCTGATCATCACCGACATCAACATGCCGGATATCAACGGGCTCGAGCTGGTGCGCTTCGTGCGCGACAGCGATCGACATCGGTCGACGCCGCTCATCCTCATCTCCACCGACGGGCGCGAGGCCGATCGCGAGCGCGGGCTCAAGCTCGGCGCGGACGCCTACGTGACCAAGCCCTTCAGTGGCGAACAGCTCCTGGCCGCAGCGCAGAAGGCCATGGCGGCACGCCGCCCGTGATCCTCGCATGAGCATCGCCGGGAGAGCTGAGCGAGGTCTGCCGAGCTGTGCTCGGGAGGCGATGCGTTTCTCATGAGTGTGGATGGCCTCCAGGACAAAGCGCTGCAGGAGTTTTTGTCCGAAGCGCAGGAAATCCTCGACGCACTGAACCGGAATCTGCTGATCCTCGACGAGGGACGGCGCGAGGGCGGCTTCGATCCCGAGGTCCTCAACGAGGCCTTTCGCGCAGTGCATTCGCTGAAGGGCCTGTCGGGACTCTTCGGCGTCAACCGCATGACCAGCCTCTCGCACAACCTCGAGAACCTGCTCGATTCGCTGCGGCTCGGTCGGGTGGAGCTGACGCCCGAGGCGCTTGACCTGTTGTTCGAGGCCGTGGCGGTCTTTCATCGCATCATCAGCCATCACGCTGACGGAACGGCCGGGGAAGCCAGCCAGGACCACGAGCTCGAGCGTGCCGTCGAGGGACTGATCGGCCGGCTCGACGTGGTGGCGTTGCGATCGCGGCCCCAGGTCAAAGAGGCGCCGTTCGGCGGCTGGCAGCTCGACCCCAGCGTGCTGTCGGTGCTGACCGAGTACGAAGAGCATCGCCTGCACGAGAATATCCGCGCCGGGCGTTTTTTGTATCGGGTGCATTGCGCGTTCGACCTCATGACCATCGACCGCGGCCTCGAGCGGTTGAAGGGCGAGCTCAAGCCGCTCGGCGAGGTGATCACGTATTTGCCGTCGACGGAATCGGCGAGCGAGAACCAGATCGAGCTCGATGTGATTCTCGGATCGTCGCGGCCGCTCGACGAGGTGGTGTCGGCGGTGGCTCCGTCGAATGCGCTGGTGGTCATGATGCCGCGCGGCGAGGTGTCCGCGCCGGCGCCGGTTGCGCCTGCGACCCCCCGACCCTCGTCGGCCGAGATGCTCGTCGACGACGGCGCCGAGGTGTCGCTCAAGTCGGTGTCGCAGACCGTGCGCGTCGATATCCGCAAGCTCGACACGCTCATGAACGTCGTCGGTGAGCTGGCCATCGCCCGCGCGGGACTGCAGTCGGTGCTCGACGTCCTCAAGTCCGATGCCAAACAAGCCTTGCTGGCGCGCTCGATGCAACAGGAGCTGCGCGCATTTTCTCGACGGCTCGACGAGCTGCAGTCGGGAATCCTCGAAGTCCGCATGGTGCCGCTCGGCCAGGTCTTCGACAAGCTATCGCGCGTGGTGCGCAAGATCTCGCGCGATGCCAAGAAAGAAATCCGGCTGCAGATCGCCGGCGCCGACACCGAGCTCGACAAGCTCATCGTCGAGGAATTGTCGGACCCGTTGATGCACGTCATGCGCAACTGCATCGATCACGGCATCGAGAATCCCGCCACGCGCCTGGCCAGGGGCAAGCCCGAGGTCGGCACGATCAAGGTGTCGGCGCAGCAGCGCGGCAACCATGTCGTGGTCACCGTCGAGGATGACGGTGCCGGCGTCGATGCCAAGAAGCTGATCGATCGCGCCGTCGCTCGCGGCCTCCTCGACGCTGGCGCCGCTGCCGAGATCGGCGAGCGCGAGGCGCTGAATCTGATGTTCCTGCCTGGGGTGTCGACCAAAGACGTCGCCGACACCGTCTCCGGCCGGGGCGTGGGCATGGATGTGGTCAAGACCAACATCGCCAGGCTGTCGGGCCTCATCGATGTGGAGACGACGCTGGGGCGTGGCACGCGGCTCACCATGACGTTGCCGATCACCTTGGCCATCATCCAGGCGCTGGTCATCCGCGTCGCTGGACGGACCTATGCCATTCCGCTCAACTCGGTGCTGGAGTCGCTGTTGTCGACGGCGAACGACATCGCGACGATCGAGCGTCGCGAGGTCATGACCCTGCGTGGGTCGACGCTGCCGCTCTTGCGCCTCGACAAGCTCTTCGATCTGGAGCGCACCGTCGAAGAGCCGCGGCGAGCGCGACAGTTCGTCGTGGTGGTGGGCCTCGCCCAGCATCGCGTCGGCCTGCTCGTCGACGAGATGTTGGGTCGGCAGGACATCGTGGTGAAGTCACTCGGTCGCTTTTTGGAAGGCCTGCCCGGCGTGGCCGGCGCCACCGAGCTCGGCGGCAAGAAGACGGCTCTGGTCCTCGATGTGGCGCAGCTCGTCGAGGAATCGTTCTCCAGCCGCGCCGGGGAAGCGGCCTAATGGCTTCGGGGCCGGTGCTGCCGCTGGCGACAGAGGAGCTGTATCTTGGCGCACGCGTCGCCGAGCCGACGACGTCGACGGTCAACGTCATCACCTTTGTCGTTGCTGGCGAGACCTATGGTCTGCCGATCACCGAGCTGCGCGAGATCATCAAGACGCGCGAGATCACCGAAGTGCCGCGCGGTCCGTCGTTCCTGCTCGGCATCATCACCTTGCGCGGGCTCATCATTCCGGTGCTCGACCTGCGCATCCGGCTTCGCTTCGAGCCGACGCCCGTGACACGTGCGGCACGCATCTTGGTGGTGGGCTGGCGCGGTGATCTGCTGGGCCTGCTCGTCGACGCGGTGACCGGCGTGGTGCGGCTCGGTGCCGATGCCATCGAGTCGGCGCCGTCGACGCTGTCGGTCGGCGATTCTCATCAAGTGTCCGGCATCGGTCGCTACCTGGTCGGGCGCAAGACCAAGATGGTCATCCTCCTCGATCTCGGCGCGGTGGCCGATTTCGACATCCACCATGGCACCGGCCGGCGAGGGCACGAGAAACGATGACCGGGCTGACCGAACAGCTGCAACTGGTGGCATTCCGCGTCGGTGACGGCCATTACGCGCTCGACATCATGCGCGTCAAAGAAATCTTGCAGCCGGTGCCGATCACGCCCATTCCCAAAGCGCCGTCGTTCATCGAAGGCGTGATCGAGCTACGCGGTGCCATCTTGCCAGTGGTCGATCTGCGCAAGCGCTTCGATCTGCCGGTGCCGCCGCCGACCCGCGGCGAGAAACTGATGATCTCCACCATCGAGATCGGCGGGGTGCGCATGCTGGTGGCGCTCGCCGTCGACGCCGTCATGGAGCCGATCCGGGTCGGAGCCGAGCACATGCGGCCGGCACCGGTGCTGGCGCAGGGCGAGGGCAGCTATTTTCGCGCGGTGGTCCACTATCGACGGGGGCGCTCGACGACGCGCGTCGACGGCGGAGCCAGTCGGCGCCAGGAGCGACGGCGGCTCGGGTCGAAAGGTCCGGCCGTGGAGTCCGAGCCCACGCGCCGTGCGGAGGACGTGATCTTGATGGTGCTCGATCTCGACGCGCTCTTGTCGTCGTCGGAGAAGGTCTCGCTGCAGCACCTGGCGGGGGCGTCACCTGCGGCCTCGCTTGCGGGCAGACAGGAGAACCCGTGATCCTCGTCGCGCACGACTCGGAGACCATTCGCGGCGTCATCAGCCAGCTCTTGCTCTCGGCCGGCTGGCGCGTGCGCACCGTCGCTGACGGGCCGGCGGTGCGCGCGGCGCTCGCCGATCCCCAGCTCGAGGCGGTGGTGCTCGACGTGGCGCTGAGCGGCGTCTTGGCCTATCAGCTCGTCGACGAGCTGCGTTCGGCAGGGCGCACGGTCAAGGTGGTCCTGGTCGCGTCGATCTACAACCGCACCGGCTACAAGCGACGGCCCACGTCGCTGTATGGTGCAGATGACTACGTCGAGCAACACCACATTCCGGACGCGCTGGTGCCCAAGCTGGCCAAGCTGCTCGGTGGCCCACCGCGCACGGTGACGCTGCCGGATCCGCATCGGGAGACGCCAGAAGGCAAGGCCATCCGTGAGGAATCGCTGCGGACCGAGGATCTGCCGCCGCCGTCGCCCGCGTTGCTCGAGCGGGCCCAGCGTCTGGCCCGCCTCATCGTCGCGGACGTGGCGCTCTATAACGGCGACGCGCTCGATCACGCCGCCAATGCAGACGATCCGACGGAGCTCGAGGCGCGCTTGCGGCTCGATCTGGAAGAAGGGCGGCTGTTGTTCGATCTGCGAATTCCCGAGGCGGTGCGGCGGATGCGTGACTTTATCGGCGACGCGCTCGACGAGCTGCGGTTGGAGCGACGCCTGGCCTTGGGCCGCGCAGCGACGGGGAAGCCGGCTTGACGCGCACCATTTCGTTTCCGGAAGCCCGCGCGGCCTTTGCCGCTGGCGCCTCTGCTGGCGACGAGGAGCTGCGTCGCGCGGCGCTGGCTACTCTCGAGTCGGCGTCGAGTGGCCCCGATGTTCTGCATTTTCTCGTCGAGGCCATGGGCGACGAGAGCTGGCGCGTGCGCAAGGAAGCGGCGGCGGCGGCGGCGCGTTTACCCGATCGCCAGACCGTCGCGGTGGCCTTGGTCGTCGCGCTGGGCGAGCCGGACAATGTCGGCCGGCGCAATGCCGCCATCGAGGCGCTGGAGGCGGTGGGCTCATCGGCGGTGCAGCCGCTGCTCGACTCGCTGGCCACGCTGCCCGAGCACCGCAAAGTGGTCTTGGATACCCTGGGCCTCTTGGCCGATCCGTCGGCATCGCGGGCGGTGGCGGCGTCGCTCGGCGATGTCGACCCCAATGTGCGCATGGCGGCGACCGAGGCTCTCGGTCGCATTGGCGGCGCGGAGGCACAAGAAGCCCTACGCGGTCTGTTGGCGACGGTGGGGGCTATGGCGGGTGGTGCCGCTCCACCGGGAGGCGAGCGTCTGTTGATGCTGACCGCGCTCGATGCCTTGAACCGGACCGGGGCGCGGCTGAGCCTCGATCTGGTCTTGCCGCTCCTCGAGATCCCGACCATGCGCGCGGTGACGTTGGCGGCGCTGGCGCGCACCGGCGATCGTCGCGCCGCCGAGCATCTGGTGCGCTATGTGGCCGATCCGGCGCGGTCCATTGCCGGGGCGGCGTTGCGTGGCCTCGACGAGCTCAGCCAGCGGCTCGGCCGTGATGTGCGCGGTGTGCTGGGTTCATTACCAGCCGGCGCCATGAACGCCACAATCCGCGCAGTCGTCGATGGAGAACCGACCGTGCAGCGGGCCGCAGTCAGGGTGCTGGGCTGGACGGGCGATCTGGCCGCGGTGCCGCCCTTGACCCTCGCTCTCGGGCAGGTCACCGTCGCAGAAGAGGCTGGCGCAGCGCTGGCGGAGCTGGGGCCAGATGGCGTCCATGCGCTGCTCGCTCTGTTGCCCAATCTCGACGTGCACCTCCGCGCCGAGGTGTTTCGCCAGTTGCCGCGCTTGTTGCCGGCCCCAGATGCGACGGTGCTGTCTCTGTTGGCCGGTGCGCTCGGCGACGATGACGGTGAGCTAGCCACCAGCGCGGCAGAGGCGTTGTCGTCGGTAGGCGGCCCCGATTCGCTTGGTCCCCTCGTCGCTGCGCTCGGTCGCAATGATCCCGCCGCGGCCGCCGCGGCCTCGGCACTCGGCCGGCTGGGCCAGGCTCACTACGATCTGGTGCGGGTGCTGGTGACCAGTCGCGGGCTCGAGGGGCCCGAGGCGACGCAGCTCCTTCGCGTCATGGCTGGGTGTGGGCGTGCGGCGGATCTGCCGTGGCTGCGTGCGGGCCTGGGCCTCGCTGCGTCCGAAGTGCGACGCGCGGCCGCCGATGCCATGCAGGCGGTTCGGCGGGCTGGTGCAGCCTTTGCGCGCGAGGATGGCGAGGCGTTGTTGTTTGGCCTCACCGACGAAGATGCATTGGTGCGTGCAGCGGCGGCGCGCGCGCTGGGCGCGGATGGTTTGGTGACAGGCTCGGTGGAGGCCCTGGCGCGGACAGCGGCTGATCCGGCCGTCGTGGTGCGGACGGCGGCGGCGCGGGCACTCGGGGAAATCGCCGCCTCGACGACGGGCGCAGCGCGCGGCGTGGTGCTGACGGCGCTGCGACGGCTGGCCGATGCGCCCGATCCGGGGACCGTGGTGCCGGCGCTGGAGGGCCTCGGTGCGCTCGGCGATCCGGCCGACGATGGTCGCCTTCTCGGTGCGCTGACCGTCGATGACGCAGAGGTGGTCAAGGCCGCGGCGCGTGCCCTCGGTCAGCGTGCCCAGGCGCTGTCCGCCCACGAAGCCCGTGACGCACTCGCCGCCGCGCTCCGCGACCCTCGCTGGGATGTCCGCCAAGCCGTCGCCACCGCGCTGGCCGCGCATGGCCCCTCGGTCCATCCCGTGCTCTACGCCGCCCGGCTCCGCGAGACCGATCCGTCGGTGCAGCAAGCCATCGACGACGCCTTGGGCCGCTCCCTCAACACCTCGGAGTCCCCCGGGCCGCGCAAGCCGTGATCGAGGATCGTCGCCCGGCGCTGAGCCCGGACGTGTTCCGGCTTTTGCGCGATTTTATCTACCAGTTTTGCGGCATTCATTTCGTCGACGATCAGCTGTTTCTCCTCGAGCGCCGACTGTGGCCGCGCGTCGAGGCGCTGACGCTGACCGACTTTGGCGATTATCTGCGCTATCTCAGGCTGTGTAGTCCCGAGTCGCGCCAGGCGGAGTTTCTGGAAATCGCCGAGCGCGTCACCACCAACGAGACCTACTTTTTCCGCGAGAGCTACCAGCTCGACGCATTTTCCCAAGAAATCCTGCCGGAGATCCATAGTCGGCGGCCGCGTGGCAAGCGCCTCAACATCTGGTCATCGGCCTGCTCGACGGGAGAAGAGGCCTATACCATCGCCATCTTGATCCACGAGACGGGCCTCTTCGCCGACTGGGACGTGCGCGTGTTCGGGTCAGACATCTCGCGCCGGGTGCTGGCCGTGGCCCGCAAAGGCGAATACGGCCACAACTCGTTCCGCACCACCGACGCTGGCTTTTTGCGCCGCTATTTCCGCGAGCACAACGGCAAGCATCAGATCGTCGACGACATCCGCCAGCGTTGCACCTTCGGCCACGTCAACCTGGTCGACCCGGCCATGACCCGCTTCGTCGGTGAGGTCGACGTCATCTTCTGCCGCAACGTGCTCATTTATTTCGATCAGCGGGCCCGCCGACAGGTCATCGACATGATGCATGACAAGCTGGTGCCAGGCGGGTACCTGTTGCTGGGCCACTCTGAATCCCTCATTACCCTCAGTACTGCGTTCGAGTTGGTTCACCTTAGACACGACATGGTGTATCGAAGACCCTTGGAACGTGCGCATGGGGCCTGAGAACACCAACCGAAAGGCGCCGGTGCGGGTCTTGATCGTCGACGATTCGGCGTTCAACCGGCAGACCATCGCGACCTTGCTCACCGAGGCCGGCCTGCAGATCGTCGGCCGGGCCGGCGACGGTGAAGAGGCCCTGCGCCTGGCGTTCCAGCTCCAGCCCGACGTCATCACGCTCGATCTCGAGATGCCGCGCATGGACGGCTTTGCCTTCTTGCGCCTGATCATGGCGCGGCAGCCGACCCCGGTGATCGTGATCTCCTCCAACGCCTCGAAAGAAAACGTCTTCAAGGCACTGGAGCTCGGCGCTCTCGACTTCGTAGCCAAGCCCCAGCGACAGATTTCGAGCGATCTCCTGACCATCAAAGACGAGCTGATCGCGAAGGTGCAGCTCGTGACGCAATTGAGAATGGTGGCGCTGACCGACCGCGCCTCGGCCAAGATGCTCAACACCACCGGGCAGATCCCGGCCATCACTGGCAAGCCTACGGCCACGACGGCGATGGTGACCCGCGTGGTGGCCATCGGCGCCTCGACGGGCGGCCCGCCGGCGATCACCCAGATCCTGGGATCGCTCGATCCGACCTTTCCGGCGGCGGTGCTGGTCACGCAGCACATGCCCACCAAGTTCACCCGCGCCTTTGCCGAGCGACTCGACCGGGTGACCAACTTCCGCGTCCGCGAGGCCGAGGCTGGCGACGTCCTCACCCTCGGCACGGTGCTCATCGCGCCCGGCAACGGCTCTTTGCAGCTCAGGCGCTCGTCCCCGACGGAGCCGCTGCGCGTGGACATCATTCCCGGCAATTCGTCCAACTACACCGAGCGCTTCGTGCCGTCGGTGGACCGCATGCTGGAGTCGGCGGCGCAAGCCCTTGGGCCCAACGTGCTCGGCGTCATCCTGACCGGCATGGGTGGCGATGGGGTGCGCGGAGCCAAGGCCGTCCGCGAAAAAGGTGGCCGAATGATCGTCGAATCCCAGGAAACGGCGATCATTTTCGGCATGCCCGGCGAGGCCATTGCCTCGGGTGCCGTCGACGAAATCTTGCCTTTGCCCAAAATCGCCGACGCAATCCTCCGCTTTGGACGGCGCCAATAGGCGTGTTATCGTTCCTCGCCCGTGGCTGATTCAAACGACAAAGACCTTCCGGTACAAGAGCTCGACCTCGCTGCGTCGAAACGCGAGTTCATCGAGACGTTTTTCAAGCGTGGCGCCGAGTTTACCGAGGAGCTGATGCGCGAAAACGAGCGCCTCCGCTATCGGCTGGTCCAGGTCGAGGAGATGAACCGCGTCCTCGGTCAGGGCCTCGAAAAAGACGGCAGCCCCGGTGGCTCGGCCAAGGCGCTGCGTGAGCTCGTCGACCGCATCGAGCGGCTCGAGGGTGAGCGGTCGCAGCTCTTGCATCGTTACGAGGGTGTGGCCAAGGACAGCGCCGATTTTCATGCGCGCTACGCCGACATCGAGCGCGAGAACAACAACCTCGCCAATCTCTACGTGGCCTCCTATCAGCTGCACTCGACGATGGAGCTGCGCGAGGTCACGCAGATCATCGTCGAGATCTTGCTCAACTTCATCGGCGCCAAGACCTTTGCCATCCAGCTCGTCGACGAGGAAAAGCGGGTATTGCGTACGCTGGCGGCCGAAGGTGTGGCCCGCAAAGACGTGCCGACGCCGTCTGTCTCGGACGGCGTGGTGGGCACCGTGTTGTCGAGCGGCAAGCCGTATTTCGACGAGGCGCGCTTCTCTGCCCGCGCCGATTTTGCCCATCCGGTGATCGTGGCGCCGCTGTGCATTGCCCAGCGCGTCGTCGGAGTGGTTGTCGTTTGGGACCTTTTGCAGCAAAAAACCGGACTTGCTGACGTCGACTACGAGCTCTTCAACCTTCTCGGTGCACATGCCGCCGCAGCCCTGCAAGGGGCCAAGCTGACCGCCGAGCTTTCCGACCGACCGCCCCAGCTTTGGGCGGCCGTGGATCTGGTGTAAAGGCCATGCCGACTGCGTTGGTCGTTGAAGACAGCCCTACCATGCGGCAGCTCATCGTGTTCGCGCTGAACCGCATTCGCGGCTTGCAAGTGATCGAGGCTGACGACGGCGTCGACGCGCTCAAGAAGCTGTCGACGCAGAAGCTCGACATCATCCTGACCGACATCAACATGCCGATCATGGACGGCTTGAAGCTCGTGCGTCGCGTGCGGGCTGACGAGGCCTTGAAGAATATCCCGGTCATCATCATCACCACCGAGGGCGCCGAGGAAGACCGGCAACGCGCGCTGGCCCTTGGGGCCAATGCCTATATTACGAAGCCGATTCAGGCGCCGCAGGTCATCGCCACCGTCAAGAAGCTCCTCAACATCGTCTGATCGCGGCGGTGGTGGTTGGCGTCCCGCTTCCGTTTTTACAGGAGGTGGAGGTGGGAGACAGAGTAAATTGGGTTTCTGTCTCCCGCCTCCCACCTCCTGTACAAAGAAGCGTTTCGGTTCATCACGCACGTAAGTTGCGAGCGCGGCCTTCAGCGACGATGCTGTGGGGGTGCTTGGGCTCGACGGCGCTATCGACTTGTTTCTCGATCACATCAAGATCGAGCGGGGGTTGTCGCGTAATACCGTCGAGGCGTATGCGCGGGATCTGCGCAAGCTGAGGACCTGGGTCGAGAAGCATGAGCCCGGTTCGTTGATGGTGGAGAAGCTCGAGGCGCGGCAGTTGTTTGCGTTTGTCGTCGCTGTGGGCCGGACCAAGCTGGCGTTGCGGTCGCAGGCGCGGCTGGTGGTGACGTTGCGGCAGTTTTTTCGGCATCTGCGGGCGGAGCGGCATGTGCCGATGGATCCGTCGGAGGATCTGGCGTTGCCGCGGGTGGGTAGGCCGTTGCCGGAGGTGTTATCGACGGCGGAGGTGTCGCGGCTATTGGAGACGCCTGATCCTTCTACACCGCGCGGGTTGCGTGACCGGGCCATGCTGGAGACGCTGTACTCGACGGGGCTGCGGGTGTCTGAGCTGGTGGCTTTGCGCTTGGCTGACATCAATTTGGCCGAGGGGTTTTTGTCTACCGTCGGTAAAGGTCGCAAGCAGCGCTTGATTCCCGTCGGTGAGGCCGCGGTGGATATGGTGCAGCGCTATCTGGCCGAGGCGCGTCCTGGCTTCGATCGCGGTCGAAATCACGCCGTGTTGTTCCTGACCCATCTCGGGCGCGGCATGACCCGGCAGGGGTTTTGGAAGCTGTTGCGCGGCTATGCCATTGAGGCCGGCATCACCAAAAAGCTGTCTCCGCACAAGCTCCGGCACTCGTTTGCCACGCATCTTCTGGAAAACGGTGCCGACCTGCGCGCCGTACAGGCCATGCTGGGCCACGCCGACATCGGAACTACCCAGATTTACACGCATTTGTCGAATCGGCGCGTGCGGTCGGTCTACCGCGCCCACCATCCCCGCGCGTAGTACCCCGACACAGTGATTTTGATGGTTGACGCGAAGGGATCGGCGCGTAGGGCGAGGCGCGACGACCGAAGCTACCTGGTGGTAACTGAGGGAGGAGCAACGAAGCCATGCGCGTCGAGACCGAGCGGCAACCATCAAAATCACTGTGTCGGGGTACTAGACCGCTTCGGCAGTTCTAGGGCGCAACTCGTGGCATACTCCGCCCGATGTCGGCGGAAACCATGCACCTCGTACGCGACGGGATTGTCTATCTCGTCGCGCTCATCTTGAGCATCTGCGTGCATGAGTTTGGGCATGCCTGGGTGGCCGACCTGTTTGGGGACCCGCTGCCGCGCTCGCAGGGTCGGGTCACGCTCAATCCGCTGGCGCACATCGATCCCATCGGCACGCTGTTGCTGCCCATCTGCGCCTTTGCCTTCTCCATTCACAGCCCAGCCATCGCGTCGCGCATCCTCGGTTGGGGCAAGCCCGTGCAGACCAGCATGTCCGCGCGCCACATGTCGCGGAAGTTTTCCATGCGGACCATGGACATCCTCATTTCCGTCGCTGGGCCGGCCATGAACATCGTCTTTGCGCTGGTGTTGTCGGGCGTCTATCTGGCCATGTTGCGCTTCGGCGGCGTGGGTGCGTGGGAGATGTCGACGGCGGTTGGCAACATCGTGACCATGAACCTCAGCCTGTGCATCTTCAACCTCATCCCAGTGCCGCCGCTCGACGGTGGGCACGTGGCGGTGAACCTGACCAGCAAGTCCACCGGCGATCTCCTTGGGCGCATTGGGCCGGGCATCCTGTTTCTGCTCTTGATGTCGGGGATGCTGAAATATGTGACGTATCCGGCGCGCGTGGCGTCGGGGTGGTGGCTGCAGCATCTGGCGGGGTGGGCGCTGTGACGAAGTCATGAGCGGCAATTCCATGAACAACGAGCCCGCGCTCGTCGACGGGGACATCTATCGCGTCGAGCTGCCCGATTTCGAGGGGCCGCTCGATCTGTTGCTGCATCTCGTGAAGAAACACGAGTTGTCGATTCTCGATATTCCGATCGCGTTCATCACCGAAAAATATCTGCAGTCGCTCGACGACATGCGGGCGGCGAATCTGGAGATCGCCGGCGACTATCTGCTGATGGCGGCGACGCTGGCGTATCTGAAGTCGCGGGAGCTGGTGCCGCCCGATCCGTCGGAGCTGGTCGACGAAGGCAACCCGGAAGACGAAGAGGTCGGTGACCCGCGCCAAGAGCTGATTCGGCGCCTCTTGGAATATCAGAAGTACAAGCAGGCAGCCGACCAGCTCGGGCAGCGGCCGGTCATGGGTCGCAATGTGTGGACACGCGGAGCGACGGCAGAAGAGGTCGCTGGCCTGCATGTGTTGCCGGGTGGGGCGCCGCTGGCCGAGGTGCCGGTCATTCGCCTCATCGAGTGCCTGGAACGCGTCTTGAGCCGCGCCAAAGTGACGTCGACCCACGACGTCATCGTCGAGAAGTTCAATATTACCGACAAGATCATCGAGCTCAGCGGGCGCCTCGCCGATCTTGGCACCTTCACGTTCGAGAGCTGCTTCGAGTTCGTCGAGCAAGAAGCGTCGGCAGCGACGATGAAACACCAGATCATCATCACGTTCCTGGCGATCTTGGAGATGACCCGCCTCAAGCTGGCGCGGCTCACCCAGGCGGACCCGGAGCAGCAGGGCGCAATCTATGTCTCGCGGGCCGTCGACGATATTCGTGAGCGGGCGGCGGCGTTGGGCAAACAAGACGAGGAGTATCGGTGAGCGGGCCTAAAGACAATCAAGACGGTGGTGGCAGCAACAACGACGACGGCGGAAATGGGTTCGATCACTCCGACTCGGCGCATCCGCGCGTCGGGGACTCGAGCCCGCTCGACATTTTTCCAGACGACGAGCTGACCACCGCCGACAAGCGGGACCCGGAACGGGACGACGAGGCGGCGCATGGGCCGCCGGTGCCTGCGGTGCCGGCGTTTCCCGACGAGCAGACCGATCTCTATCGGCCGGAAGATCACGATCTGCCGACGCTGGGCAACGATGATGTGACGCCCACCGAGCACAAGTCCGAGGCTGCGCCTGAGCCGTCGGCAGACGCTGCTGCGGACCCGGCTGCCGTCGCTGCGCATCTCGTCAGCATCGTCGAGAGTCTGTTGTTCGCCGCCGATAAGCCCTTGTCGCTGCAGCAGCTCGGCGACATCCTCGGCGTGACCGATCTCGGGCCGTTGCGCGCTGCCATCTCCGACGTGGAGACGCAGTATGCTCGGCGCGGCATCCAACTGCACGGCGTGTCGGGCGGTTTTCAGTTCCGTACCAATCCGGCGCATGCCGTGTGGGTGCAGAAGCTGTTGGCGCAAAAGCCGGTGCGCCTGTCGCGCGCGCAACTGGAGACGCTGGCCATCTGCGCCTATCGCCAGCCGATCACCCGGCCGGAGATCGACGACATCCGCGGCGTCGACTCGGGTGGGACGTTGAAGACGCTGATGGATCGCTCGCTGGTCCGCATCCTCGGCAAGAAAGAGGAAGTGGGCCGGCCGCTCATCTATGGCACGTCGAAGGAGTTTCTCGACTTTTTCAGTCTGTCGGATCTGCGCGATTTGCCGACGCTGCGCGAGTTCCACGAGCTGTCGGAAGAGCACCGCGCGCAGGTACAGGCGCTGGCGTCCAAGGCGCCGGCAGGCTCCATCGAGCCGGAAGAAGTCGTGGACGAGGCGCACAAGCCGCTGCAGCGGGTGACGCTGGCGCCGACGCCGGAAGATGCCGCCGAGCTCGAGGAGATCGATCGGCTGATCGCCTCGGCCGGAGTGGTGGTGGCAACAGAGCCTAGCGACGACGACGCAGGCAGGAACGGTGCGCCTTCGTGACCAAGTCCAAAGTTTCAAAGCCTTCAAAAACTTCGGCGAAAACCTCTGCGAAATCCGAGGCCGCGCCCGACGCTGAGCGGCTGCAGCGCTTTTTGGCCCGGGCCGGCGTCACCTCGCGCCGCAAGGCCGAAGACCTCATCACCGCCGGGCGCGTCAAGGTCAACGGCATCGTCGCCAACGAGCTCGGCACCAAGGTCTCGTCCGGCGATCGCGTCGAGCTCGACGGCAAACGGGTGCACGCCGAAGAGCATGTTTATCTGTTGATGCACAAGCCGCGCGGCTATGTGACCACGCTGTCCGACCCCGAGAACCGTCCGACGGTGATGGACCTCATCAAGGACGTCGAAGAGCGGGTCTACCCGGTGGGGCGCCTCGACTACAACACGGAGGGCGTCCTCGTACTCACCAACGACGGCACCCTGGCGCACGCGCTCATGCATCCCAGCCGCGGCGTCGAGAAGGTCTATCACGTCAAGCTCCGCGGCGTGATCACCTTCAGCTTGATCGAAGACCTACAGAACGGCGTGCTTCTCGACGACGGCGAGCGGACTGCGCCGGCCAAAGTGCAGCTCTTGAAGGCCACCGATCACGGCAACAACAGCTGGATCGAGGTCATCCTCCACGAGGGCAAAAACCGTCAAGTGCACCGCATGGTCGAGGCGGTCGGCTTTCAGATCGCCAAGCTGCATCGTGTCCGCTACGCCCATCTCACCGTCGAAGATCTGCCGCCCGGCAAGGTCCGCGAGCTGCTACCCAACGAGATTTCGGCGCTGCGCAAGGCCGCTGGCCTCGACAAACGAGGCGCGGCGCCAGGGGAGGCAGCCAAGGCCGCACCACCCCGGCAACCTCGCCAACCGGCGAAGAATGAAGTAGCCTCTACGCGCCATGGAGCTAAGAACCTTCACGTACCTCGACGTGCTGCAACCCCAGCTGGCCTCGTTCCTTCAGACGGTGGCCGCCGGGTTCCTCCCGCTCGAGGGTCAAGCCGCGCTGCTGATCGAAATCGCACCCGGCATCGCGATTAACACCATCACCGATGCCGCGCTGAAGAACACGCGCGTCATCCCCGGCATGCAAATCGTCGAGCGGGCGTATGGCCTGCTCGAGGTGCATCACTTCGACCAGGGCGAGATTCGCTCGGCGGGCGATGCCATGTTGCAGAAGCTGGGGGTCAAGATGACCGACCGGATGAAGCCCAAGATCTTGTCGGAGCAGACCATCACCGGCATCGACGGGCACCATGCCGCGCTCATCAATCGCATGCGTCATGGCGATACCATCAGCGACGGGCAGACGCTCTATACGCTCGAGGTCCAGCCGGCGGCGTATGCGGCGATTGCGGCCAACGAGGCGGAAAAGGCGGCCGATATTTCGATCTTGGAAGTGATCACGTTTGGCGCGGTTGGGCGTCTGTGGCTCGGTGGCGGCGAGGCGGAGATTGCCGAGGCGGCCAAGGCCATTCGCGAGACGCTGGCCGAGATCGAGGGGCGGTCGTGAGCGCTTCGTCGTCAGAGCTTCGCGCGCCGTTTGCCGACGGTGGGCCGATCGAGATCGATGCCCAGCTGGCGCGTAAGCTGCTGGAAATCGCGCTCGATAAGGGCGGCGACTATGCCGATCTGTATTTCGAGTATCGCGCTGGCGCCGATTATTTTTGGGAAGACGAGAAGGTGAAGTCGGTCGGGCGCGGCATCACGCTCGGGCTTGGCGTGCGCGTGCTCAAGGGCGATGCCACCGGGTATGCCTATTGCGAAGAGCTGACCGTTGAGGCCATGGCCGAAGCGGCACGCACGGCGGCGCAGATCGCAGCGACGGGAAAAGCCGTTGCGCCGGTCGACGTGAATCTGTTGAAGATGCCGAGCTTCTATCCGGTCAAGGTGCCCAGCATCGAGAGCGGGCCCGACGAGAAGCTGGAGCTGTTGCGTCGTGGTGATCAGGCGGCGCGGGCTTATGACAAGCGCGTCATCAAGGTGACGGCTTCGTTCGCTGAAGAGATCAAGGAAATTTTGATCATCACCAGCGACGGCAAGATGGCGCGTGACCGGCAGCCGTTGTTGCGTTTTGGTGTCAGCGCCATTGCCGAGGAAAACGGCAAGCGACAGGGTGGATCGGGCGGCGGCGGCGGGCGGTATGGCATGGAATATTTCCTGACGCACACGCCGGAAGAACACGGTCGTGAGGCGGCCCGCGTCGCGGTGGCGATGCTGGATGCCGTCGAGGCGCCGGCTGGATCGATGGAAGTGGTGCTGGCGCCTGGCGACTCGGGCATCTTGCTGCACGAGGCCGTGGGCCACGGGCTCGAGGCCGACTTCAACCGCAAAGAGACGTCGAACTATTCGGGCCAGATCGGCAAACGCGTGGCGTCGGAGCTGGTCACCGTCATCGACGACGGCACCATTTCCGAGACCCGCGGCGCCATCAACACCGACGATGAAGGCAATGTGGGCCGCGAGAACGTGCTCATCAAAGACGGCATTCTCGTCGACTACCTGCACGACCATCTGTCGGCGCAGCACTTCAAGCGCGCGCCGTCGGGTAACGGTCGACGGCAGTCGTTCCGATGCAATCCTTTGCCGCGCATGACCAATACGCTCATGGGTAAGGGCACCAGTGACCCGCAGGAAATCATCGGCTCCGTCAAACGCGGCGTCTACGCCAAGCGGTTTTCGGGCGGCCAGGTGAATATCTCCAACGGCGACTTCGTGTTTTCGCTGACGGAGAGCTATCTCATCGAGGATGGCAAGCTGACGGCGCCGTTGAAGGGCGTGAACTTGATCGGCAACGGACCCGACGTGCTCACCAAGGTGACCATGGTCGGCTCGGACTTCCAGCTCTCCGACGGCATCTGGACCTGCGGCAAAGACGGCCAGTCGGTTCCCGTCGGTGTCGGCACTCCCACCGTGAAAATCGCCGCCATCACCGTCGGCGGGACCAAGGCTTAGAGATGGGACTCTCCGTCGAGGAATTGATCGAAATCGCCAAGCACGCTTGCTCGTTGGCCAAGAAAGCCGGCGCCGAGTGTGAGGCGCAGGTGCAGGCCGGCTCGGAGTTGTCGACCAAAGTGCGCGTCGGTGAGACCGAGCTGTTGCAGGAGGCGTCGTCGAAGGCGCTAGGCCTGCGCGTGTTCCGGGATCGGCGCGCGGCGTTGACGTACACGTCCGATTTTACGCCGGCGGCGCTCGAGCGGTTCGTGCGTGATTCGGTGGATCTGTGCCGGCTGTCGGAGCCCGATGAGCTCAACCGGCTGCCGGATCCGGAGCTGCTGGCGCGGGAGTTCCCGTCGCTGGATCTGTGGGACGATGCGTCGCTGAAGACGACTGCCGGCGAAGCGCTCGATCTGTGCAAGCGCGGCGAAGCGGCGGCGCGTGCGGCTTCGCCCAAGGTGACCAACTCCGAAGGCGCGACCTATTCGCGTGGAGCTGGGGCATCTGCAATGGCGTCGACGGACGGCTTTGAAGGCGGCAGTCGCGGCACCTATCAGTCGCTGGTCGTGGAGCCCATCTGCGACGACGTGGGCGGCAAGAAGCGTAACGGCTACTGGTGGACCGGGCACCGCTTCGTGAGCGGGCTCGATACGCCGGAGTCCGTTGGCGCCGAGGCTGCGCGACGGACGCTGGCCAAGCTTGGCGCGGAGAAGATCGAAACCGGCGAGCTGCCCATCGTGTTCGATCCCGACGCGGGCAAGGCCATCGTTCGGCTGCTCATCGGCGTCATTTCTGGCGGGGCCATTTATCGCAAGTCGAGCTATCTACTCGACCGTGAGGGCACCGAGGTCGCCTCGTCGCTGGTGACCATCGTCGACGATCCGCTCATCCCGCGTGCGCCTGGATCGCGGCCGTATGACGGCGATGGCCTGGCTAGTCGCAAGAACAGCCTGGTTGAAAACGGCGTGTTGAAGACGTATCTGCTCGACGTGTATGCCGCGCGCAAGCTGGGCCGGCAGTCCAATGGCTGCGCTGGCCGCTCCGTCGGTGGCTCGCCGCATGTGACCACGTCCAACCTCATCATGCAGACCGGCACGAGCGATCCCAAGGCGATCATCAAAGACGTCAAGCGGGGCCTTTACGTGACCGAGATGATGGGGTTCGGCTTCAACGGCGTCACCGGCGATTTTTCGCGCGGCGCGGGGGGCTTTCTCATCGAGAACGGCGAGCTGACCATGCCGGTGACCGAGATTACGATTTCGGCGAACCTCGACGAGATCTTGAAGCGTATCGACGCGGTGGGGACCGATCTCGATATGCGGTCGTCTACCGCTTGCCCGACTTTCCGGGTGTCGCGCATGATGGTGGCCGGCAAGTAAGGCTATTGGATTTGCAGGGAGACGGGGAGATTTGGAGCGTTGACATTCACGCTGTTTATGGCTCCTCATCTCACTGGCTTCCCGTGCTAGAACGCGCCGGCGGCGGTTAGGCCTGCGCCCGTCGCTGTTGCATAGGGCATGATGGGGACTGTGACCGTTTCGGGGCGGTAGCGGCTGGCGATCATGAGGGCCAAACTCAGGAGTTGGGTTAGGCCGTCTACGGCGACCCAGGGGCCTACCCAGCGGGGGTCTCGGAAGGCGATGGCGCTGGCGAAGGGGCCGATGAAGGGGATGTAGAGTAGGCCGCCTGCCGTCGCTGAGTTGCCGTTTTTGTATTCGGGGCCGCCGATCCAGATGGCGTTGCCGCCGGCGATGGCTGCGGATGTGTAGGAGATGGAGAAGAGGAGGGCGCCGGCTACCAGCATGCCGCGGTGGGGGCGTTTGATGGTTTTGGTGGGGCGCGCGATTTGGACCGCGTAGTTGGGTGTGCCGGCTTGGAGCGCGCTGTCTATTTCGGCGCGTAGATCTGGCGTCAGCGACGGGGACGCGATGCGGTAGCGGCTGTAGGCGTCGACCATGTCTGGGGCCTGGCCGAGGCGGCGATAGCCACGGCCTAGCTCGAGGAGAAGATCGGGATCTTGGCGGAGCAGGTAGGCGGCCTTGAGATCGCGGACGGCGTCGACGTAGCGACTTTCGGAAGCGGCTTGGCGCGCGCTGGCGACGAGTTGTTCGAATGTATCGGGTTGGCTGCTGGGGTCGGGTTGGGCGACGAGGATAGCGGGCCACAGTAAGCACAGAGAGATCGCCAGGGCGCGCATGCGCCGGCATCTTACCGCAGGATCAGAAACGGAAGGCTGCGTTGACGCCGCCGCCGTCGGCCGAGGCGTACGGTGCGACTTGGGGGATCTTGGCCAACACGCGAATGGTCTCCGGGCGATAGCGCGCGGCAATCATCAGCGCCAGGCCCAATAGCTGAGTGCCGCCACCGACGGCAACCCATGGGCCGACCCACGCGGCATTGCGATAGACTCCCGAGCTGATGAAGGGGCCCAAGAAGGGAATGAAGAGCGTGCCCCCGGCGGCGGCCAAGTTGCCGTCGCTGCTTGAGCTGTAAGAGCTAGACCCGAACAGCGAAAAGGCGCCGCCAGTGAGTGCTGCTGCCGAATAGCTGACCGAAAACAGGACTGCGCCACCGACGAGAAGACCACGGTTGGGTCGGGTGATGGTCTTGACCAAGAATTGCGGCTGTTGATTACTCCAGCCGACGGGAGCGGGTGGTGGGACGGAGGCGATGGCGCTGTCGATCTTGGCGTTGATCTGCGGATCCTGCGACGGTGCGGCGAGCCGGTAGCGCTTGTAGAAGTCGACCATCTCCGCGCCGTTGCCGAGGCGACGATGGCCACGCGCCAGCTCGAGGAGCAGTTGCGGGTCTTGGCGCAACGTGTAGGCCATCTGCAGCGCCTGGAGGGCCTCGCGATAGCGGCTCTGGCTTGCAGACTGGCGCGCGGTGTCGATGAGCTGCTCGTAGGTCAGCTCTTGTGCGCCAGCAACGGAGGCGGTGGCGAGTACGAGCAAGGTAAGAAGTATGCGCATAGGTCCTTTATACTGGGTCTAGAAACGCAATGCGACGTTCGCACCTGCGCCCGAGCCCGAGGCGTACGGCGAGATTTGCGGCATCTTGGCGAGAACACGCGCGGTCTGTGGGTTGTAGCGGCTGGCGATCATGAGAGCGAGGCCGAGAAGCTGCATGCCGCCGTCGACGGCGACCCAGGGGCCGACCCAGGCCGGGTCGCGGTCGGCGATGGCACTGACGAACGGCCCGATGAACGGAATGAAGAGCAGACCGCCGGCGGTCTTGGAGTTGCCGTACGAGGTGTTGGTGCTGTTGCCGCTGTTGTAGTCGTAGTGGGAGACGTCGCCGCCGTAGGAGGTGAAGGCGCCGCCGGTGATGGCCGCGGCGGTGTAAGCCGTGCCGAACAGGGTGGCGCCGCCGATGAGCATGGCCTGGTTGGGGCGGGTGATGGTCTTCATGGGTGCGGACGCGGCGAGAACGCCGTAATTGACCGCTGCAGCGACGGCAGGGGCGGTGGCAGCGGAGATACCAGAGTTGACCTCTTCGGCCAAGGCAGGGGTGAGCTGACCAGATGCCAGGCGATAGCGGAGGTAGTAGTCAGCGGTCTCGCGGGCGTGGCCGAGGCGACGGTGACCGCGGGCCAATTCGAGGAGGAGCTGGGGATCCTGGCGGAGGCCATAGGCGGCTTCTAGATCGTGGACCGCCTCGACAAACTGGCTTGCCTCGGCCGCTTGGTGCGCGTGCTGGATGAGCTGTTCGTAGGTGGGCTGACCGTCGGTGGGCGCTTGGGCTAAGGCTGCTGCGGGGACGAAAAGGAGGGCCAGGGTCAACACATGAATTCGCATGGTGCGCGTCACATTGCAACGCCCGGGCCACAACGGATATCAAGGCTTTACGCGCTCCCGGCCCGACAGCTGAGTCTAGATTCTGACAACCGTGTCAGGATTTTGCAGGCTCGCCGAACAAACCCGCCAATTTGGCGACGATGTCGTCGTGGACCCGGCCGTTGGAGGCGATGAGGCCGCTCAGATTGCCGAGCTCTTTGCCGCGGTAGGCGAGGGCGCGGCCGCGGGCATCGGTCATGCGGCCGCCGGCCTCGACCAAGATGACCTCGGGGGCGCAGGCGTCCCAGAGCTTGCTGTGGCCGACGGGATTTACGTACAAGTCGCGCTCGCCACGGGCGATGAGGCCGAGCTTCAAGCCCACCGAGCCCACGTTGGTCTCGTCGGTGACGCCGAGTCTGGCGCGGACTTCGTCGATGCGTTCGTCGCGATGGCTTTTGCTGGCCACCATGCGGAGCAGGGTGGTGTCGCTGATGTCGCTGACGTGCAGGCGAAGATTGGCGGCGCCGTTTTCGGAGAGAAAGCTGCCGTGGCCGCGCACTGCGGTGTAGAGCCGATCGAACGACGGCTGATAGACGGCACCGACGGCGGGCGAATCTCCGACGAGAAGGCCGATCATGGCCGCGAAGCCGACATCGCCGCGGATGAAGTCTTTGGTGCCGTCGATGGGGTCGACCATCCAGACGCGGTCGTGCTGGAGTCGCGAGAGATCGTCGGGCAGCTCTTCCGACAAGATGGCGTCGTGGGGAAACGCCGCGCGCAGCCCGTCGACGATGAGCTGGTTGGCGGCGCGATCGGCGGCGGTGACGGGCTCTTCGTGGGCTTTGTGGTCGACCTTGAGACCGGTCGACTGCATGGCGAGCGCCAAGGCACCGGCCCGACGGGCGAGGTCGGAGGCGACGCGCAGCTCTTCGGCAAAATCGTTCCTAGTCATCAATGGCCCACGCTACCAGTCGCGGAGGTCTTCGGCGAAATTCTGACCGCGAAGGCCGGCGGCGTGCCCGAGCTGATCGATCATCAGCGACAGCACCTCTCGCTCGGCGGTCTCGATGACGCCAGGTCCGACGCGCGCGTCCCAGCGGTTGATGTCGACGGTGAGTGCGGCGAGGACGGCGAGCTTGGCCTTGCGGTCGCTGGCTTCGGCGAGAATGCGGGCGTGTTTGCGCACGATCACGATGAGCTCGGCGGCGCGCTTTTTGGACATCATGCCGTCGAGCTCGGCGAGTAAGTCCTTGGCGCGGGCCCAGTCAGCGACGGTGCGCGTCTTGATGAGCGCCTTCTTTTTGGCGTCTACGGCGGCTCGCTTTTTGTCGTTGGCGGCGTTGTTGGCGAGGCGCGCGCGCTCGGTGGCTTCCATGCGGTCGACGAAGCCTTTGGCGTCGGCTCGGAAGGCCCATTCGGCCTTGGCCTGGATGAGCATGAGCGGCCAGCCGTGGTAGCCGTTTGCCGTGTGTTTGCCGACGGTCTTCACCCGGCCTATCGGTGTGTAGGCCTTGGGTGGCAATAACGGCGTCTTGGTGACCACGATTTTGTAGATGGAGCCGGGATGCTTTGGTGCCAATACACGTGGCTTCGATAGATCTTCTGCCGTCGGTGGCGCCTCGCCAAACCACGACGCCAGGGCGATGGTGATGACGTCGACCTCGACCGCGCGCTTCTGGCGCTTGTTGTGCCACTGCATCTTTTCGGCGTGGCCGACCACCCAGCAGAACGAATAGACGCCTTTTTTCACGGGCACGACAAAGGCCTCGCCGGCT
>Ga0123338_10000359_pt1 | contig 47175 bp, 35 predicted proteins | sample grotaG_FD_89793 | JGI IMG/M metagenome (GOLD analysis project Ga0123338, IMG submission 89793) | Glacier valley bacterial and archeal communities from Borup Fiord, Nunavut, Canada, to study Microbial Dark Matter (Phase II) -... | ecosystem: Environmental > Aquatic > Freshwater > Ice > Glacier ... | reverse complement strand
GCCCAGTGTCCCAAAGGCGTCATGGATATGTCCCATGGGCCAATCAAAGTCGGTCTGGAGCGAATTGGCCGGAATAGCCTGCAACATGAACTGTACGCCCCAAAACGCGCGATAGTTTTCCCACGGGAAGAAGTCGGTGCCGAGGCGGTCAGGGCGGGCAAAGATGTGCGGCACCTGATAGTTCCAGTCCACCGGCCCCGTCGTGGACATGGCCTGATATCCTCCGTTGAGGATCTGCTGCAGCGAATACCAGGAGGTCGACCAAAAATCGCCAACGGCTGTGCCGTCGAAGTCGATCTGTTTTTCCGGATATCCCGGTCCGCTGAAGTGCGGTGCAATCTCGAACATATCGCGATTGTCAGTGGGCCAAACTCGCTGCCCCTTGGGCGGTGTGTAGGCGAAGTAGGACTGTGAGAGACCCTCGATCTGTTCGAGAGAGAACGTATTGAAAACCTCCCATTTTCGCATATTGCGATACAGCCCAAACGCGGTCATGTAGTTGGCGGCCACGAGGGCGTCGGCGTTGGTCGTGGCGCTCTTCCAGTTGAGGCGGTTCTTGTTCTTGAACGTCAGCGACGGAAAGCCAGACGAGAACTGATATAGAGTGAAGTTATTGGGCTGGCTGATGGTGTGTGTCGCTGGGTTGGAGTAGATAAACATATCGCGATTGGTCTCGAGCGCAGTGCGGATCTGCGTATACAGCTTGTACCAATCGCTACCGATCAGTGCCTGCGGGTCGGTGGTCATATCCTCCGGCGCAATGCGCGGAAGCCAAGAATTCCAATCCGGATATTGAAACGCCTGCGGCATTTCGCGAGGATTCAGATATCCGTTGCCGCCGAGTAGCGGCAGCGCCGCGCCGCCCGGAGAGGGACTGGTAGCGACGGTGTTGGTGCCGGTCGGAAACAGGTAGTCCTTCATTTGATGGTCGTCATCGAGCACCGCATCGAGTCCGGCCCCAGCGGCCCAGAGTTGCACCGGTTTGGCGTCGAGACCGGGGCCCGGCTGATAGGGCGGGTTCCACGGCCGGCCGAGTGCGGACATCTTGGTTCCGGCGGGCAACTGAAGATCCAGCGTGCGAATGAACGAGGCGATCTTGTCGCCCTGCTCGGCGGTCAAGCCATGGAACTGCGCCCGTCTTGAAATGGCATAGTTGCTGAAGTTGAAGTACGCTAGGTCTCGTCCGTCTACGGCGTGACAACTGCTGCACTTGGCGTTGAGCTCGGTAGAGTCGATCGGAGAGGCGGTCAGCGTCGCCGCGGTCCACAGCATCTTGCCCTCGGCGATCGATCCGGAGTCTGAGTAGGGCGGCTGCCAGCGATCAGGGTCGTCGTTGCTGAACAACGTCCGGTCGACGAGCGAGACGCCCTCCGGCGTGCGCACGTCCAGATCGAGCACGCGGTAGCCCATCGAGATCCCGTCCGATCCCTCGAATCGAAAGTCGACGGTGGTGCTCGGGGTCAGCGACGGACTCCCCAGCTCGGCCAGCGTGATGGTAAAGCGGATGGTGTGATACGTGCCACTCATACACCCACCAAACTGAGCGTCGGCCGCGACGCAATGTACGTTCGAGGAATCCACCGGGTACTGAAAGGCGCCTGCGGCCGGCGTGCCCCACGTGCTCCAGTTGACCACCTTCTGCGGCTTGACCTGCACCCAGTTTCCGCCGGCGAGCCGCACCGCCATCTTGGGTCCGCGGTCCTTGAAGGACCCATCCTCAAGCCATGTAGGCCGATGGACTTTGAGGTACAGCACCTCCGCCCGGTCGACGCTGGTCAAGACAAACGGCACCGATACCGAATGCCCTGCATCGCCAAAGACCTCGATCGGGAACACCACCGCAACCGCGCCCGACCCACCGTCGCTGCCTGTGCCAGCGCCGCCACTATCGCCGCCGACCGCACCGCCGTCGGTACCACCCACACCAACAGGGTCACCGCATGCGCCCCAGACAGCCGCAACGATCAGAATGCAACGGGAGATCATCATCGGTTCATCGTGCCAACACCGCCACGTGCAACCATTTCAAATTTGTTCAAACCGACTGGTCGGACCATCGACAAGCCGAGCCATGAACGACCAGCATCGCTCCGATCACTTCTGCTCCCGGTTGCGCGTCGACCGAACGTGCTCAGCTCCGAATCGCCAGCCGGTAGCGCGCGCTCGTGGGCGTAGCACCAAGAAAGGTGACGCGCGATTGAGGGTGCCTCGAGACGTCGACGACCGACTGGAACACGGCGACGTAGCCCTTGATGGATAGCGGATCCAGCAAGCCTGGTGGATAGGTCAGGGTGACCTCCATACCCTCTGGTGAAGCCTTCGCATCGCAGCGAACGCCCCGATGAAATACGCCCCAACGCATGGCCATACCGCTGAGGAGTTGCTCGGGTGTGAGCATGCTGACCAAGAAGCCGTAGATCTTGCCCGTATTGACGAGCTTCATGACGTCGTACCAGAAGACCTTGAACATCGTCTCGTTCATCGCGTACAGGTCGGCGATCGCAAGCGTACCCGCGCAATATTCGACCTCGCTGAGCCAATCCGAAGCCAGCGGTGGTTCGCGCAGGACCTTTGCGAGCTGTGGCGGCAACCCATCGAGGTTCCCTTTGACGGGGCGTGCCGCAAGCGCGAAGCGGAAGAGCGAAGCCTTTACTTGAAAATCGGGGTACGATCGGAGACCACGTGGTAGCGCTTGCAGGTAGGCCGTAACGCGTTCGAACTCTGCAGACACATACTAGGTATAGCAGCCTCGTCGATGGATACCACTTGGATTGCGGGTGGGTAGAACTCAAACGACAACTCCACCCCACGGCCATCGCAGGCGCGCTGCCGGACTCGCCAGATCAGCGAGTCGCTCCAAGGCGCGGGCGAGTCACGGCAATCGCGTAACTACAATTGATGGCTCGACGAGGTAGCCATCGTCGCGGCGGATCAGGATGTTGCGCAAGCCGAGGTCGCGCAGCATGCCGACCGCTGTGTACACGCGACGCGCAGCGGCGAGCGGACCTGCCTTTTCGCCTGGCCACCCAACGAGAAAGAGCCGTTCGATGGACAGGCCGCCCTCCGGCTCCACAAAGTGGAACGTGACCAGCTCGAGCAAGATGAGCCGCAGCGCACGCCGCCGCGTTAGGTCGATCTGCAGACCGCCGTCGGCCTCGAACCAGCGCCCTTGTTCGCCTACACGCAGCGTGATCGGGGCCGGCGCCGACGGCAGTACCACCGACACGCTATCTTGAACGCGGCGCTGACACTCCGCCAGGACCCGCACCACGCTCAACGAGGCGCCGGGATGCGGCTGGGCTATCGCACGCACCTCGATCAGTAGCGACTCGACAACTTCGAGCGCTCGCTGACGGGTTTCGTCGTCGCTGGCAGTCTCGGCGGCGCGGAGATGCAGGAATCCCTTTAGCAGAGCGAGCGCCGCCGTCACCCCCGGATCGCGCACCCGTTCGGCGTGGTCCTGCGCCGCGGCAAAGAGCTCCAGGGCCTCGTCGATGCGGCCGAGCATGGCCAGGGTGGCGGCGAGCCAGCCTCGGTAAAGCCCCAGGCGCCGATCGGCAGCGATCGACACCAGCCGCTCGGCATGCTCAAAGTGTGCACGCGCCATCTCAAGTTCGCCGCGGTAGAGGTGGAGGACGCCGAGGCGGGCCAGCGCCATCGCCTCGTGGCGGTGGGAGCCGAGCTGGTGCGCCAGCGCGAGAGCCGCATCGCAGTGCGCCCGCGCCTGCACGTCGTCGCCGAGCTCGAACGCGATTTGGCCGAGCGCGCTCAACGCGGCCGCCCGGTGTCGCCGGTCGTCTGCGTCATGCGACAGCGCCAAGGCCTCGGCAAACAGCTCGCGCGCCCGTTCCACGCGGCCGCGCTCATGGGTCCCCGACGCATACAGGATGAGCACGATCACTGCGCCGGTCGGTTGCTCGGTCTGTCGCGCCAGCCACAGGGCGCGCTCGAAGTGTTCGACCATCGCCGCGGCGTCGCCGCGCACCCAGGCCACGGTGCCGAGGAGGCTGCGCGCTTGTCCCTCCTCGGCGGGTGCACCGAGGGCTTGGGCGAGTGCGAGCGCCGTCTGGCCTTGGCGCGCCGCCTCGGTATCGTGCCCAAGCTGCCACTCGGCGACACCGGCCGCACAGCGGATCTGAGCCTCCAGCAAGCGGTCGTCAATCGGGCCGACTATCGCTAGCGCGCGATGCAGATCGACCAGCGACTCCTGGTAGCGAAAGCGCACCCGCGACACCTCACCGCGCAGCCGCAACGCGAGCGCCAGCGCACGCTGTGCCGCGTGGTCGTCTGTGAGCTGGTCGACGCTGGCGAGCGAGGCGTCGATGAGCGCAAGGTAGGCGTCGACCGAGCCGCTGTAGAGCAGATAGTGCCGCAGCCGTAGCAGCACCCCGACGCTCCGTGGCGGGTCGTGGGCGACGAGCCACGCGTGCGCCAGCGTCAGGTTGTGCACCTCGTCGGCCAAAAGCTCCTCCGCGGCGTTGCGGCACAGAGAGAGCATGTGCGCCGCGTGGCGGGCCTCGATGGTGTGACGGGTGCCGCCCAGGGTGAGCTTGGTGAGGGCATATTCGCGCAGGACGTCGAAGAGCCCAAGGCGGAGGCCGGCCTCATTGCCCTCGAAGACGCGCACCAGCGATTTGAGCCGCAAGCGCTCGATGAGCTCGACGGTCTCGACACCTTCGTAGCGCGACAGCACTGCCTCGGCCGACGCCAGCGTGAAGCCGCCGCGAAACACCGCTAGCTCGGCCAGCGCCGCCTGCTCCTGCGACGAAAGGAGCTCCCAAGACCAGTCGATGACACTGGTCATGGTGGACTGCCGCACGTCGACGTCGCGGCGCGTGGTGCGCAGCCAGGCGATGTGAGACGCCAGCCGATCCCGGAGCTCGGCCAAGCCGACGACCCCGGCGCGCGAGGCGGCCAACTCGACGGCCAGTGGGATGGCGTCGACCCGACGAACGATCTCGCCGACCAGCGCGCGCTCGTCCACCGACAGCGCCTGGGGCAGGCGCCGCAGCCGCTCCAGAAACAGCGTCACCGCTTCGTCGTCACTGAGCGGCGGCAGCTCATGGCGCGCCTCGCCGTCGATGCCGAGCACCTCGCGCGAGGTCACCAGAAATCGGACCTCCGGAGCCAAAGCAAGCCAGGTCCCGATGGTCGCTCGCGCGCTATTCACCACGCGCTCGAAGTTGTCCATGACCACCAACAAACGCCCGCGACGGGCGATCGCCTCGCCGATGCGCAGGGTCCAGCTCGCCAGCCGCTCCGATGCGTCGGCGTCGTCGTCGGCTTCCGACTCAACCGACACCTCGAACAGCGCGGTCATCTGCGTGAGCACGTCGGTGTGCGACTGCGCCTCGCTCAGGTCGCAGAACCAGACCTCGCCGAAGGTGGTAGAGGCAGTGGTCATCGACGGTTGTAGGCGCGACGCAGCGAAGTGGCGCGCAAAGCGGGTCTTGCCCATGCCGCCGAGGCCGTGCACGGTGACGAGACGCACGCCGAGCGCGAAGAATCCCTCCACCACCTGGTCGTCGTCGTCGCGGCCCACGAAGCCGGCGTCTATGGACGAGCTGGTCACGCCGTATGGTACCTGATCAGTCGTGAGAACCCGCCGGGTGCCAGCTCGGAGCCAGCGATGAGCACAACACAGTGGTGTTAGGTGACTGGCGCTTCGAGATAGTTACCACTTCAGACTTTCTGGGCTCGGCGTCAGGACCATTCGAACCAGAAACGCGAGTCGCTGCCATCGACGGAGTCAGGGAACTCGACGGTCTCGAAGAGCTCGAGCATGGCTTGATTAGTGGCTGGATGCTGAGCCAGCAGGCCCTCGACCTGGGATTCCGACAGCTCGTAGAAGTCAGCGGCAAACATGTTGCCCTGGCCCAGCTGCACCAACATCGGCGGATGCGATGGCAGGTGACCATAAGACATGCGAATGCGGGCCAGTGCGATGGCGAGCTTGCGATGGCGGTCTTCGGAGAGCATGCAGCGCGAATCGGCCTTGAGCCCTGACACCGCACCGTCGGGCCAGGGCTGGCCGAGCAGCACAGCCGACTTCAAGGAGGCATGCCCGAGAATGTCGGCGGGCTCGGTGAGAAGACCAAATGAGAGCTCCAGTGTCTTGAGCGACAGCAGCGACGACAAGCCGGTGGTGGCACTGATTGGACAGGCGGCGATCTTCAGATCTTCCAACCGTGAAAAGTGCTGGATGGGGCGCAGGTCTTCCAGTCCACAGCCCAAGAGGCCGAGCTGCCGAACGCCGGTAAAAGCCGACAATCCAGCGACGGTTGCGGCGCCGTGAAAAATGAGTCGGTCCTGATAGCCAGCGCATTCTTCCGAGGAGAATGGAGGACCATGGCCGAAGAGCGACTGTGCACGGCCGATGATGATGGGGTCTGCGTGGGCGAGAATATCGGTCATCGACCGGGCGTGGGCTGGATGGGCATCGACACATGTTCCCACATGGCGGCCACGGATCGAAACACTGGATTCAAGGAGCGTGTCGCTAGCTGTTTGCGTCGAGCCAGCTCGAGGAGATTGTCGACGGAATATTCGAACACCCGCTCATCGGCCGTGGTGGAGATAGCCAGGGTCGATGGCATTCCCTGGTCGTCGACACGCTCGGCGATCGGGACGAGGTGAAGCGTGTCGACCTCGAGCTCGCGGCGGTCTGGCCTCGAACCAAGCAGATCGAGCTCATATTGCCCCGTCAGAGCCGGCACGTGTGAAAACTGGACCACGGACGGCCGAACGAGAGGACGAACACCTGCCAGAACGTCTCGTCGCTGTGCGCAGAACCAAGCAGGCAGGCGCACCCCGTGGTCGTGTTCGAAACGGTCGAGTGCGGACTGCTCGTCGCGGTAGAAGATCTCGTCGGGAAAGCGGGCGATGAAGGTCTGCAACGAGGCTCGGTCGTGGTCGCCGAGCGCCGCTCGGCTTACCCAGCCTCGTGCTTCGGCGGCGGTGCCACTGATCCAGTCGCAGCGAAAGCGCGCGTTGGGAGGCAATTGCTTTGGGTCGCGGTATCCGCCGGCCAAGAGCACATCCGGCTTGGTCAGGTCTGCCTCAACCAAGGCCGACGCCCAGTGAGCGACGTAGTCGAGCATGCGTCCTGGCCGGACCAGAAGCGCGGCATCGTTGGGTAGCTTGCCGAAGACCAGCTGATGGTTGGCGTCCCAGATTCGAGACGACAAGTCTGCCTCTTCGCGAGGTGAAAGCTCGAGGCAGGGCGCTTGGAGTCGGCCCCGGACTTCGCGGCTGATAGGCACTCCAAAGATGCGGAGATTGCGTGGGGGATGGTCGATGACCGCCGTCAAATCGCCGACGGTGCTGAAGACAATTTCGACGACGTCGAGATCGAGTGGCTCGATCCCCGAGAGGCTGCCGACGATGCAGCCTCGGAGGCGCAGAGTACGGAGAGATTTCGCCCCCGCAAGCGCCGACAGATCCGCAAGCTCACACCCGACGAGGGTGAGATCGGTCTGGTTGTTGACGTCTCCTGATGAAAGCGTGGTCCGCGACTCCAAGATCGTCGGAGTCACTATGCGCCAACCCTGGCAATAGTGGCTTTGACGGAGGTGATCACGTCTTGGGACATCTTGGCGGCATCAGCTGACTTGAATTTGCCGCCTGCGCGGATGGAGCAGTCCGGGTGGATATCTGCGTCTGCGATCCCGCCAGTCCAAAGAGTGTTGTTGAGGACGGTCTCGATGTTGGTACTGAGGTCCTGGAACGTCGTGGAGATCTGGAAGGCACCGACGAGTAGTGTGTGCCAGCGATCTTGCGCCTCGGTCTGGTCGATGATGCGGGTCACGTTGGCCGGATCGGGTCCGCGCACACAGCCCGAGTGGCCCTGCGGCACTCGCTTGCCTTGAATCGTGCGAGCGACGGCCGAGCTGAACACGAGCGTGTTGGTGGGCACCCGGAGTTGATGCTGGAGCTCGACCCACTTGGCGCCTTCGAAGAATTTCTGCGGATTGTTGGCGCGGGACACGACCTCATTGATGAGCTCGCAGGGAATGAACTCGTGTTGGCCGCGATTCGCCGTGCGGAATCGGTCGGAGACCCAGCCTGCGGTGTGCGGATCCTTCTCCCAGATCTTGTTGAAGCGGGCCAGCGAGAGCCCGCCCGACGACCCGGTGGTTGCCATCTGCCTCATGAACGCCAGGATGCCGACTGTCGAGACTGGCGTCCGGACTTCTAGATCTACCTCGCGCTGTCCCGGCATGACGATGGCGCCATAGGGGCCGGCGCTGGGCGAGTATTTGATTGCGCCGACGACGTCAGCACCGAGGTTGTTGGCACGCGCGTAGGCCATGATTTCGCCCACTGCGCCACCTCCGCCTGTTGCTGGCGCGACCTCCGCGCCCGTCGCGCAGAGATTCTGGAACTTGGTCTTCGTGGCCGAGGCGCCGCCGTTGATGATGTCGGTGATCTCCTGGTCATTGAGCGGAGATGCATGGACTTCTGGGGCTTGAATCGTGTCGAAATATCCGGTGCCAGCGCCCTCGATTGCGGTGGAAATGGTGACGTCTTCGAAGCTGAAGTTGGCGACCTTGCTGCCTTGCGCGTCGGCTTCCCAGTTACTCTTCATCTGGCCAAAGCGGGTGCCAGCTGCCGCCTTGAGCTTGGTCTTGTTGGCCGGGTGCATGACGGTCGGAAGAAAGCTGAAATAGACCATCCCGGCCGCACCGACCGACGCGCCGCGGGTAGCGCCAGCTTCGGTCAGCTTCGCGGAACCGACCGAGCTGATGGTCGTTTTCTTCATACCCCAGAGAGTGGCCAGCTGGTCGAACGTGAACCAGGCATTGTCGCCGACGTAGGTGGTCTTGGCGAGCTGGATGCGCTCAGCCCAGGTGGCCTTGGCGTCGATCTTGGCGACCTGCGGTGCGACCGCAGAGCCGAGAGCAACGTCGACTTGGGCTGTGTCGGCATCGGTTTTCTTGGCCGTGGCGACTGGTACGCCGGTCGCCGCTTTGACTGCCGTCGCTGCCGCCTGCAGGTTGGGCGCTGCAGTCACTCCCGCTGCGTCGACCGCCGCCAGCGTCATGGAGGTGCCAGTCTGTTGGCCCTTGCCGCTCGACACCATCTGCTGCGCGGTCTGAGCAGGATTGGCTGGGGGGGCACCGACGGTCGTGTCGCCTGAGGCCTCGACGATTGCCTCGGCCATCGCCGGCGTTGGATGCGTCACGTTAGCGGCAGAGGGCTCCGTGAGCTGGGTCGGCACCACGGGCGCCGCCGGCTGGGCTGCTGACTGGCCCGGCTGGGCCCCCGGCGGGCGCGGTGTCGTTGATGAGGGCGGAAGGCGAGGTGGCGGCTGTCGAGGAGCGCGGAAGACCTTGCCGGAAAGCTTGGCGGCAATCTTGGGCGCGGGTGCCGCGATGGCGGGTGCGTCAGCGGAGCCGCCGGCCTCGCCGCCTTTGCCTCCAGCGTCGCCGCCTTTGCCTCCAGCGTCGCCGCCTTTGCCTCCAGCGTCGCCGCCTTTGCCTCCAGCGTCGCCGCCCTTGGCTCCAGCTTCGCCGCCTTTGCCTCCTCCAGCATCGCCGCCTTTGGCTCCAGCTTCGCCGCCTTTGCCTGCTGCAGCGTCCGCGCCTTTGCCTCCTCCAGCTTCACCGCCCTTGCCTCCAGCTTCGCCGCCTTTGCCTCCAGCAGCGTCGGTGCCTTTGCCTCCGGCCGCACCTTTGCCGCCACCAGCATCTGCGCCTTTTGCGCCTGTGCTAGCCTCGGCTCCTTTGCCTCCAGGCTCAGCGCCTTTGGCCCCTTCGGCAGCCTTGCCACCGCCAGGACCCCCCTTACTCGCCTTTCCTCCGGGCTTACCCTTGCCACCTTGCGGCGCGCTCTCGCCGGCAGCATCGCCGTGTAGTTGCTCAGCCGCGTGTTCAGCGACGGCATCCGCTTCTTGCTCCGCGGGTTCACCGGGCTGTGAAACCTCGTGTTCTCCAGCTTCAGCCCCGTCAGCCACCCCATGCTGTTCATCCTGTGCATGGTCTGCGTCAGGGTCTTCCTTACGGTGCACACCTGAGTTGTTCCCTTGCACCACATGCGTCAGCTCGTGTGCGATGAGCTTGTCGCCTTCTTTGGTGCCGGGGTTGTACTCACCCGCGCCAAAGTGAACATCGTTGCCGACGGTAAATGCGCGAGCACCGAAGCCCGCGGCCGCAGAAGCAGACTCGGTCCCGGTATGGACCCGAGCAGTAGAAAGATCAGCGCCCAACGTGGGCTCCAGCTTGTTACGCACATCTTCCGCCAATGGCGAGCCGGTCGTTTTGGGGACCTTGGCCCCCGAGGACTCGCCACCCTTTTTGCGCGAAATGCGTTGAATGGCACCCCCGATGATCTGGCGCCGCTCCGCTGCAAAGCCGCCCGCTGGGGCGGTTCCCTCGGCACCGTTGGTTGCGCGGTAGGTCACCTCGTCGATCGCCTGCTCGCGCTGGGCCATCATGGCCTGATAACCACCGCGGCCGCTCTCCCGAGCTTCCCCTGGTGCCTGCTGTGGCGCCGCCGTCTGCTTTGGCGCAGGTGGCCGAGATGGTTGGGGTTTCTCCACTTTGCCGCCGTCACTCACGACAACCTCCGCCCTAACAGAACCGACAGTATCAGAGGTTATCGGCGGACAATACCGATCTGTTGCTTACTTCGTGATGGATAGCAGACCCGACCGACGGATGATTCGGTCGGGTCTGGCAGGACCATGAGAGCGCTCTAGCGCCGCTTGGGCTTTGGAAATGCGGCGCAAAGGACGCGTGCGAGCTGTTGCATCGTCGGCCCGAGTGGCGATCGTCGCCGCCAGACGAGCGCGATGGTGCGATACGCTTTGGGCGACGCTAGCGGGCGTATGCGCAGGCCGGCACGGCGGGCCTCGGTTGCCACTGCCAGCGTCGGCAGAAGGGTGATCCCGGCGCCGCCGGCCACCATCTGTACGAGCGTCGTCAAGCTGGTCGCGCGGAACTCACCTTCGCGGGCGCGCGCCGTCGAGCAGACTTCTAGGGCTTGCTCGCGGAAACAGTGCCCCTCGGCGAGCAACAGCACGTCTTCGCCGCGAAGCTCGGAGGCCTCTACAGGCGTGGACTTTTTCGCGAGCGGTTGACCTGGCCTGAGGGCGAGCACGAACGGATCCTGCGCAATCGTCGCTTGTTCCACGTCCCCGATATCGGCTTCCAAGGCGACCAATGCAGCATCGAGCGCGCCGTCATGAAGCGCGGCCATGAGGATGTCGGTTTTGTCTTCGCGCCAGGCCACGGTGAGACGACGAAATGCTGCCCTGAGTGCGGGGGCGGCGGTTGGTAACAGATAGGGCGCGATGGTGGGGATGACGCCGATGCGGATCGTTCCGGTCAGCGGGTCGCTCGCACTGCGGCCGGCTGCCGTCAGATCGTCAGCATCGACGAGCAGCTTTCTCGCGCGCTCGATGATGTCGCGGCCAGCGAGGGTGACGAGGACCTTCCGGTGGCTTCGCTCGAACAGATGCACCCCAAGGACGGACTCGACTTGGGCGATCTGTACGCTGAGGGATGGCTGCGACACGTGGCAGCGATCGGCGGCTCTGTGAAAGGAGAGCTCCTCGGCGACAGCGACGATGTACTGCAACTGGCGCAGGGTGAACGGATGCGGGGCGAGCTTCATCGATAGTCTTAGGTTATCAGACTCATGCAAATGATGTCTTGGCATGAATCGCGTGATGTCGGCATCCTGGGACATCAGATCGATTGGAGAACAAGATGAGCGAGAGCGAGAACCCAGCGATTTCGGCACCGAAACCCAAGACGACGCGTCCGCGGACGAACCAGGACTGGTGGCCCAATCAGCTGGATCTGTCGGTGCTGCGTGAGCCGTCGGCGAATCCGATGGGTTCCGCGTTCGACTACGCGAAAGAGCTGGCCTCGCTCGACGTCGAGGCGCTCAAGCGCGACATCATCCAGGTCATGACGACCTCGCAGCCGTGGTGGCCGGCGGACTTCGGGCACTACGGGCCGCTTTTCATCCGCCTGAGCTGGCATGCGGCGGGTACCTACCGGACGTACGACGGCCGCGGCGGCGCTGGCGAGGGCGCGCAGCGATTTGCACCGCTCAGCAGCTGGCCCGACAACGCCAACCTCGACAAAGCGCGCCGGCTCCTTTGGCCGCTGAAGCAGAAGTATGGTCGCCAGATTTCCTGGGCGGATCTTTTGGTCCTGGCCGGAAACTGCGCGCTCGAATCCATGGGCTTCGAGACATTTGGGTTTGCGTTTGGTCGGCCCGATATCTGGGAGCCGCGCGAGCTGTTTTGGGGGACGGAGGATACGTGGCTCGGCGACGCGCGATACAGTGGCGATCGCGAGCTTGCGACTCCGCTCGGCGCGGTACAGATGGGTCTCATCTATGTGAATCCCGAGGGTCCGAACGGCAAGCCGGATCCTCAGCTTGCGGCCCGCGATATCCGCGAGACGTTCGCGCGGATGGCGATGAACGACGAAGAGACCGTCGCGCTCATCGCCGGTGGACACTCGTTCGGCAAGACGCACGGCGCGGGCGACGCGAAGAAGGTCGGGCCCGAGCCAGAAGGTTGTCCGTTCCACCACCAAGGGCTCGGATGGAAGAGCACGCACGGGTCCGGCAAAGGCAAGGACGCGATCACGAGTGGCCTCGAGGTGACGTGGACGACGACTCCGACCAAGTGGAGCAATGACTACTTCAAGCATCTGTTTGGATATGAGTGGGAGCTGACGACGAGCCCGGCGGGTGCGCATCAGTGGAAGCCGAAGGACAATGCCGGTGCGGGGACGGTTGCGGACGCGTTCGATGCGACCAAGAAAGTCGCGCCGGGAATGCTGACGACCGATCTTGCGCTGCGCGTCGACCCGGCATACGAGAAGATCTCGCGACGTTTCATGGAGCATCCTGACGAGCTCGCGCAGGCGTTCGCGAAGGCTTGGTACAAGCTGCTCCACCGCGACATGGGGCCGATCGCGCGCTACCTCGGGCCGTGGGTGGCGCCGGAGCAGCTTTGGCAGGATCCGGTCCCGCTGGTGGATCACCCGCTCGTCGACGGTGCGGACATTGCGGCGCTCAAGACGCAGATTCTCGCGTCGGGGCTGTCCGTGTCGCAGCTCGTATGGGTCGCGTGGCGATCGGCGGCTTCGTTTCGCTCGACGGACAAGCGCGGGGGTGCAAATGGCGCGCGGATCCGGCTTGCGCCGCAGAAGGACTGGGAGGTGAGCTCACCCGTGGAGCTGCAGAAGGTGCTGTCGGTACTCGGTGAGATACAGGCCGGGTTTGCCAAGCGGATTTCGCTTGCCGACCTCATCGTGCTCGGCGGGTGTGCTGCCGTCGAGAAGGCGGCAAAGGATGGCGGCGTAGAGCTCACGGTGCCATTCGCGCCGGGCCGCACCGACGCGACGCAAGAGCAGACGGACGTGCACTCGTTTGCCGTGCTCGAGCCGCGCGCCGATGGTTTTTGTAACTACGTCAAAGGCGATCAGAAGCTCTCGCCGGACACGCTACTGCTCGAGCGTGCGGCCATGCTGTCTTTGACTGCGCCGGAGATGACGGTGCTCGTCGGTGGGTTGCGTACGCTCGGCATGACCTTCAACGCCACCAAGCACGGCGTCTTCACCGACCGGCCTGGCGTTCTCACCCAGGACTTCTTCGTCAATTTGTTCGATATGGGGGTGGAGTGGCAGCCACCGTCGGCCGACGGCGTATTCGAAGGCAAGGATGCTCAGGGCAAGGTCAAGTGGACGGCGACCGCGGTCGACCTCGTGTTCGGCTCGCACTCACAGCTCCGCGCAATCGGCGAGGTCTACGCGTCAGCCGACGCCAAGGAAAAGCTCGTGCACGATTTCGTCGCTGCCTGGGACAAGGTGATGAACCTGGATCGGTTCGACCTGCGTAAACATACCGTTACCCCGTAGAAAACTTGCTGGCGAGACGCAGCTTGTATGGCCACTGCCGTCCGGTATCATGCTGCAATGTTAGCGAGCTCTGCTCATTTTGCATCACGTTTTGTACGCACTCTCGTCATTGTCGGGGTGGCAATGACGGGGTGCGGACGCACGCCGCTCGTGGTGTCCGAGGTACCGTGTGGCGTGGGCATTGCTGACTGTGCCGGCATGTGTACCGATTTGCGCCACGATCCGGCCAACTGCGGCGCTTGCGGACTCGATTGCGGCTCGGGCTACTGTCACCTCGGGCTCTGCGTTGGCGACGCTGACTTGCCGGTGAGCCAGGCCGACGGCGGCAGCCTCGTCGACGCCGCCTCCGTCCACGACGCCGCCTCCGTTCACGACGCCGCCATCGTCCACGACGCCGCCATCGTCCACGACGCCGCCATCCACTGCACGAGTCCCCTGTCACTTTGCGCAGGCGTCTGCATCGACCTCACCAGCGACGCGGCGAGCTGCGGTGGTTGCGGCCTCGCTTGTGCCGCGGGCGAGACCTGCGCGAGCGGCCTCTGCCACGGCACGGTCAGCGTGTGGCCTACCCTTGGTGGTGACGTTCAGCATAGCGGCTACAATTCCGTCGAGACCGGGCAGCCGCCGTTGTCCTTGGCCTGGAGCACAGCCATCAGCGGCAGCGCAATCTGGCCTGCGGTCTCCGACGGCAGCGCCATCTTCGTGACCAGCAACGGCTACTTCACGAGCACGGGCGCCGTGCTTTCCGCGGTGCGGCCCACCGACGGTCACGTGATATGGACCAAGAACTACGGCTCCGTGTTCGGCATCAGCCAACCCACCGTGACCGACGATCACGTCTACGTCGCCCAGTCCAACAACTACGGCTCCACCTTCATGGATGCGGTCGAATCGACGACGGGAACCTTGACGTGGAGGCAGCCATTCAACTCGCAATGGGAAAACTACTGGGCGCCTCTCGTCGTCGGTGGTCGCGTGTACTTCGACGGGGGCACCTACGGGGGCCTATATTCCCTCGACCAGCTTGCCGGCACGCAAAAGTTCTTCGTGGCTGGCGACCAATGGGACGAATGGAGCCCCATGTACTTGGCCGGCCACCTGTACACCTTCACCGATGGTCATCTACGCCGCTTCAACCCGACCACAGGCGGGCTCGAGCTGACTACCAATATCAACTGGATCTGGAATGGCTACAGCATGAACACCTCGCCCGTCAGCGACGGGAATCAGGTCTACGTCGTCTCCCCTCCTTCGCTGTACGCATTTACCCCCGATATCGCGCGTCCAGTGTGGACGGCCGCCGGCGCATACAAAGGTCAACCCGCCGTCGCGGACGGTACGGTCTACGCGCTGTCCAGCGGCACTCTGCATGCGGTCGACGCAGTCGCTGGCAGCGAGCTGTGGACGTTCAGCGGCGACAGCGCACTCACCTATCCACCGGTCATCGCCGCTGGCTATGTGTATGTGGCCAGCGACGCCCACGTCTACGCCGTCAGCCTGACCACCCACACCCAAGCCTGGACAGAAACTCCAGGCGGGTGGCTCTCCGTCGCCGCCGGCCAACTCCTGGTTGCCTCCACGACGGGCGTGCTGACTTCCTGGACCCTGACGCCCTGATAGCAGTCACCAGCGTAGGTTGTCGGTCGTGCTGGTGGGATTCAGTCAGCGGGTCACGATCGGCAACATGGCTCGCACAAGGCCGAGTGCGCCTCCTGCCAGCACCACCACGACGACGGCGAGTCGCCACTTCCAGAAGGTGACGACGGCAAAAGCGCCGAGCCCAAGCGCGAGCGTGATCCCATCGAGCCTCCCTTCAGGCATGAACGCGACGCTGGCCAGCGGGATAGAGATGGAGAACATGAGGCCAACGACGGCGCTGGTGACTCCTTTTAGAAACTCCTTCACGCCGGGCTTCGCGGTCAGCCAATCCATGTGCGGGGCGATGGCCAGCACGAACACGAACGATGGCAGAAACAACCAAAACGTCGCCGCCAGCGCGCCCAGCCACGGCACGTTGGCGCCATGTCCGGCCAAAAAGCCCACGAAGATGCCGACGGAGATGAGCGGCCCGGGAGTGGTTTCGCCGAGGGCAAGGGCGTCGATCATCTGCGAGTCGGCCATCCAGCCATACATCGGCACGGCGCCTTCACGGATGTACGGCAACACGGCATAGGCGCCGCCAAACGAGAACAGACCCACCTTGAGAAAGAACCACGAGATGTCGAAGAGCCGTTTGCCGGCGGTCTCCGCGGCGTCTGCATTGCCACCGACGACAAAAAACAGCGTGGAGACCGCCACACCGGCAGAGCCAGGACCCACGCGACGATACGCGAGATACACAAGGCCACAGCCAAGGAGCAAGGCGATGAAGGGCAGATGCCCGAAGTAAAAGGCGCCGAATGCCACGACAGCGAGCGACGCCTGCACGACGTCCTTGATCGCCGCACGCGAGATACGGACGAGCGCCGCCAAGAGGAGGGCCAGGCCGACCGGCCGAAAGCCTGACAGCACGCCCATGATTCGTGGTGACTTACCAAAATGCACATAGATCCAAGCCAGCGCGGTCAGCGTGATGAACCCTGGCAGGATGAAGAGCACGCCGGCCAGCGCACCTGCCAGATAGCCCCGCTTCTTGTACCCGAGATAAATAGCCAGCTGCAGCGCCTCGGGGCCGGGCAACACATGGCAGAAGTTGAGCGCACGGACGAACTCGTCTTCATCGAGCCACTTCTTGCGCTCGACGACCTCGAGGTGCATGAGGCCGATCTGGCCGACCGGGCCGCCGAACGCCAGCCACCCGAGGCGCAGGAAATACCAAAACACCTCTCGCATCGACAGCCGCGCGTCGGTCATTGCTGCTTCTGGGTCCCGAGCGCGTTCGTCGATGTCGAGGACGAGCTCGGCACGCTGCAACCACACCTCGAACGAGCAGAGACTGCCGACATCTCGGGTATACGTGTATCACGGATATCGGGAGACATCCTGAGTATCGCAACGCGAGAGATGTAGATATAACCGGGTTCAGGCGCTCCGGCCGCGTATCATCAATTCAGAAACTACCGCAGCGAGTCGCTTCGGCTGAGGCAAACAAATGGAAGCTTTGCGAGGCCCTTTCCGCAGCAATAAGCGATTTCTGATAATCAGTTTGGTGCTTCTGTCGTTGTTCGCGGCGTGGCGATTCCGACACTCCCCGGCTTGGCATGCCATCCCTGCCCCGCATGACTTACACGCCGGAGGAGCGTGGGTGGTGTTGCCCACGGGATGGGTCGTCGTCCTCGGAGGCTCTGACGTGCAGAGCGCGCGAACGATCGAGGCTTGGCGCCCGACCGATCCCGCCTGGCACGCCGAGGGCCAGTTGACCGCCGCGCGAAGCCGGTCCGCTGCCGTGGTGCTCGACGACGGGCGCGTGCTGTTGGTTGGAGGCAATCGTCAGGACCGGCGCGGCGAGCTGTGGACGCTTGGAGAAACAACGACCCGCCTGACTGGGCCCATGAGCATGGCGGCGGAGGGATACCGCGCCGTCAAGCTCGGCGACGGGCGGGTGTTGGCTGTGGGACTGAGAAGCGTCGAGATCTACGACCCGATCACCAACCAATGGACCGTGTCGGCTGGTACGCCGCGGCTGTACCCGTCGCTGACCCTGCTCAGCGACGGAACAGTGGCGGTCATCGGCGGTCTCGGTCTTCGCCCCAACGAGGACGCACCGCACGACCTCGGTTCGGCCGAGCGATTCAATCCGTCTCAGAACCGCTGGGATTCGCTGCCGCCACTTCGTCTCGCACGTGCCTTTCATGGCGCGGCGCAATGGGTCGACGGGAGCGTGGTGGTCGTCGGTGGCATTGTCGGCGGTGTGGCGGCCATTGGCGATGTCGAGGTTCTCGATTTGAAAACACGGCGCTGGTCGCAAGGCCCGTCTCTCGATCAGTCACGAGACGGCGAAGTGTCCCGAACGCAGGCATGCTCGTCGCCATCGGTGCGGTGCGTGAGCCGCTCGTGCAATGCTGGTCTGCGGCCAACGCCAGCTGGCGGCAAGGTCCAAGGGCTCCACATATCTCGGTCGTCAATCTGCAGCTTCAGCTTCCCGATGGGTCCATCTTGGCGGTCGGTCTCGATGGCCATCGCAAGCCGTTGCTCGAGCGGATGGACCCACCTGGTCCGGGTTGCGTGTGGTGAGCGCTACTTCGTCGAGCGCTCATCGTGTAATAAGTTGTCGACGGCTTCACGATAGCGACCATCGGGATAACGTGTGTGGTAGTCGGTCGCGGCGGCACGGGCACCCACGCGATCTCCGTCGGCTAGTCGAGATTCGACCAGGCGATAGCGGGCCGTCTCGGTCAATGCCTGTGGCAGGCCGAGCGACAGGGCCTCGGCAAATGCCTCTGCTGCCTGGTGCGGCTGGTGCAGGTCGTCGGCATGAATGCGCGCTCGCGTGAGCGCGGCGATGGCCGCTCGGCGGTCACCTGGAAAGTCGTGCACGGCCTTGACCAGAACGGTCACTGCGTCGGCAGGATGTCCGGAATGGCGCGCGATATCGGATAGCCGGAATAGATCGTCGAGGGTTGCCGCGCGCTTGGACTCGGTTTTCACGCCGTCGGAACCGAGCGTCTGATAGGCCTCTTCGTAGTGTTTCTCGTCGGCTAGCGTGCGCCACGTGGGCTCGGGCGCGGCCGGAACCGGAACCGACTTGCGCGGACGACTCTCCGCCGTCTTGGGAGTGATCGATGGCTTCACCGTCGGAGTGGTCGGCGCGATCACGTTGGGCGTGCGTGGCAGGATTGGTGGTGATGTGACGCGCAGCGAATGAGGGGCGTCGAGGGTTCGCTCGGCATCTCCGCGCAATTGAACCTTGCCCGCGAACACTTCCACCTCGACGGCGGCCTCCGATCGCCAGACTGCAAAGCGCGCCGCGTCGACATCGACGGACAACTGGCCAGCGTCGATGGCCCAGTGCCGCCCAGGCGCCACATCGAACAGCACGTGCCCCCTGTGCAACACCAGCTTGAATTGCCGCCCATCGTTGCCGGTCGTCTCGACGGCGGTCGTGGGGTCGAGCGTGAACGAGGAACCGTCGTTCAACATGACGGACTGGGATCGCTCGGTGGTCGCAAACCTGGCAGGCACTTCGCCGCCAGCGAGACGAAGTGGGCCGTCGTGTGAGGTGAATCGCGTGCGAACGAAGAGGGCGATCAGGGATGCGGTCCCGATCGCGAGGACAGGCACCATCCAGCGGCGCCTCGGCCGATGCAGACGATCTTGCACGCCCGCCCACACCCGGCGGGTCGCCGGCGCGTCGTCGGTCTGATCCAAAAGCTCGCGGATCGGCAGCCTCAGCTTACTCATCGTCGTACTCCGGAAGATCGAGATGTCGTGCCAGGCGAGCGCGCGCGGCGCTGATCCTGCGTTTGATCGTGGCCAGTGAACAATGGCAGGCCAGCGCCACCTCGCCGAGCTCCCAGCCTTCGACGTAGCGGAGCATCCACGCCATGCGCACATCCGTCGGCAACTTCCGTAGCTCGCGGTCGATAATGGCCAACTCGGCGTGGACTTCGGGCGCAACGCCTGGCGCCACCAGTTGCGCGAGCGTTGCATCCGGTGGCCGTCGATCGAGGCCCAAGCCGCGAAGCAACCGCCTGCGCCGAAAATGGCGGTGCGCTTGGTGGATGGCAATCTGGCGCAGCCAACCGCCGAACGCCAGCGGGTCCTTGAGCTGCCCCAGATCTCGAAACGCGTGTACGAAGGTATCTTGCAGCGCGTCCTCGGCGTCGGTGGTCGATGCCAGCAGATACGTCAACAGCCGCAACATGCGTGGCGCGTGCGCGTGAAATAGCTCCGCTTGCGCCGCGGAGTGACCTTGCTGTGCGCGCGCAACCGCTTCCGTCGTCTCGGATGGCTCGGCCGTGCGGATCAGCCGCAGATGTGGAAACGCCTTCATGTTGGTCTTGGGGCCAGGAGCGCGTTCAAACAGCTCAACTTTCTACGGTGCGTTTCCACTTTTATTTCAATGGCTTACGAGCGCGCACCCAGAATGCAAAGCTGATGCTGGTGCCGATCAACGCTGCGCCACCAATGGCCAAGAGCGCCGAACCAGACGATACGAGCCCAGAAATCGGGCTGGCAGGATCACGTTCTCCGAGGCCGAGCAGCGAGCCTCCGATGACCACGCTGGCCAAGGTCAGCGCACCCAAGCTGGCAGCCAAGCCGCCCAGAAGTCGCGTCCGTCCTGCCGTCGGGGGTAACGCGAGCTCGAGGGCGCGTATCGGGGCAATGACGGGGATTGGCGGTAAGCTTGGTTGTCGGCGCCCGATGGTCCGCACCCGCTCGGCGACTGTGAGCGCGATGGTGCGGGGTTGCGTGGAGCGGTCGACATCGGCGAGCGAGAGGCGCTCGGTTTCGGCCGCCTCGGGCTTGGTACGAACAATCTCTAGCTCGACGGTGTCGGCATCGCTGCACGCGATCTGGATACGCCAGCTCGCCTCGCTGTCGCCGCCAATATCCGGCTCCGCGCCAAACACCGACGACAGCTCGAGACGCAAGGCGGCCGCAATGGCTTCGACATCGAATCGCCCGCTGCAACCGTGTACGGCCAACCCGACCTTCGTGCCCCGCTCCTGGCCCTGGCTCGGCGGCGCCCAGACCAGCACGCCGAGGCCCAACAACAGAGTCATGTGGTGAAAACGCGCCTTCATGGCTGACCTGGAAGGCTATGCCATTTCCGACGGAGGTGCCGCTCATTCTTTCGGTGAGCCGCTTTGCCCGGCTCGGGGTCCCTCGGTCTCGAAGAGGTGATCATGCGATCTACATCTGTCTTGCTCGTGTTCCTGTCGTTCGCTGCGTGTGCGGCTGACGAGCCCCCTGTCCCCGCGCTCACCGGACGCGTGGAACGCGAGACGTTTCCGTCGACCATCGTGAACGACGCCTATCTCATCGAGGTGCGTCTACCACCGTCCTACGACCAACTCCCCGCGCGGTCCTATCCTGTCGTGTTCCAGCTCGACGGCACCAACTTCGGGCCCGAGTTCGCGATCACCGCCGGCTTCGCCTCTGGGCTCGAAGGCCAGGGTCGCATTTCCGAAACGATCGTGGTCGGCGTTGGCTACCCATATGTCGATCCGCTCATCAGCAGCACACAGGGACGAGGCCGCGACTACGTCCCGGTCTCCTTCGATGGCAAGCCCGGCGGGCTCGATCCTTTCGTGCGTTTCCTCGTCGAGGAGCTGTTACCGCATATCGATTCCAAATATCGCGTCGACTCCAGCCGTCGCATTCTGTCGGGCCATTCACTCGGCGGCTTTGTCAGCCTTTACACGCTGTTTACCACCTACCAGAAACCGGCCCCGCCGTTTTGGGGCTTCATCGGCGGCGACCCCAGTCTTGGGGAGGCCGACTATCGGCTTCTCGACGAGGAGACGGCGTTGCACGCGCTGACCTCCTCGCTGCCGATCCCACTGTATCTGGAGATCGCGCGTTTCGATGGCGCGGTACAACGGCTTTCGTTTCAGGCTCTCGACGAGCGACTGAGAGCGCATTACCCCGATCTGCGCTACGCGAGTGAGCTTCGCGATACGGACCATCCGGGAACGATCCGCCCTTCGTTTCAAAACGGATTGCTGCATCTGTTGGGCGGTGCAAAATGACCATCCGGCACGGGGTGTGGATGATGGCCACTCTGATGGTCGTGAAGATGGCGCACGCGGTCGGCATTCCCGAGGGCGGTGAAAAGGCGCACCGGCTACACACCACGGTCGACGCAACCTTTACCTATGGTATCGGCGGATATTCGGCGCTCGGGATGCAGGTGCACGCACTGGAACAGCTCAGTGCTTGGGACAGGCGCGGCGTGACCGGGTCTTTCGATTTTGGATTGGTGGCCGGTTTTCAAGACGAGCCACAAGCCTTGCAATACGGCATCAACCCCGGCCAGACCAACGACGCCCAGCGGCTCAATGTGTGGGCTACCGTCGGGCATACCTTCCATCTGGGTTTTCGCCGTCGGGTGGGCCTGGGTTTTCACTTATTCAACGGTTGGACCCAGGTCTGGTCGCAAGCTGCGGTCGTCGCTCCAAAACACGCGCTGAATCTACGCGTGTCGGATAGTTACGGGTTATTCAATACCGGCGGAATGCTCAAGCTCGATATCCGCTTCAGCAAATATGTTGGACTGAGCCTGCAGATCGTCGCCCCATGGCCGGTCACGCCGTCCTACGTCAACACGCTGTTTCACGTCGGTATCGGCTTCACGGGCTACCTCAACTAGCGCAGACGCCGCCGTGAACGGTGTCGGTCCCGCAAGAGTTTCCTTCATAGGCGGTTGACGCCAGCAGCCGTTCGTGCCATGGCTGCGCCATGCGATGGCAGACGGTGTTGGTGGCGATATCATTGGTGGGCTGCGTCGGCGATAAAGCACCGCTCGACGACGATTTCTCTTCGACGGTCGACGGCAAAGCCGACAGCTGGGACACGCGCTCCAAGGTGATCGGCGACTTCGACCGCGGCAACGTGCCGTCGACGATCTCCTACACGCCGACGCCGCGCTATCGCGCTGTGGTGTTCCACGCCACCGGCGGCGAGTACGTCGACCTCTGGGTGCGCTCGCCTGATGGCTCCGGCGACGCAGTCGCCTACTTGCTCGACTTTCAGCACAAGGTCATCGCCAAAAACGACGACGCCAGCGCCGGCACCGTCGACTCCCACATCCACGTCGACGCCCTGCCGCCGTCCAACGGTTTTTACACCATCTACTTCCGCGACTACTACGGCCACCACGCTCACTTCGCCATCACCATCGACAAGGGTATCCCGTCGGGCCTCGTCGGTGACGCCGAACGCGCCTACGAGGACGCCGTGCCCACGCTCGACAGCGTCAGCGTCGCGCGCACCCTTCTGCCGACCACTCCGCGCGCCCGCTTCGATCACTTCGTCTCCACCTGGAGTGCCGCCAACGCTTATCAGCTCAGCGTCGGCGGCAAGCCCGCATATGCCATCTCCGCGGGGGCAGAGGAGATCTACTGGGTCGACCTCTACGACTCCAGCGGCAAATTCATCGTCCACGGCTTCGGCGGCGACGGGGGCCCCGACATCACCGCCTGGGGGCCGCCTGCCTCCTACGATCCGAGCAACCAATGACGCGCCAGATTTTGGTGCGACGCTACTGACGCCGGGGGCAACCGTTCGCGCTGTTCGCCGACCTTCGTAAAAGGCAGACAATACGATGAATGGTGTGGATGGCGGCTCTGCCGTAGGATGGGACCAGGAGCGTGCACGAATGGAAGCAGAGCGCGGCAAGCCAAACCCTGGGCTGCTTTACCAGATCGGGCTGGGCTTCATGGGGGCCAAGTTCATGTTCGCAGCTGGCGAGCTTGGGCTTTTCGAGAAGCTCGGCGAAGGGCCAGCGACGTTGACGGAGCTGGCAAAGAGGCTGGGTATCGAGCCTCGCATGGCACGGATGGTCTCCGACGCAAACGTCGGTCTCGGCCTTGTCGAGCGGGACGGCGAGCACTATCGCAACAGCCCCACCGCGCAGGCGTTTCTGACGGGCCAAGGTCCGATGGACCTACGTGGCCTGCTGCGCATCCTGGACCGGATTTGTTATCCGCGTTGGCAGAAGCTTGCCGATTCGCTGAAGCACCATCGCGCTGCGACCGAGGGTTTGGCGCTCGACGCGGACCAATCCGTCATCTGGCAGGATGGCATCGCCGCCTTTACGTTGATGGTGGCGCGCATGCTGCCCGATGCGTATGACTTCTCCAGTCATCGCGTTCTTGCGGATCTCGGCGGTGGGACGGGTTCGTTTCTGTTGCCCGTCTTGCGTCGCTATCCGGGTCTAAAGGGTGTCCTCTACGAGATGCCCAATGTGATTGAGCTGGCGCGGCCGCTTCTGGATGCTCAGTCGATCGCTGATCGCGTCGAGCTCGTCGACGGCGACGTGCTCTTCGATCCGCTACCCCGCCACGCGGATGTCTCTCTCGTCGCCAACGTCATGCATGTGCTCTCGGCCGCGCACAACATTCAGCTGCTTCGGAGGATACGAGAGGCCGCACCGACCGGCGCCAGGGTGCTGTTGGTCGACATGTGGACCGACCCCACACACAGTCAGCCGTCGCTTGCTGCGCTCATGGCAGGTGAATTTCATCTGGTGACGGGAGAAGGCGACGTGTACAGCGTGGATGAGGTAAAGGGCTGGTTCGCTGAGACGGGTTGGCGGTTCGTCGAGCACCGACCAGTGGCTGGTATCACCAGCCTCATCGTGGGCGAAGTGCCATGACACCAACGTCGGCCACGGCATCGTTGTTCGATCAGGTTCTCGAGGTCTTGGGGCTGGCCTCGATGATTGGGCCTGGCGTCGTGCAGCGCTCGCTCAAAGAAGAATCTGTGCTGTCGCCAGCGCAGGCGCGTCCAAATGATTACCTCAAGATCATTCCACGCCTGCGGGTTCGCCTTGCAGTCTATTTGCCCCCCGAAGAAGTAGCGTCACGCTTGGCGCGGCTCAACGACCTTCTGGTAAAATCTCTGGTTTGAGATTCCTCACGATGACCGTTCGACGAGCGGACGCGTCAGTGCCAGGTCCCGTCGACGGTATCGCGGATGGTCAACGGATATTGCGAGGCTGGTGCTGGATCGACATAGCCGCCCGAAGGAACGTCTCGACCATAGCTGGTGATGGTGACGGCGCCGGTTGGGTCGACCTTGACCAAGGTGAAGCCGTAATAGGCATCGGCACCAGTTACGCCGCTTTCGAGGAGGCTGCCGCCGTTGCCAGCGACGATCTGCCACGTCTTGTTCGGCTGGGTTTTGTACCAGAGGTGATTGTGCGCCGCGAGCATCGCTTCGGCGTGGTTGGCTTCGAGCGCATTCCAGAACGTGTCGCGAATTGCAGGGAACATCGAAAGACCGCCTTCGCCTGAGAGCGGCGACGGATAGGCAGGTTTGTGGCCGATGGCAAAGATGTGCTTGGCCCCTTGGGCGTGTGCCGTCGCGACGTCCGTGGCCACCCACTTCGCGGGTACGGTCCAGTCCGCACCGACGGGGTCGGTATTGAGCACGACGAAGTGCGTGCCTGCGTAATCGAACGAATAGCTGAGCTTGCTTTGGTCGGTCTGGAGTCCATCGGGACCGCCTGCGGCTGGGCCGTTCGCCCCTCGAATATAGGAGGCCATGACGCTCGTCCACATCGTCTCGGCGGCGGCGTAGGCCAGCTTGGTGCTCCCGCTTTTGGCCTGCACCTCGTGATTTCCAGGGAGTGGCACGAGCTCGACGCCCAGTGCCGGCAACGGCGACGCAAGATAGAGCGCAAGCCAGGCCTGCAGCTCGCTCTGCAAGATGGTTGCGTCTTTGTATCCGTAGACCATGTCTCCCGCGAAAAAGAAAAACTTGGGAGGCGGCTGGAGCGCCGCCACCTCGGTGAAGGTCCGATTCAGTTGTTCTAGATTTGCTGTGCTGGGGTTAGCCGCGCTGACGTCAGCTTTCTCGACGCGATTGCATCCCACGACGACGAACGAAAACGCCTCGGCCGTCGACGACGACAAATCCATGCTGGAAGCGTCATTCACCATGCTCTGCGCGCTCAGATCGGCTGGTGGAGCGGCGCCATCTGCTGGTCCCTGTGAGCTCGAGGCGCCGTTGGAGCATGCCTGCATTGCGACGAACAGAACGGTGATTGCAGTGGGCCTCTTCACAGTCATCTTCTCCCATTCGAAAGCCACGTTATCGCCTGAACGATACCGGTCTGGTCGTCACGCAGGGAGACTATTCCGAATACCGACCAGCCGATACAACGCGGTCAACCCCGCTTCGGTTCCGGGCCAATGACGGCGGAGGACTTCGGTGCCAGCGCTTCTGGCGACTGATCGCAACACCAAGATCGCGATGATGACGTCGTCGGCGTGACCGATGATGGGAATGAAGTCGGGGATGAGATCGATAGGCATGGCGAGATAGGCCAGGAGAAACCACAGCCGAGCTCGCACGGCCTTTGGCAGCGACCTGTCGGCGGCGAGTCGGCGCAAGAGGCGTACCGTGTCGGGCAGAAGGCGAAGCGCGTCTCCGAGTGCCGCGGAGCTCGGACGCGCGATGATCAGAAGTACGACCAGCACGAGCCAAAGGCCCAGCAATGCGGCAGCGGCACCAATGAGGACGGTCCAGAGGCTCATAGGGCCGTTTCAAGTGGGGCGCGTCTTGACGCAGTTTCCAAAAGGCTTCCGCGAGCGTGCAACGTGAGAGGCGCAAAGTCGAGGGGCAGGACGGTGGCGGACAGAAAGAAGCAGCGCGATGCACGTTGCTGGATCGACTCTCGATTCTTCATGGCTCGAGCTTCAGCTGTCGCCTGCGATAGAACGTGCGACCTCCGAGCTCCCGCTACGGCTGGCGCGTCCACGAGTACAGATCGTCTTCGGTTCCCCAGCGACGATCGCGACCGGCTGACCACAGATCGGCGCCGTCGCGATCGTGGCGACCTGGGCACTGAAAGCCGAGCGCCGTTCCCCATGGGTCCATGGGCACACGAGTGAGATATTTTTCGTCTCTGAGCTGGGCCAGCGACCTGGGGCAGCTCTCGGTGTGACCAGCTTGGAAGAGGATCAGGGCCTGCTCGACCGACTTCATCAACAGCCTGGTATCGTGGATCTTGTGGCAGCCTCGCCGCCCGCCAGAAGCTAGCGACACCAGCACGAGGCCGACCACGACGACAAGGAGCGGGAGCTTCCACATCGCTGCGTGCGGAATCATGTCCGCCGGGTGTGGAGGGGTGATGAGCGCGAGGGGTCCCATGTAGTCCAACGTCGACGGCGTTGGACTATTTCGTGGAATCGTCCACCCGCACCACCGTCGGAGTAGGAGTGACTACTGAAAACTTTTGCGACGAAGTGCTAGCGTCAAGGATCGTGAACAAACGAGCGGTCCTGTGCACGGTGATCATTGCGGCAGCCGCATGTCACGCGGATGGCGGTGGGACCACCCCGAGCTACACCATCACGTCACCGGGCGACGGCGACACGAATGTGCAGCCACTTTTGCCGATTGGCATCGGCTACGAGGGGCGCGCTCCCGACACCGCACAAACGGTGATCGTCGACGGCACCATTGCGCACGACGGCACCGGTGCGCTGTACCGCGCAGTCGGCATCGAAGACGGCTGGGTTCAGTGGTTCCTCGTGCGCGACGACGGCGTGTTTGCTGCAGGCAACACCAAGACGGGCCTGCTTTCGCGCCCGGTGCTGATCGCGCCAGCGACGGTGCGCAATGGGATGGAATGGACCGTCCCAGGGGCGCTGAAGTTCACCGTCGCTCACGCGACTGATCCCAACGGCATGTTGGTCCCAAAGGCGTGGGCGATCACTGCAACTGCGCTGAGCGGCAGTGCGTCGACCACGCTGATCTACGTCGAGGGACTCGGCATCCGGACCGCGGCGAACGACCCCAGCGGGCCGCTCGTTGTACCGCGGGCACCCGCCAATCCCGTCACCAACATGCTACCGCGGTCGCCGATCGCGATGACCGCGGTAGCCATGCCGGATCCGGACAACGATGGCGGCTTCCCGATGACGTCCTTGTCGATGATCCGACGACCGGACGGCGGCGCCCTGTTCACGACCGGCGCGGGCATCGGTCAGCTCGGGTCGCAGCCCGCTTCCTATTGTTACAAGAGCATGGACGGCGCGACGCTGGCCCGCGGTCAGGCGGTGGCTGGCAACGCGATCTCGTCGCGCACCGATCTGGCGTGCCTCCAGGCTGGGGTGACCGACACCGACGAAAACGGCACGCAGCTCACACAGTCGCTCGCGACCGGCCAGGCAACGAGCGCGTTCGTTGGGACCGACGGCACGATCTACTACTTCGCGCGTAAGCCTGGCGGCCGGCTGGCGATGCAGGACCACGTGCAGGTGCAGCTGAGCCAGGGGTGGGTACCGCTGTACTTTCAGCCAGGCCCGACGCCAGGCGGTCCTCCGACGGTCACGCTCGACTGCATCAATTGTGCGGTCGACCGCGATCACCTGACACACGCTTCGTTCGATCAGCTCGCATCGGGTCAGAACTTCACGCCGGTGTACGACCCGGTGCCATGGGATCGGGTCTGGGCGGCCGATGCCAACGCGATCCGCGACGACGAAGGTGGGACATCGGTGGTGATCTACGCGAACGATGGTGCGCTGTGGGGCAGCACGCTCGACGGGCCGCCGCACGCATTTGGTCGCCTGCCTGGCGTAGTCTCCGCGCAGACCAACGTCGGTGGCACGGAGCTCGTTCGCCTCAGCGGCGACGGTGGGGTGGACCGGATCCACGCGAGCCACGGAACGCTCTGGCTCGAGCATCTAGGCGAGGCGCAGCTGCCCGCCGGCGATATCCCCGAGGCGGCTTTTGTGTGGCATGACCCGAGCGGCGACCGCTTGCTCGTGTTCTCGTCGGTGTACGACGACTCGTTTCTTGGCAGCCACATCCACGCCTGGCGCTCGACGGACGTACTGCCAGTCGGAACCCGCATCGCGCAACCGGCCTCCCTCGCGATTGGCGAGCAGCCCGCGAGCGACACCGACGAGATCGTGTGCGGGCTCGACGGCGCGGGCGATGCGTCGCCGGCAGGCTGGACCGTCAACGGTGCGCCAGTGCTCGCGTTCGGGATGCCCGGCACACCGTGCGCGATGGTGCTCGGGTCCGGTCGCGTCGAGGGCCCGCTTCCGGGAGTCGGCAACACCCTCGTGTCGCTACTCTCGACGCACGCGCGCGGCTTTTTCGGGTATCGCTGGCTGCCCGAAGACGTGTGGAACGCGATGCAGGACATGGTCGCGCCACTGCCGGGCGATGCGTTCGTGTCGCGAACCGCCCGCATTGGCCCGGGCGCCAGCACCGTGACGCTCGCGCCGATCATGGGTGTGACCGGTGCGGTCATCGACCGCGGGGGTCACGGGTTGTGGGTCAATACGTCGGCCGGGATTGTTCTTCGCGGCGCCACGAGCGACGCGCCGATCGCGAACAGTGCGGGCCTCTCGCTCGACGGCCCCGTCGTCGGAGGCGGCGTGGTGGCCAGCGGCGCCGGCATGTCATACGCGATCCAGCCAGATGGGACGCGCGTTGCGTTCGCCACGAGCGGCGCGGGCACGGTCGTGTTCCCAGACGGTACGTCGTGTGACGCGACGATCGCCAACGCGACATGTGTTTCGGCGGCAGGCGTCGTACGCACCGCAAGCTATCCGCGTGCCCCTTCGGGCTCGGTGTTCGTTGCCATCTACCCGCTGCGCGACGGTACGCTGTTCCTGCATTTCGTCGCGCAGACGTTGGGTGGTACGACCATGCGGGCGCTCCTCGATCCGGTCACGATGACCATCACCGACTTGGGCGACGAGAGCCTCATCGACGCGTTCCCGGCGGGCGTCGCCGTGACCTACGCCGCCGACGGGACGCCATACTTCGGTACCGCGTCGCTCGACCGCGACGGGTTGCACCCACATGCCGCCGTCGCGAGCGGCGACACTGGCGGCGGAACCACATTCGTCGTCGGAGAGCACCTGTTCATCTTCGTCGCGCAAGGCTTCGGCACTCCGGTCCAGCGCATCGCTCGCACGATACCCTAGGACCTAGCTCAAAATCGGACCTGTGCGCCGTTGAGCGACATGGATAGGGTTCTGGAATCGTTCCAGCGCTTTCGTGCTGCGCGTTCGCGGTTGTAGCCACGTGTGGCGTGGACGATTCCTGGAATGGTGAGGCTGGTGCCCAGCGCGAAGAGCGGGCCGCCGATGGCGATGAACATGGGCCAGCCTTCTGTACAACCGCGGCATGGAACGGTGAACTGATAGAAATCCACCGACATCAGTGCCAACCCGGCTATGACGTGGAGGCCGCCAAATATCAACAACAGCTGGCCTTTGACTGCTTCTTTGTGGGCCTGCCTGATCTCGGCGGGCGGTGGACCGAGATCGAGCGGTGTATCCGCACGTGCGATGGTGGACCAGAGGAGAATCAACGCCAAGATAGATCGCATGCCGTATATCGTAGCAATATTCATGCCGTTATCTAACGGTAGACTTCTAACCGTTTCCGAGCGGCAACTATGACGAAGCAGTCAGAGCACCGTCCAGCGGACAGGCCATCGCTGCCGCAGTTGACCCATGCGGCCTTCTAGCAGGCGCCAGCAATATTGAGGCGCCAGCGAGCGCAATTTGGACGCCAACGTATGCGCTACTTGGAGGTGTTCTTTTTTGCGAGATCGGAGGCCATTGATGACACCGCTTGCCAGGTAAGGCGCCATCGCTTTGTCCAAACCCGCGGCCTTGAGCCCCGCCGCAGATTGCTTGGCCGTGTCCTCGTTGGTGATGTCGTTGATGAGGATCTTCACGCTGCCGTCGGCCGCCGCCTCACCAAGAGCCTTGCCGGCACGCGCATGGTTTGCCTTGCAGACCGAGCACCAGTCCGCCCGATTGACGACGGCAATGACTCCCGGAGCAGGCGGGCTGGCGAACGCGCCAGCTCCAAGCACGGTCGAAAAAGCGACAACAGCAAGTACTGTCTGAATTGTCCGAAATGATTTCAATTTGATCTCCTGAACGGTTGGCTCACAGATGTAGAAGCCTTCGCCGACCGCAAAGGATTCACGGATCGTGCTGAATATTCAGCGTGGCGTCGCTGGACGGTCAGCGCCAAGAGCGCCGGACAGAGAGCATGAAGCGTGCGACTACCCGGTGCTCAGCGACGGGCGCATGTGCCGTCGCGCAGGCAAGGCCGATCGGGGGGAGGGGTTCCCCGCACCTTGGCCGCCACGGTCTCGACGAGCCCAACCGTCCAGCACATCGGGCAGCCGCGCAGGGAGACGAGCGCGATCGGCACCATGACCGCAGCGACAGCGGGATGGGTCGACATCGTCAAGGCGCAGATGGCGAGCGCACCGAAGCCAGCCACGCCGCGGGCGATGTGCGCGCTGATGGACGTGCTGCCGAACATCAGCGCACCATCCCAAACGTCGGGGCAAAACTGCCATTTGGCTTCATGATGTCTCCTCGGAAGGGAAGCCATCTCGGCCCCAAAAGGATTCGAGGAAAACGCTGGGCGCAGTGCTTTCAGGGCATGACGGGGTCGTAACGCCACACCTCATTGGCTACCGACTGGTATTTAGTGCCAGGTGACGCAGCCGACCCCCGGCGTGTTGTTGAGCCACTGCGCGAACTTGGAATCGTCACAGGTATTTTCGGCGCCGATCGCAGTGGCGAAGTCGGGGGCCTTGGTGGTCGGGGCCACGTTGTCGTCGCCTTTGTTGAAGGTGCAAATGCTGGTGTCGACGCACGAGACCATCTCGCCGAACCGGCTCCATGCGCCTTTGATGTTCTGGCTGGTGTTGTTGTAGCGGAAGCGGAAGAGCTGATAGCTGAAGCCGCCCCACAGGGTGCGGGCACGCTGGACCGCAGCGGCTTCGTTGGCGGGACCCCATGCCGGATCGGGGTGAATGTCACCAGCGACGACGAGGCACTGCCGCACCTTGGTGCTGGCACCACAGAGCCCAACGGTGGCGCTATCGATGGCGACTTCACTGCAGGCCACGTCGGCGGTAGCCGTGACCGGGCCGTTCAAGAGATTGTTGGGATCGGTCGCATCGTGAAACTCCATCTCGACACTGTCAGCGCCGGCGACGTCACCGATCAGGAACTCGGTGGCCCCGCCGCTGTTGAGGAGCTGGGCCAGACCCGGCACCATCGGCTCGCAGACGACGTCCCACATGAGCGTGGGGGCGGCGAGAGTCTTGGCCGCGCCGGTGGTAAAGGTGACCGCGGGTTGGCTGTCGAGGTTGATCCCATAGGGCACGTACAGCGCAAAGATGGGCACCGCGGGGTCGATGGGCTGCAGATTGACCATGATGGTGTACGTATGGTTGGTCTTGAGGTTCGGAACCTTGAACTGCTGGACTGCGCCGCGTGGGCCGGTGTGCTTGACGTAGACGGCGGTGCTCGAGCCGCCGGCGCTATCCGACCACAGGACCTGGTACTGGCGCGACGAGTCGGCGTTCTCGGCGCTCCAGGTGAAGACCGTGGAGTCTTTGTTGAGGCCGGTGGCGCCGTTGATGGGGCTGATGATCTTGGGGAAGGCGGGTCCAATATGATAGGTCGTATCGAACACGTGTAATCCGTAATTGTGGATTTGATATCCGTTGGCGTCGATCGCCCAGACCATCCAGTACACGTCGTCGGTGGTGCCGGCCGACTTGTCGAGTGGTATCGGGAATTTCAGATATGGCTGACCTGCTGGCGTGGTGGCCACCGCGCCGAGCTCGCTGACTTTCTTGGTGGCGGAATAAATGTCCTGCAGCGCAAACGGGGTCAAGATGCGGCCGATATCCACGCGATAGGCCACCGCGCCGTTGACTGGCGTGAAGACATAGTAGGGCACGGCCTTGAGCGGCACGAGGTCACCGTTCTTGGGATAGAGCTGGGTGGGCGGCGACAGCGGGCTTATCGTGAACGGAACGATCAGGCAGGGCGCCAGGCTCTTGCCGTCGGACGATATGGCCGCAATCGTCGCGTAGAACGTCGACGTGTTGTCGAAGGTCACGCCGAACTGGCCGGCAAACGGTGCCACACTGTTGAAGACGGTGGTGTCGCCGAGCGGGCTCTGAGCGGAGATGGTCTGGCTGGCGGTGTCGGAGAGCGCCGGGCAGCTCTTGGGCGACTTGGCTTTGACAGTGAAGAAATACTGGGTCACGCCGGGCTGGACGTTCCAGGTAAAGTCACCGCCAGGATTGGCGGGATAGACGCCGGCTGCGTTCGGCGACTTGGGCTCGAGCAACTGGATCGCGCCACCGTCGGTGGTGAACGAAAAGATCGAGAGACAATCGCCCCAGGGTTTGGTGCTCTTGGCGCGCACGCGCCAGTAGTACGTATTTATGGCGGGGTCCAACTGAGCCGGGAGCCCGAGGGTGCGCGTGCTGCCTTTGGTGGATAGCACCGTGGCATCGGAGGTCAACACCACGCTGGTAAATTTGCGATCACTGGCCACCTGGACTTCCCAGGTCTGGGCGTCGGTGGTGGTCCATTTGAGGGTGACCGGAAAGACACTGACGTTGGTGGCGCCGTCGGATGGAGTGACTTTGTCGGGCGCGAGCTCCTTGCCGACACCGACGGCCAGCCAGGCCTCGGCTGCCGCATGTCGCATCGGGTCGCCATACTGCGCGAAGGCTTGCCCGATGGTCGCATCGCTCATCTGCGAGAAGTCGGGAAGCGAGCCGAGACCCTGGGTCATCGCATAGAACGTGATCGACAGCGCCTGTTGCAGGCGCTCGTTTTCGTCGGCGCCAGGCGGCACCACGTTGTAGGAGCAGCCGAGATCGTTGGTACCCGACCCGCCTTCACCGAGCAGATAGAACCAGTGTGAGAAGATGGTCGAGTTCTCGTGCCCGTCGCAGGTGGAGCTCTGATTGGGCGCGCAGTACTTCGTGCCACCGACGGTGTCTGGACGGCCGACCGACTTGGGATCGGCGGCATTGCGTCCCACCATGTCGAGGTCCGACCACGAGAATTGCGCCTGCTTGATATCGCGGTCCACCATATATCCGTAGATATCGGCGAAGCCTTCGCTCAATGCACCCTGCTCGCCGTCATTGCTGAGCGACGGCAGCGTCAGCGTTTTGCGTGCGGCTTGCACGATGGAATGTCCGAATTCGTGGCCAATCACGATCGGCTGCACCACGTCGATGATCTTGCCGGTGTTGGGATCCGGAAAGCTCGGCTTCAAGAAGATATAGGGGTCCGTACGCGGGTCGCTGAAAAAGCTCGAATAGGGGCCGCGGGCGACCTTCAAGGAGTCGTCGCAAGACGATGAGTAGGTGTCGTCGTCCGGGCAGGTGGACCAGCTGACGTCGTCGCTGGCGATCAGTCGGTAGACCGTGGAGTTCTTGTTGTCGTCGCCGCTCGAACCCTCCCAGGTGCCTGCATTGAACTCGAACGCTTGGTTGTTGGTGAATGCAAACGCGCCCTCCAGCATCCATAGCGCACGCGCCTGGGCCAACACGCTGGGATCGGTCCAGCTATCGGTCTGGTTGCAGACCGGCGAAAACTTGGTCGGATCGATCCACGCGGTGGGAGTCGAGACGCGGGGTCCGGTGAAGACTTCCATTTCGGGGAAATACGCCAGCTGTGCCGGCAGGCCGGTGATCGGCCCGAGGGTATTGAACAAGCGTGCCTCGCTGCTCGGGCCGGTGACGCGCATATCCTGGAAGGTCGAGACGCCGAACAGCGGCGGGAAGGTGACGGTGCCGGTGCTCTGCACGACAGCGGTGGGCTTGGTGACCTGGCAGTCGGCCGATTTGGCGTTGCGTGTCACGGAAAGGACGGCGCCGGAGCCGGCGTCGATATCGACATACGACGTCTCGGCGACCCCGCTGGCCGACAGATCGACCCGCCAGGCCAGAACCGACACGCCTAGCTTGCGCGCGAACAGCAGCGTGGTCTTCGGCGCTTTCCAGATCGTCGAGCCGACCCACGGATAGGGCGCCTTGGCGTGCATCCGGGTGAGCGCGTTGGTCTGCGCCGTCGCTGCGGTGATCGTCGGGGTCACGACACTGGGCAGGTTGGTGATGTTGGCGCCTCGCACCCAGCGTGCGATGGCTTGGCCGCTCGCATTCTTTTCTTCATCGATGAGAAAGCCGCCGCCCTCGACGGGGACGCCGAGGTGGCTCTGGGCGAAGAGCTCGGTCGTGCGACTCTGCTTGGGGGCCTTCCATGACGTCGCCGACGCGAAGGTGTCCCCGATGCCGATGCCGAGTGGGACGGCGTAGCGGGCGAGGACTTCGCTGGCGAGCGTATTGACGCCGGGGCGCGGCGTGAAGCTCTGCACTTGATCATGGTTGGCATTCCACCTGACGCCGGTGTTGTCGCGCGTGACGAGGTCGGTGCCGTCAGCATCGACGACGAACGCGATCGAAAACGGTACCTTGAGGCACGACAGATCCGTGCTGATGGGCCCGGACACGGTCAGTGTGTAAGAGCACGCACGCTGCAGTGGGCGCAATGTGGTGATGGTGACGTCCGCGCCATTGCCGCCAAATGACTCCCAGCCCGCAAAAACCACGGTGTTGAAGGAGCCGCTGCCGGCAAGGCTGCCAGCGACGAGCTGGCCGGTCATGGAGCCGTTGTTGAAGCTGACCGCGGCGCGGGGCGCCATGATCGAGCCCTGGATCGACACCGAGCCAATGGTCACCGCGAGGGCGCTGGCGGCATTCCACACCAGGCGATTGGCGGTTGCGCCGACCAGGTTGATGCCGAGGTTGGAGATGCTGACGCTGCGGCCGGTGACGTTGATGAGGGTCGCTGCGCCGGCCGGGACCTTGATGTTGAGCGAAGGGGCCACCGACAGCGCGCTGGCGTCGACGGTGAAGACGTTGACATCGGGCCTGAGGCCAACGAAGTTGACGCTCTTGTCGGCGCCGATGGTGGTGGGGCTGCTGGACGGCAGCGACGCCAACGCATCCGACAGGCCGAGCACTTGGGGCGTCAGCGACGCGAAGTCGATCGCCGACTCATGGGTCTGGGGGCCCTTCACGTAGACCGAGCCCGGCAGTGACACGGTGCCGCCATAGCTGACCGCGCCGAGGACCGAGCCCGAGGTCGCAGCGACGTTGCCGTTGGCGACGATGGCGTAGGGGAACTTCGCGTCGCTGTTCGCGCTGAAGCTCGACAGATTGACGTTGCCACCGGCGGCGATAGCGCCGGCGATGTGGGGCGAGCCGGACACGTTGCCGGTAACGAACACCTGAAAGTCGAACAGAAAGCGCTGGGTGGTGCCGTGGATCGTGCCCGCCGTCCAGGTCGCGACCGGGTTGCCGATCGACAGCGGCACGTTGTCGATCCCGCCGTTGGACCCGCCGTTGGACGCAGAGGCCCGGCAGTCGGTCAGCGTCCCGTCGCTGTTCTGCACGACTTGGCCGGTGAGCTTGATGGCGCGGCCGAGCTGGATGGGGTCGACCGCATGGTCGAAACGCAGCTTGAAGGAGGGCTGCGTGGCCACTTGCTTGCCACTGTCGGGTGTCTCGCGGCCGCTCCAGATGTCGTGGAGGTCGCCGTCTACATTGATCACCGAGACCTGATGGGCCGAGCAGAGCTGGGGAAGGACCCCGCCGGTGGCGGATCCGATCATCTGGGCCTCTGCGTTGGCCTCGCCGACCTCTGTCGACTGGCAGGCCGTGAGCGCGCCTACCGTTGCTGCGAACGTAGCAATCCGAACAAATCGATTCATGCGGCCAGAGATAACACCGCGACTTCCATAGGCGGCCTTAAGCCGCCTTAAATTCACACCCGCAGTGATCCCACCGTGATCGGCGTGGCCTCATCGAGAAAATACCCGTCCCCGCTCGACCGCAACAGGGTGCGCAGGCCCAGCGACCGCAGAGAGGCCACCGCCACCCACACTCGGTTTTGCGCCGCCATCACGCTCGGCTTTTCGCCCGGCCAGCCGAGCTCGAACAGCTCGTGTGTGGGCAGGGCCCGGCCAGGGGTGGCCATCCGTGCGTGCGTGAGGCCGGCCAGGATGCGCCGCGGCGCCGCGCGCCTCGAAAGGTCGACCAAGATCCCGCCGGCCACCCGGAACGCCATGGCCTCGCGGTCGACCTCCAAGATGCTCGCGTGGTTCCACGTCTTGTCGAGTAGCCGGAGCGCATGCCTGACATCTTTGGAGCGGGCGGCATAAGGGAGAGCGTTGGCGACGAGCGCGGGTGCCGTCTCGGAACGCAACAGACCGCGCAAGGTCCGAGCCACGATACGATCACGCTCGGCGCCAATCCGTTCCAAGATCTGCTCTGCGTCGACAAAGAGCGCCTCGGCCTCGGTATGCCGATTGCCTACCGCCAGCACCGACGCCAGGCCCAGCAACTGCAGGCCATGTTCGATGGCCGACGAACCGCGAAAGACGATCAAGCCCTCGCGGTACGCCCGCTCGGCTTCGTCGAGGCGCCCAGCCTCGAGGTGGATCCGACCGGACAGGCACAGCGAAAAGCCGCGGAGCCGTCGCTCGCCCACTGTCTCGGCGAGCGCGAGCGAGGTCTCGACCATCGTGCTTGCGCCGTCCAAATCGCCGCTGTCGACGAGCAGCATGGTTTTGTAGGCGATGAGCAAGCTCACCGCACGCCGGTCATCGAGCTCCTCGAGGATGGTCAACGCCTGGTCGAACACGCGCGTGGCAGCGACGTGATCGCCGAGCTGCAGCAACAACACGCCGAGCTGACTGAGATACTTTCCTTCCAGGCTGCCCAACCCGGCCGAGCGCGCCGTCAGGAGCGCCTCCTCGTAGCGTGCGCGCGCTTCCTCCAAAAGACCGAGATCGCGTAGGCCGTTGGCCAGGGTGCCGAGGATCTGGGTCTCGAGCTCGGCGGTCTCGACGCTGCCACGCGGCAAGATGGTCAAGGCGCGTTCGAGATCGCGACGGCCGGTCTCCAGATCACCGGTGTTCTCGTGCGCGAGCTTGGCGATCTCGCGGCAGGCACGCGCAATGATCGAGACGTTGGCCATCGCCTCGCCGAGACGTAAGGCTTCCTCGACGTCTCGGCGCGCCGCCGCCACGTTCGCGCCAGCCAGTCGCCTGGCACGTGCACGCGCGAGCAACACCCGGGCGCGGTGGGGCGAATCTGCGCTGGCGGGCTGGGCGATGAGGGCTTCGAGTCGCCGCTGCCACCGCGCCACGGACTCCCGCGACAGCACCAATGCCTCCAGCGTCGGCACGATCTCAGCGGCCGCGTTCCACAGTGCTTTGTCGTCGCTGCTGCTGGCACGCGCCAGCACCTCACGAAAGTTCTCCGCGTCGCCGGCGATCGCTCCCACCTCGGCGTCGAGCAAGCGGCGCGCCCTGGCGGCAAAATGATCGGCGTGGCGCTGCCGTACGGCCGACGCTTCGACCGCGTCCAGCAGCAACTGCTCCTCCGCAAATTGATGGATCGATACATAGAGGCCAAGGCGGGGGCTGGTGTCGAAGACGTCGAGCACGCGGATGAGCGATTTGTCGCGCAGGGCGGCGAGATGCTCCAGCGTCGAGCCCGCATCACAAACGGCCTCGGCCGCGGCTGCGTCGAAACCGCCACGGAAGACCGACAGCCGACGAAGCGTGGTGCGCTCCTCGGGTGACAGGAGGCCCCACGACCACTCGATGGTGGCGCGCATGGTGCGCTGGCGGGCATGCACATTGCGTGGCCCAGCGCCGAGAGCGTCGAGGCTGGACTGCAGACGATCGTGGAGCGCGCCGAGGCTCATGAGGCCCATGCGCGCCGCGGCGAGCTCGATGGCCAAAGGCAATCCGTCGAGCACACGGACGACCTCGATCACCTTGGCCAGGTTGGCCTGCGCGTCGAAGTCGTGCTGGAGCTGCTGGGTGCCTTGGGCGAACAGCGCCACCGCCGCATCGTCGTCGAGAGGTCCGAGCTCGAACGCCTCTTCGTCCGAACGCCGCAGCCGCTCGCGTGACGTCGCCAGGATCTGCATCTCGGGCGCTGCTTCCAGCAAAGCGCCCACCAAGGAAGCCACGAGCTCGACGATCTGCTCGCAGTTGTCGAGCACGAGAACCATCGCACCACAAGTAACCAGCGCCTCTCCGAGCTCGCCGAGCGTGCCGGCTGCAAACGGCAGGTTCAGCGCCTCTCCGATACGGTTGAGCACCGCCGACTCGTCGGCCGCGTCGGTGAGATCGACGAACCAAGAACGCATCTCGGCGCCCACCTGCCACTGCCGTGCGAGGCGTGTCTTGCCCGACCCCCCCGCACCAACGACGGTGATGAGGCGCGCGCCAGCCCGCAATCGCTCGCCAAGATGCGCCAGCTCGCGTGGGCGCCCACAGAACGGGCTCAACACCATGGGGTGGAACATCCCCGATGATCAGGCTCCGGTCAACCTCCGACGGCGTCGGACCCCACCAGTCTGACAGGCGTCAGCGCTCCGTGATCTCGCGGTCCAGTAGCCCAGGCACCAGCGCCCGGGATCGCGCCAAACGAGGCGACGATCGCGCCAGGCCTGGGAATTGACTCGACCGAGGTCGCGCTTTCCGCGAATGATGTCTGCATGAAGAACGTCGTTCGCCACTCGCTCGTCGCTGCAGCAACCTTGTTGTCCACGGTCGGCCTGCTCGCCGACGCGCGCGCCGAGACCATTCCGCCGCCGACGCCGACGTTGGTCTCGGTCTCGCCGTATGCCTGCCACCGGGTGGACATCAACTGGCGGAATGAGTTCGACAGCGGCTCGGGCCTCGCCTATTACAGTCTTTATCGTCGCCGAGCCGACGGCACCATCCTCTTGGAGGGCAACGTGACCGGCGACGTCTCGCCCTACCTTGCCGGCAAGCGCCGCATGATCTGGTACGAGGACGACACCAACTTCCAGATGGGGCTCCAGGCCGTCGACCGCGCCGGCAACAGCTCGCCGATCGCCTGGTCGGCAACGATCGTGATGCCCGACCCGTCGTCGCTGATGTGCCAAGACGTCTACCGTCCGTCGCTGCCCACCGGCCTCGTCGCGGCCATCGCGAGCGGTACCTGCGCCGTGGTGGAGCTCGACTGGAACGACGACGCGTCGGATTCCGGGTTCGTCAGCACGGGTGTGAAGGGATACAACGTCTATCGCGACAACGAATGGATCTATTTCAAAGATCGCGTCGGCGTGATGCACCAGCAAGATCGCCTTGGCCTGGTGCCGGGCCAGAGCTACACCTATTCGATCAAGACCATCGACAACGCCGGATTCGAGTCGGCGTCGGCGACCAGCGTTTCGATCGCGATTCCTGCCGACTGCGCCCACCGTGCGCCGGGAGGCGATCGCTCGATCGACGTCATCGGCGTACGCTTTCTCGATCAGGCGGTGCCGCTCAACACCATGGCGCAGCTCGACGCCAAGTTGTTCGGGAGGTCGGATGTACCCAAGGGGGATCCGCAAGAAGGGGTGACGAGTGCGCGATCGTTCTTTTCGGAGACCTCGTACGGACGCGCGACCTTTCACCGGCAATCGCTCGGTGGGTTTTACACCCTGCCTCACAATACTTCGTACTACTGCGCGACCATCTTGTCGACGGGGGAGGGCTCCAATTGCAACACGGCGGCGATTACCCAGGACGCGCTTGCGGCGAGTGGCCTCATCCAGAAAGGCACCCTTCTCATGATCCTCTCAGCGGGCAGCCTGGACAACAATTGGGGCGGAAATATCATTCGCTTGAATCCGAATAAACCGCTCGACGCGTTTCTCCAGACCGCCGTGCACGAGCTTTCGCATTCATTCGGCGTCGATCATTCGGCCGCTTGGGATTGCCCGGGATATGTCGGGGTGGGGCCCGACGTGACCGATATGCAGTTTGCCTGCAGCGTTCCATTTTATGGCGGCGACGGATATTCACCGCTCGGCCTGGGCAAGCTGAAACATCACCCGGCGTTCACCAAGCGCCTGATGGCATTTTTGAGCGCGACCCAGACGAACACCGTTGCCGTCGACGGCGTGTACACGATTGGGCGGCTCGAAGACAAGATGGGCTCGACCGTCAAAGAGCTGAGTCTGGGCACCGTCGAGGACTATTCGAGCAATTTCACCAAAGGGCCGCTCTATTCGGTCGAATACCGAACCACGACTGGGTATGACGGGGTCAAGCTCTCGGGCGGCGATCTGCCGTTCGAAGGACTCCTGGTGCACCTCGTGCCGCATCGGTTTCACGGCACCGACGCGACTACCTATCTCGTCGCCAAGCTACTCCCAGCGAGCGGGTCCAATATTTTCTATGACCCGGTGACCGAGCTCGGCGTCAAGCTCAACTCCACCGACGGCCTCAATGCCTACGTCTCCGTCTGCGGTATCCACGGCACGGTCTGCCCGCCAGAGTACGCCGCCTCGATTCCCCCGCTCCCGTAATCGCCGCCAGGGTGGTTCCCGGACGGCCCACGCCGCGGGCGTACGTTTTCCGAACCACCGCGACGTGCGGGCGCAGATCGAATTTCGTCTCCAGGCTAAAAAGATGCGAAGCTTCGAACGGAGCGATCATCGATGGACGGATTCGTTTGTGAAACCCAGGATCGCCAGGCGTGTTACGTGCGGGTTGGCACGCTGTTTCTGGCTGTCCAGCAGGCGGCTCTGACCGATCTCCAAACCCGCGCACTGATGGACGGCATCGTTGCCGAGGTACAGCGCAACGGACCTGGCACGGCGCTGTTGATGTTCGCGCCTACCGCTAGCCCCACGGTGGAACAGCGCCGCATCATCATCGAAGAATACGGAGAACGCACTGGTATCAAGTCGTTTCGTCGCGTCGCTCTGCTGTCGAGCTCGATGGTCGCCCGCGGTGTGCTCACCGCACTCGGGTGGTTGTCGAGCGGCAGTCGTATGCGGGCCTTGAAACCCAGTGAATGGAGAAGAGCCCTGGCTTGGTTGGCGGAAGATGCCACGTTCGACCTAGAACTGGCCGAGGCGCGCTTTCGCGCTCTTCTGACCCATTGCGGTTGCGATGATCCAGCTCCGCACCCACGGTAAGCACTCTTTTCCTCCGCGCTGTGTCCGCCAAATCGGGCCGACTCCAACAAGCGCTCAAGATCGGTCGGCAAATGTCGACTTGATCGAAGATGGACGACTCCCAAGCGTGTGGCTGCGGTGCCCTGCGCGCCGCTCTTGCCGAAGCCCACCTGGCTCTCGACGGTGCGCACAACGAGATCACCGCCGAAATCGACGCCCGCGAGCGCGTCGAGACCCAGTTGCGCCAGGCGCAAAAGCTGGAGGCCGTCGGACGTCTCGCGGCCGGCGTGGCCCACGAGATCAATACGCCGGTGCAATTCGTCAACGACAGTCTGCACTTCGTTCGGGAGGCGGTGAACGATAGCTTGCCGCTCCTCGCCAAGCTGCGCGAGCTACGCCAGGCGGCGCTGGAGGTGCCGGCCCTCGTGGCCGAGGCAACAGACACCGGCGCGCTCGAGGACGAGCTCGATTTCGACTATCTGCTTACCGAGATGCCGAAGGCCCTGTCGCGCGCGCTCGACGGGCTCGGGCGCATCGCCAACATCGTGCGTTCGCTCAAAGAGTTCGCCCATCCCGATCAGAAGACCATGAGCGACCTGCATCTGGCGCAGGCCATCCGCAGCACGCTGACCATCGCCGCCCATGAGTACAAGCTCGTCGCCGACGTGGAGACCGAGCTCGGCGACCTGCCGCCGTTGCGCTGTCACGCCGGCGAGATCAATCAGGTGCTGCTCAACCTCATCGTCAATGCCGCCCACGCCATCGGCGACCGCGTGGCGGTCACGCAGCAACGCGGCACGATCACCATCCGCACGCGTGCCGACGGCGATTGGGTGGTCATCGAGATCGCCGACACCGGCAAGGGCATCCCCGCCGAGATCCAGGAACGCGTCTTCGATCCGTTCTTCACCACCAAGGGCGTCGGCAAAGGCACCGGTCAAGGACTGGCTTTGGCGCGCAGCGTGATGGAGAAGCATGCCGGTGAGCTGAGCTTTGTCTCCACCGTCGACGTGGGCACGACGTTTACGCTGCGCCTGCCGACGTCGACGAGCGCTGTTCAGACCGAGGGCGACGCGGTCCGGATGACAGGCTGAACGATAGGCTCAAGAAAAAGCCTCGTTGGTCGACCTGTGTCGAAGCCATGAAGACTCCGTCGCTACACCAACGCTTTCACGCTCTGGTGGCCCGCCTGGCACCGCCGTCGTTCGCGAAGTCCGACGACGATACCCGTCGACGTGCGCGGCTCATCGTCCAGTTTTCACTGGTGATTTTCCTGTGTGGCCCCGTGTATGGCGCGTTCTATTTCGCGCTTGGAATGTATGTTTCGGCGGCAGGCGCGCTGTTGTGTGCCGTTTCGCTGGGTCTCACCCCGTGGCTGTTCAGGCGGTATGACCGCATCGCCTTCGGTGCGCACTGGGTCACTGGCACCTGCTTCGTCGTTTTGGCGATGGTTACGATGCCGACCGGTGGCCTGAGGGCGCCTGCGGTGTCCTGGCTGGCGCTCATCCCCGTGACTGCGCTCATGCTCGGCGGGCGTCGGGCGGGTCTCTTGTGGACCGTCGTTTCGATTGGCTCGGTCGTCGTGTATTTCGTCGTCGATCTTTTGCATCTCACGCCCGAGTCCGAGGCGCCCCTCTCCTGGGTGCCAGCGCTGCGCCTGATGGTCGGCGCGGGTCTGACCGGTCTCATCGCGCTCCTGGCATGGCTTTACGAGGACAACAAAGACCGCACCCTCGAAGAGCTGCGCACCGCGAGTGCCGAGGTCGAGCATGCACGCGATCAATATCGTGCGCTGGTCGAGAGCACCCGCACCATCCCCTGGGAGCTCGACCTCACGGTGCCGCGCGTCGTGTATGTCGGTCCGCAGGCGCGGACGCTGCTTGGCGCGGTCGATTGGTTGGCGCCCGGGTTCCTGATGGATCGGCTGCACCCGAGTGACAAAGAGGCGTTGCTCGACGGGTTGTTGCGCGCCAGCGACCTGCAAATCAGCTGTGATCTGGAATTCCGCATGCGACGGGACGACGGCACCTGGATCTGGCTGCGCAGTATCGCCAGCGCCAGCTCGGCCGGCCCGCACGAGGTGCGGGGGATCTTGCTCGATATCACCGAGCGTCGCGAGCTGGAGCGTGAGGTGCAGCAGGCACAGCGCCTCAAATCCGTGGGACGGATGGCCGCCGGCATAGCCCACGAAATCAATACGCCCATGCAATTCATCAGCGATAGCGTTTCGTTCTTGCAAGACTCACAGGCCGATCTCATCGGGCTGCTGGGCCGCTATCGCGAGCTGCGCATCGCAGCGACGGAGATCCGCTCGTTGCATACGATGTCCGAAGAGCTCAGCCAAGCCGAAGAGCGTGCCGACGTCGATTATCTGACTGAAAATGTTCCCAAGGCCGCCGCCCGCGCCATCGATGGTCTGGCCCGCGTATCCGCCATCGTGCGCTCGATGAAAGAATTCGCCGGCCCCGAAACGATGACCAAAGGGCCCGCCGATCTCAATATGGCCATCGCGGCCACCTTGACGATTGCACGCAGTGAATATGCGGATTATGCCGAAATCGAGACCCAGCTCGCCGAAATACCGTCGGTGGTCTGCGATGTGGGGCAAATCAATCAAGTGTTTCTCAATGTGGTGACCAACGCAGCGCACGCCATTGCTGACGTGGTCAAAGCGTCGGGCAGCCGAGGCCTCATCAAGATCGAGAGCCGGCGCGAAGGACCTGATGCCGTCATTTCGATTTCGGACACCGGTGGCGGCATTCCCGAAGCCATTCGCAATCAGGTTTTCGATCCGTTCTTCACGACCAAGGTCGTGGGCCAAGGCACGGGCCAAGGGTTGGCCGTGTCACGCGCCATCGTCGTCGACCAACACCGAGGCAGCCTGACTTTCGACAGCGAAATGGGCCGCGGCACGACCTTCACCATTCGCCTCCCGCTGGCCGGGTAGCTGCAAGAGCGCAGCCACGCGAATGGTACGTCAGTAAAGCGAGATGGCAATCGCCTCGATGCGGCGGCTTTGGCCGGTGGTGCCGGCCTGGGCGCCGTCGCGCACCACGCCTTGCCAGCCGATTCCTTCGACAGCCGCGTTGTATTCGACGCCGTGGGTGCCAGGCGGCATCGAGGCCAGGCGGATCTTGATGGCTTCGAGGCGCTTGGATTGCCCGGTCGTGCCGGTGACGTCACCGTCGCAGACTTCGTTCGCTTCCCAGCCCTGGTTCTGAACGTAGCCTTTGTAGCAGACCTTGACGCCGGCTCGTGGCGACCAGATTTGCAGGCCCTCGATGCGCAGCGATTGGCCGGAGCCTGCGGCCCAGCCGTTTTGTACCGCCGGCATCCAGCCTTTGTTCTCGACGTGGGCGCGATAGGAGATGCCATCGTTGGTGAGGGCGGCGCTCATCCCGAGGATGTGATCGCGGTAGGCGATGGCGTCACTGTGCACGTTGTAGTAGTTGTTCCCGAAGATATCGGTTCGATAGCCGCTCAAGATCTTCATGATCGGTCCATTGTCACCGACGCGGCCGATGAAGGTGGGACCGCCCGAGTCGCCGTGGACTCCGAAGCCGGTGTGGCCGCCGGTGAAGGTGTACTGCACGTACGAGCGCACCTCGGGCGTACAGTTCTCCGACGGTGAAGTGAGGCAACCATAGCCGAATTCGGTGAGCGTATTGCCCTCGAAGGGCATGGTCGTGGCGATGGTGGCGGGCACGATACCGGTCACTGGCGTGGTCAGGCTGCCGACGGCGATGTCGTCGGGGTTCGAGCTTTCGGAGCCGCGTAGGCCTTGCGAAAAGACTTTGTCGATCTCCGAGTACACGTTGGCCGTGCTGACGACGGCGCCATTGCCCCTCCAGAGCCATTTTTTGTCGATGCAATGGGCTGCGGTCAAGAAGGTGGTCGGCGACAGCATCGACGCCGTGCACCAGCCGCTGCCTACGAAATGCACCACCTCTGGTCGTGCCGAGAGGGCCGGTGTGCCACCAATCAGCGCCTCCCGGTCGGCTTCCAACCCTGGCGGCGTGCCCTGACACCCTGCCAACACCATCGCGACTACCCAGCATGCTCGTCTCATCTCACACTCCCTGAAGAAGGGACGGCGCTCGATGAGAAGAGGCGCATGAAAAACGGATCCGTGATTTCCCTCATGACCACGGCTTGCGGGGGGCCACGGCCTGCCGATGTGGAGTGGATGATTTATCGTGGCGCATTGCTCGTGATTGCATTGACTGGTTGCGCTACCACCACCTCGAAGCTGAAGCTGCCGCCGTTGCCGACGGTGGCTCAGGTAGAGCTGTCGCACTACGTAGGCACCTGGTTCGAGATTGCGAGCTTTCCGCAATGGTTTCAGCGCGGGTGCGTGGCCACCACAGCCACCTACACCGCGCGGCCCGATGGCGAGATCGAGGTGTGGAACCAGTGCCGCAAGAACACCCTCGACGGCAAGCCGAAGAGCTCGCGCGGCCGGGCACGGGTGGTGGATCGCACGACGCACGCCAAGCTCGAAGTCAGCTTCTTTCGGCCGTTCTGGGCGCCGTACTGGATTGTCGACCTGGCCGACGACTATTCGTACGCCGTCGTCGGGCATCCCAGCCGTGACTATCTTTGGATCTTGAGCCGCACACCACGGCTCGACGAATCGCGCTATCGAGACATCGTGGCCCGCTTGCAAGCCAACGGCTACGAGACCGCTCGCCTGCAACGTACGCTACAACCCTAGCCCGCGGAGCTCCCGGTCAAAATTGCCGTCGACGGCGTGGCCTTCACATTCCATCGAGGCGCACGTAGCTGGCTTCCATGCCGTGCTCCATGCCGGTGGCCAGCATGGCCGCGCGCGTCTTTTCGTCGGGAAGAGTCATTCTCATGACCATCAAGGTGCCGTTGCCATCGGGCTCGAAGCGGGTCTCGACGTGATTGTCGGGCGTCGCGTCGGGCATGTGCATCCGCTCCACATGCACCAAGCGCTCGTAGGGTTCGAGGGTCACGAATTCCCCGGTAAGAAAAAGGCCGCGGCCTTTGCCGTCGCTCCACTCGTAGCGAATCTTCCCACCCGGCTTTGCTTCGCTGATGCAGACGGGCATCGTCCAGCCGTCGGGACCGAGCAGCCATTTTTGAATCAGCGCTGGCTCGATATGCGCCTTGTAGACGGCCTCGGGTGGCGCCGCAAAGCGCCGCGTGACGATGACATGGCGATCAGCCTCTGTTTTCAGCTCGAGCTTGCTCATGTCTTTCTCCTCCTGGGTTTGGGTTTCGACGCATCTTCGGCGAGAAGCAGATCGAGGCGGGCATAGTTGGTCTCGAGCACACGGCGAAACATATCGAGCCACTGCTGCACGTCCTTCATGGCATTCGGCACGAGTCGGCAAGGCCGTTTCGTTCCGTCGATCCGGCGCGTGATGAGGCCCGACTCTTCGAGCACCCGCAGATGCCGCGAAATGGCCGGCTGACTGACAGCGAACGGCTTGCAGAGCTCCAGCACCGTTTTCTCGCCGGTGGCCAAGCTCGCAAGAATGGCCCGCCGAGTGGGATCGGACAGTGCCGAAAAGGTGTTGCCGAGGCGAGAGACCGACATGGCTCGAACATAACCGACTTATTATATAATGACCACGTTAAATTCGAACGGACCGCGCTAAGGGCAATGCCAGTCACTTAGGGCTCGTCTGGAAACAACTCGCGCAATCAGAGGCGTACTCCCGTCGAGGAAAGTGCCGTGATTGATCAGGTTATTTCGGCACGAGTCCTTAGTGCCCGATGCATGCGTCGGTGGGTAAACAATCGCTTCCGTTTTTCACAGGAGGAGGGAGGAAGGAGTCGGAAAGAAATGTTTCTAAGCTAGGAATCTCCGACGGGAATTGGCTGATTTGATCCGATCT
>Ga0123338_10000357_pt1 | contig 47204 bp, 38 predicted proteins | sample grotaG_FD_89793 | JGI IMG/M metagenome (GOLD analysis project Ga0123338, IMG submission 89793) | Glacier valley bacterial and archeal communities from Borup Fiord, Nunavut, Canada, to study Microbial Dark Matter (Phase II) -... | ecosystem: Environmental > Aquatic > Freshwater > Ice > Glacier ... | reverse complement strand
AGACCCGAGCGTGCACGGAATCCTCTGCCAGCTGCCGTTACCGAACGGGCTCGATCCGGAGCCGGTGCTGTCGCTGATCCCGCCGGAAAAGGACGTCGACGGTTTGACCGAGCGGTCGTTGGGCCGGCTCGTGCGCGGTCTGCCGGGCCACGTCTCGTGCACGCCGCTCGGCGTGATGCGGCTACTCGAACGCTACGGGGTCACGACCTCTGGCAAGCGTGCCGTCGTGATCGGCCGCTCGACGCTCGTCGGCTTACCGCTGTTACTGCTCTTCGGCCGTAAGGGCGTCGATGCGACCGTGACGCTGGCGCATTCGCGAACCACGGACATGATCGAGGTCTGTCGTGAATGCGACATCATCGTCGCTGCGGCCGGATCCGCACGCATGATCACAGCAGCCCACGTCAAGCCAGGGGCCGCTGTCATCGACGTCGGGGTGTCGCGTACCGAGGCCGGCATCGTCGGCGACGTCGATTTCGACGCCGTTCAGGCGATCGCCGGCGCGATCACTCCGATGCCCGGTGGCACCGGCCCGATGACCATCGCCTGTCTGCTCGAGAACACGCTCAGCGCCGCAAGAATGCTCGGCGCCTTCCCAGCCTGACGACCGACACCACCGGCCTCGATCGAGTATTTCCGTCTCAATCGAGTATTTCCGTCTCAATCGAGTATTTGCGTCGCGACGGGGGGCGGGTTCCTACTCGATAGAGCTCCGGTTCGATCGCATCACGTGCGATCCGGCGCGATCTCCTGGACATCGACTTCTTCGGTGTCCTCCGGGCGGATGAGATGCATCGTCTGGCGACCTAGGCGACGGCTCATCGAGACCGCGGTTGCCGGGATGAAGAAGGTCTTGGCCATCACCGAGGTCTCGCGCCACGGACGATCGACGATCGGTGCACGCCAGGCCATCAGCCGGTAGACGAGGAACAGCACGATCAGCACGTGGAAGATGATGATCGACCACAGGAATCCTCGTGGACCCATGTGGGTCATCAATTGTGACGTCACGAGCGGCCCGCACAGTGCGCCTGCACCGTAGAGAAGGATGAGCTGCGACGCTGCGCCCGTCTGCCTGGCCGGCTCGACCCAGTCGTTGGTGTATGCCGCGGCGATCGAGTAGAGCGGAAAACTGAGTCCACCGATCAGTGCCATCAACAACAGCCCGTGCCAGCCGAACGGACCCGTGACGAGCATCACGGCGAGGGCGGCGATCGCGCTGAGAGCGATCACGACGCCGACGAACCGGCGGTCGACCTGATCGGACGCCGACGAGATCGGATATTGCAGCAGCACGCCGCCGACCGCCGTGATGGCGACGAACGGCCCGATCTGGCCGGCGGACAGGCCGGCTTGGGCGGCATAGACGGCACCCATTCCGACGAATGCACCGTGAGCCAGGCCGACGAGGAAACATGCCCCGACACCGGTCGGCACGATTTCGGCCAGCGCTCGCAGCGACAGTTTCACGGTGTGTTCGATGGGCGGCGGCTTGGCATCTTCTGACAGCGTGACGGGTGCGACCGCCAACGATGTCAGGACTGCGGCGACGGCGAATCCGGTGAGCAACCGGGGATTGACGGTTCCGATGAGCAGTTGGCCGACGCCATACGCTGCACTGGTGATCACCAGATAGATGGCCAGTAGGCGGCCACGGTTGCTGTTGGAAGCCAACTGGTTGAGCCACGACTCGGCGACGACGTATTGGCCGGCGATACACAGGCCGCTGGCGAACCGCAGGGCGATCCACGCTCCGGGGCTGCTCGTCAGCCCGACGAGCAGCATCGCCACTGCCAACAACGATGCGAGTGCTGCGAAGACGCGGATGTGGCCGACCCTGCCGAGAGCCAGCGCGGCCACCTTCGAGCCGACCAGGAATCCGCCGTAGTACGCCGCGCTGATGACGCCGATCGCCCAGTTCGGGAAACCGGCGAGTTGCGACTGCACGCCGACGAGCGTCGAGAACAGGCCGACGCCGACGAGCAGGAAGGCGAGGCCGACGAACAGTCCCCAGATCGCCCAGGCGATCGAATCGGTGACCGGTGCTGCGTCGTCGAGCAGCAGTTCCGCCGAACTCTCGATCCTGCGGACCGAGCCGGTGGGGGTGACGAAGCCGACCGATCCGGTTGCAGTGAAGACGGTGTTCGTGAGCGGAATCGCCATTGGTTCGCCAGGCGAATTCGAGACCAGCGCAGCCAGCGAAGCTGACACGGTGGAGGTGTCTTGGACGTCCGGAAGCGGCGCGCTCGCCGACTTCTGCGACGCTGCATTACCCCGATCCAACACCGTCACACAACTATCGTAGCAATTGCTGAGAATCCGTTCGACGGTCGTCCCGACAGCACAGATGAGAACATCGTGGCGACGCCGCCTCGCTGAACGAGCGTTCCGTGTTGTGGACCTGTTCCGCATTGTGAAACACTGGGGCCTGGGAGGTGACGAGTTGTCGAACGTGCAATCGGTGGAACGGGCCTTCGCCATACTGCGGTGCCTCGGCGGCGGTCCAGCAGGCGTGTCCGATCTCGCCGAGCGTGTCCATCTCCCGAAGAGCACGGTGTCCCGGCTGCTCTCGACACTGCAGGAACTTGGCGCTGTGGAGCAGGCCGGTGTCGGAGGCGAATACCGTGTCGGCGATCTCGTCAGCGTGATCGCCGCCGGCGTCCAGCCGGGCGCGAGCCTCGAATCGATCGCCCGCCCGCATCTCGTGGAACTCGTCGAGGCAACGGGGGAGGCCGCTGGACTCTCGATTCTCGAAGGTAACGATGTTCTCTACCTCGATCAGGTCACTGCCGACACGCAGGTCCAGATGCGCGACTGGACAGGAGAGCGTGTTGCCGCCCATGTCACATCGTCGGGCTTCGTGCTGCTGGCCTTCGCTCCGAAGCCGATCCGTGAGCGATTCGTGGCACGCAAACTCGAACGCTTCACCGCCAAGACGATGATCCAACCAACCGCCTTACGGGCCCGCCTGATCTCTGTTGCGCAATCGGGCACGGCGTGGGTCTACGGAGAATTCGACGACGAGGTCAATTCCGTGGCGGCCCCGATCCGCGACCGCCTCGGGGCGGTCATCGCCGCAGTCCACACACACGGCCCTTCGTATCGCTTTCCTGCCGATCCGGCCGATGCCGAACGTGTCGAAGCACTCGTCGCCGCCACTGCGGACCGCATCAGCTCGCGCCTCGCCGACGGCAGCTGAACTCCTCTGCGCACCGGCTCAGATGCTCAGCCAGATGGCGGTGTCCGGAGCCAGCAGCCCGTCGTCGGCCGGCGCACTTGCCAACAGAATGTCCTGATAGGCAGCCAGCGGGACAGCCGCCGGCGAGATGTTGACAACGCAACGGAAGGAGTCACCGCGAGTGAACGAGAGCACGTCAGGGTGCGATTCGTCCCACGCCATCGGACCGTCGCCGAGATCGGGATGATGGGTGCGCAGGTGCAGCGCCGAGCGGTACAGCTCGAGCATCGACTCGGGGTCTCCGGTTTCGACGGCGACCGAGACGCCGGCAAACGTCGGCGGCTGTGGAAGCCACGGTCTGGTACCGCCGTCGGGACCGAACCCGAACGACGACCCGTCAGCAGTCCACGGGATCGGGACGCGGCAGCCGTCACGTCCGGGATCCGTTCTGCCTGACTGGGCGAACGCCGGATCCTGGCGTAGGTCGTCCGGGATGTCCTCGACCTCCCACAAGCCGAGTTCTTCTCCTTCGTAAACGTAGGCGCCTCCGGGTAGCGCCAACATCAGCAGCGCCGCTGCACGCGCTCGTCGAGTGCCGAGTACGAGATCGAGTGGCGTCGGATCGTCGCCGACGTGTCGGCGTGCTCGTCCGTGAGGCTGTGGTCTGCCGTAGCGAGTCACCTGGCGAATCACGTCGTGGTTGGCGAGGACCCATGTGGGCACGGCCTCGACGGCACCGAGAGCGGCGATCGAGTTCTCGATCGTCTCTCGTAGGTAGCCGGCGCGCCACGGTGACACCAGGAAGTCGAAGTTGAAGGCGGAGTGCAACTCGTCAGGGCGCAGGTAGTCGGCGAGCCATTCGAGTTGGTCGACCCATGCCTCGGCGACGAAGATCCGCGGTGGCTCAAAGGAGTCGGCGACGGCCCGCCAACGTCGGTAGATCTCGTGGATGCCCGGCTGGTTCCAGTGCGGGTGATCATTGCGACCGGCACGCCCGAGAACCGCTGGGTCCATGTTCGCACTTACGCCGTTACCCGTTCCGATGTTGGTGATGTCGAGGTCTGGCATATCGGGATGCTTGATCATCCCATGGGCGACGTCGATGCGGAATCCGTCGACGCCCCGGTCGAACCAGAACCTCAGGATGTCGTCGTACTCGTCTCGCACCTCCGGGTTGTTCCAATTCAGATCTGGCTGCCCTGGGGCGAAGAGGTGCAGGTACCACTCGCCGGGCGTGCCGTCCGGACCGTCGACGCGAGTCCACGCCCCACCCCCGAACATCGACTGCCAATTGTTCGGTGGCAGTTCACCAGTGGCACCCTTGCCCGACCGGAAGATGAAACGGTCGCGTTCCGCAGAACCATGGGCTGCGGTCAGCGCCGCCCGAAACCACAGATGCTCGTCCGAGACGTGGTTCGGGACGATGTCGAGCAGTACACGTAGCCCGAGAGAATGAGCATCGGCGATCAGCGCCTCGGCATCGCCCAGCGTGCCGAACAGCGGATCGATAGCGCGGAAATCAGCAACGTCGTACCCGTGGTCATCCATCGGCGAGCGGTACCACGGCGTGATCCAGATGGCATCGACGCCGAGGTCGCGAAGGTATTCGAGCCGAGAGGTGATGCCGGCGATGTCGCCGATGCCGTCGCCATTGGCATCGGCAAAACTACGCGGATAGATCTGATAGATGACGGCGGATCGCCACCACGGACTGTCAGGAGATGATGGCGGGGTCAGCGCAGGCGGTGTGAGCACAACCGGTGCGAGCGATGCGGGAACGCTCGAGGCAGCAGACGGACCAACGGGTGATGGCACCGGCGAAGCAATAGAAGTCATGAAAAACGAACCTTTCTCGCGCAGCGGCCGCCGGTCGCCACCCGAGAGTGGTGACCGGCGGCCGCTGCAGGTCTACACAATCAGGAAGCCAACCATCCGGCGACAACCGTCGGGTTGGCGTCGATCCACTTCTGGGCGGCGGCGGCCGGGTCCATCTTCTTCGAATCGATGTCGGTCGAGATCTCGTTCTGCTGATCCGTGGTCAACTGGAATTTCGACAGGAACGTGAAGGCAACCTTGTTCTTCGTCGCCAGCTTGGCGTTGGCCGCCTTGTACAGCAGGTCCGGCGGGTAGTCGCAGGCGTACTTGCCGTCTTTGGCAGCTGCTGAGGCAGTGCACGCGGCGGTGACGGCGGGCAGCTTGATCTCTGTGAGTTTGACTTGCGACTGCAGCCACTGCGGCTGCCAGAACTGGAACAGCAACGGCTTGTGGTCGGCGATCGCTTTCTGGATGGCGGTGATCTCCGCAGCCTCCGAACCGGCGACGACGAACTGCAACGGGAGGTTGAGGTTCTTGATGATCTGTTCGTCATAGCTGACATAGCTCGGGTCGCCCATCAGGAACTGACCCTTATCGCCGGTCTCGGCGGTGGAGAACAACTTGGCGTTCGCCGGATCCTTGAACCCGTCGAGGGTTGCCAGTGCCGGATGCTCCTCGATAACGTACGACGGGACATACCAGCCGATCTTGGCGACGGGGCCGAGCTTGCCGAGGTCGACAACTGACTTCTTCTTCGTGACATAGGTGTCGTAGTCGGGGACGTGGCCGGACGGCCAGATCTCGAGGTTGGCGTCGATCGCTCCGGTGTCGATGCCCGTCCATGCGGCGTTCTCGTCGATGTCGGTCAGCGTCGTCGTCGTGCCGAGGTTCTTTTCGAGGATGATCTTGGCGACGTTGGCGTCGACAGCAGAGCCCGTCCACGGGTTGACGGCGAGCGTGATCGCCGCATTGGAACCGGCTGCGAAGGTGACGACCGGACCGCCTGGGGTCGTTGCTGCGGTGCCCGCCGGAGCGGTGGTACCGGCAGCCGTCGTTGCTGTCGATGCTGCGGCGGTTGTCGCCGCCGAGCCGGCAGCCGGTGTGGTGGCCGACGTCCCGGTCTTGGCGCTGCTCCCGCAGGCGGCGGCGACGCCGGCCAGCGCAACGAGGGCGACGACTGCCCGCTTTCGACTACTCATCATTGACCTCATGAAACGTTGCTCCCCGTATCTCCGGAATACCGGATCGATGTGTGTCTGCGTGCTGATGGGTGTTGCTGGGTGATGCTCACTGTTGTTCACGTGCCGGCCGGCTGCCCCACGCCTGGGTGATGCGATCGAGGACAACAGCCAGCAGTACGATACTCAATCCACCGGCAACCCCTTGCCCGACCTGTTTTTTCGTCAGGCCGTATACCGCTTCGAGGCCCAGGCCGCCGGCCCCGACGAGTGCGGCGATGATGACCGTTGCCAGCACCATCAGGATGACCTGGTTGATCCCGAGCATGATCGAGCGGAAGGCCAGCGGCAGTTGCACCTTGAACAGTTCCTGCCTGGGTGTCGCCCCGAACGACGTCGCAGCCTCGCGCGGGGCAATCGGGACTTCGCGAAGACCGTGGCTCGTGAGCCGTATACCCGGGGGGATGGCATAGATCACGGAGGCTATGACGCCGCCGACCTGACCGGGGTTGACGAGGAACAGCACAGGAATCAGATAGACGAACTGCGGCATGACCTGGGCGGTGTCGAGGATCGGCCGCATGATCCGTTCGACGCGCGGCGATCGACCGCACCAGATCCCGATCGGGATGGCAAGCGCCACGCTGATGATCACGGCGATCAACACCTGTGTCATCGTGATCATCGCCAGATCCCAGTCCCGAAGCGCGCCCAGCCCGAGCATGCAGATCACACACAACGCAGCGAGGCGCGTGCCGCCGCTCGCCCAGCCGATCGCCCCGAAGGTGGCGACGATGCTCCACCACGGCAGCCACGTCAGGAACGTCTCGACCGGCCGCAGGATGTCGCGGACGAGGAAGTCGCTCGCGCTCTCGGTTCCGCCGACCAGCGGGACGCCATGACGAACGTGATCGGTGACCCAGCGGGACCCCTTCGTCACGGACTCCTGGATGTCGACGGTCCACGACTTCGGGAACGAATGCACACCGGCGCCCTTGCAGATGACAGCGACGATGACCACGGCGGCAACACCGATGGCGAAGACCTCACGAGGATGATCCAGCGACCACTTCGTGACGGCATTCGGATTGCGCGAGGTGGTGCGCTCACCCGTGCTCGCTCTGTCCAGGGTGATGGCGGCCAGCACGATTGCCAGTCCAGCGCTGAAGGCCAGACCGACGTTGTTCTTCTGCAGCGCCTGTAGCACCTGGTTGCCGACGTCGCCGGTACCCACCAGCGAGGCGATGACGACGATGCCGAAGGCCATCATGATCACCTGGTTGAGGCCGAGCAGGATCGTCCGCCTGGCGAACGGCAACTGTACTTTGGAAAGCAACTGACCCCGGGTCGACCCGAACGACAACCCGACCTCCGTCGAAACGACGGGCACACTGCGCAGGCCGAGGCTCGTCAGTCGAACCGCAGGTGGCACCGCATAGATGACCGTGGCGACGACGGCCGCAGAATTGCCGATCCCGAAGGCGACGACGAGGGGGAGGAGATAGACGTACGTCGGCAGTACCTGGGCGGTGTCGAGGATCGGACGAAGAATCTGTTGAGCTCGATCGGACCGACCCGTCCAGATACCAAGGGGGATGCCGATCAGCATCGCCAGAACGACACCGACGATCATCAGCGAGATCGTGATGAGGGTCAGGTCCCACCAACCGAGGATGCCGATGCCGACCAACGCCGGTACGGATACGACGACTGCTTTGACGCCGCCTGTACGCCACGAGATGCAGGCGGCGAGCACGAGCACACCTGGCCAGCGGAGGATCGTGAAGAACGAGACGAGATCGTCGACGCGGTAGCCGATGAAGTTGCCCACGGGCGTGAGGAAGTCCGTGAAGATCGGCGCCGACGTGTTGTGAATCTGCACCCAACTCCACACGTGATCGATCCACGGTCTGACATGTGCATCAAGCCATGTCGGCACGTTCGAGCCGGTGGCGATGCCGACGAGGACGAGTGCCAGGATCATCGTTCCTGGCACGGCGAAGCGGCGCGCGTCGATCTTCCGTGTGCTCTCGACCACCGGGGCGTGCTCGGCCGGTACGACCGACGGTGTTTGCAGCATCGTGGTTGTGGTCGTCGTTGTGGTGGTGGTCGTCGCCATGTCGTCAGACCGCTGCCGGATCGGTGCAGTCGGTTGGGGTCGGATTCATGAGCGCGGCGCTCATTTCTCGCCGGCGATGACGGCGAGGACGTGCGAGCGGTCGACGAGTCCGACGGATCTGCCGCCCGTGTCGACAACGTTGACCGGAAGGTCGCTGCTCGCCATTGCTCCGACGATGTCCTTGATCTTCGTGCCGCTGGTGACCGTCGAGCAGTAGGCGATCTCGTGGCCGGGCGGATCGATCATCACGTGGTCGACCGCGACGACATGCGAGCGCGGCACGTCGCGGACGAAGTTGGCGACGTACTCGTCGGCGGGAGCGGTCACGACCTCCTCGGGCGTGCCGACCTGCACGAATTCGCCATCGCGCATGATGGCGATGCGGTCGCCGAGGCGCAGCGCTTCTGACAGGTCGTGGGTGATGAACACCATCGTCTTGTTGACGTCGCGTCGCAGCCGGATGACTTCGTCCTGCATGTCTCGCCTGATCAACGGGTCGAGTGCCGAGAACGGTTCGTCGAACAGCAGGATCTCCGGGTCGGTCGCCAGCGCCCTGGCCAGCCCGACCCGCTGTTGCTGGCCCCCGCTCAGTTGATGCGGTTTGTACATACCCATGCCGCCGAGGCCGACGAGTTCGAGTGTCGCTGCTGCCTTGTCGCGACGCTGGGCTTTGTCGTTGCCACGGACTTCGAGGCCGAAGGCGACATTGTCGATCAGCGTGCGATGGGGGAGCAGACCGAAGTGCTGGAACACCATCGATACCCGGTTGCGGCGAACGTCGAGCAGGTGCTGTTTGTCGGCGGCGGTGACGTCGGTTCCGCCGATCAGGACCGTTCCGGATGTCGGCTCGATCAGCCTCGTGAGGCAACGAACGAGCGTCGACTTGCCACTACCCGACAGACCCATGACGATGAACACTTCACCGGGAGCGACATCGAAGCTGATGTCGCGCATCGCGACAACGTTCCCGAAACGGCGTTCGAGTTCCTTTCGCGGCAGGTTCGCCTCCGGCGAATCGACGATCCGCTCCGGCTTGGGGCCGTAGACCTTCCACAACGAACGAATCGAGATGGCAGGCGCAGCAGTGTCCGAATCGTTTCCCACCGACGGATCATAGAGCAGCGGCAGATCAGGGTCGCGAGGGTGACCTCCGGACTACTGTCGCTCCCGATGACAAAGCAACCGAGCGACACCCCTTGCCTGCCGACACGAGCGCGAATCGTCATCATCGGCGGCGGCATCCTCGGATGCAGTATCGCCTATCACCTGACGAAGATGGGCGAGCGCGACGTCGTCCTCATCGAACAACACAGGCTCACCGACGGTGCCACCTGGCATGCCGCCGGCCTCGTCGGGCAGCTGCGGTCGTCGCGTAACACGACTCGAATGCTGGAGCAGTCGGTCGAGATGTACCGCCGGTTGGAAGCGGAAACCGGCCAGGCCGTCGACTGGCACGAGGTCGGCAGCCTGCGCCTTGCGTGTTCGCCTGAGCGGGTGATGGAATTGAAGCGACTGGCGACGATGGCCAAGAGCTTCGGGTTGCCGATGGAGGTCATTTCGGCGAACCGGGCGCAGGAACTCTTCCCGCTGATGTCGACGCAGGACGTGCTCGCAGCGGCGTTCCTGCCCACAGACGGATACATCGATCCGGCGAGCGTGACACAGGCGATCGCCAGAGGTGCGCGGTCACGCCACGCGTCGATCATCGAGGACACCAGGGTCGTTTCGATCAACGTCGACGGCCGTCGAGCGACGCATGTCAAGACGATCCATGAAGTACGCGGCGAGGAGGTCATCGAGTGCGAGATGCTCGTCAATGCAGCTGGGATGTGGGGTCTGGAGATCGGCCGCCTGGTCGGTGCACGCGTTCCGGCATTCGCCGTCGAGCACCAGTACATGATCACCGGTCCGATCGAGTCGGTGCCACAGGCGGAGCTGCGCGAGATGCCGACGATGCGCGACCCCGATCATCTCGTCTACTACAAACCCGATGGTCCCGGCCTGCTCGTCGGCGGGTACGAACCGAATACGTTGGCGTTCGGCGAATCCGGCATCCCCGTGCCGTTCCAGCATCAGTTGCTCGACCCGAACTTCGACCGTTTCGAGCAGCTCGCCGCACTCGCGTCGAAGCGGACCCCGGTGATCGACACCGCTGGTATCCGCACGTTGGTCAACGGACCGATCCCGTACTCTGCGGACGCCGATTTCGTCATGGGGCGGGCACCGGAACTCGACAACTTCTACGTGGCGACCGGATTCCTGTACGGCATTGCCGCCGGCGGGGGCGCAGGGAAGATGATGGCCGAATGGATGCTCGAAGGGAGGCCGTCGCTCGATCTCTGGCCGCTCGACGTGCGCCGCTTCGCCTTCCACCACACGACGAAACACTTCATGTACCCGCGTGCCGTCGAATTGTACGCCCACCACTACAAGCTGTCGGCACCTGGCAGCGAGCACATGACTGCCCGCGGTATTCGACGCAGCCCGCTCTCTTCGATATTGGCCGAGCGCGGGGCGGTGTTCGGCTCACGCGGGGGTTGGGAGCGCCCGAACTGGTTCGCTCCTGCCGGCGCCGAGGCGATCGACGAACCGTCGTTCAGCGAGCCGAACTGGTTCGAGCATGTCGGCGCAGCGCACCGCGCCGTCCGTGGCGGTGTCGGATTGATCGACCAGAGTTCGTTTGCCAAATTCGAGATCACAGGACCTGGCGCGCTCGCCGCCGTGCAATGGTTGTCGGTGGCGGACATGGACCGCTCCATCGGCACGGTCACCTATACGCAGCTGTGCAACGAACTGGGCGGTATCGAGTGCGATCTGACGATGGTCCGCACGGCGCCAGACTCGTGGTACGTCGTCACCGGTGCTGCCTTCGGTGCACACGACATGGGATGGATCCGTTCGAACTCGCCAGCCGACGGATCGGTCGTCGTCCGCGACCTGACATCGGCGAGAGCGGTGATCAACGTCTGCGGCCCGCTTGCGCGCGAGGTGCTTCAATCCGTGTGCGAGGACGATGTCTCGAACGCATCGTTCCGCTACGGCCGTGCTCGCGAGATCACCATCGGTTCTGCGCCTGTGCTGGCGATGCGCATCGGCTATGTCGGCGAACTCGGCTGGGAGCTGCACATTCCGACGGAATACACCGCGCACGTCTATGAGCTGCTGCGGGCCGCCGGAGAACCGTTCGGCATCGTCGATGTCGGCTATCGGACGATCGACACGATGCGAATGGAGAAGGGTTACGTCTACTGGTCGACGGATGTCACGCCGGACACGACGCCGTGGGAGGCCGGGTTGGCGTGGCGCGTCGACCTCGACAAGGGCGACTTCTGCGGACGCGACGCCTTGGTTTCGCAGCAGGGTACCGGGGTCACACGGCGACTCTGTACGTTCACGCTCGAACTTCCGCCAGGGCAGCGGGCGTTCCCGGTCGGCGGCGAAGCGATCATCGCCGACGGCGCCGTTGTGGGCTTCACGACCAGCGCCAACTTCGGCCACACGGTCGGCAAACCGATCGCCTACGGGTATCTGCCGATCGAGCTGGTGTCACGTGCGGACTTCATCGTCGAGGTCTATGGCGAAGCGATTCCGGCGATCCGCCACGACGGGCCGCTCTACGACCCGACCGGCGCCCGCCTCCGCAGCTAGACACCCGTCGCCCATCCGAGTATTTCGATCGCGACAGGGGGCGGGTTACTACTCGATGCGGGGAACTACTCTGCGGGGGTGCCTGACGCATCGGTCGAACTGTGTGCGTACCTCTTGCGGATCCCGTTGTTCGACGGTGCGACCGAAATGCAGGTCAGCCGCCTCGCCGGACTGACGAACGTCAACTATCTTGTCGAGGTACCTGGCGGCCAGTACGTCGTACGGGTGCCGGGCGCCGGGACCTCGGAATACATCGACCGGCGCGCCGAAGAGGTCGCCGCGCTCGCCGCTGCGGCCGCAGGGGTCAACGTCGACGTGCTTTTCTTCGACGCCAATGACGGCCTGATGGTCACCCGCTATATCGCCGACGCAGCGACGATGAACCCGGAGCGCTTCACCGATCTCGGTGCCGTCATCAGAGCAGGACGGGCTCTCAGGACGCTGCACACGGCGACGGTGCCATTCGCCACGGACTTCTTGCTGTTACGGATGATCGACGACTACAAACACCTGCTGCGGTCGAAGGACGCCGTCCTCCCCGATGGCTACGAAACGCTGCAGGCGCAGGCCGATGCAACGACGACAGTCCTACGCAACCACGCCAGGCCACTCGTGCCGTCGCACTGCGATCCGCTGTGCGAGAACTTCCTCGATACCGGCGAGCGCATGTTCGTCATCGACTACGAGTACGCCGGCAACAACGACCCGATGTGGGACCTCGGCGATCTCTCCGTCGAAGGTCAGTTCGGTCCGGCTCAGGACGCTGCGCTCCTCGAGGCCTACTTCCTCGGTCCTCCTCCCGCTCACGAGGTCGCCAGAATGGTCGCTTTCAAGGCGATGTGCGATCTGCTGTGGACGCTGTGGGGTGTCATTCAACACATCAACGGCAACACGGCCGAGGATTTCTGGGCGTACGCCGTCGGGCGTTTCGAGCGGTGCCGGGCGCTGATGTCGACCCCCGACTACGCCGCTCACCTGGCGGCGATCAGCGCAGGGACGTAAGCCCGGGCCCGTCCTGTGTGGAGTGCTACAGCGCCCCCCTCCGCTCGTGAAAAACTCCGCGCCGTCTCACTGCAGTCGGGGCGAGCCGTGCGAGCTCCTGCGAAAGCACGCTGTGCAGCGGGCCGGAGACTTCGAGGCGAGGAAGAGGCGCAGAACTGGACTGGCGACACGGTCCAGTAGTGTCCCTGGTCTTGCAATCGCTTTCTGAATCGACCGAGACATGATGAGTAAGGACACGTACGACTACGTCATCGTCGGCGGTGGTTCAGCGGGCAGTGCGCTCGCCAATCGGCTGAGTGCCGATCCCGCCAACAAGGTTCTCGTGCTTGAAGCCGGACGACCGGACTACAAGTGGGATGTCTTCATCCACATGCCGGCGGCGCTGATGTTCCCGTCCGGCAACCGCTTCTACGACTGGAAGTACGAGTCGGAGCCGGAGCCGTTCATGAGCGGTCGCCGCGTGCCGCATACGCGTGGGAAGGTGCTCGGGGGGTCGTCGTCGATCAACGGGATGATCTTCCAGCGCGGCAACCCGCTCGACTACGAACGATGGGCAGCCGACCCCGGCATGGCGTCATGGGACTACGCCAGTTGCCTGCCGTACTTCAAGAAGATGGAGGACTGCCTTGCAGGCGGCGACGAATGGCGTGGCGACGACGGACCGTTGCTGCTGGAGCGCGGCCCGGCCACCAACCCGCTGTTCGGCGCCTTCTTCGAGGCGGTCCAACAGGCCGGCTATCCATTGACGAAGGACGTCAACGGATATCAGCAGGAGGGCTTCGCCCGTTTTGATCGCAACCTCTTTCGTGGTCGCCGCATCAGCGCATCGGTCGCCTACCTGCACCCGGTGATGAACCGACCGAATCTCGAGGTCGTCACGCGAGCCCTTGTCGGCAAGATCAACTTCGACGGCAAGCGGGCGACGTCTGTCGACTACCGGGACTGGCGTGGAGCGCAGCACACGGCGAATGCAGGCGAGGTCGTTCTCTGCGGCGGCGCCTTCAACACGCCGCAGCTGCTGCAGATCTCCGGCGTCGGCGACAGCGATCATCTGACATCGGTCGGAGCATCGGTCGTGCATCACCTCCCGGGTGTCGGCGAGAACATGCAGGATCACCTCGAGGTCTACGTGCAGCACGTCAGCACGAAACCGGTCTCGCTGAACCCGCTGCTGAAATGGCGCAACCGTCCGTGGGTCGGTCTGCAGTGGCTGTTCCGCAAGGGCCCCGGCACGTCGAACCAATTCGAGGCCGGCGGCTTCGCGCGCAGCAACGCCGACGTCGCTTACCCCAATCTGATGTTCCACTTCCTGCCGATCGCCGTGCGCTACGACGGCTCGGCACCTGCGGGTGGTCACGGCTATCAGGTCCACATCGGCCCGATGTATTCAGACGCCCGTGGTTCGGTGAAGATCACCTCCACCGATCCGAAGGTCAAGCCGGCACTGCGGTTCAACTACCTCTCGACGGACCAGGACCGGCGCGAATGGGTCGAGGCGATCCACATCGCCCGCGAAATCCTGCGCCAGCCCGGGTTCGACGAATTCAATGGCGGAGAGATCTCTCCAGGGCCGACTGTGGAAACGGACGAACAGATCCACGACTGGGTGGCAAAGGATGCCGAGACGGCGTTGCATCCGTCGTGTACCTGCGCAATGGGCACGGGGGAGATGTCGGTCGTCGATCCACTGACGATGCAGGTTCACGGCCTCGACAACGTCCGCGTCTGCGACGCCTCGGCGATGCCCTACGTGACTAACGGGAACATCTACGCCCCAGTGATGATGATGGCCGAAAAGGCTGCGGATCTGATCCTCGGCAACACCCCGCTCCCGCCGCAGCACAGCGTCTTCTACCGCAAAGGCATGAACGACTGATCGTCGGGTGGCCTCACCGACCTGGTCATCGCGAACTCAGGTGCATCGATTCAGGCCGACGAAACCGGCTGCCCGTGCAGTGCGGTGCGCAGCCCCGCGGCCGCTTTGTCGCCGATGCGTTTGAACGCCGCCGCCAGCGCAAAATCGGCGAAACGGAAGATGCCGTGGAGCGTCAGGTCTGCCTGATAGATGACGACGCTGCCGTCAGAGTCGGTAGCTGGCTGGATGGTGATGTGGTCGATGGCCGTCATCATCTTCGTGTCAGCTCTGGCGCTGATCGAGTGAGGAGCGTCGAACTCGATCGTCTTGTACCGCATCGTGATGTTGCGACCCGGTCCTTTGACGAGCAGATCGAACACCGAGCCGGGACCGGCACCGTTGCCTTCGACCTGCTCGACGTGCAACGTGCCGGGATCCCACTCGGCAAAATTGCGCAGATCCGACATGTAGGCGAACGCCTTGTCGGGTTCCAGCGGGGTACGGACGGTGGTGGTGTAGCGAGCCATGGCATTCCTTCGACCGAGACGAATGAACAGCGACGCACCATCGGCGACGCTCCATCTCCATGTCTATCCACTCCGAGCGAGTCTCCAACAGGCGAAGCGGTGGATCGACCGGCTCGGATCCGAGCCATTGGCCTGTGGTCAGGCCGGCTCGGTAGCGTCACGACGGTGAAGTTCTCCCTGTGGACATCGAACAGCCGCCCATGGTCGGAAATCCTCGACCTCGCAACCTATGCCGACGCCAACGGCTGGCACAGCTTGTGGTTTGCAGATCATTTCATGTCTCAGACGCCGGACGACACACCTGGCAGCGACTCAGCGCTCGAATGTTGGACCGTGCTCGCTGCGCTCGCGGTTGCCGTGCAGCGCCTGCGGTTGACGTCGATGGTCTCGCCGGTGACGATCCATCATCCCGTCGTCCTCGCCAAGCGGGTTGCAACGGTCGACCAGATCAGCGGTGGTCGAGCAGTGCTCGGTCTCGGTGCCGGCTGGCAGATCAACGAGCACGCCGGCTACGGGTTCGAACTGCCGCAGCCGAAGGAACGCGTCACCCATTTCATCGAGGCGATCCAGGTCATTCGTGAACTCCTCGACGCCGAACGGGCGAACTTCACCGGACCGAACTACACGCTCACCGACGCACCGTTCGAGCCGAAGTCCATCCAGTCGCCGCTGCCGATCCTCGTCGGGACGAGCGGCGCCCGCATGTTGAAAGCTACGGCGAAGTGGGCGAACGAGTGGAACACGTGGGGCGATCCGGCGGCCGTTCGTTCGGTGACGGAGAAGTTTTCTGCCGCTTGCGAGAGCGTCGGCCGCGATCCGGCAACGATCCGTCGGTCGGCGCAGGCGATGGTCTTCTTCACCAACGACGACGCAGCTCGCCAGAAGATACTCGGCCGAGCGCCGCAAGGCCGGTCGATCGTCGGCAACGGTGCGCAGATCGCCGAAGTGATCGCCGAGTACGCCGCCGACGGCGTTGACGAGTTCGCGCTGACCGAGTTCACCCTCGGCGCATCGCCAGAGCAGCGTCGCGAGTCGGTCGAGCGGTTCCACGAAGAAGTCGCCAGCCAGTTCGCCTGACCCCGAAATCCAAACTGAGTCCAATTTTGCACCGCCGGCGGTGCAAATCGGGACTCAGTTTGTTGGGGGTGGGGATTGGCGGGACGAGTGGACCGGGAATAGACGGCTACCTGGGAAAAGTGCTAGTGTTCCACCATGCGGTACCGTTCCGCATCGTGACCCAACACGGGGGTCAAGGCGAGCTGCCTGACCAACGTGCAGCAGCCCAATCCGGGGAGACCGTATGAGCGACGACGACTACGACGAGATTGACCTGGCGAGCCTCTCGGACGACGAGCTCACCAAGCAGATGCACGACGATCTCTACGACGGATTGGCCGAGGAGATCATCGAGGGAACGACGATTCTCCTCGATCGTGGCTGGGGTCCCGAGAAGGTGCTTGCCGAGGCGCTCGTCGAAGGCATGCGCATCGTCGGGATCGACTTCCGCGACGGCATTCTCTTCGTTCCCGAAGTGCTGCTGTCGGCGAACGCCATGAAGGGCGGCATGACCATCCTTCGGCCGCTGCTCGCCGAGACCGGTGCCGAGCCGATCGGCAAGGTCGTCATCGGGACGGTCAAGGGCGACATCCACGACATCGGCAAGAACCTCGTGGCGATGATGCTCGAGGGCGCTGGATTCGAGGTGTTCGACATCGGCATCAACTCCGACGTCGACAAGTACCTGGCGGCGCTCGAAGAGCATCAGCCGGACATCCTCGGGCTGTCGGCGCTGTTGACGACGACGATGCCGTACATGAAGGTCGTCATCGACACGCTTGCCGCCAAGGGCCTGCGCGAGAAGTACATCGTGCTCGTCGGTGGGGCCCCGCTCAACGAGGAGTTCAGTGCGGCAATCGGTGCCGACGCATATTGCCGTGACGCCGCCGTGGCCGCCGAAATGGCGAAGTCGATGATCCAGGCGCGCCGTCTGCGTACCGCAGAACCCCCAGGCCCTTCGGTTGTGGGGCGTGAGTAAGCCGCTGGTGCTCGCATGTGGAGCGCTCGTTGCCGAGTTGCGTGCCGTCTTGACCGAGCAAGGCCTCGCCGATGCTGTCGAGGTCCGCTACCTACCCGCCAATCTGCACAATCGCCCGGAGCAGATCGTGCCGGTTCTCGAAGTCGAGTTGGCAACAGCCGGGCGCGACGCCGCTGATGCGACTGCCGTTGACGGGGCTCACGATGATGCGACCGCCGGCGAAGGTGCTGCAACGCAACACGATGATCGCACAGTGCTCATCGGCTATGCCGATTGCGGTACGGGCGGCATGCTCGACCGTTGGCTCGACAGGCTTCGTCTGACGATGCCGAATGTCGTGCGACTGCCAGGTGCGCACTGCTACGAGTTCTTCTCCGGGGCGGAACTGTTCGCAGCGATGCACGACGAAGCGCCGGGCACCTTCTACCTGACCGATTTTCTCGCCAAGCATTTCGACGCGCTCGTCTGGCAGGGCCTCGGCCTCGATCGTCACCCACAACTGCGCGACGCATACTTCGGTAACTACACCCGCGTGATGCTGATCTCACAGTCGACCGACGAGGTGGTGATCGACGCAGGCCGCAGCGCTGCGGCACATCTCGGGCTGGCGTTCGAGCACCGACACGTCGGCCGCGACGGCCTCGGCGATGCTGTCAACCTGACCCTCACCCGAAAGGTCGCATGACGATGCCGCGCGGCAGCAACAATCCCGAGATCGTGACGATCTACTGGCGCGACATCCCTGCGCAGGTCAATGCGCAGCGCGGCCGCGAACGCCAGCAGATCGTGCTGCCGGAGAAATTCGAGCGGGCGATCGACCGTGCCAAGCGCAAAGCGAAGATCGTCACCGCCCACGAGGACGTCGCCCAGTGGCGCCGGGTCAGCCGTCCGTGCGGCGAGGATCTCGCTGCAGAAGCCGCCGCTGCTGCCGCAGCGTTGATTGCCGACTATTCCTCTGAGCGACTCGGCAAGTTGGGCTACGCCGGCGGGTTCGCCGATGCTGGCGGCGGACGTGCCGAAAACGACGGCATCGAGCGGGTCTCGAACTCCATCTCCTTGACCGACCCTGCCATTTCAGGGGACGCCAACGCTGCGAACACCAACGCTGCGAACACCACCGCCGAAAATGCAGAGGATCAGCCGTCATGACCAACACCGTCATCAGTTCTGCGAGTCGCGAGATCGTCATCGGTTTCGACCGTCCGTTCGTGATGATCGGCGAACGCATCAACCCGACAGGGCGCAAGCTTCTCGCAGAGGAGATGAAGGCCGGCGACTTCAGCCGTGTCGAGGCTGACGCCATCGCCCAGGTCGCCGGTGGCGCCCACATGCTGGACGTCAATGCCGGCATCCCGCTCGCCGACGAACCAGCACTGCTCGCCAGGGCGATCCAACTCGTGCAGGCGATCACCGACGTCCCGCTGTCGATCGACTCGTCGATCATCGCCGCCCTCGAAGCCGGCCTCGCCGTGTACCAGGGCAAGCCGCTCGTCAATTCCGTTACCGGTGAGGACGAGGTCCTCGAACGGGTGCTCCCGCTCGTCGCCAAGTACGGCGCAGCGGTCGTCGCCATATCGAACGACGAGACCGGCATCAGTATGGATCCGGACGTTCGCTATGCCGTCGCCAAGAAGATCGTCGAGCGCGCCGCCGACCATGGGATCCCGTACTCCGACATCGTCGTCGACCCGCTCGTGATGCCGATCGGCGCTCTCGGCCAGGCGGGCCAGCAGGCGTTCAAGCTCATCCGACGGCTCCGAGACGAACTCAAGGTCAATACGACATGCGGTGCCGGCAACGTCAGCTTCGGGCTCCCCAACCGTCAGGTGATCACCGGGACGTTCCTGGCGATGGCGATCGGTGCCGGCATGACGTCGGCGATCACCAATCCGCTGCATGCCGAGATCAAGAGCGCAGTGATGGCCGCCGATGTGCTGTCCGGCAACGACAGCGACTGCGCAGCCTGGATCAAGGCCAACCGCGACCCGAACGCCGGTGGCGCCGACCGTGAAGCGCGTGACGCCCGCCGCCGCCGCCGTCCAGCCGGCCAATAGCGGAAACCGCATCTCACCATGACGTCGCACCACGTTGTCTTCACCCCGTCCGGCCATGCCGGCGTGGTCGACGATGGCACGTCGGTGCTCGATGCGGCCCGACAGTTGGGTGTCGATCTTGATTCCGTCTGCGGCGGCCGCGGCATCTGCGGCCACTGCCAGGTGACACCGTCGATCGGTTCCTTCGCCAAGTGGGCGATCACCGCCGAAGCCGGCGCGCTCGGACCGCTCGCCGAGTTCGAACTCGACTACCACGCCAACCGTGCGTTGGAACCCGGCAACCGTCTCGGTTGCGCGGCGAAGATCTGCGGTGACGCCGTCGTCGACGTCCCGGCGGCCAGCCAGGTCCACCGCCAAGTCGTGCGCAAGGCGCTGAACGTGTCGGCGCTGGTGGTCGATCCGTCGTTCAGTCTCTACTACATCGAGGTCCCGAAAGCGGTGCTCGGTGAGGCGGTCAGCGCTGCTGGTCTCGTCGCCGATGCCGTCGCCGAACAACACGGCAGAGGTCGGCCGCGCATCGACCATCTCGTCCTCGCCAGGTTGCAGCCGGCGCTGGACAACGAGGACGGCGCTGCCACGGTTGCGGTACAACATGGAGACCACGGTGACGTCGTCACGGCGATCTGGCCCGGCTATGTCGATGCTGCATTCGGTGTTGCCGTCGATGTCGGCTCGACGACGATCGCCGGTCACCTGTGCAATCTGTTCACGGGAGAAGCGCTGGCCAGCGCCGGCAGGATGAACCCGCAGATCCGCTTCGGCGAGGATCTGATGAGCCGCGTGTCGTACGTGATGATGAACCCCGGCGGAGAGAAGCGGCTCACCGCCGCGGTCCGCACCGCACTCGACGAACTCGTCGGCGAACTCGTCGAAGAGGCGGGCGTTACGCGTGAGCGGGTGCTCGAGATCGTCATCGTCGGCAACCCGATCATGCATCACCTGGTGCTGGGAATCGACCCCACCCCGCTCGGTTCTGCGCCGTTCGTCCTGGCGACGGACGAGTCCGTGTCCGGCCCGGCCAAGGACCTCGACCTCGAGCTGATGAACGCCAAGTTCTACGTCGGGCCGTGTATCGCCGGTCACGTCGGTGCCGATACGGCCGCAGTGATGTTGGCGGAGGGTCCGCACCGTGGGGCCGACTGGCAACTCGTCGTCGACGTCGGCACGAATGCCGAGATCGTCCTCGGTAATCGCAAGCGACAGTTCGCTGCTTCCAGCCCCACAGGTCCGGCATTCGAGGGAGCGCAGATCAGCTGTGGTCAGCGGGCGACGGCCGGCGCGATCGAGAAGGTGCGCATCGACCCGTTGACGCTCGAGGCACGGGTGAAGGTCATCGGCTCTGACGTCTGGAGCGACGAGCCCGGGTTCGCCGAATCGATCGAATCGACTGGCGTGACCGGTATCTGTGGCTCCGGCATCATCGACGTCATCGGCGAGATGTACCTCGCCGGGGTGATGGACCAGGAAGGCGTGATCAAGGGTGACAACGCCGCACTGTCGCCGCGCATTGTCGCCGACGGGCGCACGTTCTCGTACGTGATGTACGACTCCGCCGAGAGCGTGGCCGGCCGTCCGCTGATGGTCACGCAGAACGACGTTCGCGCGATCCAGTTGGCGAAGGCCGCTCTTCGGGCCGGCATCGATCTGCTCGTCGAACATGCCGGCAATCCGCCGCTCGGCGACATCCGCCTCGCCGGGGCATTCGGCGCGCACATCGACCCGCTGCACGCCATGCTGCTCGGACTTGTTCCCGACTGCGAACTCGCCGGTGTCCGTTCGGTCGGCAACGCCGCCGGTGCCGGAGCGGTGATGGCACTGCTGTCACGCTCCTCACGCACGGAGATGGAGACAGCCGTTCGCCGAGTCGAGAAGATCGAAACAGCGACCGAGCCGCGGTTCCAGGAGTTGTTCGTCAACGCCATGGCGATGCCGCATGCGACGGTTCCGACACCGCATCTCGCCGAACTCGTCACGCTGCCGGCCCGTACGCCGAACGCCGGAGGCCGCCAGGGTGGACGCCGCCGAAAAGGTGGCAACGTGAATGAACCGTCCGGTTCACCAGTGAGCAACAACGACGACGAAATGATCGAAGGGCTTCTGTATGACTGAGCACATGCACGGACGACGTGGCGGAGGCCGCGCCAACCGACAGACCCTGAGGGCCCAGGCGGTCGTTCAGAAGGACGCCTTCATGGTCCGCAAGATCAAGCCGTACGAACTCGTCTCCGAAGAGGGCCTGTCGATCATCGAACGCAACGCCGAGACGATTCTCGAACAGGTCGGAATCGAGGTTCGCGACTATCCGCAGGCGGTCAAGCGGTTCGCCGCCGCCGGCGCCGATGTGACCGGCAACCGTGTCAGGTTTCCGAGGGGCCTCGCCAAGCGGCTCGTCTCGACGGCTCCGCCGATATATACGCAGCACGCTCGCAACCCGGTCCACAACGTGCAGATCGGCGGCGACGCCACTGTCTTTGCGCCGAACTACGGATCGCCGTTCGCCTTTGACCTCGACAACGGCCGCCGCTACGCGACGCTGCAGGATTTTCAGAACTTCGTCAAGCTCGCCTACATGTCGCCGAACCTGCACTACTCGGGCGGCACGGTCTGCGAACCGGTCGACGTACCGGTCAGCAAGCGACACCTCGACATGGTGTACAGCCATATCAAGTACAGCGACAAGGGGTACATGGGATCGGTCACCGCCGGAAGCCGGGCTCAGGATTCCGTCGATCTGTCCCGCATCGCTTTCGGCGGCGATCTACAGGACCGCACGGTCATGACGAGCCTGATCAACGCCTCCTCTCCGTTGATCTGGGACGCATCGATGCTTGCCGCAGCGGAGATCTATGCCGAGAACAACCAGGCGACGATCATCACGCCGTTCATCCTCGCCGGCGCAATGGCGCCCGTCACTGCCGCTGGTGTCTGCGCCCAGACGCTCGCCGAATCGTTGGCCGGTATGGCTTTCACGCAGTTGGTGCGCCCGGGCTCACCGGTGATCTTCGGTTCGTTCGCTTCGTCGATCTCGATGCAGACCGGCGCTCCGACGTTCGGTACTCCTGAGCCCGCACTGGTGCTCTACACCCTGGCAGCGCTGGCTCGCCGTCTCCAGGTCCCGTTCCGCTCCGGTGGCTCATTGACGGCCTCGAAACTGCCCGACGCGCAGGCAGCCTACGAGAGCGCAGCGACGCTGCTGCCGACGGTCAACGCCGGCGTCAACTTCGTGCTGCACGCCGCCGGCTGGCTCGAAGGCGGCCTCTCGATCGGCTACGAGAAGTTCATCCTCGACGACGACCAGCTCGGGATGATGATGACCTTCGCCGAGGGTCTCGACCTGACCGACAACGGCCAGGCCGTCGACGCCATCGTCGAGCACGAGCCCGGCATGCATTTCCTCGGCACAGCACACACGCTCGCCAACTTCGAGACGGCGTTCTACCGCTCGACGACCGCCGACAACTCGAGCTTCGAGCAGTGGACGGAGGACGGTGGCCTCGACGCAGCGCAACGTGCGAACAAGATCTGGAAGAAGCGCTTGAACGACTACGAGGCACCACCGCTCGACGAAGCGATCGACGCCGAGTTGCTCGACTTCATCGCCGCCCGCAAGGCGATCCTCCCGGACGAGTTCGCCTGATGGCGCTGCGTTTGTTCCGCCGACCGGTCGTCAACGACGATGAGGCTACGCATGCTGCGGCGGTTTCCCATCGTGCGAGCAGCGAGTTGCTCGCAGCCCGCCATCATCTGCTGCTTGCTCCGCGCTGGGAACTCGTGCCGATCAAGAGCATCGACCGGGCGATCGCCGAACTCCCGGCTGGTGCGCCGATCTCGGTCACGTGCTCGCCGGTCAAGGGAATCGAGCACACGCTCGACCTTGCCTCCCGCCTGCTCGCAGAGGGTCATGACGCCGTGCCGCACTTTGCCGCCAGGATGGTGGAAGGTCCTGAACAGGCCAGACGGCTCGCGGTGTGGTGCCGCGATCACGCGATCCACGAGGTTTTCATCATCGCCGGCGACGCTCCCGAACCACACGGCGTGTACAACGAGGCCGTGCCGTTCATCCGCGACTTTCTCGACGCCGATCCTTGCATCAGCATCGTCGGTGTCCCGGGGTACCCGGACGGCCACGCCTCGATCGAGACGCCACTGCTGCGGAATGCGTTGATCGAGAAGCAGCGGTTGATCGCCGACGCCGGCCTCGTCGGTGCCATCAGTACGCAGATGTGTTTCGATTCGACGCTGATCCTTTCGTGGCTGCAGTCGATCCGCGACGACGGCATCACTCTGCCCGTCCGCCTCGGCATCCCTGGCGCCGTCGAGCGGGCGAAGCTCGTCTCGATGGGGACGCGCCTCGGAATCGGTGCATCGCTGCGGTATCTGCGCAAGAACGCCGCTGTGATCAGCAAGCTCGTCGGACCCGGCGGATATGACCCGCTCGAACTGCTCGACGAGATCGCCCCGTCCGCCGAAGCCCTCGGCATCTCCGGTCTGCACGTCTTCACGTTCAACGCCATCGAAGCGACCATCGACTGGTGGCACAGAGCCTGCATCGACTCCGCCCCGATGCCGCCGCCAGACCTGCTGCCACACTGACGTCCGGACATCCGGCGGGCCGACGTGTCACCGAATGTCATCGAAACTGCGCACATTCGGTGACACGGGACGAGTGTTGGCGCGGGCGCAAGCTGCGCGAGGCTGGACTGATGGTCGAGCTGGAGGTTGGACGTTGCCGAATCTGAAGGGACGGATTGCGCTGGTGACCGGCGCGAGCAGGGGGATCGGAGCTGCGACGGCGCGCGCCCTCGATGCCGCCGGGGCCGAGGTCATCCTTGTCGGGCGGCAGATCGAGACACTGGTCGAGGTCGCGTCGACGCTGATCCACCCATCGCAGACGGTCGTCGCCGATCTCGCAGAGCCCGACTCGGCCGAGCAGATCGTCGAGGCGTGCGGGCACGTCGACATCCTCGTCAACAACGCAGCAGCGGCGACCCGGATGGCGACGACGGACGTGACCGGCGAGGTGATCGACCGCCTCCTCGACGTCAACGTGCGCAACCTGCTGTTGCTGATCAAAGGTCTCGTGCCATCGATGATCGCCGCTGGCGGCGGCAGCATCATCAACGTCTCCTCGGTGTCTGGCATCGTCGGCACGCCGAACCGGGCCGCCTACGCAGCATCCAAAGGAGCGGTCGACGCCATGACCAGGTCGCTGGCGATGGAGTTCGGATCCAAAGGAATCCGTGTCAACTCGGTCGCTCCCGGCGTGATCGACACCGAGCTGTGGGCCAAGAACAAGGCGATCGGCGGCGTCGAGCAGCAGATCAACACGCTGATACCGCTCGGCCGCTGGGGCTCGCCGGCGGAAGTCGCCGACGTCATCGTGTTCCTCGCCGGCGACGCCGCGCGCTACGTCACCGCCCAGACCATCCACGTCGACGGTGGCATGGGCAACACGATGGATCTCTACGGTGGCGCCGTCTGACACCCACGCCAGATCGTACGGCCGAGTGCGGTGACACCCGTAGGCGTCGCTGCGACACTCGGGTGCTGCGGCGACACCCGAGTCGCCGAGTCGCCGGGGCTACGGGCGGAGGGCTTCCCACTGCGGATCGAAGCAGACGAGACCATGCTCGCGGGCGAGGCCTGCGGCGTAGCTCGACACTTCAGATGACCGCTTGTTGCGAATGCCGAAATAGATCAACGGCCCGGTGGCTTCGTCGATCAATGGCATATCGGACCACGGGCAGTCCCGGTCGTCGGACTCCGGCCAGCGTTGCAGTAACGCCTCGACGTAGTTGCGGATCGCCGGTGACGGCAGCGGCGGTTCGTCGGCGTCGTGATACAGCTGCATCATCTCGTCGTAGTCGGCGGAGCCTTCTTCGTCGAACTGCGCCCGAGCGCCTTCCCACACTGCCAAGTCGTAGCTCATCGCAGCACCATAGTCAGCGCCGGCCCGACGTCACTGAACGGCCGGATCAACTCTGCCACACCGGTTTGGCAGACTGGTTTCCATGAGTCGCAGGAGCCAGGAACGCAGAGCCGAGCAGAAGCGTCGCGCCGAAGTTGCCCGGCTGCGTCAGCAGCACCGCAGTGCACCTGGTGCCAGTGCCCCCGACAATCGATCGAACGGTGGTTCGAACCGCCACGCCAACGGTGGCCCCAACAGTCGTCCGAACAGTGGGTCGAAGAGTGAGCCAGGACCTGGCAACGGCGACAGCCGCCGAGATCACGACCGCTCCATCCCGTCCGAAGCTGCTCTCGAACGAATGGTCCTGCAGGCGGCGGCCACGGCGATGGCGGCTGGGCTCGACTCTGTTGCGTTCACGTTGTTGCTGAAGCCACTGGTCGACCTCGAGATCGACAGTCATCTGCAACACAAACCGTCGCAACTCGTGTCGCGCCAACTCGTGCGATATGTCGGCGTGTTGTACGAGAACGGCTGGCAGCCGGCAGATCTGGTCCACTCGGTTCGGCGTAGGTGGACCGTGAGGGCGGCGAAGCTGATAACGTCGGTCATCGCCGTGGAAGCCGCCGCAAGTCGGGCGGCCGAACGTGCCCCGCAGGCATGGCTCGAACAGTTGAGCGCGCTCGGTGCGTTGGATTCCGGGCAAGAAACGATCAAAGACGACGTGCCCGTCGACCGGCCCGTTTATGGGCCCGTCGACCTGCGAATCGACCAGCCAGCCGACCTCTTCGGCGATCCACAGGTCGGCAGGCGTGTTACAACCAGCGCGGACGGGGGTGTCAAGAACGATGTCCGCCGTCGCGAAGCTGTCGTCGCGACATGGGCTCGGCAGGAGACGCTGTACGCCGACGAGCTGCTGACGATCTCGCTCGGTGTACTCGGCCAGCTCATGCGTTCTCCGAAGCTTTCACTCCTGCTGATAGCACCGTCGAAGTGGGGAGATTCGAACAAGGGTGTTCGACCGCCGGCGGCGATGAAGTCAGCGGCGGTCGACCCGAAGACGCTGACATTGATCAGGGCATTGCTCGCCAAGGCCGAGGGCACGAACTTCGAGGCGGAAGCGGAGGCGTTCACCGCCAAGGCACAGGACATGATGACGCGGTACTCGATCGATGCGGCATTCGTCGCTGCGAGCGCCGATCGCCAAGGGCCCGCTGCCGGCATCGAGTCACGGCGCATCCATATCGACAGCCCGTACGCCGACGAAAAGGCCACCTTCCTCGCCGTCGTCGCCGACGTCAACACCGTACGGGCGATCTGGAGTCCCGACATCGGGTTCAGCACGCTGATGGGATTTCCGGTCGATGTCGATCTCACAGAATTGCTGTTCACGTCGCTGCTGGTCCAGGCGACCAGGGCGTCCGCCGAAGCGACCAGCGTCGACCGCCGATTGAGAACGGCATCGTTCCGTCGAGCATTCCTGGTCGCCTTCGCCGGCCGCATCGGCGAGCGACTTCGTGACGCCGGGCAGCACGCTTCAGCCGAGGCCCAGGAACGTTACGGCGGAGCGCTGGTGCCGTTGCTCGCAGCGAAGGCTGATGCCGTCGACGGAGCGTACGAGCAGGCATTTCCGGATACCCAACCGATGAAACGCCGCAACGTCGACGCACGCGGCTGGCATGCCGGGCGGGCGGCCGCTGACCGGGCACACATCAAGACAGGTGAGGCGATCGGCCGGCCGAACTGAGTCTCCCGGAGGGCTCGCTGCGAGCGACCTGCGCGGTAGCGTAAGCAGTTCGTCGTTCGTCGAGGGGACTTTCAGGATGGATTACAGCGAGGCCATTGCCGCGATCACGGCACCTGGCGCTCCGTTCGAGATGGAGCGTATTTCGGTCGGCGGCGTGCAGATCAACGCCTTCAAGAACGCGCCGCGATCACTGCGCGAGATGCTCGGTGCGCAGCGGGGCGCTGGTGTGTTCATGGTCTACCAGGACGAACATTGGACCTTTGCGGAGACGCAGCGGTCGGTTGCTGCGCTCGGTCACGTCCTCGTCGACACCTACGGCATCGTCAAGGGCGACCGGGTGGCGATCGGCATGCGCAACTACCCGGAGTGGGTGATCTCCTACACGGCAATCGTCTCGATCGGCGCCGTCGCCGTGTCACTCAATGCGTGGTGGACGGCGGACGAGCTCGACTATGCGCTCGAGGACTCCGGTGCCTCCGTGCTCATCGCCGACCGCGAGCGGGTCGAACGCAGTCGCAACGCCTGTCAGCGCCTCGGTGTCCGCACAATCGGTGTTCGTGGCGCGACCGGTGTAGCCGTCGACGCGTGGGACCTGCCGCTCGGCGCAACGCTCCCCGATGCCGTGATCACGCCGGACGACGATGCAACGATCCTCTACACCAGCGGGACGACAGGCCGACCGAAGGGCGCCGTCAGCACTCACGGCGCCGTTGTCCAATCGCTGATGGCCTTCGCCTGCCGAGCCGCCGTCGACGGGTTGCGGAATCCGCCGAAGGGGCCGCCGAAGAACCCCACCAGCTACATCCTCATCGTTCCGCTCTTCCATGTGACCGGCGCGCTCGTGATGCTGAGCACGCTGGCGGGCGGGCTGAAAATGGTGGTGATGTACAAGTGGGACCCCCTCGAAGCGTTGAAGCTGATCCAGAGCGAACGGATCACCCATTTCGTCGGTGTGCCGACCCAGAGCTGGGACCTGCTCGAGTGCCCACAGTTCGCGGACTACGACACATCGAGCCTCGTCAGCATCGGCGGAGGCGGCGCTCCGTCGCCGCCGGAGCTCGTCAAGCGTGTCGAGAACAACTTCGTCGGCCGCCCGAACATCGGCTACGGCATGACCGAGACCAACGCCTACGGGCCAGGCAACAATGGCGACGACTACGTCTCGCATCCGACGAGCACCGGCCGGTTCGTCCCCGTACTCGAACTGGAGACGCGGGACCCCGACGGCAACGTGTTGCCGGCCGGCGAGATGGGCGAGATCTGGTTCAAGGGTCCGCACCTGATCCGTGGCTATTGGAACAAGCCGGAGGAGACCGCAGAGACGATCGTCGATGGGTGGCTACGCAGCGGTGATCTCGGCCGGGTCGACGCCGACGGCTTCGTTTACGTGATGGACCGTGCCAAGGATCTGGTTTTGCGTGCAGGGGAGAACGTCTATTCCGCTGAGGTCGAGGCGGCGATCTACGAGCATCCTTCCGTCTACGAAGTCGCTGTCTTCGGTGTGCCGCACGAACGTCTCGGGGAGGAAGTTGCCGCAGTCGTCATGGCTCGCCCCGGCACGACGTTGACGCAGCAGGACATTGCCGCCCACCTCACCGGCAAACTGGCGAACTTCAAGATTCCCAGCCGGATGCACTTCGTCCAGCACCAATTGCCTCGTAACGCCAGCGGAAAAATCCTCAAACGTCAACTGCGCGACGAGTTCGAGGACGTCACCGTCTGACACGTCAGGCAGCGTCTCGATGGCATCACCGGGGTTCCTCCGGCGGCGGAGTCAACTCCAGTCTTCTTCGAGGAATCGTTGACGCTCGTGCTGGGCACGGATCTGGTTGTCGATCTTGGCGATCCTGGTCCGCGCCGGCGGATGCGACGTCAACAGCCGCTGCCACCAACTGCCCGTGCGTTCGGCGAGGCCGCTCGACACGAATCGTTGTAGCGCAGCACGCAACTCGCGCCCGAAGCCGATGGCGACAACGCGATGGTCTGCCTGGAATTCCGCATTGCGGCCCACGGCGTTGGCGATGGCGTTCGTCGCCAGGATGCCGAGGAGGAACAACCAGGCCACAGCGTTGATCAGTCCGCCGATGATGTTGCCGATGATCGTGAACCCGGAGGATCGTCGGGCGAACGTGTCGGTGGCAGCCTGGGCGACGGAGCGGAAGAAGAAGCCGATCCTGGCGAGCAGCACGATCGGCAGCGACAGCCATTGGGCGACGGTCAGGGCGATCGTGTGCAGGCCGAGGTGATGGCTCAGCTCGTGCGCCAGGACACCTGCGAGTTCAGCCGGTGGCAGCACTTCCAACGCGTAGGTCGTGACGACGACGAGGTGGCCACCGGACGCGAAGGCATTGACTTCGTCGGCCGGCAGCACCGACAACACGTACCGGTTCGGTTGAGTGCGTGCCGCTTGAGTGACGACGCGCCATGCCGGGTCGATGATCGAGGACTCTTCCAACGTTGGTCTTCGGGCACCGAGGAGCCGAGCGAGAAGCACCCGTTGCACCGGGCGGAAGAACAGCAGCACGCCTGCGGCGAGATACAGAACGGCGAACAGCCAGAACGAGACCTTGAGCAGCAAGTTCAGCGGGAACCAGAAAACGAACAGGGCGACGAGCCACACCGGCACGACTGCGACCGCAGGGATGATCGCCGCGACTGCGCTCGATTCCACGTGGCGTGAACGTTGTGTACGACTCACGGCCTCCGCATTCCTCTGATTCGCTCGACTGATTCGTTCGTCAGCCGCCGAGCGTAATCCGATCGTCGGCACCGACCGCCCTGACGGTCCAACCTGCAACGAAGTTGGCAAGTTCGTCGACTGACATCGTCGTGCGACCGTTGCGATGGAACTGGCAGAAATGCGACACCGCGCCGATGACCCCGAGCGTCAGCATCTGTGCATCGGCGTAGTCCGGGATCAGCCCGGCCCGCTGCGCTTCGACGATCACCCGTTGCGTGTCGGCGGCATAGATCTCGCCGCCCTCCGACAACACCGGCCGAAGCGATTCGTCCGTGCGCTCCGACTCGATCAGCGAGAAATACGCGGCGTGATCGACCATGAACCTCACGCTTGCCTCGACGCCGGCGCGTAGACGGGTCACGGGATCGGTGGACGGATCCATCGCCGCACCCTGTGTCCGCCGCAGTTGCAGGCGCATCGAGCGAATGAGATCGGCGAACAGACTTTCCTTGGAATCGAAGTACCAGTAGAACAGGCCCTTGGCGACGCCGGCTTCTGCGCAGATATCGGCGACGCGTGTCGCCTGATAACCGCGACTGGCGAAGAGCACCGTGGCGGCGTCGAGGATCTGCTGCTTACGCTCGCGCCCCTGATCGGTGAGGCGACGCTCCGGCGAGGATTCCACGGCGACAGCCTATTGACCCGTTGGTCAAGTTTGGAATCGCCCTCGTCCACGGAACGACGCCCGGTCTACGATCTGGCGATGTCGGCCTCTCGTATGCAGCGCATCGAGACTCGTTCACGAAACCCGAAATGGCAGAACGTGCCACTGCGTATCGAGATGACGGAATGCATCAACTGTGATGCATGCCTGCGCCACTGTCCTGCGCAATTCGGGGCGATCTTCAACCACAGCGCCGACGTCGTGATCATTCCCGAATTGTGCTCTGGCTGCGACAAGTGTCTGGCGGCGTGTCCTGTCAACTGCATCTATCCGTTTCCGGAGTGGGGGCAGGCGGGATCGCCGGAGCAATGGTGGGAGGAGCCGTTGGCGGAGAGCGGCGGCGGATACCGATCCTGAACGTCAGGACGGCGGGGATGGAACGGCGCTATTTGAGCAGTCCGGCAATGACGTTGATCAGCATGGCGACGATGAACGTTCCGAACAGGAACGACAGCAGTCCGTGCTTCAATGCTGTCCGGCGGATCGATCGGTCGGTGATGTCGGTATCCGACACCTGATAGGTCATGCCGACCGTGAAGGCGAGATAGGCGAAGTCGACATAGTCGGGCAGTTCGCTCGCTTCTCCGTTCGACGTGTCGGTGTTGAAATCGACCCCGCCGGCCGGTGCCGTGTAGTACAAACCGGCGTAACGCAACGTGAAAACCGTATGCACGACGGTCCACGAGACAATCACGCTGAGGACGGCAATTGCGACCAGTCCCGCCTTGCCGTTGCCGCTCGCATCGGCCGCCTTGATGAGCGTGAAGGCGACACCGACCAGGCAGGAGAGGCTGGCGACGATGAGCATCACGTCGCTCAGCGCCCTGCTCGGGTCCTCGCGTATCGCGAACTCCATCGTTCGATCACCGCTCATCGGATGGATCGTGGACCACATCCAGATCAGGAAGACCGCGGCTGCCGTGTCCCATCCGGCCAGTATGGCGAACTGCCACGGGGCGACGAAGATGCCGCCGACACCGACAGCGATGCCGGAAACCGCACCGACGACAACGCGTGTGCGGGCGACGACGGGTTCGTCGTCGGTGTCGGCCGATGCGCTGTCGCTGCTCATCTGATTTGGCGTTCGGAAATGGCTCTCATCGCCACCGACGCTACGTCACGCCGTGGGTCGACATCACGTCCACGATCTCGGGGAGATCTCGGGGAGATCTCGGGGAGATCTCGGGGAGATCTCGGGGAGATCTCGGGGAGATCTCGGGGAGATCTCGGGTAATGTCGATGGGGTGGCAGGTTCCCGGCAAGTCGTCGATCGATCCGGTGACATCGATCGGCTGATGATCGAACGTGCCACGGCGCTCGCCCAGGTTGCCGCGTTGACACGGAACTTCGATGCGATCGTCGAAGCATCCGAACTCGTCAGTACCGACGACGAGCACGATCCGGAGGGTGCGACCATCGCCTTCGAACGCGCCCAGGTCAGCGCATTGCTGCGCCAGGCCCATGCCGACAGTGTGTCGATCGACGAAGCGCTCGAACGAGTGCGCGCCGGACGCTACGGGTGGTGCGTCGAGTGCGGTCGGGAGGTCGGAGCAGCCCGGCTCGAGGCGATCCCCTTCGCGACACGGTGTATCAGCTGCGCAGCTTGAGCAAGGTTGTGAGGATGCGGCCTCGACTGAAAGTTGCAACCTGCAACAGCCGAGGTCGTCGACGTTTCCTGCCGAGCCGACTGGTGAATCGTAGAACCCATCAGTAGCGCGGGATCGGCGGCGCGTCGTAGATGACGTACTCGCCCTCGTCTGCGAAACGTTGGACGCATCGTTGCAAGGCGACCTCGTCGATCTCGACCCCGAGACCTGGACCGTCCGGTACCTGCACCAGGCCGGCGTGTGGACGTGCGGGTCCACCAGTGATGACGTCGTCGCCATGCCAGCGGAGCAACGACTGGCTGCGTCCGACATGTTCGACCGCTGCTGCGACCTGGAGACAGGCGGCGGTGGCGATGCCCATCTCGCCGGAGTAGAACCAGAAGCCGATACCCGCCTGCCTGCAGCGCTCGATCGTCGCCAACGTCTTGGCGAACCCACCGCACGAGAGCACCGACAGCACGAACGTGTCCGGCACGCCGAGGCGGGCCTGTGCCTCGAAGTCCGGCTCGTGTGCCGAAAACGGCATCGTCGTGTGTCTGCGCAGTTCAGCCATCTCCTCCCATGTCCCAACGGGCTCCTCGATGCCGGTGATGCCGATGTCCGAGAGTGCGGGCAGCAGTTCGATCGCCGTCGACAGTTTCCATCCGAGGTTGCCGTCGAGGCGGATCTCGCGCTCGGGTCCGACGGCGTCGCGGACGAGACGGAGCATCTGCAGTTCGTCTTCAGGGGGCATCGTGGCGACTTTGCCCTCGAACGCCGGCGAGTCGTACTCGGAAACCATCCGGCTGCAGGACTCGGCGATCTGGCGCGGGTTCTCGTCGACGCCGAGCCGGAATCCGAAGTATTCGGTGACCGGCATCGCCGTACGTACCGCGCCGCCGAACAGTTCGTGGAGTGGCTTGCCTGCGGCCTTGCCGGCGATGTCCCAGAGTGCGACTTCGACGGCAGCCCACGCGCGCTCCGTCGTGACGCCATCGAACTGTGCGTAGGCATTAAGCGGCGCAGCGATCGCGGTGGCGAGGTCATGTCTGAGTTCGTCGCAATTCCGGCCGATGACCTGGTCGGCGATCGTCTGGACAATCGCTGCGTCGCGCCACGAGAACGCCTCGCCGAGGCCGACGAGACCGTCATCGGTCGTCAGGCGGACGATCGTATGGCTGAGGCCGCGGTACGTGCCGATGGCGAAGAGATACGGATAATCGAGTGGCACGTTGACGGGCCACGCCTCGACCGTGGCGATGCGCGATGTCCCTGTCGTCGAGGTTCCGGGCTTCTGGTCACCGGTCATCATCACGACCGCCGATCATAGAGCCGACCATCCGCTAGTCCCAGAGCGACGATTCGCCAGTTCCAGAGCGACTATCCGTCAGTCCCAGAGCGACTATCTGCTGGCGCCTGCGAGCTCCATGGTCCAATAGACCACGCCGTTGCTGCCGATCAACGAGGCGAGGCCGATGTTCGTGAATGCTGGCGACAGGATGTTGGCACGATGCGGAGGGCTGTTCATCCATGCGGTCATGACGGCATTGACGTTCGGTTGTCCGGCGGCGACATTCTCGCCCCACGTCGACCACGAGTAGCCGGCGTTGGTGATTCTTTGGCCGGCGTTCGATCCGTCTGGACCCGTGTGGGACATCAGTTGCGCGATGGCCTGGTTGTAGGACTGCGTGAGCGCAGCAGAGTCCAGCGCGCTGGATTCGGTGACGGCCCCGACTCCGGCTGCGGCTCGTTGCTGGTTCACCAACTGCACAATCGTCGAGGTCGTCGGAACCACCGAACTGCGGGCTCGCGGTGGTCGCGGCACACAGCTTGGGAGCAGTCCGCCGAAGCCGAGTACGGCCACCACGGAAAAGGCACCGAATCGGTTGCGTGATGTCTGCTTCATGGCCGCTCCGTTTCCGGTCAGTAGTGTTTCATCTGTTACCGAACCGTAACATCATAGGGAGCGAGTCGTCGGCAATCAGGACAAGAGTGCGAGCTTCAGACCGCTGTTCGTGGCCGATGCAGATGAAGTCGAGCGGTCAACGGATGTGGCAGAATTATTCCTGGGTTGATCGATCCAAGAATTGCTGGCTGGTTGTGAAGAGTCGCCATGAATGAGCAGATGCCGGAACCCATCGTGGTCGCCGGGACGAACGTCACGCGTGGCGACGTCGTTGCCGTTGCGCGCCGTCACCGGGTCGCTGTCCTCGGAGAGCAGGCACGGGGGGCGATGGAGCACAGTGCTTCGCTGATCGACGGGTTCGTTGCCAGCGAGACACCTGTCTACGGCATCACAACGGGTTTCGGCTCACTCGCCAACACCGTGATCCCGCCGGAACGCACGGGCGAGTTGCAAGTCGCGCTCGTGCGTTCTCACGCCGCCGGCATGGGAGCCCCGGTCGAGTTCGAAGTCGCCAGAGCAACGATGTTCCTGCGCGCCCGGAGCCTGTCGATGGCCCGATCAGGCGTACGGCCGCAGATCGTCGATGCGATGTTGGCGATCCTCAATGCCGGCATTACGCCGCTCGTGCGGGAGTTCGGATCGCTCGGCGCCAGCGGAGATCTCGCACCGCTTGCCCATTGCGCAATGGCGCTGATCGGCGAGGGGGACGTCTTCGATAGCGACGGGAACATCGTCTCCTCCGCCGTGGCGTTGTGCGCCGCCGGGCTGTCGCCGATGACGTTGCGCGCCAAGGAGGGCCTTGCACTGATCAACGGGACCGACGGCATCCTCGGCATGCTGATCATGGCGCTCGACGATCTCACCGAACTGTCCAAGGTTGCCGACATCACTGCGGCAATGACCGTCGAGGGGTTGCTCGGGACCGATCGCCCGTTCGCCGCTGATCTGCAGGCCTTGCGCCCGCAGATCGGCCAGGCAGTGAGTGCCTCGAACATCCGCAGAGTATTGGCCAATTCGCCGATCGTCGGCAGCCACCGCCACGGCGACGGACGTGTGCAGGACGCCTACTCGCTTCGCTGCACCCCGCAGGTGCACGGGGCTGCACGCGACACGATCGATCACGCCGTGCTCGTTGCCGAACGGGAACTGCTCTCGGCGATCGACAACCCGATGGTGCTCCCTGACGGACGTGTCGAATCGTGCGGCAACTTCCATGGCGCGCCGCTCGGGTTCGTCTGTGATTTCCTGGCGATCGCCTCGTCCGAACTGTGCGCGATTGCCGAACGCCGCACAGACCGCATGCTCGACGTCACCCGATCCCATGGACTGCCGCCGTTCCTCAGTCCCGACGCCGGAGTCAACTCCGGCATGATGATCGCCCACTACACCCAGGCGGCGATGGCAACCGAGAACAAGCGGTTGGCCGTCCCGGCGAGCGTTGATTCGCTGCCGACGAGTGCCATGCAGGAGGATCACGTCTCGATGGCCTGGAGTGCTGCCCGGAAACTGCGACTCAGCGTCGCCAACCTCCGCCGCGTACTCGCCGTCGAACTCGTCTGCGCGAGCCACGCGATCGACCTGCGCGGTCCATTGCTGCCCGGTCCGGCGACGGGCGCGGCGCTCGGCGTCGTCCGCACGGCGGTCGCCGGGCCCGGCCCCGATCGCTGGCTGTCGCCAGACCTCCTTGCCGCTGAAGCACTGATCGCCTCCGGAGCCGTTGTCGCCGCCGTCAACGAGGCGATCGGCCCCCTCGACTAGCCCGGCGCTCATTCCCATCCGCCCGATCCACCCTCCACAAACGCTCTCGTTGCTCTCCAGCAGTCAGGAAGATCCCATGTCTGGTCCCCGACCCGTCCGCGCACCTACCGGCACCACGCTGACATGTCGCGGATGGGGCCAGGAGGCCGCCTTTCGGATGCTGCAGAACAACCTCGACCCGGCAGTCGCTGAACGGCCGGACGACCTCGTCGTCTACGGCGGCACCGGTCGGGCGGCGCGTTCGTGGGACGCCTATGACGCCATGCTGCGCACGCTGACGACACTCGCCGACGATGAGACGATGCTCGTGCAGTCCGGCAAACCGGTCGGCGTGTTCCGCACCCACGAGTGGGCACCGAGGGTGCTGATCGCCAACTCCAACCTCGTCCCGGAATGGGCGACGTGGGACGAGTTCCGCCGCCTCGAGGACCTCGGACTGACGATGTACGGCCAGATGACGGCCGGTTCGTGGATCTACATCGGCACGCAGGGAATTCTCCAGGGCACCTACGAGTGCTTCGCGGCGATCGCCAAACGGCGGTTCGACGGGACACTTGCCGGCACGATCACCGTCACCGCAGGCCTTGGCGGCATGGGCGGGGCGCAGCCGTTGGCGGTCACGATGAACGACGGCGTTGCACTGTGCATCGACATCGACCCGACTCGCGTCCAGCGTCGCATCGAGACCCGCTACCTCGACGAGGTCGCCGATTCGTACGAGGACGCGCTGCGGCGCTGCCGCGCTGCGAAGGCCGATCGCAAGGGCCTGTCCGTCGGCCTTGTCGGCAACGCCGCCGAGATCCTGCCGAAGCTGTTGGCCGACGGATTCGAGGCGGACATCGTCACTGATCAGACGAGCGCCCACGATCCACTGAGCTACATTCCGGCCGACATGTCGATGGATGCCGCAGCCCAATTGCGCCGCGAAGCCCCAGAGGTCTTCATCCGCAGAGCACGACTGGCGATGGCCCAGCACGTCGAGGCGATGGTCGGGTTCATGGACGGTGGTGCCGAGGTCTTCGACTACGGCAACAGCCTGCGGGCAGAGGCAAAACTCGGCGGGTACGAGCGGGCGTTCGATTACCCCGGTTTCCTTCCGGCCTATATTCGTCCGCTGTTCTGCGAGGGCCTGGGACCGTTCCGCTGGGTCGCTTTGTCGGGCGATCCCGCCGACATCGCTGCGACCGACAAGGCGGTGTTGGAGGAATTCCCGGAGAACGAAGGACTTGCGAGATGGATCCAACTCGCCCAGGAACGCGTCGCCTTCCAAGGGCTGCCGGCGCGCATCTGCTGGCTCGGCTACGGCGAGCGCCACCGCCTCGGCCTCCGATTCAACGAGATGGTCAGGTCCGGTGAGCTCACGGCGCCGATCGTCATCGGCCGCGATCACCTCGACTCCGGCTCCGTCGCCTCGCCGTACCGGGAGACCGAGGCGATGCTCGACGGTTCTGACGCGATTGCCGACTGGCCGCTGCTCAACGCGCTGGTCAATACGGCTTCCGGTGCATCCTGGGTGTCGATCCACCACGGCGGTGGCGTCGGCATCGGCCGCTCGATCCATGCCGGCCAGGTCTGCGTCGCCGACGGCACCGCCTTGGCGGCGCAGAAACTCGAACGCGTGTTGACTGCAGACCCCGGCATGGGTGTGATCCGCCACGTCGACGCCGGCTACGACCGTGCTGTCGACGTCGCCGCCGAGCGCAACGTCCGTATCCCGATGACCGAAGGCTGATCTCTCGATGAACGTCGCGCGGCACCCTCGCCGGAGCCTTTCGCAGCACCCTCGCCCGAGCGTTTGTGCAGTTGAGCCACGTGACGTGGGTGTTGTGAACGAACGTGGCCGGGTTGTGGCATGCAGTGGATGTGTGGCATGACGATTCGCAAGATCGCCACGGTCGGACATCCGGTGTTGCGGGCACCGACGCAGGTGTTGACGGCAGAGCGGCTTGCTTCGCCGGGCATCCAGACGTTGATCGACGACATGATCGAAACGATGCGCGACGCCAACGGTGCCGGGATCGCCGCCAATCAGGTCTACGAATCGGTTCGGATCGCCGTTATCGAGGTCAACGACAACCCTCGCTATCCATACAAACCGAAGATCCCGTTGACGGTGATCGTCAACCCGGTCATCGAACCGCTCGACGATGAAACGGTCGAGATCAACGAGGGCTGCCTTTCGGTACCGAACATGCGTGGCAATGTCTTTCGACATGTCAACGTCCGGGTGCGTTATCTCGACCGCGAGGGCAATGAACACGACGAGGTCAGGCGCGGCCTGACAGCAGGAACATTCCAGCACGAATGCGATCACCTCGACGGAACGCTGTTCCTCGACAGGGTCGTCGACCCGACCACGTTGACGACATGGGAGCAGTTCGAACGGTTCCACCGCGCCGCCTTCATCGATCGGATCACGGCGTTCGTCGAGCGCGTCGGTTCGTGACAGCCGAGTGTGGTTCGTGAGAGTCTCTGACCGTGCCTGACACGAGCGTCTACTTCGCCGCACTCGCATGGCTCAACGCAGCCTCGAGTAGTCCGGAAAGCGGTTCAGCAGGGATCCATCGACGCGCCGTGATCGAGGTCGCCGGTGACAGGATCACCGGTGTGCGGACCGATGTGGCCGAGGTCCCCGGCGGCGCGATGGTGTTACGAGGGCTGACGATGCCTGGCCTGGCCAACGCCCACAGCCATGCGTTCCATCGAGCGCTGCGCGGCCGGACCCACAGCGGCAGCGGATCGTTCTGGACATGGCGCGAACAGATGTACTCGGTGGTCGAGCGACTCGACCCTGACACGTACTACGCGCTCGCACGGGCGACGTATGGTGAGATGGTGCTTGCCGGCATGACGAGCGTCGGTGAGTTCCACTACCTGCATCACGGTCCTGATGGCGTGCCGTACAGCGACTCGAATGCAATGGGGCTGGCGCTCATCGCCGCGGCGAAGGACGTCGGTATCCGCATCACGCTCCTGGACACGATCTACCTGCGTGGCGGGCTCGCCGACGATGGAGCCGAAGTTGCGCTCAACGAGACGCAGCAGCGATTCAGCGATGGCGGTCGCAAGCACTGGGTCGAGAGGGTGTCGGGCCTCGACGAGTCGGCGTCGGTGAAGATCGGCGCGGCGATCCACTCCGTGCGCAGTGTCTATCCGGCAGCGATGGAGGATGTCTCCGAGTGGGCGGCGGCACGCCATGCGGTGGTGCACGCGCATCTCTCCGAGCAGTTGGCGGAGAACGCCCAATGCCTCGCCCGCTATGGCGTCACCCCGACGCGCCTGCTTGCGGAGCACGACGTCCTCAACGAGCGCTTCACCGCCGTTCACGCGACGCATCTGACGTCAGCGGATGTCGCCGCCTACGGAGCAGCGCGGTGCACATGCTGTTTCTGCCCGACCACCGAACGCGACCTCGCAGATGGCATCGGCCCGTCGGTCACCCTGCGCGCCGGCGGTGCTGTCCTCTCGCTGGGATCCGACAGCCACGCAGCCATCGACCATTTCGAAGAGGCCCGCGCCGTCGAGCTGAACGAACGGCTCGTCTCCAATCGTCGCGGCAATCACGACGTCGGGTCGCTGGCGATGATGGCGACGGTCAACGGCCACGCCTGTCTCGGATGGCACGACGCCGGGCGCATCGAGGTCGGTGCGCTCGCCGATTTCATCACCGTCGGCCTCGACAGCGTGCGGCTCAGCGGCACGAACGAGGATGATGCCCTCGCCGCCGTGCTCTTTGCGGCCACCGCCGCTGATGTCCGCCATGTCGTCGTCGGCGGAACGGTCGTCGTCGACAACAGCAGGCATCGGTCGATCGACGTCGCCAGCGAGTTGTCCACCGCGATCCGCCACGTGACGTCGTGACGTCGTGACGTCATGACGTCGACGGTGCTCGACAACATCGGCCTGCTGGTGACCAACGATCCGATGCTCGACCGTGGCCTGCTCGGCGTCATCCGCAACGCCAGCGTGGTCTTCGACGGCGAGACCGTCGTCAGCGTCGGTGCCGCCGGGCAGACGGCTGACGAGCGCGTCGATGCTGCGGGCCGTTGTGTCATCCCGGGTTTCGTCGACAGCCATACGCACCTCGTCTTTGCAGGCGATCGCGCCGACGAGTTCGCCGCGCGCATGGCTGGCACTTCCTACGCCGCCGGCGGGATCGGTGTGACGACCGCAGCGACACGGGATACAAGCGACAACGAACTTCGGGCGCTTGCGCTGACCCGCCTCAGCGAGGCGCGACGAGCCGGGATCACGACGATCGAGATCAAATCCGGCTACGGATTGACGGTCGAGGACGAGGCGCGCATCGTGCGCCTCGCCGGCGACCTCACTCCGGAGGTGACGTTCCTCGGCGCCCACCTCGTGCCTCCGGAATTCGCCGGCCGGGCGGACGACTACGTCGATCTCGTCTGCGGACCGATGCTTGCGGCATGTGCGCCGCACTCGAGATGGATCGACGCCTTCTGCGAGATCGGTGCCTTCGACGTCGATCAATGCCGGGCAGTACTGCGGGCCGGTCGAGCCGCAGGCCTCGTCGGCCGCCTCCACGCCAACCAGCTCGGGTTCGGGCCCGGGGTGCAGCTGGCGGTCGAGGAGGATTGCGCGTCTGCGGATCACTGCACCTACCTCAGTGACGACGACATCGGCGCGCTCGTGAGTAGCAACACGATCGCCACCTTCCTACCGGCCGCCGATTTCTCGACGCGTCAGCCATATGCGGATGGACGCAGGGCTGTCGAAGCCGGGGTGGAAATTGCACTGGCGACGAACTGCAATCCCGGTTCGAGCTATACGACCTCGATGTCGTTCTGCATCGCCCTCGCCGTGAGAGACATGCATCTGACGATCGAGGAGGCCGTGTATGCGGCAACCGCCGGGGGAGCGCGAGCGCTTCGGCGCGACGACATCGGCCGTATCGCTGCCGGACGACGCGCCGATCTTGTGGTCCTCGACGCGCCGTCGTACAGCCACCTCGTGTATCGACCGGGTGTCCCGCTCATCAAGACGACGTTCGTCGGCGGCGCTGTCACCTCCTGACAGCAATGCCCGTCGGCCACGAGACGGCGTCGCAGTCACGTGGATTCCGTGGTGGCGGAATCGGGGTGACCGAGGTGTGGGTGTGTGGCTTCGCGGTCACGTGGATTCCGTGGTGGCGGAATCGGGGTGACCGACCAGGTGTCAGCGCTGCAGCGCCCGGTGTCAGCGACGCATCCGCCTGGCGGTCGTCCGCAGTTCTTTGAGGAACGATGGAATGTCGTTCGGCTGCACCACTGCGGCGCGTATCAGATCGTCGAAGTGCGCCGTCAGCGCGTTGATGTGATCGGTCGCCGTCAACACGAGGTACATCTGTCCGATGTACAGGGCGACGCGTAACGGACCGAAGATCGTCGTCGGCGCGGCATAGCGCTGCAACCCGTCGAACAGGAACCAGCGCAACGTCGGATAGAGCTCGTCCGTCAATTGGATCATGTTGTCGAGTTGCGCCACTCTGACGTCGTTGTCCAACGTGCGCCAGATGCCTTCGCCGCGAGCGAACCCTTCGACCGCCTGGATCGAGTTACACACTTCGAGGTCGGTTCCGGGACCTCGGGTCCACGCCAGCCGGGCTGCCGAGGTGGCGATGTTCTCCTGCGCGCTCGTGGCGACGGTCTGGCCGAGCTCGTACTGGATGACTTCGGTCGTCTTCAACAGATCGGGCAGTGTCGCCGGTACGTAGCGGATCTTGTAGCCGGTTGCCTCCTTCAGCCAACCGATCAGCCGTTCGTCGTCAGGACCCAGGACCTCGCGCTCGAGGAACGTCCGTTCCTGTATGAGCTCCGCCTTCATCGGCCCCGCGCTGCTCAGCCCGACGAGCCAGTCGAGAGATACCTGTTGTGATGCGGCGACCGACGCCAGCGTCTCGAGACGCGGCAACCTTCGGTTCGCTGGCGAGAGCAGCTGCGACAGTGTCGAGCGATCCATTTCATTCTGTTCGGCGAACTGGCTGCGGTTGAGACCGGACAGGGTGATGACCTCGAGCAGGCGCGTCCTGAATTCGGTCAGCAGGATGCGGCGGGTCGGCACGTCTGCAGCTTAAACGAAACAGATGAGGTGTACACGCAACAGAATGATGCCTTGCTGTGCATATATGCAGCGGTATGTGCGCAATCACCCACGTGCACGAAATGACAGTGAAAACACATCGCGACGAAGATGGACGATGCAGGGTGCGATCGAGGGAGTGTGAATGAACAACCGGGCTGGCAGGCGGGCGATCGAATGGCCGACGTTGCTCGTCGGTCTGCTCTGTATCGCCGGGTGGGTGGCAATCGTGCTCTTCCACCGAGACCTGCCGGTCGCGTTGACGCTCGCTCTGCTGGCGATCGATGGCGCATGGTTCATGTCCTTCCAACATGAGTTGACCCACGGCCACCCGACGAGCAGCCAGTGGCTGAACACTGCGCTCGGTTGGGCACCGTTCGCTCTGTGGCTGCCGTTTGTGCAGTATCGGGTGACACACACCGAGCACCACCGCAGCGACCTCACGGTGCCAGGCGTCGATCCGGAGAGCTTCTATGTCACTCGCGACCAATGGGATCACGCCGGTCCGGTGACGCGACAGTTCCTCGTCGGCATGCGATACCTGCCACTACGCCTGCTCCTCGGTCCGGCATGGTCGATGGTGCAGACGATCCGCGACGACATGCGTCGCATCGGTCGCGGCGACAGGAGGCTTGCCAACGTCTGGGCGTGGCAACTCGCCGGTGCCGGCGCGGTGGTGTGGTTCGTCGTTGGCGTGGCCGACATGCCGCTGTGGCAGTACGCCCTCGGATACGCATATTTCGGGATGGCACTCTCGATGGTGCGGTCCTTCGCCGAGCACCGCGCCGTCGACGGCGAGACCCGATCGGCAACAGTGCTCAGCGGCCGGTTCTTCGGCCTGTTGTTCCTCAACAACAACCTGCACCACGCGCACCACGCTCACCCTGGGGTGCCGTGGTACGCGTTGCCGAGGTTGGCGAGGTCGATGGGCGCTGCTGGCATCTCCGCACGCGGCGCTGGGCTGTACAGCGGTTACCGGGAAATCTTCCGTCGCTACAGTCTCGAACCGTTCTGTCAGGAGATCCATCCATTGACCGAACGCCTCCATCCCGGTGCCTCGATCGCCGCGACAGAGCTGTAACCGCTCGTTCATCTCCAGTTCTTCGGGGCGGCTTCAATCCCGGTTCGAATGTGCTAAGAATGCTCATTGACCGGAGCGAGTTCGGCCAACGCGGTGATCGCGGCACGTTCGTGCCTGCACCGCACACTTCACGGGGAGAGCTGTTCATGGATTTCAATGTTTTTGACAAGGCCCGCCGATCGTCGAGTAATCACGAACTGGACTTGATGGAGGCGTTCGCCCAGGGCCGCATCTCGCGGCGAGGCTTCATGCGTCGCGGTGCTGTCATCGGCATGTCCGTCCCATTGATGAGCGCGGTCATCGCCGCCTGTGGCTCCTCGGTCTCGACGACGAAGGCGACGACACCCGGTTCGGTCGCATCGACGACCGGTTCGTCAGCCGGCTCGGCCGGAACCGCCGGTTCAGCCGCCGGTTCAGCCGCCGGAACGAGCGCTGGAACCGTCGCGTCGGGTTCTGTCCCCCAGGGCGGCACGATCCGCGTCGCCAGCCAGACACCCTCCAAGACGCTCGACCCGATCACGATGATCGACCTCGGCGCCTATGGAATCGTCGCCCAGAGCTTCGAGTTCCTCTGCGCCCTCGGCAAAGATGGCGACATCGGACCGGGCCTCGCCACAGACTGGAAACCGAACGCAGACGGCACCGAATGGACCTTCAATCTGCGTAAGGGTGTCAAGTGGCAGAACGGCGGCGACTTCACCGCCGCTGACGTCGCCGCCACGGTCGACCGCCTCGTCGAGGCGAAGAACGCCGGTATTAACGGCGTCCTCGAAAAGGGTGCCGTCACCGTCAAGGACCCGAACACCGCCGTGTTCAAGTTGAAGTCGGCGAACGGCCTGTTCCCGTACCTCATGTCGGTCTACAACGCCCAGACCGTGATCACGCCCGTCAGCTATGTCACCGGTACCGAGATGGACAAGAAACCGGACGGCACCGGGCCATGGAAGCTGACCAAGTACGACAAGTCGACCGGCGCGACATTCGTTCGCAATGATGCGTGGTGGGGTGGCAAGACGCCGCTCGACTCCGTCGAATGGATCTTCTCCGACGATGTCGGTACGCAGGTTTCCGGCATCCAGGGCGGTGCGGCAGACGCCATCGTGCAGTTCTCCGTGACCGGTGGCGATGCGCTGCTCAGCGACCCGAACTTCAACGTCATCGCTGTACAGGCGGCAAACCACCGTCAGATCTGGATGCGTAACGACACCGCCCTGTTCAAGAACAAAGCGATCCGCCAGGCGTTCGCGTTGTCCCTTGACCGAGAACTGATGGTGTCGCAGTTGTTCAAGGGCAAAGCCGACGTTGCCAATGATCACCCGATCGCCCCGTTCCTCGCCTATTTCGACAGCTCGGTCCCGCAGCGCAAGCGTGATGTCGAGGCCGCCAAGAAGTTGCTCGCTACCGCCGGCGCGACCGGGTTCAAGGCGACCTTGAACGCTCCGAAGCTGCAGGAGATCCCGCAGCTCGCAGCGCTGGTCCAGACCAACGCCAAGGACGCCGGTATGGACATCACCCTCAACGTCGAGAGCACGGACACGTTCTACGATGAGTGGTGCAAGACCTACACCCCGATCTGCGACGGCGGGCAGGACTTCGGCATCGTCGACTATGGCCACCGTGCAACGCCTGACGTCTTCCTCAGCGCCGCCTACGCAACCGGCACGTGGAACTCGGCGCACTTCTCCAATACGGAGTTCAACACGGCCTTCGCCAAGTACCAGTCGGCGCTGACAGTCGATGATCACAAGGCGGCATGCAAGACGATGGAGACCATCGCCAACGACGAGGTGCCGTACGCAATCCCGTACTTCTACTACAACATCTCGGGACACACGAAGAAGTTCAAGGGCGTCGAAGTGAGCGCCCTCGGTCAGATGTTCTTCGGCAAGGCCTCCAAGGCCTCTTGACCATGCAGTGGGTGGACGGCAATGCGCCGTCCACCCACTCGAGGTGACCCATGGTTCGCTACCTGATCAAACGCCTCCTGCTGGCGGTCCTCACGCTGTGGATCCTGGCGACGATCGTCTTCGTGATGGTCAACCTGCTGCCTGGCAATGTCGGGAGGCAGATCCTTGGGCCGTTCGCACCGCCGAGCGAGGTCACCAAGTTCAACCATGCGATCGGAACGGACCGGCCGCTCATCAGCCAGTACGGTCACGCTCTCAAGAACCTGGCGACGCTCAACTTCGGTACCTCGTACCAGTTCAACAAGCCGGTCAACGACCTCGTCCGTCCGGCGATGTTCCGGTCTGGCAAGTTGGCGGTACTGGCGCTGTTGATCACGGTGCCGCTCGGCATCGTCGCCGGCACGATCGCCGCCCGGCGCCGTGACAAGTTGGCCGACCGCTTCATCGTCACGACCGGCCTTGCAGCATCGTCGACTCCGGAGTTCGTCACCGCAGCGATCATCTCGTGGCTCTTCACCATCGAACTTCGGTGGGGCCACGTCTTCGCCGATCCACCGGCCGGCACGTCGGTCATCGGCCAGGTCCGCTACCTCATCTTTCCGGCGTTCGCGCTGGTGATCGTCTATTTCGGATACATCGCCAGAATGACACGGGCCGGGGTCATCGCGGCGATGGAGTCCGACTACACGCGCACTGCGGTGATGAAGGGCCTGAGCGCCCGCAAAGTGATGATGAAACATGTGATGCGCAACGCCCTCGGGCCGACGATCTCGGTCGTCGGAGTGCAGGTCGGTTACCTGTTCGGCGGGATCCTCGGCGTCGAACTGATCTTCAACTATCACGGTCTCGGATCGGTACTGCAGGCGGCGATCGGCAAACACGATCTTCCCGTCCTACAGGGGGCAGTGCTGTCCATCGGAGTGATCTACATGCTCGCCACGCTCGCCGCAGACCTGTTGATCGCCTGGCTGAACCCTCGGGTACTCGCCCAGGTGAAGCGATGAACGAACCGACCATCGTGCCGACACCCGTACCTCTCACCCCCGCTGCCTCGACCCCGCCGGCGTCGATCACCGTCAGCGAACGCAAACAGGCCCGTCGCGAGAACTGGAAGCTGATCGCTCGTCGCCCCGGCTTCGTGATCGGCAGCGTCATCCTCTTCGTGTGGATCGTCTGCGCGATCGGTGGCGATCGCATCACCCCGAACGACCCGTTGCACGCCGGACTGGTGGCGAACAACCTCAAGCCGGGCACGACCTACAACGGTGTCAAGCTGTGGCTCGGAAGCGACACCAGTGGCCGCGACATCCTCTCGCGAATCATGGCCGGTGCCAGGGACGTGCTCAGCGTCGCGCCGCCGGCGGCGGTCCTCGGCGTACTCGGCGGGACCGTCTTCGGTCTGCTGATGGGCTACTACCGCGGCATTCTCGACCAGATCCTCAGCCGCATCATCGAAGCCCTTCTGTCGCTGCCGACGTTGTTGATCGGCCTGCTCGCTGTCACCGTGTTCGGTAAGAGCAACACCGTCGTCATCATCGTCGTCGCAGTGCTGTTCACGCCGATCGTCGCCAGAACCGTGCGCGCCGCAGTGCTCGCCGAGAGCGACCTCGACTACGTCACATCGGCACGACTGCGCGGCGAGTCGTCGGGGTTCATCATGTTCCGGGAGATCCTCCCGAACGTCAGCGGCCCGATCATCGTCGAACTGACCGTTCGAATCGGCTACGCCGTCTTCACGGTGGCGACCCTGTCGTTCCTCGGTGCGGGTCCGCCACCGCCATCTCCCGACTGGGGTGCGCAGGTCAGTGAGAGTTATCACATCATGTCCGCCGGCATCTGGTGGCCGACGATCTTCCCGGCCATCGCCATCGCCAGTCTGGTCATTGCCGTGAACCTCATCGCCGATGCCGTCCAATCCGTCTTCGAGGCCTGAACGCATGACCATGACGCCCACCGCTCCCGTCAAGACAGCTGCGCTGTCGATCGAGGACCTCGAAGTCGCCTATACCGTGCGAGGGATCCCCAGGGCGGTGCTGCGCGGTGTGTCGTTCAGTGTCGCCCCCGGGGAGGCCTACGGACTCGTCGGCGAATCGGGCTGTGGCAAGTCGACCACCGCCTACGCGGCGTTGCGGTACCTCCCTCGCAACGGCACGATCACCGCCGGCAGGGTTCTCGTCGCCGGTGAAAACGTCACCAACATGACGACGACCGAACTGCAGCACTTCCGGGCGACCGAGGCCTCGATGGTCTACCAGGATCCGCAGTCGGCGATGAACCCGTCGGTGCGCATCGGTCGCCAGGTCGTCGAGGCCTATACGTTGCTCGGCCAGCCGCAGAAGCAGGCGGAGGAATCAGCGCTGCAGGCACTCCGGAAGGTGCGCATCGCCTCGCCGGAAAGCGTCATGGAACGGTATCCGT